>QFCE01002339.1_pt1 | contig 185860 bp, 212 predicted proteins | sample 5346091 | NCBI WGS metagenome assembly QFCE01 (sample SAMN09062252, study PRJNA434731) | Human gut metagenome, whole genome shotgun sequencing project. | isolation source: stool timepoint A chromium assembly | host: Homo sapiens | collected 2015
AAAACCTTACCTATCACTATACGCAGAAAAATTACTGTATTCTGCAATCATCTTTTATTTAAGGGATTATGAACAAGATTATAGTAAGAAAAATTTTTCTACATTAGTAAACATGGTGAATATGGCTACAGTAGATGAGGATAATCCAAGCACACAGTCCGAACTGGACAAAATATTTGAAAAAATTGACCAGAATTCTTTAGCATCTCAGTACTATCGTGGATTCAAAAAGGGTGCTGGAAAAACGCTAAAAAGTATTGTCATTTCCTGCATTGCTAGGCTACAGCCATTTATGACACCTCAAGTGCAACATCTGACACAAATGGACCAGATGGAGCTAGATAAATTAGGAGATCGGAAGACAGCGCTTTTTATTATTACACCACAGGCGGACAGAACCTATTCATTCCTTGCCTCCATGCTTTATTCACAGCTCTTTGAGACTTTGTATTATAAAGGAGAAAAGCAAAAAGCAGAAGGCGGTTCAGAACAGCTTAAAATACCAGTACGCTGCTTGATGGATGAGTTTGCTAACATCGGGGAGATACCGGAATTCCCGAGTAAGCTTTCTACTATGCGTAAATACAATATTTCGGCTACAGTTATTTTGCAGGATATTTCTCAAATTGAATCTATGTATAAAGATGATTGGAAAACGCTTATGGGTAATTGCAGTACCTATATTTTTCTCGGCACCCAGGAGCCGAACACCTTAAAATATTTTTCTGAATTATTAGGGAAAATGACTGTCACAAACCGTTCTAGAGGAACCAGCAGCGGTTCCAAAAGTGGTTCAAATAAAAATTTTCAGCAAACATCCAGAGAAGTAATGACACCGGATGAGTTAGGACGCATGGATCCAATGATGGAAGTCGTTTTTATGCAGAATCAGCGCCCTATCATGGATAGAAAATACCGATATGAAAAACATCCTCTATATGAATATACCGGTGATGCATCAGATGATAATTTGTTTTTATACCAAAGCATGTCAGAATTTAATACTTCACAGGCAAAGGTTTTCAGCTGCACATTAAAAGCATTTTCTGAAATTTTAAAATACCGGAAAGCGCAGCAAGTGACACAATCCAAAGATACCGATAGTGTTGTAATTCAGATATCCCAAAATGAAGCTTTCGATAAAGTTGTTTTAAATAGGGAAGAACGTGCGTCTGTTTTACATCAAACAATATCCAGAGTTTCATCTGAACTAATGGTAACAAAAAGAGACTGTCCGATCATTGAACTCAAAAACATACAAACAGCTATTTTAATGGAAGCGGCTGAAGCAGCAGCGATACAGACAAACAAGACACCATTTATTCTTTTTAGTGATATGGGTTCTGATACATTAAATGGCGTTTTTTACGGTTCAGAAGAGAACTTCAAGATGTATGATTTTGGGATGTTCAAAAAAGTACAAAACCATAATGAGACAATGCGTATTTTATTCCTTAAAAAGAATGCGTTGGAACTTTATAAAGAAAAAATACAGGAGTAAATGGTATGAGAAATAGAAACCGAAATTTTTCCAAGAATATTCAACAGGAACAAGAGGAATTTGAGCGTAAATCAAAGCAAGGTATACGAAGAAATATTATTAACAAATATGGAGATTCCATTGAAGAAAAAAAGGATTACGATAATCAAAAAAAGTATCTGAAGGATAGTGCCGCCAAAGAATCAACAGACAGAGGCGCTTATCAGGAAAGCCAGATAAAAACATCAGGTTCTGAGTCTTCTCAGGTACACTTTAACCAGAATGTAAAAAAAGAAGAAGAGGATTTTCGAAAACGGAATGCACAGAATCCTGATAATACCAGAGTAGGAAGTCCGCACACCTACCAAAAGGATAGTTATATTAAAGAGCAAACAGCTGGAAGCATTCATCAAGAAAGCCAGGTAAAAACATCAGGTTCTGAACCTTCTCAGGTACGCTTTAACCAGAATGTAAAAAAAGAAGAAGAGGATTTTCGAAAACGGAATGCACAGAATCCTGATAATACCAGAGTAGGAAGTCTGCACACCTACCAAAAGGATGGTTATATTAAAGAGCAAACAGGTGGAAGCATCCATCAAGAAAGCCGGATAAGAACATCAGGTCCTGAATCTTCTCAGGCACAATTTAACCGGAATGTAAAAAAGGAAGAAGAGGATTTTCGAAAATATAAATCTAAATATGAAAACGCACAAGCTGTAGAAAGCCATAGATTTAAAGGTAAGACTGAATTAAAAAAAGGTGCGTCATATAATATTTCAATCCAAAATGATAAAACACTTCCTTCTACAAGTATGAGAGCGATTGGCGTAGCGCAACCGAAAAGAGAAGAGTTAAATCTAAAAAACTTCCGAACTCCAAGTATGCTGCCATATCGTATAACTGGAATCGAAAAAACGTTTTTGGCTACAGGAGCAAAATATCTGATTGCAACGACTACAAATGGCACGGATACACGCAAAGGAGCGGAATATGCGGCTGATATTTATGGAACAAGCGCTCAGTTTATTACAGATCAACTTAGAATTGCAGTGACAAAATCGATGATTCGGGAGTCAAACAAAGTATTGAATTCCTATCATGATATTTTAAAACAAACATGTGGAGAAAACGGAGTAACTGCTTTTGGAATTATCGGAAATATCAGTAGTTACAAGGACACCATGAGGATGCAAAAGGGAGTAAATAGTATTCTTATTGCAAAATATGGAAAAGCAATAAAGGGAACTGGTTGGGTAGGATATTTAAATGCTATGCGGTTTCTGGCAAAAAATAAAAATAATTTAGATCCTGAAATACGTGATTTGATTAAGAATACTTTTAAGAGGACTTCGTCTATCCAGATGTTAAAAGGAAATACAACACGATTTCGTGCTATAAAAAATTTAGGTAGAAGAAAAATAAGAAGGTATTTACAACAAACAGATGCTGGATACGGTCTATATTTTTCTATTGATATTGTTTCACGTACAAATTCAATTTTTCGCAGTTCTATTTTCGCGGTTCGTTCTATTTTAAAAGCTACGGAAAAGGCAATGTTATTAGCTGCGAAAACAACTGCCTGGGCAGCTGCAAGAAGCATAAAGCTTGCTTCTAAATTAGTTCCAGACACAATAAAACAGACTAAGACTGTAAAAAAAATTAAAGGTGGAACAGAAAAAATTGGTCATGCATATAAAAGGACCAAAGAAGTCGTAAATAAAGGCAGCGGAAGGCTGGCAAGGACAAAACAAAATATAGCAAAATTTAAAAGAAATCCGTTTGGTATCCGTACTGGAATGAATAACCTCGGAAAGAAGGCAACAGGCGCATTAACACGACGTTTGAATAGAACGATTTTGGCAAAACCGGCCAGAGCATTGGGAAAAGGATACCGCTTTCTTAATGGTGTGATTTCTTCTATAGGAAGAGTATTTTCCGCTATAGGAACAGCAATTTCTACGGTAATTCACCTAATTCTTATGGGACTGCTAATTATAATTCTTTGTGGATTTATATTATCTTTATTTTCGTCTATCGTGACTATGATTTTCTCTTTATTTGATTTTAATGCACATGATAAGGACATTCGCGAGGCATGTCTAAAGCAAATTGAAGAGTGCTATGAAAATCAAACAAAGGAATTCACAAGATTGCGCGCTCAGTATAGAAATGTAACGCTTCATTACGAAAATATCAAAGACGAAGATATCTATGAGGAAAAAGAAATTGCAATTCATGAAACGACAAATTCAGCAGAAATTCTATCCATGGCAGTCGTATACTTTGATTTTGACATAGAAAAAGCCGGAAAGAAGAAAGTAACAAAGTATGTAGAAGAACTCTATAATGGCTCTCATATTATGTCTATTATAGAGAAACCTTATACTTATCAGGATTCGGACGGAAATGATATTACTGTAACAGATGCAGATGTAACTCTTACGACATACTATTTTAACCAATTGTTTAATTGTGAATTAAAAACAGGATCCTCTGGCGTTATTGCAGGAAGTGAAATAACAGAACAAGTTTGGAATTATCTTCGCAGTGCAGGGGTACCAGCTATACAGGTAGCTGGAATTATGGGAAACATGCAGGCTGAATCAGGATTTAATCCAAACGTAATAGAATATGGAAATGGAATTGGATTTGGATTGTGTCAATGGAGTTATGGACGACGTACAGCGCTGGAAAACTATGCGAAATCAAAAGGAAAATCACCTGGGGATTTAGAAATCCAGCTTGAATTTTTATTAACGGAACTGGGACCCGGCAACTTTAACAGCTATCATACTGGAGAAAATAACTATAATGGATTTATGAATGCATCCGATCCAGAAACAGCTGCTTACTATTTCATGTGGGGATGGGAGAGACCAGCTGTATGGGCTGGCAATAGTTCTATTGGCATGAGACAGACCGCTGCAAGAACCTATTATGATACTTACAAAGACCGTGAAATTATAACTGAGGAACCGGAAGAAAACGAAGAGTGAGAAGAAGCAGCCTTGTTTATACGAGGCTGTTTTTCTTGCCCAAAAAACAGGAGAATTATCACAAGTAGTACAGTATAGATATCATCAAGTATAGTAGATGACTAACTTATTCCCTAATTTTTCAAATCCCATATTAAAAGGACATCATAAAGGAGGATTATTATGCAAACAAATAAATTTAAGACCCGTCAGGAATTCCGTAGAAACATGGATACTCCAAAAGGGAAAAAATTTGTAATTGGACTGGACGTTGGATATTCTGCTGTGAAATGTTTCTATGAAAAGGGTTATTTTTGCTTTCCCAGCTATGTCCGAAAATTAGATTCCGATTTATTTATCTACGGAGATCATGATATTTTATATCGTGACTTGGAAACAGGGAACCAGTATATTGTCGGTCGGACTGCAATGGAAATGATTGATTCTAATGAAACTAATATTACAGAATCTGAGATGTTTTCACGAAACCGTTACCGAAGTAAAAACTTCAAAATCCTATGCAATTTGGCTATTGCATTTGCATTAGACTGTAAAAGTGACGAAAGAGAAATTGTGGTTCAAACAGGACTACCTTCTGCTTATGAAAAAGCAGATACACCTGCAATCAAAAAAGCAGTCATGAAACCTGCCCACTTCCAGGTACGCATTGGAATGGGAGAATGGAAGGAATACAACTTCTCTGTAGAAGAAAAAAATATTTTTGTAATGCCACAGCCTTCCGGTTCCCTTTATTCTGCCTTAATCCGGCAGGATGGTACTTATATCCCAGATGCCAAACGGATTTTATTTAGTAATACACTGGTCATGGATATCGGTTTTGGAACGTTTGATTATTTTGGAATTAAAAAACAAAAAGCAGTATGTAAGGAAAGTATTGATGATGTTGGAATGAAACAAGTGCTCAAGGAAACTTCCACTCGTATCATGAATACGCTTCACGAAGAAATACGTGTGCCCGCTCTCCAAAGCGCTTTAGGTACAGGAATTATTATCTGTACCGATATGGACGAAATGAAATCCGAAGAAAAACCGCTTGCACCTTTTTTAGAAGATGCAAATAACAAAGTTTTTCGTGATGCAATTGAAAGTGCCTACAATATCACGGGTGGTTTTGTTGACTATAATTTTATTTTAGTAACCGGTGGGACAGGTGAAGCTTGGTTGGATAAAATTAAGGATTACTTCTCTGGGTTAAAGACTGTGAAGGTAATGACTGGAAATGAAAATGACCACCTTCCTATGATATATTCTAACGCAAGAGGTTATTATATGTACCGTTATATGCTTTGCGGAAATGTGAAATAGGAGAAATGCTTATGGTTCGAAAAACAATACGCATCTACAAATTCCATGATGTGGATTTGTTTTATCTTGCAGAACATTACCGTTTTAACTTTCAAAAAGCTATTTACTGTGCCCTACGGGAATATCTGAAAAAAGAAGTCTGTGTCATTGCTTTGCCAAAAGAATTGGAAGAGGCTGTGTGCATACCCAAAAAATCAATTTGCAGAACTTTAGTACTACATGAAGAAAAAGACAGGGATTTGTTGGAATTTCTACAAAGGCTTCCCAAGGGGCATGTGAATGGGATTGTAAAAAATATTTTACGCGCTTATCTGTGCTGTCCTTTGATGGAGCCATGGGCAAATGAATATAATCAAATGTTTTTAACAGAAAAACGTGTTATCCAAGCAGCTGATTATACAAAAAAGAAAGCCAATGCTGTAAAAAATAAACAATCAAACAAGGTTAAAAATAGCAATAGTGACAAAAAACACGTTTTTTCCGAAAGCGAAAATAAAAACGAACCGGTTATGATTTCAAATCAGCCAGAACAAGGAAATCGAAATGTTCCAAGAGAAGCAACTACATCGAAAACATTCCAGTCCCATACGGAGCCGGAAGAGTCTGGACTCATTTTAAAAGAAATGGTTGCTGAGCCACAGTCCATTTCCGATATGTCGGAGGAAGATCTACTGACAAATGCATTCTCAGCATTTTTTGATTGAAGATATCCCGCCGCACTCTCGTGACTTTAGTCATGTGAGGCTTCACACGTATTAAATACGTTTAAATTGTCTGCTGTAACATTGCAGCAGACATATTTTGTAATACAATTTTGGAAAGGAAAGCTTAAAAATGAATCAAGAAGAAAAAAGAGAAATTATGGACAAAATTAATGAACTATTGGAGCTGTGTCAGTATCGTAATGCCCCAATGTTTGTGACAGTTGTATTATCAGATGATGGGAAACAAACGGAATATTATAATCGCATGCATAGTGCCAAAGCGCACAATATTTGTTTGAGTGACGATCAGATTTCAAAACATATTTTAATTGCGAATGGATTTACAGCAGTTCCTCCGAGAGAGGCTTTAGAAGTCAATACCGAAAATTTATTACAGAGTATGAATGAGGAGGCATCCTAATGGCAGGAAATAGAAAAACGAAGCGCATTTTTCTTATATGTCAAGATGATATCAATAGTAAGACTTGTAGTAAAACAGTAAAATTTCGTGATACGGATGAAATATATATTCTGATTAAAAAAGAATCCCTAAAATTACCAGAAGGACTTTTGGACTATTTTAATAATAAAGAAAAGGCGTTATCACTAAAATCGGAAGCATTAGTTGAACATTTGCGCAGTACAAGAGAAAGTGATAAAAATGTTTATTATTTCATTGGTCCTGGTGCAAAAGAACTTTATCACGAAATCGGAAGTGATGTCATGTTGTTTTCTAAAGGAATTGCTTACAACGATACATTCGGAATATCCAAAGTACCCATAGAAAAACCCACACAAAGTGAAATCACTGACTTAGAATCCAGTTTTCACTTTGTATCAGAATCCTTATCTATGGCTTTGGAGGAAAATATCTCTCCTAATTCAGCTTACGATTTAAAACCCAAAGAAGATAAACAAAAAAAAACAGACTTGATAAGAGATTCTGGAGGTACTCAAAATGTGATTCCTGCAGAAACAATAGAAACGTTTTCTCAAATTGAAAAAAAGAATACTAAGGCGAATGGGAAGGATGTAATAGATCAGAAAAAAGAAAATCAGATAAAGACCGAAAGTGTGAAAAATCCCGATTCCGTTGAATGTGAAAAAGATATTACTAACGGAAAAGAAGAGCCTGTTCGTATAGAATCGCATATAGAAGAAGAAAAAGAGATATCTATTTCAGAACGATGCATGCGAACAAAAGCTACAGTTGTATCCTGCCTGTTTGAAAGATTTCAAGAGCATTTAAAAATCTATACAAAACGGGAGATGGAACAAGAAACATGCTTTCAGTTTCTACAACTTCTTTTAAAAGCCAAAAGTCCAGAAGATTTTACAATATCCTGGAAATGTCAGGAACCAGATTCAGGAATATCACTTTCTATGGAACAGTTCTTGGATTTAAAAGGGGAGGCGCTTTATTGGTACGATATTTCAAATTTATTTTATAAGGGTGATTTATGGAATTACTAAATAATATGCAAGATAAAATATGGAAATCAATCTTTGGCTTTTTTTATCCGGTAACAGATTGTACGCCACTTATATTTATTATGGTGACAGGTATGGCCGCAATTCTATTTTTTTTTCTTAGAAGAAATCTATTGCATAAGACCTATACATTAGGACTTTTTGAGCTGCCGTTTTTGTTATCAATACAATATTTTACAGAGCAACTTCCTAGACTGCATAAACGTGTACAACTGGCATTAAGCACCACAGCAGAAATCATTATGCAATCTGCGGATTATGCAGAAGAATTTCAAACTGTTTCAGACATACAATCACTTTCAAATGCATCAATCTCACGATATTTGTATTATTTAGATAACACGGATATATTTTCAGGAGTAATGCCGGAACAGCTTTATTACCATTTATTTAAGACACTGAAGGAAACTCGTGGAATCTTTGGGATTTTACAGGTACAAAGAGTTTCTGTTGTCTTGTTAGTGGTGGTAGTCCTGCTACTTGCTTGTTTACTGTTTTTTAACTTGCAAAAAAAGCATTACTTTCATGGAATTCTGTTCATTATATTCGGCATATTAGTATTTCATTTTAATAATGGGGCACTGATTTCTATGTTAGTATTCATATTTCTGGAATATGCTTTTGAGCAAATTTTTCCATTACCTTCATCGGCAGAGACGCATTCTTGAATAATTCCCGCCGCTTTCTCGTGACTTTAGTCATGAGAAAGCGGCTTATTCCATAAAAGAGCATATTTTCATGCACAAAAAATTATAAAAATTAAGAATTATTTACCTGAAAAAAGAAACGAAGTTATGGATGCTATGCGTCATGTAGCTGCAATCCGTATGTGGGAATACCTGCACCGGAAAAAGTTACTTGGAAAACGAAATGCATCCAGGAAGAAGGGTATTCCTGAGGAACAGTTTTTGGTATACCGTTTCCTGATAAAACCTACCAAGGAGCAGGAGCGGTTTTTACGCCAGAGTGCCGGGAACTGCCGCTTTTTATGGAGTCAAATGCTCAACGATTTCAAGACAACAGGCAGTTACCAAACACCGTCAGCGTACAAAAAGAAATATAACTTTCTTACCGTTAGCGACAATGGCTGGGGGATGTTCGTAGACATGCTGCTTTATAAAGCTGCCAGGAAGGGGAAATTAGTTCTTTTCGTAAGCAAGTAGTTCCCATCCAGCAAGACCTGCCTTGCATGTGGGCATGTCATGGATCGTGACGAACAGGCAGCCAAAAACATTGACGAAGAAGGCCTTCGCATCTACCGACAATTACAGAATCGTCTGTTTACATAGAAGACTTTCTTCCATAGCTGTTTCCTTGCTGAAATTCTATCTCCCATATTATGACTGTAAAAATAATATGAAAGGAGATAACATTCAATGAAAGAAAAAGTTATCACACAAAGTGGTGCTGGAAAAGTAAGGCAGTTTCTTACCATGGCGCTGATTGCGTCTATGTGTATGATGCTGTTTACTTTTGTACCAGCGTTCGCAGCTGCGAGCTTATCCGATTTGCTTAACCAAATGATCGATATCGTAAAGGCAATTTTCGTTGCGGTCGGGGTCATTCTTTTGGTTTATAGCATCGGTCAGCTTGCATTGGCATTCAAAAATGAAGATGCAGATAGTAAGACAAGAGCGTCTACTATGCTTGTTGTTGCACTTGTTTTGATTGCATTCCCAGGATTTGTCGAAGCATTAAACCTTACACAATACTTAGAAGGTCTTTTGCCAAGTGCATAAAATTTTTATCCCCTGTCAGAATTAGGCAGGGGAAAGATTTTTTGAAAATTTAATGTATCAATGAAGGATGGAAGGAGGAACGTATGGGCGAATTAGCCTTTGAAACATTAAAATCTATCTTTGGCGGAACTTTTATTGATAAAGCCACGGAATTGATGACCTCTTTGCTGGAAATTCTAAAAACAGTATTTTCCTCCCAATCTGTAACCAACATGTTAACGATATTCATTTCTGTCTCTATAACTGTCTTGACATTGTATTTGTTTATTGAAGTTGCAAATAGAGCGACAACGGAGCAGCTTACTTTCGAACGTTTAATTTTGATTTTAGTTAAATTTTTTGCAGCATTTATTATTCTAGCTAACATCAAAGAACTGATTATTATTTTATTTGACGTGTCTGTAGCTGTTTATGACATGGTGCAAAATGCAGTTGCTGATTCCTTAAGCGATGGAAATAACTATGGAGGATTACAGTTCTTCCCTGGAGAAAATGCTACCCCAGACGTATTTCCAGAAAGTTTTACAGATGAATTAAAAGATGCATTTGATGAAGCTAAGTATGGAGATGGAATTATGAGTTATGTAAATAACATGTCTCCATTTTTTACATGTATGCTGTTTAAATTATTTACAATGCTAACGAATATTGGATGCTTTTTAGTTGTAATCGGAAATGCAATTTCTTTAATTGTACGTACCATATTTGCACCAATTGGTCTTGTGCAATTAATGGAGGACGGTTCAAAAAGCGCAGGAATTCGATACTTGAAAAAATTTTTAGCGGATGGCTTGACACTGGCTGCAATTCTTGGTGTTCTTTATGCTGTATCACGCTTACAGGGCGGTCTAATCAGCGCTACTATTCCGGCAGAATGGAATAATACCTTATCAGCATCAGAAGAAGTACTTGATGCACTCCTAAACCTTGGTACCTTTGGAGGCGGTGTTGGAATTATGGTACTGGCGCTACAACTTGCGGGAATTGGAGCAATGTTTAAAGCTTCTCAAATTGCAAACGATATTGTTGGGGTATAAAGGGGGATTATATGATTGAGTCAAAGATGCCAAAAGATATACGCGCATATAAAACAAAATTAATAGGACCTTTTAATGGGCGCCAGTTAATTTGTGTTGGAATTATGTTGATTGTGGATTTTTTGCTATTTCAGCTTGTGATTTTACCACTTGAGCTTCCAGTTGAATATATCATATATGCATTAATTTTTATTGATTTGCCGATTGCAGCATTTGGCTGGGTAGAAATTAATGGGATGTCCTTAGAAACTTATATTAAGGAAGTTGGATTAAAAATGCTTCTTGCTCCGGCGAAGAGAAAAGCCAAGCATATTATATATGAAAAAAAACAGGATATTCCGGATAAAAAACAGAAAAAGAAAAAAGTAAAAAATGAGCCGAAATCATATATCTAATTCTAAAAGGAAATTACTGCACATCAGGTGAATTTTCACCTGGGGGAGCAATAGTTTCCTTTTTTTGCTTCAGCAATTTCAAATTCCATATTAAAACATAAAAAGAGAAAGGAGTTGCAGACCAAAAGCCAAAGTCTGTCATTGGATATGAGTTCTAAAAAGAAGAAACAAAAAGTACAGCATATACCGCAAACACTACAGGATAGTATTCCGTATGTTCGAGTAGCGGAAGAGAATGGTATTTTTGAGACAAAAACAGGAGAGTATTCAAAAAGCTATTATTTTCCAGAGATTAACTTTCGTACATTAAATAACGATGGTCAGCTTAAGATTGCACAGGCATATTCTACTTTCGTTAGTGCATTCCCACAGGATACAACTATAGAAATAACTATTTATAACAAAAATGTAGATATCATGAAATTCCAGGATGATATAATGCTTAAGATGAAAAATGATGGTTTGGATATTTATCGTGATGAGTATAATAATATGCTTCTGGATAAATTATCCGGTGCAAAAAATAATCTTGAAACTGTAAAACTCCTGACGATTGGAATAAAAGCAAATGACTTACAAGAAGCATTTGATAAATTCATTCAAATCGATGGAATTGTTTCAGAGAATATGGCACTGGTTACAAAAAGAGATACTCGTGCTTTAACTACAATCGAACGTTTAGATTTATTGAATACAATCTATAATCATGACACAGCAGTTTCCCTTCGCCAAAAAAAGTCCATTCAAGGTGTACAAGTGGAAGCATTTTCACTTGAAAATTGTAGAGCACAAGGAATCACAACAAAGGATGTAATTGCCCCATCCGGTATGCTGGTAAAAAATCATGATATGGAAGTTGGTTCTTCCTTTACCAGAAGTTATTATATTTCCAATTATCCTTCCTGGATTAAATCAACACTTCTTACAGAGCTTGCTTCTCTTCCGGCGAATATGCTTGTGAGTGTTTATTTCGATGCGATTCCACAAGATGAAGCAATTAAAATGATTAAACGGCAAGGAACCAATATTTCTGCTAATTTACTGGAAATTCAGAAGAAAGCAGCAAAGAGCGGATTTGATCCATCTTTGGTTTCTCCTGATTTACAGGTTGCGAAAGAAGAAAGTTCAGAATTGATGAATGAAATGACTAAAGATAATGGAATGCTTTTTACAGGCAATATTGTTATAACAATCTTTGCCTCATCTTTAGATGAACTACAGCGGTTGGAAGAATTGTTAAAGGCCATCACTATTAAAAGCTTGGTATTTTTAAAACCTTTGAATTTTCAGCAAGAAGAAGGATTTAATTCCTCATTACCATTAGCAAATAATCAGCTTAAAATACAAAGATTGATGACAAATAATACAATAAGCTCAATTAATCCATTTTCTGTCCGTGAGGTACATCAGAAGACAGGGATGTACTATGGATTAAATGCTGCCAGTAGAAACATGATTCTTTATGACCGAACAACAGATGTCAATCCAAATGGATGTATCCTCGGTATGCCCGGTGCTGGTAAATCGTTCTCTGCGAAGAGAGAGATGCTGAATATCTTGTTAAATACCGATGATGAGGTTTACGTTATCGATCCGGAAGGTGTTGACTATGTTCCACTTGCAAATGCACTCGGAGGTTCTGAAATTAAATTAGCAACCGGCTCAAAAGTATATTTAAATCCATTTGATTTAAATATCGAAAATACCGATGATAACGGTGACCCTGTAAAAGTAAAGACAGACTTTATTGAAACCATTTGTGAAATCGCAATTGGTGGCAAGTACGGACTCTCACCGTATGAAAAATCCATTATTGACCGATGTGTTGTGGATATCTATGAGCCATACATGGAGCATTTAAAGAAAACAAAAAAAACAATTGATACGGAAAAAGCGCCAACTATGCAAGAATTCTATGATGCATTGATGACATACCGACTTCCAGAAGCACAGAATATCGCAATTTCTTTGGAGCGTTTTGTAAAAGGTTCTTTGGATATTTTTGCACATCCGACTACGGTGGAAATTGATAACCGTTTTACTGTTTATAATATCAAAGAAATCGGAACCGGGTTAAAAGAACTTGGATTACAGATTTGCCTGGACAACATTTGGAACAAAATGATTATGAACAAAGCGAAAGGAAAGCGAACCTGGTTTTATGTAGATGAGTTCTATTTGATGATGCGATCTCCGACATCTGCTGCGTATATTGCAGAAATCTGGAAACGTGCAAGAAAATGGAATGGTATTCCAACAGCCATTACTCAGAACGTAGAAGATATGTTAAAGTCAGAAGAAGCCAGGACGATTATTAACAATAGTACTTTCATTATGCTACTTGGGCAAACACCAATTAACCGGCAGCAGCTGTCTGAAATGCTGGATATCAGCAAAGAAGAGCAGAAGTACATCAGTACTGCAAAACCAGGTATGGGACTTTTGAGAATTTTAGGAGACACAATACCTATGGATGATGCTTTTCCAAAGAATACGGAGTTATATAGGCTTATGACAACAAAACCAACAGAAACTTAACAAAGGAAGGAGGTGCAAGGGAATCGGATTTTTAATTCATTTTATAATAAGATTCCCTTGCTTTTATAAATGGAACAAGAATATTTATTACCATGGGAACAGATTTTTTACTTGATGAATGGTACAGATGTGAATGGGTTCCCCTTATCTGCATCGTTGCTTACTCTACATGAAGTGACAGCAGAACATACAATCAAAACGATACAGGAATATGAAATGATAGATACACCAGTTACTGTTTCTATGTCAGGTGGTTGTGTAGTAGCAGCACTAAATTTTCCAAAGAAAGAGAAATCTAACTATGATAAAGTATCTAATTTATGCAGAAAGTGGTTAGCGGATTTGGAAAAACCAGCAGATGATGAAAAATTGTTATCTCTTATCATCACACCAGTTTTGATGGAAGGAACATTTTCATTGCTACTTACAAATTTAGTGTTTGCAGAAGGATACCCTGCAGGCGATGAATTTCGACTAATCTTATGTTTTGACAATGAACAGACACAACCATATATTCTTGAGGGCGCCGATATAACAAAAATGATCTATGAAATCGATTCCCAGTTAAATCGAGAATTAAATGAAATACGTAGAAGTATTGAAGAAGCCGAAGAAATAGAACGAAAATACAGGGAAGAAAATCCATATGAGAAAAACATCATGAAAAAATTATCAACGATTACATTTCAAAAGGATGACGAAGAGTCACTTTCTCTTACTTCAGGAATTCGTGCGGCAGAGGAGGATGATGAAATATGAAACAATGGATATTAGGTCTATGTGGCGTTTTGACATTAACACCTACGGTTTCTCATTCTGCGGAAAGTAAAACAGAAATGAAAGAAAACGGTGTACTTGGAATAACCTCTGTTTATTCAGAATCAACCCAAGCACAAGGTGGTGATGAATTTACTATTATCTTGGCAGATGATGAAGGAAATACTACGGAGTGTATCTTCCAGGCATATGAACATCAAAAGAATGCACAGTTTTTTGAATTAGAACCTGGAAATTATTCTGTGTATGATATCACATATAATGGCAAATCTGAAAAGGTTATAACAGAGGGATTTATAATGCCATTAGAGTTTACGGTTTATGAGCAAGAACATCTGGACACATCTCTTGCAATCGGAAAAGAAAAAGGAACAGATTTGGCCAGCACTTATGTAAAGACTTATTCTGTTATAAACGGAGAGGTGACAGATTGGATTGAATATTATTCACCAGCGAATATGTCAGAAACTACAGATAATGAAATTCCATCTGATATGAACAACAGAGAAGATGGAGAAGAAAATACTACTTCTAAAAAACCAGAAAATCCAACAGAAACAGAAGGAGCGGATACGACAGATAAAACAACTGATTCGATAGAAGAAATGAGCGTGAGTAAAGAGGAAAAAGAGGAAACTGCTGTAGAAAAACCGAATCTGTTTTTAAAAAATTTTCCAATTGTTATAATCATGGGAGTTACGGCCATAGCGGTATTTATCCTTCATAAAAAAGGAAAAATCTGATTTTGGGAAGGGTTTTTTGAACCCTTCTCTTTTTCATATTAAAAGAAAAAGAAAGGATTTAAAATATGGATGTAAGCAAGATGACAAAGGAAGAATACGAAGAATATTTAGATGAAACAGACCTGGATGAAGAAGAGTTCGAAAAAGAAAGTACGGAAAGCCACATGCCGAATAATAGGGAGGAACAAGACACCTTTGAAGAAGCAAAAGAGTTTTATCGGAGAGATAACGGAAATCGTATCTTAAACCCTTCAAAAATTTTTGGTACGATTGTTGGAATAGTTGCAGTTGCTGCCCATGTTATTCATACATTTGTAGCAAACGTATTTTTTGGTAAATATGAGCAGCTTGCCATACGGGAAGCTTTTATGCGTGGATTAGGTAAACTTGGAGAACCTGGAGAAATTTCTACAAAAGAAGAAGCACACAATGCAAAAGAACAAGAAATACAACCAGAACGTCAAACAAATCAGCAAATCCTAGAAAAAGCAATTATTCCTAATTCTATACCAGAACCTGCATGTTATCAGGTTAGGGATAACGAAATAGAAGTATTGAATGCAACCCTTAATAATCCGGATGTCCAGCATGTTTTTGCACTCAATGGATATTTAGTGGATGTGATTCCAAACAAAGACAAAGCATTCTTTTTTGAATATAAAGATGGTAAAGTGAATGGAACTGCAAGAGGATTTCAGGCATCTGAATTTTTTACGGGCAATCTTAATGGAATGACTCATGCTATACAGGAAATAACGCATATCCCTGAAATAGAAGCAGCTTTTAAAAGCTGCGCTTTACGTTCCGGAATGATTCTTTTATCCAATGAAGAAGATGTCAAGGAAGGTTTGGTAGAAAACAAACTTGCAACAGTAAACATAAAAACAAAATATGGTTCTGATACACTTTCATTTTTAATTAACGAAAATAATAGCAAGCAAGTAGATGTTGTTTATAATGGAAAAACAATCACTACAATTGATGCGGAACGTCTATATAAAGAACCATTTGAAAATTACAAAAAGGATTTATTAGATTCTGTTAAAATCAGAGACCATAGATTACAATTGGACAAACACATAAGTGTTTCATGGGATAATTATAAAAATAATCTTACGGTATATATAAAAGATTCTAAGCTTGGAACGTTCTCTTTTACCTCTACAAAAGATATTCAAAAACTTGCGGATGAATTAAAACGAAATAATGTTTCAGTGTCGCATAAAAACAAAAATAAGTGTATCCAAATACAACCGGATACCCTTGCTTATACGTTAGGTATTTTGACAAATCCAGATATAAAGTTCGCTCGAACAGAAAACGATATGTGTATTAATCCGATTACTCACACACCTGAGCAAGATGGAAAGAGTCATATATATTCAATACATCATGAAAGAGGTGTAGAATTACATGCATATCTTCCAACACAAGAGGGAGATGAAAAAAATTTTAAATTATGCGGTTTTACATCTAGAAACGAATTAAATGCTAACTCTGTACGTGAGATTGCTGTCTGCATCCAGGAAGCATCCTGTATTTTAAAACAGATACCAGAGATTGATTTTTCTTATAGGCGGGATGACATCAAGGAAAAGGATACAGTTGCTTTTATACCGGATAAAGAAGAGTTGACTTCCGATTTATTCCATGGCTTGTATGAAAAATGTAGAAATGAAATAGGGTTTGGAAATACCGTCATTCCAACGATTATTCCTTTGGACGAATTGAAAGAAGCATTTGGAATAAATTTTGAAGAAACTAGAAATCAGACAGAAAAACAATTTCAGATGGAGCCAATAATTTTTACTGAAAAACCCGAGTTTAATAAAATAGAGAGAATGGAAGCTGAAGAACAAATTGAAAACACTTCGTTGTTTGTTCCTGCTTACGATGAAGAAAGATAACTCACAGAAACCAGGAGATGATAATATTTCCTGGTTTCTATCTGTAAAATACCATATTCACTATAAGAAAAACAGAATATCAATAAAAAAGTGGAAAGGAGAGGCTGTTAAAGCAGCAAAATAATATGGCTACACATAATCAAGTAAGAGTTGTTGGATTTTTAAAAAATAACCCCCAGATTATTAATTTAGAAAGAGAAGGGGAAAGAAAAGTCCTTTTTCTAATTCGTACCATTCATCGTGAATTAGATGGATTTAGTGGAATGGAATTCCAGGATTTGATGGTGTATTATGACGGTGTTGAACTAATGGATAAGTTTATCCAGTTATCACAATTTGATTTGATTGATATCAAAGGTGTATTTAATATTCTGAACCTTAATAAAGTTTCCACTTGTGATTCGTGCGGAATGAAAAATATAAAATATAACGGAACATCTTCCTTTATTTACCCCATTAGTTTGACAAAATTAAATGGAATGCAGACTGCTTATGAACATGACAAAGAATTGCCAGAGCGTATTTTGGAAAAGCATTTCAAAGAAGTTTCGAATCAAGCTTTGATTGTAGGAACTGTAGTGAGTGATCCGGAAATGGTCGGAAATGGAAAAGTCCTTTGTTGCAGATACCGACTTGGAGTTGATAGAAAATATTATATTAAAACGCAGGGAGACATAACAGCGGATTACCCATGGATATATTCTTATGCACAACAGGCGGAGCGCGATTTTAAGCATTTAAAAAAAGGGACATTAATTCTGGTAGATGGTTTTATACAGAATCGTAAGGTGAAAAATCATATGATTTGTGAACACTGTGGAAAAGAGTATACCTTTGATGATGCAGCCACAGAATTTATTCCATATGCAATCGAGTATCTGTCTGATTACATTACGGATGAAGAAATTGCATTGAATGAGCGCCGGCAGCAGCTGCAATTGCAAAATAATATTTAATTTTAAAAATATATCATATTTAAATGAACAAATCATTATGGGAGAAGGCAATTTGCTTTTTCCCTTTTTCAATAGGAGGAAAAGATATGAAAATTAAATACGGCAACACCATTGAAGAATTCAATACTGAACTAAAAAAATTAAATTCAAAAAGCTGTGCTGTTATCAGTAAAGCAAAAAGTGAGATTAATATTTCCATGCAGTTTGATAACAAGGAATTGGAGAATTGGACAATCAAACGGTCCACGAATGGATTGAGGCTTCCAAAGAAAAAAAATGGAAAAAAATATGATACATTCCTAAATGCATTACAGGATTTCTACAAAATCAATCATATTATGGATGCACACTCTTGTGATACCGTGCTTTGCTATCGTGATACTGAGAAAAGTAAATGTATGGGAAAAGTGGTATCTAATTGGTTTCAGCTTGATTTAGGACTTCCTTATGAACTGGTGGACGGACAGCCACACTTTGAAATACTCCGCTTGGAATTGTCTGAATGGGAATATGAAAAAATGATGGAAACCAGGCTTGCATTTATGCATGATGAAATCATCTATCCTATTTCAAATGTAGCAATTCATAGTGTAGGAACCTACCTGGACTGCTCTGTTGCCTTTCGAACCATCGACACTTGTCCGTTAGGCTCCGCTATTTTGATGGCTGAAAAGTTCTCGAATTTAAAGAACCTTCAGATTATCTACCGGGAATGTACTGAAAAAATACGCCCTATCTTATCGGTTGGCGGAAGAGATTTTGTCCATATTCCGATTACTGAGTTTTTTAATAAAGCAATGGCAAATATTCCTGGTCTATACAAATTAGAAAAATGGTATGTGACGGATATGGAAGCATGCGCTTATTTTTCAGTATATGGATATGGCAAAGATTTAGTCATTAAAATCGAAGGCGGTGATTTACCTGGAAAAAGTATGCGGGTTTCTGCAGTTCTGCTTTATCGAGGACTGGAATTTCCGTTGAAGACAAACCGCATGTCCCATAAGGGAGAACTTACCGCGGAGCAGTATAAGGAGTTGTTTTCTGGAATCTATCAGGCGTTTGATTGCTATAAGGACAAAAGAAATGATGTGATTTCTTGTCCTGACCTTTCAAAAATTAAAACCTGCCTTGGAAAGAAACGGTGTGAGGGCATTGATTTTAATGCTTTGCACTCACTGCATGGAGCAAGGGACGAAGTGGTCAAGAAAATTATAGATACTACTTACGTGGAACTGAAACGCAGACAGAAAGAAATATTGGAACATTTTATTGGTTCCTTATTTATGGAGGATTAACAGTATGGAGTGGAGAAATGTTGTCAGTGGAAAAGAAGCGTTTATGAAAAAATTTTGTGGTGCTAGAAGCGTAATTGTGTTTGATACGGAAACAACAGGGCTTGGAAAATCAGCAAAAATTATTGAATTTGCAGCAGTACGGTACGATATTACGAAAACGGGACTCAAAGAAACCCATAAGATGGATTTGTTTTTGAATCCACAGGAAACTTTATCCGAAAAAATTGTAGAACTAACTGGAATCACAGATAAGCTCTTAGAAGACGCCAACACCGAAAATGTTGAAGCACCGGGTATTTTTTCATTTATGAATAGCGCAGACATCTGGGCTGCTTATAATTGTGATTTTGATCTTCGCATGATGGATCTGATGAGTGAAAGAGTTGGAATTCCGTATAAAAAGCGTCCGTGTCTGGATGTGTTAAAAATGGCCAGGGATTTCATAAAAAAAGAAGATGTTGAAAATCACAAGCTCCAGACCGTTTTACAAGCTATGTTTCCAGGAAAAACATTTCGCTTTCACCAGGCAATTGATGATGTTCGAGCAACAGCACTGATTATGGCAAAATTTATCCATTTATATCAGTCTTATGAAGAACCTTCTTCTATTAACAGGCATACTTGCCGTTTGAATTTTGCATATTATTGTATCAATCCAAATCAGAAGTCACAAGTACGCATTAAGCTTGAACTATCAGAAGGTGAACTTGGCGATATCTACTGGGATGTCATTCGAAAAATATGGTCATGTAAAAAAACAACAAAAGCCAGACGGTTATTTGAAGCTGTAGATATTGCAAATCTGGAAAAACAGGTGTTAAGCCGTTACGGATGGAAATATGAAGCGAAAGACATGGAAACGCTCGCATCCAATTGGGGAAAAGCAAAAAGAGAGTATCTGAAGCAGGCTTCAAATGCTTAAGAAAAAGGAACGGTACTGTACCGTTCTTTTTTCTTGCACAAAAAAGCAGATGAGTTTCCTTTTTGGTAAAATGACGATAAGAAATACATAAGGAAGGAGAAGCAGGAGCATTCCATTGGCTTTAGTGGTAGAACAAAGATTCCTGCATATTTTTTATGAAAAAGTGTTTTATTTGCGGAGAGGACTTAAATGAAAAACACCCATCCCTTTACATAAATAATATAGGAAAAGACATTTGCTGTGAATGTATTTTAAAGCTCTATGACAATATACAATCCTGGAGTGAGAAAGATGTATCCGTACATAATGCCATTTCTGAGTATGAGAAACGTGCATCACAGACTACAAAATCTAGACGCTTGTTTGAAAGACCTGGCATCTTAAAACCATATGATTTCAAAGCAGAATTAGATAAAGTGGTCATTGGGCAGGACGAAGCGAAAAAAGTACTATCTGTTGCCGTTTACAATCACTATAAACGTTTAAATGACCCCAGAATTGAAAAAAGCAATATTTTAATGATGGGTCCAACAGGATGTGGGAAAACCTTGTTGGCAAAAACCATAGCAGAAATCGTAGATGTTCCTTTTGCCATTGCAGATGCAACAACTTTAACAGAAGCTGGTTATATTGGAGATGATGTGGAGACGGTTCTTGCTAAACTGCTTTCTGCGAGTGATGGAGATGTAAGTAGGGCAGAAAGCGGGATTATATATATTGATGAAATTGATAAAATTGGTAAAAAAAGCACATCACCAACGACAATTCGCGATGTATCCGGAGAAGGTGTACAGCAGGCGTTATTAAAAATGTTGGAAGGAACAATCATAGAGGTTCCATTGCCATCCAGAATTGCATCCATGACAGGTGATTCTACAGTGTCTATGGATACAACTAATATTTTGTTCATTTGCGGTGGGGCTTTTGCAGATGTTTTAAAAGAAGAATCTTCTGAATCTAATGATACAAAGGAAAAAAACGTGGATTATGGCATTATTCCTGAACTTATGGGTAGATTACCAATTTGTATCAAATTGCACGATTTAACAGAAAAAGAATTAGTTCGTGTTTTAACAGAGCCAAGGAATGCTATCACAAAACAGTATCAACATATGATGGAATCAGATCATATTCATTTGATTTTCGAAAATTCCGCCATTGAAGCGATTGCGCATGAAGCCATTGAAAGGAAACTTGGAGCAAGAGGACTTCGCAGTATTTTGGAAGAAATTATGCTGGATGTCATGTTTGAGTTGCCATCCCATAACAATATTGTAAGCTGCCGTATCACAAAAGATACCATTTATAAAAAAGAGGTGTATTTGGTTTACGAAGAACCTACACAGCCCAAATCACCATTCTTTTTACGAATAGGAGGGAATTCTTAATGTTTAAAAAAAGAGATAGCTGCCAAACAGTACGTGAAGTGGTAGAGCGTAATACCGGAGTAAACCCAGATACTTTGCTGCACGTAAATCGTTTCCCGTATATCAAAAACTTAAAAGAAGCAGTAGCGTTATTAAAAGAACATAAGAATGATATCATCCATATTGTTGCTGACTATGATGTGGATGGCATCTGTTCAGCATGTATTATGATTTATGGGCTTTATATGGCGGGCATGCGTTTTACTTACCGGCTTCCCCACCGTTTTTCGGAAGGATATGGGCTTTCGGAAAAAATCATTAATGAAATTGACAGCGGAGTAGTTATTACAGTCGATAATGGTATTGCAGCCCATTCAGCTATTAGAAAAGCCAAAGAAAAGGGATTAACCGTTATTGTCACAGACCATCATCAGGCAGTTATGGAGAATCAACATGCAATACTTCCAGACGCAGATATCATTGTTGACCCATCAGTTGAATCAGAATCAGAGTTCCACGATTTTTGTGGCGCCGGTATTGCATACCAGTTTGTACAAGAACTGCTTGGAAAAGAAATTATTGAATTAATGGTTCTTGCTGCGATTGCAACAGTAGCCGATGTTATGCCTTTAGTTGGTGTGAACCATCAGCTTGTAAAAGATGGTATTGATGCACTGAATAAGGGATATGGAATTCCAGGAATTTTATCCCTTTTACAGGCAAAAAATAAATCTGTGGTAACAGAAGAAGACTTTGGTTTTTATTTAGGACCTATTTTAAACGCACCTGGAAGGCTTATGGATAATGGTTCAGAAAAAACGCTTTCTTATCTACTCATGCCAAGCACACATGAAAAATTAGGTGAAATGGCAGAGAAATTACTTGATATTAACAATACTAGGAAATTAATCATGAATAACGCAATTGACTCTGCAAAAGCAAATTACAAGGGAGAACGTCCAATTGTACTTTATATACCGTCTCTTGGGGAAGGAATTATCGGGCTTGTTGCAGGAAATTTCTGTGAAAAATACCAGTGTCCTGTCATTTGCTTTACAAAAATGAAAAGTGGGTTGTTGAAAGGTTCTGGGCGTTCTATTCCGGAGATTCATCTCAAAAAAGTGTTGGATAGCATGAGGGGACTGATTGTTGGTTACGGAGGACATGCCGGTGCTGCAGGCTTAACAATTAAAGAGGAAGACCTAGACATCTTCACAAAAGCATTTTCAAAGGCATGTGGCAAAATACCTGGGATAGACCGTACAAAATTATATGACCTGGATATTTTGGAACATGATATTCCTTCTGTTATGAAAGAATTAAAAAGGTACAGTCCTTATGGAGAAGGAAATGAAAAAATATTATTCCACATTGTATGTAACCTGAAAAAAGAGAATTTTCGGACAATTGGGGATGGAACGCATATTTCCCATTATAATCCAGCATTAAAAATTATTGGGTACCATATGAGTGAACAATTTGATGAAATATACAAAGAACATGGATTTCCAAGACAGTTAGAGTGTGTTGGATATTTAAGTGAATCCTGGTATCAAAATAAATGTTCCTATCAATTGGAACTGGTAGATTTTTGTTATCCTGGAAAATAAAAACCATATTCTTATGCAAGGACTTTGCTCCTACGTATTGTTTGAAAGAGGAGTGCTTTATGGATAAATTAATTGACCAGTATATTGCCCTTGTTTTGCAATATCAAAATTTACAGGCAGAAGAAATACTGAACCGTTTTATCCGTACACGAAAACCAGAAGAAGTTCAGTTAATGATGGGAAAATCGCCTTTGTTTTTACATACTGCATATAGTGTCAGGAATGCATCCCCGGAATTAATGGAATATATAAAAACAGATCTGAAAAAGAAAGGATTTTTATTATGAGTTTATTCTTTTGTCTGGATTGCAAAACACAAATGGAGTTGCGAAACGGATTTTATTCTATTTATTATCATTGTCCCAACTGCAACAACCGTTTTACCATCCATGATGCAAATCTTCTGGACGAAATAGAAAAACAAGGTGTTTTTCAAACCTCTCGCATGAGTGGTTTTGTGATTTACGATGATAAAACAAAATTAATCTATGCAAGGAGAAGAAAAAATGAAGATGACGTATGATGAATATGATGCCATGCTGGAAACATTTGAAAATCTTTCAACTAAAACCTATTATCCAGATCCTTTGGAAATCGACCAAATGGGAAAAAATCCAGATAAATGGATAAAATTTGCATGTTATCTCTATGAAAAAGGGGAGAAACCCAAGAACCAAAAAGAACGGTATAGTAGAGAGAACTTAAAAGCATTTATCCAAGAGCATTTAGAACTTATAGATTCTGAGTGTGTCACAGTGGAACTTTCTACACCGGAACATGGAACCGTTTCTTTTGTGGAACGTACTTCTAACAAGTTTTCAATAGGAGATATGTGTATATTAGAAATACAGCCGGATGCAGGTTACTGTCTGGATAAAATTTCTGTTTTGGATGGACTGTTTCACAAAAAACAGATTTGTAAAATTAATAAGGATTTGTCTTTTCAGGTGCCAGATATGGATACTTTTGTATGTGTTACCTTTAAGGAGGAGTTATGAGATATTTATTTATTGCCGAAAAGCCTTCTCTTATGCGAGAAGCAAAAGCTTGTTATCAAAATCATATTGCTGAAATTAAAAAAGTAGTCGGGAATGTTGATTTTATAGCTTTGGCTGGCCATGCGTGCAGAAATGGAGAACCCAATGAGTATGAAGAGTGGAATGATAAGTGGGAAAATATTACATACCCAATGATTCCCGCTCAATGGATTATCAAACCAATCCAGGATAAACGTTCTATTTTAAAAAAGATAAAAGAGGTAGCCCCTTCCTATGATGGGATTATTGTTGGGACTGATTCTGATACAGAGGGTTATGGAATTTACTATCTAATAGAACATTATCTTGGACTGCAGCATATGAAAGCATTACGATTTATGGAACATTCCCTTACAGATAAAGAACTTCTGCATTCCTTTTTAACAATGACAGACTACCATGAGGATCCAGTGCATATTCGTTACACACAATCTTTTCTGCTGCGTTCACGTGCTGACTGGCTTTATGGAATGAACGCAACCAGATTAGCCACATCCCATACAGGGAAACTCTTAACGATAGGTCGTGTAAAAGCACCGACTTTAAAATTGGTTTACGATAATTCAATGGCAATCGAAAACTTTAAACCCGAAACTTACTATCAGTTACAAGCTGATTATGGAGCATTTAAAGCAGTAATGATTGGAGAAGATGGGAAGTCGTTTAAATTTAAAAATCCAGACTATAATTTTCAGGTTCCGTTGGAAGGAATTGTATTTGATAAAAAAGAAACTGTAACAAAAACCCATGCACCAGAGCTATACAACCTTCCTTCTCTTCAGGTAGATGCTGGACAAATGCTCGGATATACACCAGCACAGACGCTTGAATTAGTGCAATCGCTATATGAGAAGCATAAGGTTATTTCCTATCCTCGAACACAATGCAGATACGTATCTTCTGAAAAAGCAAAAGAATTTCCGGATATGCTTCAAAAACTGACTGTATTCCAGGAATTTGTACCTTACTTAAATACAATCCATGACATCACTCATGTTTATAAAGATAAACATGTGGTAAATGATGCCGAAGTAGCAAAAGAGTCCCATGACGCACTTCTTCCAACATCAAAAAAACCTGTCCTTTCTGAAATGACCAAAGATGAAGTAGCGATATGCAGATTAATTTATACTCGGTTTCTTGCGCAGTTCCTGCCGCCATTAACAGAAAGTAAAACACGTATGGATATGAAGCATGGTAATGCGGTTTTTCGCGTGAATGGAAAAGTTGTTGTAGACCTGGGGTGGAGGGCTTTATATGGAGCGCTAAAAGATAATATGCTTCCTCAATTAGCTGTTAATTCGCCAATTGCAGCAAAAAAGATGGAATATGCCAAACAAGTAACAAAACCTCCAAGGCGTCTAACACAGGCTTCTCTAATTGAAGCAATGGAGAAAATTGCAAATCATGTAGAAGATGAAGAACTACGTGCTTCTTTAGCAAATTCAAATGGAATCGGAACTCCTGCTACCAGGGATACTGTTATCACAGATTTGCTTGCAAGAGGATATATGGTTGATAAGAAGGGATTGTATATCACACAGGATGGCAAAACTTATATTGAAACTCTGAAGGACATTGATTTGATTTCTCCGGTATTTGCTGCCAAATTGGACTATGAAATTAAGAAAATACAGCGGGGTGAGGCACAGTATCAGGATGTTTACCAGATGATGCTTCGGAATTTAAAAAACACTTGTTTTCAGTTGGAAAAACTGGAAACAAGAGAAACGTCTTATGTATGTCCGCATTGTAAAACTACTATGAGTAATGGAAGATGGGAGAGTATTTGTCAAAACTGTGGCTTCAAATTGCCACGTAGGATACTGAATGTTTCTTTGGATGAGGAAATGATTCAATCATTATTAAGTGGGCAAAAAACAAAACTTATTACTTTCAAAAAAAAGGACGGAAGCACTTTCCAAGCAAAGTTGCAAATGACGAAAGAAGGGATAGGATTTGATTTTTCGTCTGGTATATACTGTCCTTTCTGTGGAAAAGAAGTGAAATTGAATCAATACGGATGTTTTTGTGACTGTGGATTGAAACTGTTTCGTTCTCTCGCAGGAAAAACGCTAACTGATAAAGACTTTGAATTGCTGATGAAGAAAAGAAAAACTCCAATTAAAAAGAATTTTAAGAAGAAAGACGGGAATACCTTCGATGCTGGTTTACAGCTTACAGATGAGAAAACAATCCAGTTTTACTTTCAATAGCAACAATTGAGAAATTACGGTCATGAGTGGCCGTAATTTTTTGAGTTTATTTTCTCCATATTTTTGATGAAAAGCAAAAATAGGAGGAATTAAAAAATGAAAATTAAATACTACAATGGTATCGGTGAACATGTAGAGGTTGTAAATGACTTATACAGAGATGTAGCAACTTTACTTGCTGCAGAATCAATTGATCATCCTACAGAGGTAAAGGTCACCAATTGTTTAAACCCGGATGAACTGCTGAAATACCGTATTTCTGCACGTTCTGGTACACGTTTTATCGTGGAATTAGACAATACTATGCCAGACCGTTATTTGCCAGACCATGTAGAACCTGTATTCCTTACTTGCGTAGATCCGAATAAGAATGCATACAAGTTTTACAAATTAGAGAAAATTGGTTCTTGTGTTCGTGCAAGCTATGGACGTATGGGAGTACAAAAAGGAAAGCTTTTTGGTGAGCGAAATTTTGATTATCCACTTTCTATGTTCTGGATTAAATATTACGAGAAACTGTCCAAGGGATATGTAGACCGTACTGATTTGTATTTAGCAGATGAAAGTGAAGATAGCAAATCTCAAAATGTAAAAGTACCTGTAAAAACTGTAACTGATGTGAATGTGATGTTATTCAACAAGCTGAAGTCATTTGCAGTGAATGCAGTAAAAAAAGCAGAAGTAAGAGTTCCAGTTACAACCGCTATCCTGAAGAAATCAGATGAAATTCTAAATGCAATGCGTAATGCCACAGATGTTACCGAATTCAATAAGAATCTTCTTGAACTGATTTCTATCCTTCAAAGGCCAGTCGAAACTGGAAATGGCTCTGGAGTCCGTAAACTAATGGCAAATAGTTCAGCTGATTTTGCACGTATCATTGAACGAGAAGACGACCTGATTCGTGCAATGGAAGGTAGTTATTACGGAAGAAGTCAAAAGACTGCTACCAATGGTTCTTTTGCAGATTATAATATTGAGGTATATGAAGCAACAGAGAAGCAGAAGAAAGAAGTGCTGGCAAAATTAAACGATTCCTTAAGGGGAAAAGTTGCCAACATTTATCGTGTCATTCCGGTAGAACAGAAAAAACGATTTGATGCATATCTTAAGAAGAACAATATCAAAAAGGTGAAACAGTTTTGGCATGGTTCCAGAAACCAGAACTGGACATCCATTATTGTAAATTCCTTAAAACTGAATCCGAATGCTATCATTACTGGTAAGATGTTTGGACATGGCATATATTTCGCTCCGTCCGCTATGAAAAGCTGGAATTATACAAGCTATCAAGGGACTTCCTGGGCACATGGAAGTTCTGACTGTGCATTTATGGGACTTTATGCAACAGCATATGGAACACCAAAAGATGTGGATGTATGGAGTGCAGCTGCAGATTATAAAAAAATGGTATCTGATGCTAAAGCAAACTGCCTGCATGCGCACAAAGGAGCTTCTTTGATGAATGATGAGATTATCTTTTATGATGAAGACGCGATTTTATTAAATTACATTGTAGAATTTAAGTAATGAAAAAGAGAGGCTTGACCTCTCTTTTTATATGGCAGGTACTAAATTATCTAACAATTGCTGCTGCATAATATCGCAGGCAGAATCTTGAATCGAAATGGGCTTTACAACAGAAGAGTAAGGGTTGTAATTTCGATACTGCTTGCGAAGTTCATTATCTTGGTTTAAGCGGCAGATTACTCGGTTTATGGTAGCCTTTACCTCGCGGATAGGAATTCCTGTGCATTCAGCAATTTTATCAAAAGGCATTTCTTTCCTCCCGTGTTCATTGATTCTTAAACTCAGAAGTCTTAATTCCTCTTCATTTGTATTTCTCCTAATAGCATTATATAAAGCTTCTTCTCGTTCTCTTTTTTCAATCAGCTCTTCTGGAGTCAGTTCCTTAGAACACAGACTATATGCTTCTTCTACATTTGCTAATTTCGCATTAGCTGAAAACTGAATTGTGGATTTTATGACCTTCTGTGTCAATCCTGTTTTTGTAGATAGCATGTCTAATGTGTAATTAATCCCTCTCTGGTTATATTCTGTTATCGCAGCGCTGATTTTCCTGGCATTATTAGAATCATATTGTGTCATATGCACTTTATTATTACGTAAATAGCAGGAGATTTTTTCCCGGAAATAACGAACAAAATAAGTGGTCGGTGTAGTTCGAAGCGGATTGTAATAGGGTAGCTTTTCTAAGAAAATCATCACCATATCCTGTTCAATATCCAAACGCTCATCAGGGGTTGTGTAATCTCCTACCATACGGTTCATTTCCTTTTTAGCAAATAATTTAATCTTTTCCCAAAGAAAAAGTTGAATCTGTTGAATTTCCATAAGATTTGCTTCGGGATCCTCTTGCAAGGCTTTTATTTTTTTCATGCCTATAAAAAAAATCTGCTGTTCTTTTGTTAAATTCAATTTTTTCTCCATTGGTCCTTGCGTGGAAGCTTCTGTATATACAAAACTCCCGTCTCCTTTCTTTTTCTAGTTCTTAAACTTATTATACCACTTCTTTTCAAAAATGCAAACATATGTTCGTGCTTTGATAGATTAATTTGGAGAAAATGAATATTCCATATTATATATGCAATGTATGCATGATTGTATTTTCCATATATTGCAAATTATTAAGAAAGGAGATATCGGAATTCTATCTTCCGTAAATTACTATGAAACATAAAATGATTGCGCTTCTTTGCTCGTTATCGATTTTGCTTTCAACTGTTCCTGTTTACGCAGATGACCCATTTAAAGGATGGAACGAGGAAAACCAGGAAAACGTATGGGCAGTAATGGAAACAACAGACTGGACGAAAATGCAGGATTTTCTTACATTAAAAAAGATTAATAGTACCGTAACAGCAGAAGTAAGCGAAACTGTACGTAACTATGAAGCAGAAATAAGACGTGTTATTAATTCATCAGATATCGAAATCAGTGACGGATTAGTGGAGTTAATGCTTGCTTTATTACAGGTAATGGGTGGAGATAATCCACCAAAAGATGATCCGTATAATGTAAAAATATGGATTGATCCATCTGCTAAAAACCTCAATGCAGAAAAATCAATAGAAAAAGTGTTATTTAAATTGGACGCTGCGCGGAAAGTTCATCCAGAACCTGATCAAGTATCCTATTTCGTTAATTCTGAAGAACTATGTTCTGTCATTCAAGGCATTGTTCTTACTACACGTTATACGCAAGAAAATGCAAAATATTCCTTGGAATCTGCAACAGCATTTTATAATGCACATAAGGATGAATTTGATAAGATCGGTCTTGTTCCTAGTTTAACATTCGCGAGTGATGTTTCCGCTATTTTCAAAACAACAAATGTATCAGGCTCAGGAGGAGGAGCCTCTGCTGTTATAGATGTAGGACAGGGAATTATTATTAATGCTGTTGGTACAAAAGAAGGAATTGAAGTTTTAAATTACGCAGCACAATTTATAGGAAATCCATATGTGTATGGAGGGAATAGTTTAACAAATGGAATTGATTGTTCTGGATTTACACAACAGGTCTTTGCACATTTTGGTTATAATTTGCCACGTGTAAGTGATGCTCAAGCAACTTCAGGAGTCGGTATTTCTTATGAAGAAGCAAGAGCTGGTGACATTATTGTATATCCTGGACATGTAGCAATTCTTACAGGGGAGGGGGGAATCATACATGCGTCAAATTCAAAACCTTATCCCAAAGGCGGTATTAAATATACGGCAAATGCACTGTACACGAATTACATCGCTGTCCGGCGGATTTTACAATAGGAAGTTCCTGCTTTTTAAGCAGGACTTCTCTCTCTCAATCAACGAACATGCTCCATTTCTCTATCTTTGTCCTGAAACAAAGATTCTATCTCCATAGCTTTAGCAGGATTTTGTAATCTTAACTGATTTATTCTATGTTCTATTTTTTCATATTTTTCTGCTTTTTCAACTACCTCTTTTATAGGCTGTCCCGCGTGTTTTTCCAGGCGATTTACCCATTCTTTTAATGTCTGTTCTTTTTCCTTTGCTGCATCTAATGCTTTTATAACAGATTGACTTTCTTTTTGAACCGCATATTTTGCTGCCTCCAATTCCCCGGAAATTGCTTTTCGCTGTTCCGTTCGTTCTATAGCCATTCGGCGCTTGTGTTCTGCGTATTCTTTATCCCGTTTACGTTTGGCGGCTGCATTCATGGTTTCCAATTCTTCCTGGCATCTTGCACGAAATTCTTCTGCAGTTTCGAAAGGCATTACTTCTGGTATTTCCAAAGCCTGGTTCAAATCAGCATAATACTTCCGAATGTCCTTATGTTTGGCCTGTCCGCCTTCTAATCCCCGTTCCAAACCAAATTCTTTCATATCCGCTGCATAGGAATTCTGCATTTCCCGCATGACTTTATAGCCATCTGTATAGTATTTTGCACTGAGCCTTCCATTTGGTGCAATAGGAATAATGATAGCATGGCAGTGTACATTCCCTGGTTCATCTGCATGAAATACTACGCTTGCAATATTATTTTTTCCGTCACCAGCTTTATTGAATGTTTTTTGTAGCCATTCCACATTTTTCTTTTTCCATGCCTCAATATCAATATTATCTTCTCTGGAAAAAGTAGAAACTACCTCCATGGCATATACCTGGTCTCTGCGCATTTTGTGATCTTTGTAATAGTCTAGTTCCGTTATTCGGTCTTTAAAGAAATCTTTATATGTTTTTTGATTGCCGTACTCATCCTGTGGAAGGGCAATAAGTTCTTCATTCATATGTTCAAAATTCGGGTCGGCATTTTCCACAGCCACTTTTCTATAGTTATGCATGTATTTTGATGTTAAAGTTCCTAGTGATTTTATTTTTTCTGCTGTTACAAAACAGTAACCCATTGTTATCCACTCCTTTCACTGTAAATATGAAAAAATAAAAGAAATAAAATGTTGAAAACGTATAAAGTGTAATAAGTTATACACTTTAAAAAGGGCTGCTGACGAAAGTGGTTCTACTGGAAGACTTAGAAAGAGTATATTTGTTCAATAATACGTCTATTTACATGAGCCTTAAGGAATAAATTTGTCTTTCGATTCTTCTTAGAAAATAGATATTGTAGAGTATGTTTCAGTCTGTTCTCATTACTTAAAGCAATAGATTTCCGTACACCATTTCTAGTCAACCATATTAGCGATTCAATTCCTTCATATCAACTTCCTCAATTATTCATGCCACAACATTTTACCAGTACTCATAACAGCGTTATTAATAGAAGGTTATGGCATTTAGTTACCATTAAATCTATAAAATATCTGTGTTGCTAGAGGAAAAAACAGTAGTATATCAACATTACAGATGAGAAATAGTTATACATCAAATATAGAAGATGAAGAAAATATGTGTGCATCTGGTATAGATGATGAATATAGCGCATAATGCTACCTACTTAGTGAATCATAAAATAAATATCATCTATTTAAGGAGATGCTAGAAACAAAGTTAAATACATCCCGTTTATCTGATGAATATAGCGATAGATGGCACATTGTACATCATATTAAATAGATGATAAAAATACCTATTTCCAGCTATCAACATCATATTAATTTGATGTAAAAGCTTACAGAAAAGATGTACCTGCTGCCAGAATATCAAGATGCATCTGATTAAAGAAATGTATAGGAAAAAGCAGTAGGAATGAGATGGAAAAGAAATAGATACATCAAATATAGATGGTGCAGATAAAAAGAGAATATGAAGGGATGTAAAAAGGAAACCAAGCTGATAGGATGATACATCGAATTAAATGGATGTATATGGCAAAAAGTGTGATGTGATGATGCAGGAGAGCGTTACGAATCATTCTGCAAGAAAATCAGAACTGGTTACGAAAATTTGTTCGATTTCGTCAAGAAATATACGAAATATTATTGAGTATAGGTTCTGGAAATTTATGCAAAAACCCATGCCCAAAAACACACAGGTTTTTCTAATATAGTACACTAGGTCTGCTTAGAAAATAAGCAGGGAGAAGAAGAGGATAAAAATCCGTATCAGCAGAAATAATCTCCCATATTGTATATAGCTTCAGAAATGGACAAACCGTCACATTGAGACGCTAAACAATGACTCAGGCCCGACACAGATTCCCGGAATAGATTTCTGTGGCAGCGGGGAAGTACAGCAGTGTATTTCAACATGTTCCATTGATGCATGTTAAAGAATCAATGACCGAGAGCAGCAGGTTACTAGCTGCGTTCATGAAGAAGTTTGATATGGAAGAATTAATCTCCCATTTTATAAATGTCCCCGTCAGGTGAGAGACCCTGGCCGTTGTTTGAGATTAAGTTAAAAAAAGTAGAGAGTATATGTTGGGGACAAGGAGCCGGCCCTCCAGGTAACGAGGGTCGGTGCCCGTAGGGAGCTGTTTGGACATACAGCGAACAGATGGCGTATGCAGGAGGCCTCCATGCCGTATTTACTGCGACAAGAGCGAGAAATCTGTGAAAAAATATGCAAGTAAAAAAGTCCAACAAACAAGCATTCCTCTTGCAATGTCACAAAAAATAGGAATGTTTCATAAAGCACTCAAAGCGGTAGGTGAACCCGAATAGTTATGCTTTGAGTGAGAACTGGCCCAGAGTTGAGAGGAAGGAGAATTCTGTAGTGGTCTGGATCGCCGCAAGGTAGCGGGATGGTAGACAGCAGATGGGACAGGATAAACGCTCAGAATCTATCTCTTTAAAACAACCTTTGCCATGTCAGACGTTCATTCACCCGTTCATACGCATGGGAGGAATCTGCGTTAAAGGCTGCGCGGAAATCGCCTGAGTTTCTGGCGTGTGATGCTACGGTCTTTCTTGCTTTTCGATCCCTTTGATTCAAAACAGTCGGATGTAAGCCGAGCGGGGCACGAGTAATAAGCGCACGCCAAAATAAGAAAATCTCGATGGTCGCTGCGTATGCGAAGGGCATGCGTGGTGATACAGAAAGACCCGTCCTGGAATGGGACTGTCAGCGAATTCGTGGTAGAATAGGATGTTTTACGCCAGACCTTGATCCTTGGGAATACTTTCCCAGAAGCTGCCGGTCGTTTATGGTGCAGCTGCTGGGATGCAGTCTGCGCTGCAAACGGGGGGAGGTAGGGAGGCGGCTCACAGTGCGTCCCCTGCCATCTCCATTTCTTAGTTGCCTCCGAAAGGTGCCGAATGAAAGCAGAGATTACCGACTCCAGAAAGGTACACACCTGTAAAACGAAAAACAACCGCAAAAGCGCAAGGCACCGACCAAACAGGCAGGAACAGCCTCCGGGAAGATAAAAGACGCACACCAGGAGCATCCAGAAAAACCAGAGGCCGCCGGGGTGGGTGGGCAAATAAAAAAGAAGAAAAAGAAAGAATAAATAAGATAAGAAAGAATAAGAGCAAGAATAAGAAATACATAGAATAATAATATAATGGAAAATACAGAGTATAGGATATACAGGAGAAACTGTTAATCATTTGGAATAATTCCTGGATATAAAAACGTAACCGGTTACGTTTTTGAAATACCTTCAAATTTCTTTTTTGTAAAATCATCATATTTGTTTCATAAAAGGAATAAGAGGAGGAAATATCATATGTACACACTGGAATATACAACAAATAAAGGAATCATGAATCTGTTTGGACCTAGAACTGGTCGCTCTCTGTTTTCTGACAGGAACGTTGAAATCAAATGTAGATTTCAATTACAGGTTCGTGATAATAGGTTTATCTTTGATAATGGCTCTGGAAATGGATTTTGTATCACACCGACACATATCCAGCAGAGCCAGGAAGGTTTAACGCTTTTGACAGAGCGAAGCACCTATGTATTTTCAGTAGCAGCATAAGTACAGGCAGGAGGTTTATTCTCCTGCCTGCTTTCTTTGTACAGTCACAAATATTCTATCGTTATTTTCTACAGTGTCTATAACATTGTAATTTCCAAAATCAGAAATTTTAACATCTATTCGTTTTCCTTCTTCTGTAAGAAGCCGAAATGGTTTGAAATGTTTGAAAAATTGACTGTTGTGCCATTCCTTCAGTGTTTGCATATTTTGTCCCTCACTTCTATAACTCGTCTTTTAATGACTGAAAACCAAATCGTTCCACAATTTTTAAAAATCCCTCTCTGTTCGGAATGCATTTAAAATCCGAAAGTACTGCTGCAATTGGGATATCCCGCCGGATAGTTGCAAGTTGTTTCGAAAGTAGTGCAGATTTTTTTGCACCAGGTGCGGTCAGTTTCTTGTAGCTTCCTTTCCGAAGTCCAAGTGATTCTTTCCAAAAGTCCTCAATACTTGTGCCTTCTTCTTCCAGCGCTTCATATAAACCTTCAACTGTCTGATATTCATTTAAAAGAGGGACTGCAGACTTATCAGAAATCCCTTTTACTCCTGGGATATTATCGGAGCTGTCACCGGCTAGTGCTTTCCAATCAACTACCATGTTTCCAGAGGAAAGTCCATATTCTCCTTCAATGTAAGCCTCTGTGAATTCAAATACCTTGTCCGGAAGATTTGTTCGTTCTTTGTCCACCTGATATGCGGCAAATAGCTTGTCTGCTTTCTCCTGAGATACCTGTACCATCCAGGCACGAACATTTCTTTCATCTGAAACCAACTGCAGGTAATCTGCGTCTTTTGTCATGAGTACAATCGCATCCTGCTGCCAGAATTTCTCAGCAATGCTGCCAGCGAAGTCATCTGCTTCATATTCATCCGAAAAGAATACCGGGAATCCCATTTCCTGGAACATTTCTTCTGCCAGGATGAACTGCCGCTTCAGCGGCGCCGGTGTTTCCCCCCTGGTTCCTTTGTAATCCGCATATAGTTCCCTGCGGAATGTATTTCTGGTTTTGTCGAACACAAATGCAATGTGGTCCGGTTTCTGATTCTTCAAAATTTTTAATACAGTCCGCAGCATGGTAAAAATACCGTTGGTGTAAGTGCCATCTGGTGCATGCATGATTTTGTCATAATGTTTTGCACGTTCTTCTTCTGTCTTTGCAAACAGAATCTGCTTTGGCAAATTTCCGTAATAGCTGCTGGAAAGCATGGAACTGCCATCAATAATTAAAAACATCTGTAGCGCCTCCCTTTTTTCTTTCAGTATACATCATACCAGAAAGTGCTGCAGTTTTGTGCATGAATTTTTATCATATTGAGATAGGCAGAATCTCATGCACAAAAATCAGGAAGAACATGGAATACGGTACAATGTAAAAAAAGAAATCAAGTTGAACTGGAGGAAATGAGATTATGAAAAAAATACCAGATACCAGATTGAAAAATCCAAACCAGAATACAAAAGTTCTAGAGTTACCATTTGCAGTCGGAGAAATTGTATATTATGTCACACCAAAGTGTTATTTCAAAATGAAAGTAGAAAGCTATGTTTTCGATGGGAAATTAAAAATCCTACTTGAGTACTATGGAAAAAACGAAATAATACGGAACATTTCGAAATGGGTATTCACTGAAGATATAGGAAAGACGGTCTTTTCTAGTTACGAAGAAGTAAAGTATATGGGGAAGGAGGAATTTAAGTGAGAAGGTTGACAACGAAACAAGGGTGCCTGATTTCCTGTATAGAATGTGAAGATCGGGAAGATTGCGAGAAGTATTGCTACAAAATAAATGCAGCAGTCAAGAAATTAAAAGAATACGAAAATATAGGGCTTATTCCAAATCAGGTGAAAGAACTGCTGGAAAGAGATACGGCACAGAAGCCTGCGGAAATACGACAACACAGGGATTTCCATGGGAATATCTACAAATTTACTGGAGAGTGCCCAGTGTGTGGTGATGTAGTCAACAGTCGGATGCGCTTTTGTGACAACTGTGGAAAACGTCTGTCCTGGATACCACAAGAAAAGATGGATGAGATTGCTACTTATATGGATGACGAAAAGCGGGAACAGGTACATGCAGAACTTGCGCCTTGTGCGCCGGAGGAGTTTCTAAAAAGATATCTGGTGCTTGATCCAGAATTCGAGACAGTGTTAAGGAATGAGTTTTCGATAGAAATTTAAAAGGAGACAAAGATATGCAAGACCCGATTGTAAGTGTAAGTACCATTAGAAACTTCATGGGGAATGCCGGAAGGAATACCTGCAACGAGTATCTGTACCGGGCACTGTTGGATGCGGATGAAGCACTGCAAAGGCAAATTGCAAAGGATGTGATAGAAAATAGCAGTGCTTCAACTGAAACCTATTCATGTCCTGTATGTAAGCGAGTTGTAATAAAAGGAAATAACTTTTGTGGAAACTGTGGGCAGTCCATTAAATGGAAGAATTGTAGCAAGGAACATCAGTAGGATGGAAAGGAAAAAATAGATGAAATTAAAATTCGAAGGATACAGCGATGACACATTTGGAGAATATGGAGTTACTGGGGAAGGTGTTGATAACTGTGGAAGCATGGAGCCGATTCAATGTGTAGTAGACGCTGGAGTATATGGAAGGCTGATGGTAATTGGCCAGTATTCAAAAGCATCTTGCAACAATGGCTGCTGGATGATAGGCATTTCAAAAGTAGAAGAGGATGACGAGCTTCCGGATTGGAATATTTCTCTTTTACAGGGGGAAGTGGAATATTCTCCACTATTAGAATTGGAGCTGCCAGATGAAGCAGCAGTAACATTAACATGGTACAAAAACGGAAGAAAGGTGGATCAACATGAATGAATTTGCAATTGAATGGATAAAAGGGCGTGATTATGCAGGAGTAAGCGTACCAAGCGGTACCGCATGGAAATCTAAATTAATGAGATATGCGAAGGAACGTCCGGAGGAGGTACGACTGATGGCAGAAAATGCAGACGGTTCAGCATTTTTTCATGTGCCAGTGAATTGGATTAAGTGCAGCCCACCAAGACAGATTTCGGACGAACAGAAAGAAGCAGCAAAGCAGAGGTTTCAAAAGATGTGGGATAAGAAAAAGATGGAGGAATCAGAAAATGACTTCTGAAGAACGATGGATTCAGAATGAGATTGAGCGTATCAAAACAAAAAGAAAAAGAGTGAAAGAAAATTTAGATGCATTAAAAAGAGATCATGTTACAGAACGAATAACCAGTATTCTTGAAAATCGGATTGCATCTTATGATTATGAAATCAGACTGTATGAGCATAGATTGCCACAAATGGTCAAAATGGTATATCCATTGGAAAAAAGCGGACCAGTTGATTTCATGTGCCCAGCTTGTAAGTGTGTCTCAGTCTTAAATGCATATGGACAGCCAGCAGATTTTTGTAGTTTCTGTGGACAAAAACTATCGTGGTCAAAAGATATGCCAAATAAGTCATAACTGCTTGTTAGTGTGTCGCAAGACATCTCTTAATTATTTTTTCTCATATTTCTCATATTTTCTTTGAACGATATGATAAGAGGAAAATATATGTTTATAGTTCAGGAAGATAACGAAAAAGCCGTTCCTGCAGCTTCTTTGCCAGAAGACTGGATAAAAGAACATATTCTCTAATTACAGTAAGAAAGAGGCATTCAAATGTCTCTTCTCTTATGCCCAAAAATCGGGGATATTTCCATATTTGCTATGATGAAAGAAAGCAAAGATATTGGAGAGAAAAAATGATTAAAAAAAAGTATATAAGTGAGAAAGAAGAGGCATCACTGGATGCAACCTCTCCCGAACAACTAGATTATTTGGTTAAAAACGGAGACTACTCTGTACGACTTGCAGTAGCACGTAATAACAATACATCTCCGGAAACTTTGAGCCAATTAGCAAAAGATGAGAGTATATTCATCCAAAGATCCGTTGCCATCAATCCTCACACGCCGGACAATACACTTAGGCAATTTGTTTTTAAGAAAATCTTTTTAAAAGAAGTTGCCGGAAATCGGAATACATCAGAAGAAACACTAAGAGAAATCCTTTTCTTGCAGCCTGATCCAGATGCTAGAGGAATAAAGAATATGTTTCAAAGACGAATTACGCAGGAGGAACTTACAGAAGTGTTTAAAATCGCTTTGAAACACCCCAATTTACCAAAACGATGTGTGGACTAATTTTTGAAAGAAGGTAAGTTATCTGTCCATGACATTCATGAAATCAAAGCAAGTAGAAAGGAACTTCCATTTTCATTAAAGGTCAGAGATTTTCTTCCGTATATCCGTGATAACGATATTGCATTGCTGGCATATACAGAGGATGTTCAGAAATCTATTGTGTTGGCTTCGTTTAGTTCGGAGGATGTAGAAGATAAAGCATCATTGGAAGAAAGCATCAATTTTTGGCGTAAGGAGAGAAAGCTAACACCTTTGCCTTCTGAGAATTTTTCAGCAGATGATTTACTGGATGCGACTATTGTACGCATTGAAACGTTTCCGCCTGCCATGCATGGCAGTAAATCAACTATTGCTATTACCATTCGAGAAATCGAAGAGACAAAAGGAATAAATTATTTTTTGTAAGAAAGGAAAATTATGGAAAGATTTATACAAAGTATTAAAACTTCGCAGGATGAAAAATATGAAGTTATGTTATCAATCCCAAAAGAAGCATATGGAATCCAGTGGTATTTCACTAAAGATGTCGTAAAGTTAATCGGTATTGTCATGCACGAAGAAGAAATGCCAATATGCTGCTTGCAGAGCAAAGAAGTAAAAAATCATGAAGGCGAATGGCTTTGTTGCGATTACACTCTTAGAGGAGTACAACATCATGAGATTGCCTTACTTCTTTCAGAAGATACTCTTACCATGATCAGGAAAAACCATTTTGAGGTGGTAGATTTTTTTGATAAAACCAGCGGGCATCTTGTACACGAAGCCGTATATAGGTATCGCTACAAAGATGGTGAGGAGGTATAAATGGATGATATTTTATATGCATTATGCCGACACTGTGTAAGCATCATGGATGGCTGGCATCCTTACCCAGCAACATGCATTGCAAGGAATCTGAATATGTCAGTACACAAAGTGCGATATCATCTTAGAAAACTAAAAATAGAAGGTCTTGTTGAAAGTTTTAGAGAAAGTGGTTCGATAGAAGATGGAGAAGTTTTTTGTCTTTGGGGCTGGAGAATAACAGATAAAACTATCAACACACTCGAATACAAAAAAGCATTTGAGGAAGAAAGAAAATTATGTAAAGAATGCTTCGATATTGACATAGGAGAAGAGTAATATGAAAAATATAGTGTTGCATCAAGAAATACGTTTTGCTAAATAAGGAAGGAGAATTCATATGGATAATGCAACTGTGAAATTAAAAAAAGGGCAGCACGTTTTCTTAAAAAAGGAAAAAGAGCCAAATGTAATTTTGCACAAAGGAAAAAGAATAGATAACGGAGAAGAAATTACTGGATTTCTCACAAAAATGTTTGGGTTGTATCATATTGTTTTGGAAGAGGATGAGAATACCGCATGTCCAGTCAACTACTCGGTAATTGAATTACCGATCATGTAGTGTTCGTAGTTCATACGGGTAGTTGAGCAGAGACATGATAGCTTGCGTTCTCCTTTCGAGATGGCACTTTTGGATGCTTTCTAGTCCAAAACACTGCAAAGCAGCTACCAAAGTCTAAGAAAACAGTAGTATCCGGTATACATAGGCTTACCACCGATGCAGGTACACCGTTGTATCTGCGGTACTGTATACCACAAAAGAAAGGAGCATCTGATGCCAGAATATATTTATGTGTTAGGCATGGACGGGAAACCGCAGATGCCTACGAGACGCAGGAGACATGTGAATAAGTTATTGAACACAGGCAAAGCACGCATAGCCGAACATGTCCCTTTTACCATACAATTGTTATATGAAAATGAACCGGTTTTACAACAAATTATGATGGCAGAAGACCCAGGACGTACCAATATCGGTGCAGCAGTCGTAGGGCTGAAAGGGCAGCTGTATCTGCCAGCAGTTGTAGAAACCAGGAATAAAGAAATCTGCAAGCTGATGGACAAGCGCCGGGCTTGCCGCAGGGCATCCAGAAATGGGGAACGGAAAGCAAGGCAACGCAGGGCAAAACGCTTTGGTACGATGTTAAAGGCCGGCATACTCATGCGGAAACTGCCCCAGTACGGGGAAGATGGATTTATTACCTGCCATGTGATCCGCAATACCGAAGCAAGATTCTGCAACCGGAAGCGTCCGAAAGACTGGGTGACACCAACGGTAGAACATCTGATTCGGACGCATATCAACCTGGTGCATAAGATGCAGAAGTTCCTGCCTATTACAGATGTGGCAATTGAGGTCAACCGCTTTGCATTCATGCTGCTGGATGACCCAATAGTTGCTGGTGTTGATTTCCAGAAAGGTCCATTGAAAGGGTATAGTAATGTCAATGATGCTGTATTTGACCAACAGGATGGGAAATGTCTGCTTTGTGGCGAACCCATTGAGCATTATCATCACATAGTACCAAGGTCTAAGAACGGCTCTAATACATTAGAAAACATCGTTGGGTTATGTTGCCACTGCCATGAAGCAGTTCACAAAGATGAAGATGTCCAAAAAGCATTAAAGGACAAAAAATCTGGGCTGATGAAAAAGTACGCCGCCCTTAGTGCATTAAACCAGGCCATCCCATTTATTTACAAACGGCTGGTGGAGGATTTTGGCGAAGAACATGTCTTTACCTGTACGGGAAGGGGAACTGCAATGGTACGCAAAGGTCTTGGTTTTACTAAGACGAAAAAGAACCAGCTGCATGAGGTAGATGCCTACTGCATCGCATTGCTGGCGCTAGGCTGTACAGATGCAGAACTTCCAACCTTTGAGCATGTCTATCAGATGACGCAGTTCCGTAGGCAGAACAGGGCAAATATCAACAACCAGCGGGAACGCAGTTACTATTACGAAGGCGAGTCGGTTGCGAAAAACCGAAAAGACAGAATAGAACAAAAGGACGATTCGCTTGAAACCTGGTATCAAAAAATGGTACAGCAATATGGCGAAAAAGAAGCTGATTGTAGACGTTCTATTTTACAGGTTAAGAAAAGTACCAGGCATTATAATACGCCTGGACGTGTAATGCCTGGGGCAGTCTTTTATTACAAAGGGGAACGTTATATTATGTGCGGGCAACATAGCAAGGGTCAATATTATCGTGTTGTAGGTGATGCTAAAACGAATTATCCAGCAAAGAAATGTCGAATTGTGAAACAAAACGAGGGACTTGTATTTCTAGGGTAGGGATTCGCACAATTCATCACGTATATTGAATATACGTGCCTTCTTGTAAGTCGTTTCGTAATGATTTGCAAAGGTTGGTACAATAAAGAAAAGTATCCTAATGATTACGAAGCATTACGTGCCTATTGGGTAGCCATCGCTGAGGTATCAGTAGAAGATATTGGGTATGATGCGGTATTGCAGTGCCTTCTGCTGTCGGCTTGGGATGCAGAATATCTGATAGAGCTGCTTACAGGAGCATTGTTTGGATTGCGGAATGATGAGTTCTCTTTTGAAAAGAAGCCAGAAGATGGCTATTGTGTGGTCTGAACAAGGAGGTAACATTCAAATGGAAATCGGTTTGTTTAAAAGAGATGGGTTGATATACACTCGGTTCAAAGTCAGAGTCAGGGAAAAGGATAATTGGCTTTTATATCTTTCAGTGAAATACGGAGTGGATATAAGTAAGCCAGTAAAGGAAAATAGCCGGTATCTTTATTTTGAAAAAGCAGGGGATTGGTTAAACGTAGCCCAAGCATCACGAAAAATAAAGGGCGCTGAGTAGAAGAGGAACAGAAGTATGCGATATGTATGCAACTATTGTGGCTTATCAAGTGATAATTTAGAAGACTTTGAAGAAGATTTCCAGAATCATCAAGGATTCTGGTGTCCGGATTGTGATGGATTCACTTATTTCGATGATAAGGCGGATAAGCGGTCTTATGTAGTATTGTTGGAAGATAAAGAGAATCAGGAAGCAGTAAAGGTTCATCCAAGATTCAAATTAAAAAAGCGGGTTTCTCCTTTACGGTATCCGGGAGGAAAAAGTAATGTTTTGGATTTGATTGCTTTGTATCTGTCAGAAGGGAAGAAAACTTTTGTAGATGCTTACTGTGGTGGTGGTTCGGTAGGACTGTCATTACTGCTTTCAGGAGTAGTAGAACATTTGATTATGAATGATTTGGACAAGGGGGTATATGCGTTTTTCCATACAGTCCTGACTGCGCCGGAAACTTTGATTCAGAAAATTCGGATGGTGATTCCGGATCGGGAATTATTTTTTTTTATCAAGAGATGATTAAGAAGGACTATGAAGGATGCTCTGAATTAGAACGGGCTTTTGGCTTTCTTGTGGTTAACCGTCTGGCCTTTTCCGGAATATGGAATGCTAATCCTACTTCTAACCTGCTGCAGAGGTGGAATCCAGAAACGTTAGAAAAAAGGATTTGGAATATCTGGGAGAAGCGGGAACAGATTACATTGCTAAATGAGGATGCGCTAAAAGTGATAGAAGAGTATTACTGGGATAACAATTGTACCCTGTTTGTGGATCCGCCGTATTATGTTGCCTGGGACAAAAAACTATATCATCATTGTTACCAGGAAGAAGAGCATCAAAAGCTTGCCTTTTTACTAAATTCGCTAGTTTCCGGAATGCCGGCCCATGCTGATATCCTTGTGACTTATGACAATCACCCATTCATTAAGGCGCTGTATCAGCAAGCAGGTACAGCACACATAGAAACAATTTCTAGAAACTATTCGATTGCGAGGTGAAAAATATGTTCGAAAAAGGAAAGAAGTATAAGGTAAAAGAAAAGATAGACATCTTTTTGGAAGAGAAGGTAGTATCCATTGACAAGGATTCGGTTTTTCGATGTGAAGAAGCTGGGCAGCAGCCTGTGCTCATGAACGTTACATCAAACGAAATCCTTCCAGGGCAGGCAGCAGTACATCTACAGAACCTAATGTTCACCAAAAAGGAGAAATAATGTCAGAGAAAATCAAAAAGATATATACCAAAGAGGAATTGGAAGCGCAGCTAGAACCGGTTGCCTGCAAGTTTCCAAAAGAAAAATGTCCAGAAGGGCAGGATATTGTACATGTGACACTTCCATGGCTGGATGATGCTAATGACTGTATCGAAGCATATCTTATTCGGAAAGGAAATGGAACAATAGAACTGGTATACGACTGAATTAAAAGTGTATCGCTGTAAGGTAATGTTTTTTGTAAAAAAATCCCAAAATATCCTAAATAGATATTTCCAAAATAGACTTTTCTTTTATCTTACGATATAGTAGAATAAGTTGGTTATAAGAAAAGCGAGGAATAGGATATGATATATTATCAGGAAGGATTTTGTGGCGGATATCGACAGTCCATGCCAGTGGTATATGAGAAAAGCAGTGATGGAGACTATCACAAAGTCAAAATGCATTGTGAAAATCGGGAAGGGTGCGAAAAAGGTGCATGCGAATGCTTCAAAAACGCGCCAGAAACGATGCAGGTACATTTAATGAGAGAAAGACCGTATTAAAGAGTACGAAAGAGATTGCTGTTATGCAGTCTCTTTTTCTTGCTGAAAAAGAAGGTTTTGGATATACTAGAAGCAGAGGAGGTTTGTATGGAGAAAGAACGGATTTATGTTTCGATTGATTTAAAATCTTTTTATGCGTCTGTTGAATGTATAGAACGGGGATTGAATCCTCTGGATACAAACCTGGTTGTTGCAGATGCCAGCCGGACACAGAAAACAATCTGCCTTGCCGTATCCCCAGCGTTAAAGGCCTGGGGCATACCAGGAAGACCAAGACTCTTTGAGGTGCAGAAAAAGGTGCAGGAAGCGAATGCTCTTCGAATGGCGAAAGTCTCTTCTTTTACAGGTGCTTCTGTATATGCTTCTGAACTTATGGAAAATCCCAATTTAAAGATTGACTATCTGGTGGCCAGACCAAGGATGGCTTATTACATTGAATATAGTACAAGAATTTATAAAATCTATCTGAAATATATTGCCCCGGAGGATATCCACGTATACTCTATTGATGAGGTGTTTTTAGATGTTACAGACTACCTGCATGCATATCAAAAAACGCCAAAAGAGTTAGCCCAGGTAATCATCCATGATATTTTAAAAACAACTGGAATTACCGCAACAGCAGGTATTGGTACAAATCTGTATCTGTGCAAAATTGCCATGGATATTTTGGCGAAAAAGGCAACACCAGATGAGAATGGAGTCCGTATTGCACAGTTGAATGAGCTGGAATACCGGAAACAGTTGTGGGATCATCGTCCCTTAACAGATTTTTGGAGAGTAGGAAAAGGATATGCAAGGAAACTGGAGGCTTATGGAATCTACACGATGGGGGATATTGCCAGATGCTCTATTGGAAAGCCAAACGAATATCATAATGAAGAACTGCTTTATCGGTTATTTGGTGTGAATGCAGAACTTCTTATAGACCACGCATGGGGCTGGGAGCCATGTACCATGCAGGATATCAAAAGCTACCGCCCGGAAAATAACAGCATTGGTTCCGGCCAGGTGCTGCATTGCCCATATGATGCAGCAAAAGCCCGGATTGTTGTAAAAGAAATGACAGAGCAATTGGCATTGGACCTAATTGCAAAAAAACTTATAACAGACCAATTGATATTAACCGTTGGATATGATATCGAAAATCTACAGGGAAGTTCTTACACAGGACCTGTAAAAGAAGATAGGTATGGACGGAAAATACCGAAGCATGCACATGGTACTGCAAATCTAGAAGAGCATAGCAGTTCTTCCATGCTGATTATGGAAAAGATGCTGCAGTTATATGACCGGATTGTTGATAAAAATCTTTTCATACGGAGACTTACCATTTCCTTTAACCATGTTATAAAAGAGACCGAACAGACTACTCATCAGATGAATTTGTTTGAACTTGGGCTAACAACAGAGAAAAAGCCGGTAGATGCAAAGAAGCTGGAGAAAGAGCGGAAATTGCAGGAAGCGGTCTTACAAATCAAAGGAAAATATGGAAAAAACGCAATTTTGAAAGGAATGAATCTGCAGGAAGGCGCCACTGCCAAGGAACGGAATGAACAGATTGGAGGACACCATGCTTAAAAATTCTTATGATGACCTACTGTATATGCCACACCCAACGTCCAAGACGCATCCCAGGATGAGCAGGGAAAACAGGGCCGCACAGTTCGCGCCATTTGCAGCGCTAACCGGACATGCAGATGCAGTGGAGGAGACAGCGAGGATTACCCAAGAGCGGGTAGAACTTTCAGAAGACCGGAAAGAACAGATTGACCGGGTACTGCAGAATATTAAGCTGCAGGATACCGTAGTAGCTGTTTATTTTCTTCCGGATATATTGAAAGAAGGAGGCAGTTATCAGACGGTTAGCGGAAAAGTAGAAAAAATAAAAGAGGGGAAACTAAATGTGTCTGGAACAGAAATTCCAATCGAAGAACTATTCTCTTTGGAAATGCAACCAGAAAGATAGAAATATAAGACATGAGAGATACCGAAAGGTATCTCTTTTTTTCTCCCATATTAATGGTTGGAAAATTCAGGAAAGGAGAGATGATATGGAACGTTTTGGTTTGCCACTTTTAATCGTTTGTGTGTTCATCCTGCTGCCACTTTCCGTAAAAGATGCCATAAAGAGTTACCGGATGTGGAAGCTGCACCAGAAGATGGGAGAGTGTAATGGGAAAATTGTAAAGATACTAAAGGAAATCCCGTACCAGTCAGAAAGAGCTGGACTGCCCGTTGTTGCCATGAAGTACAAATACAAAGTCCAGTATCAGGTAAACGGAAGTACCTATTACGGCGCCTATTATTCGGCTGGGAAGAAGCGTCAAATCGGGGATATCGTCCATCTACGGTATGTCCTGGAACATCATACCCCGCATCTGCTACAGAATCAAAGAGAGCGTTAAGGCTCTTTTTTTCTGCCCAAAAACCAGAAAACTTCCATATTTGCTACGATGGAAGAAATGAGAAAGGAGCAGAGGGAAAACCTCTGATGATAAAAATGGAAAAACCTTGGAGAAACATGACGGAAAAAGATATTCAGAAAATCAAGGATAAGGACTGTAACAAATGTACTTATTACTACAAAGGTTCCGGAGTTACAAAAGGGTGCTGTAATTACCTGGAATTAGAAGGGAGGAGTCGACCATGCCGGCCGGGAACTTGCAGAGAACAGGGAGTGTTTAAAAGCAAAAACCAGGGGGAAGAAAAACGTTGGATAGTGTCAGAATATGCCTGTTGATTGTAGGGATTAGCATATCACTATGTGGGATTAGAAATTACATCTTTAAATTCAAGATTGACGAGGAGGATAGAAAGTACAATTCAAAATTTCAAATGATTGTTGGATTATCGCTTCTTGTCTTGTGGTTCGTTCTTGGGTAAGTGTAAATATAGAGATAAATGGAAAGGGGAGTTTTAAACTATGGAGAAACAGCATGAAATGGAGATTGTAGAACAGGCATTTACTCTTTTAGACAAAGAAGAGTTAACGGATGCGATAGTAGATGAAGTTTTTGGGTTATTGGGCAAGGTTTTTGATGAGGATTGTCTGAAACAAATTCAATGGGGATTCGAAAACGGGTTAACACCGGAACAGGTAGGTGTATATGCGAAGTCGGAGTTTACAAGGGAACAGATGGAGCAGATTCGCGTGGGGTTTGAAAATCGACTGAGTATGGAGCAGTTATCCGTATATGCTAGGAAAGAATTTACATGGGAACAGATGCGCGAGATTCGCGTGGGGTTTGAAAATCGACTGAGTATGGAACAGGTATCTATGTATGCAAAACCGGAGTTTACATATGGTCAGATGGTAGCGATTCGATTGGGATTTGAAAAACGACTGAGTATGGAGCAGGTATCGGTCTATGCTAAGCGTGAGTTTATAGAGCAGCAGATGCACGAGATTCGCGTGGGGTTTGAAAATGGCCTGAGTATGGAGCAAGTGGCTGTGTTTGTAAAGCCAGAGTTTGGCTGGTATCAGATGCAAACGATTCGCAGGGGCTTTGAAGCTGACTTAAGTATGGAGCAGGTGTCGGTATATGCAAAACCGGAGTTTACAGGGGAACAGATGAGACAGATTCGTTTGGGCTTTGAAAAAGGTTTGAGTATGGAGCAGGTAGAGGTGTTTGCTAGGCAAGAGTTTACAGATTCTCAGATGGAAGAGCTGCGTGAAGGTTTTGAACAAAAGCTGAGAAAATCTTCTTTGGTAGAGAAAATTATGACAGCGAAGAAAGAGCAGGGACAGGCAGTGAGCAAAGAACCAGAAAAGAGCAGGGAAAGAGCAGGGGTAATGAGGAATTGGCGAAATAAAAATAGGATAAAAGGAGAGATTATGAACGTTTTATTTTTTACAGGTGCCGGGATCAGCAAGGATTCCGGGGTACCAACATTTCAGGAGATAGATGGGATTCGGACGAAATTAAGGAGAAAGTATGCAGCTTTACATCCGGCAGAAATTCGGGACATGATGAGGGAATTCAAGGGATTTATGAAAGACAAGGAGCCGAATGCAGCGCATGTAGCGATTGCAAAGACTGGATTTCCGGTCATTACCATGAATGTGGACGAGTTACATCAGAGGGCAGGAAGTAAGGATGTTTTGGCGATTCACGGGGATATTCCTTCTGAAGAAGAGTTGGGAAAATGGTATTATCCTTATTTGCCTTTGGGAAAGCCGGTTTTATATGGAGATATTGCACCGAGATATTATAAAGCGTTTGCGAAATTGCGTTCTTTACGAGAAGGTGATTATTTGGTGATTGTCGGGACATCTTTTTACACGAACATCAGCAAAGACATTCGGAAGATGGCAGAGAAGCGGGGGGCGAAGGTTATTTCTATCAACGAGAATGCGACAGTGGAAGTTCCGAGGGTTTGTGAGGAGTTATTAAGAAAGGTAGAGGAAGGAGGAAAAAGTTATGGGACAAGAAACAAGAAATGTATATAAGATTCATCATTCTTTTGCGTGTGATGATACTGGTTCTATTTATATCGCAACGAATTTGTCAGTGGAGGAGGTTGCTGATCTTATCATTGGTTTGGAATTTTACATTGAAACGCATTCAAAATATGGGGAGCGTTCTTGTATTACAGAAGAGATGGCAGGATATTTCTTATGTGAATTTTACGGTGCGATTCTTGTAAGTCGGGAAAGGCTTTCTAAATTAAATGAGTACGATAAAGAAGAGGAAGATATTACTTCAGAATATTGGATTGATTTATATGGGGATCGAGAAAAACGTTGTGGACCGGATTTTCATAAGTACATTGATAAAATTGAAGAATATACGGAAACGGAATATGTGAAAAAATTATGTGCTTTTTTCAGCGATGATACTATTTTTTGCAGTCATATCATTAGAGAATTCAGCGTGAAAAAAATTATGGAGAACTATGAAGTGTAAGAAGGTCAAAAATAACGAGGAAAAAAGGATGACGAAAAAGAAATATTATGAGCTTTTAGGCGAATATGAACAACTTGTAATACAGAAGGAGTTTAATCCAAATTTTTGTGATAATGAACGATTTTATAAGGTCCGGAAAAAATTGGTTTGTATATTGCGAAGGGAATTACTTGAAAATGAGTTTGAATGTGGTGTTTATATTCCCCTTTATAAAGAACAGAAGATGGATGCATTGTTAAGAAAAATTATAATGAGAGAACCGATTACAAAAGAAGATTATGAAGGTACTAATCCGTATGTGGATGTTCATCTATTATTCGATTTAATAGCACTTTTTATATTGTTTGGGATTTTGGCAATTGTTGGAGTAAATATGTAAGATAAAGTTGTTTGTAAATAAAGTGATGTGTAATTAAAGGGATTTGTAAATACAGAGGTAAGAAGGAAGTTTTAAAATATGGAGAAACAGCATGAAATGGAGATTGTAAAGGAAGCATTTACTCTTTTAAATAAGGAAAATTTAACGGATGAGATGGTGGATGAGGCTTTTGGATTGTTTGGAAAGGTTTTTGATAAGGATTGTCTGAAACAAATTCGAAAGGGATTCAAAAATCAGCTAAGTATGGAACAGGTAGGTGCATATGCGAAGCCGGAGTTTACATGGAAGCAAATGGAAGAGATACGAGTTGGCTTTGAAGTGGGCTTAAGTATGGAGGAGGTATCGGTATACGCTAACCATGATTTTACAGATGCTCAGATGAGACAGGTTCGCTGGGGCTTTCAAACAGGTCTGAGTATGGAACAGGTATTGGTATATGCAAAACCGGAGTTTACGAGGAAACAGATGGAAGAGATGCGAGTTGGCGTTGAAGATATCCCGCCGCACTCTTGTGACTTTAGTCATGAGTAATTCACTTCAAGATTGACGAGGAGGATCGAAAGTACAATTCAAAGTCTCAAATGATTGTTGGTTTATCTCTTCTCGCCTTGTGATTCATTCTTAGTTTATAGAAAATTTGGAGGAAAGTGAGTATGGTTAAACCAAAAGATGATGCAATAGAAAGTGTCAGGAACTTACTGGCAGACAACAAAAAAGCCTTGGATGTGCTGGATGTTCTGGAGAAGAAAAACAAACAGTATCAAAAATCAAAAAGACATACCCACATTATGTATCTTGTTGCAGCAACCATAATAGTTGCGTGTCTGTATTTTGCATATCAAATGGGACAAAGTAATTATGAAAATGGAATCTGGTTGGCAGTGATTCTTGGAATTATTAGTGTTGTAGCAGCCTTCCTTATAGTAGGTATCCCACAAGCAACATTAGATATAGATACGACAAGAATGCTCAACAGTGCTGAAATTAATTTCATCAATGCTCTTTTATCTGAGCGTGTAACATTTAAAGATCATTCTTTCATTAAAGCCGGTAACCATTACTACATTGACCTTCCAGATGGAATGAGAGAAGTTGACCCGGAAAATGTTCCATATGATCAGGACACAAAGATGATTGGGAGGGAATATCGGCACAAAAATTTGTGCTGGGATAGCCAAGGGTTTTCTCTGCAAGAGATAACGAATGTTAAAGTTTGTAATGCTGATTAACCAAGAATGGAGGAATTATTATGCAATATTATACAACAGTAGGTCAGGAAGCAATAGACCATGTACGGGAAAAACTGAAAGATAACAAACGAGCGTTGGAAGTAATGGATTTTCTGGTAGAGGAAAATGTTCGATATCAGAAAATACGGAAAAGGAACCGATATATCACAATTCTAGCGTGCATAATTTCAGTAATTATATTCGCTGGAGAGATATATGTTTTAGAAGCAATGGAAACAGGTGCTTTTGAGAAAACAGGCAGTGGAATCATGATTCTTGGAGCTGTGGTAATGGGATTGATTCTAAGTGTTCCCGTTTCTTTTTTGTACAAAGACGGTTTGGATGTATCCCAAGACGATAAATTTGACTATATCAACGATCTGTTATCCGAATTTGCAACCTACGAAGATTACCCTGTTATCAAAGCAAACGAATCGTATTATATAGACCATCCGAAGAAAATGATTCAAATTTCAGAGGAAGTACCGGAGGATGTGACACAGGTGGTTGGAAGAGAATACTATTACGAAGAGTTCTGCTGGGATAGAAAATGGTTGTTTGCGTTGCGTGATACGTCATATATAAAAATTTGTCATGTACAGAATATGGGAGAGCAGGTATGAGGAGGCATAGGTTACAAATATATTCTGAGATCGAAGAATCGCTGTCGAATAATAAAAAAGCAATAGAGATTTTCCAGCGTATAAAAAAGAAAGAAGATAAAGTACAAAAAATCAATCTTTTGATCACCTTACTCATACTGGCAGAAAGTGTTTTAGCAGTACTGGTTTTTGCCGTCTGCATGAACACAAACTTGTTACCTGAATTTACTGGGATTCCACTTTTACTTATCATGGGTATATTATTTTTGACCATTTTGCGTTTAAGTGATAAAGCCGAGTTTTCGATTTCGAACAAAATTCACTATATAAACAGTGTATTAAAAGAAGAAGCAAAATGTGAGGAGACAGAAATAATACAATCAGGAGGATTGCAATATATTGAAGTTCATAGCGGAAAAGATTTGCAGCTTATATGTATAAACGATGGAAAATGTCCAGGAAAGATAGAATCTTGTTTGGTTAGCTATTATAAAAATATTGAGCTATCACGCTATGCTGAAACTTTCTTTGTGAAAACTACGTACCGAATCTTTGTTCAATACCAAGGAATGGAAGAGCCAAAATTAATAAAGGAGAATTAACATGGGACTTACAGGAAACCAAAAGAAATTAATAGACGCGGTATCAGAAAATGACATCTTATTGGCAAAAAAGTGTGCAGTAGCCTGCTGTGTGGAAGATAAAACAGCAAAAAACAGTGCATTTTGCAGACGGTATGAATCCATTTTAAGGATGCCAGCTAATAACATGATGGAACTGCCAATGGATTTGAAGAATATTTTGTGTGTAGAGGACGTATCGAATTCTTTCTTGGAAAGTCGGTATTACCTATCTTCCAGGGAAAAGGATGTGTATGAGCAGATTAAAAAAATGCAGCAGGTGACACAGAGACTCATGGAACTGAAGATTCCGTATCTAAACACGACTTTGTTATATGGAGAGAGCGGAACTGGCAAGACAACCTTCGGCAGATACGTTGCGTATAAACTGGGTCTGCCATTTTGCTATATTAATTTCAGCCAGTTGATGGATTCGTATATGGGGGCAACGTCCAAAAATATCAGCAAGGTATTCAAGTATGTTTCTGGATTTCCATGTGTGTTGATGCTGGATGAGATTGACTGTATCAGTATCCGGCGTGCAGGCGTCAAAGATAGTGGAAGTGCAAGTGGAGAAATGGCCAGAGTTACCATTGGGCTTTTACAGGAGTTTGACCAGCTGTCCAATACAGCAGTTGTGCTTGGTGCAACCAACCGGATGGATCGAATCGATGAAGCACTACTGAGGAGGTTTTCCATCCGGCATGAAGTAAAAGCTTTAGCGCTGGAAGAACGGATAGAATTTGTAAAAAAATATCTGAATGATGTGAGCATCAAATTGGAAAATGCAGAACAGATGGCTACAGAGTATGAGAATCAGTCTACGCTTTTAAATGCAATCATCCGGGAAATTGCTGCACAAATGCTCCAGGAGGAATGAGTAATATGCTGTATATATTATTGGGTATTATAACCGGACTGGGAGTGTCCTGTTGTTATAATTTCATGTGGTCAAAAAATAAATCCAGAGGAAGAACTTTTGTAATTGTATGTAGCTTCACCCTGGTGTTTGGATGCTTGGGGGCCTCCAGCACATGGTCCGCTGCTGAATTTGAACCGCTTCAGGAAACCTATCCATGCAAAGTATTTGATACAAAACAGGTGTATCAAACCAATCGGGAAGAGAAGACTGTTTCGGTAATTCTCACTATGGGGAACGGAACACAAACAGTTACAGTGCAGGAAGATAAAGTACAATTTAAATTGTCAGAAGATGAAAATGCATCCGCAGTTGTAAAAGGGAAAAGACTGATAGAACCATCTGTTTCAGAATGCTTTTGGTTATGGAAAAATCCTCGAACTGCAAAACCTATCCTGGCAGATTCTGTTATTCTGTATCTTCCTTGTATTCAAAGAGTATATGAGGATGAGCCTTATGTTGTTACTATAGAAGAAAAACGCATTGCCTTGGAAATAGCCCAAGAAAAAAGGAAAGAACGAGCGCTAAAAAAGGCAGCGGAAATAGCAGAGCAGGAAAGGCTTAAGGCAGAAGAACAAAAGAAAATAGAAGAACAGAAGAGACAGGAAGAAGAAAAGAAAGCAAGTGCAGATGTTGCATCCTACCAGGTAAGTTCTAATCCAGAAGAACAACAGGCGCTACTAAATGAGATTGTATGGATGATTCCAGAGAAACAGGGAACTGTGATTTCTATTCACGATGTATATTCTGTATACAAAACCATGAGAAATGGAGGTTTGAATTCCTATCAGGCAGTTGGTTTGCTTTGTAATTTTATCCGGGAATCCAGTTTGATTCCCAATGTGGAATCGCCATTTCCAGCCTGTGGGATTGCTGGCTGGACAGCCAACAGGGCAGAAAGTCTGGTTCAATTTTCAGCAGAAATGGGAGACCAGCCATATCTTGTAAAAGGATATCAGATTGGCGGATTAGAAACCCAGGCTGCTTTTGCTGCTGCAGAAGCCTATACCGGAGAGAAGACAGGTCCAGCCGCAAAGGTGGGATGGATTATGTATATGGGACGCCCGGTGTTTGGAAAATGGATACAGAACTTAGACCAGCAGATGGTCTTGGATATGACCTTAGATAAATCCATTGATTTTACACAAGGCCTGACACCAGATTTATGGAATTCCATGCAATGTCCATTAGCCTGTTACTTGTATGCCTATACAAATTTTGAATTAGGCGAAACAACACTGGATGTTATGGCAAGAGGAGGAAACTGTGCAATACCATTGCATGAACTGTTGACATCGATAGAAACTATGGAAGGATAAAATAGGAAAAATGATTATTCAAGGAAATACATTAGTTGAGATAGAAGAGAAGGATGTAACGGATGGAGTGTTAATCATCCCAGAAGGTGTTGTCGTTGTCGGAAGGCGTGCTTGTTGTGGATACAAGGCACAAATCAAGAGAATTGTCTTTCCTTCTTCTCTAAAGACAATTAAACAATTTGCATTTATGAGAGTAGCTATTGAAGAATTGGCGATTCCAGAAACAGTAACGGAAATTGAAAGCGAGGCTTTTATGCAATGCCCTAATTTAAGGCGTGTGGTATGGCCTTCTAGCGTACCATATATGGAAAGTTATATGTTTCTGGGATGCGAAAACCTGCAAGAGATTGAATTACCGGATGGCATGAAAATGATTGGGCATCTTTCGTTTTTAAGTTGTAAAAACTTAGCTAAAGTATATCTTCCAGATAGCGTAGAATGGTTAGGCCTTAAGGCTTTTTGCGGGTGTGAACTCTTGGAATTTGTTTACCTCTCCAAAGAAATTAGGGGCTTTTATACGAATACATTTGCACGTTGTAATAAACTGTCTTCTTTACAGTATGGAAGAAATAATTGTTCAATCAGAATCAAAACAGCAGAGGAAGAATTTGTGTTCCTAGAGACTCCAGTTTTACAAAGTGGGGATTTTTGGGGATATGATATGCAGGGATATTATTTTCTTCAGTACCAGGATATCATCAGCTGCGGTAAAAACATAGATTTTGCTGGTAGGCAATTAGACAGATTATCAAGGATGAAGGAACGAGATTAAGCACTCATTGGGGTGCTTTTTTCTTTGCCTGTTTTCTTCCATATTATTTTGGCATGGGATACATAGTTCAGACGAAAAAGCTCATTTTTTCGACAAAAATAGTGTACTGGAGTTTACTACAGACTATTAAATTGCAAGTGTTGAAAAGGTACCTGTAAAAGAAAAATAGATAAAATCTACCTCTGAGCTAAGGTAGAGACTCATGCACAAAAAACAGAAAGATACCAGGATTTGGTATTTTATATTTTATGAAGGAGGTTTTTATGGATTTTGCATCAGATACAATTGAAGAACGTTATATTTTTAGTTACGAAGAAAGGAAAGCAGCTTTAAAGCGAAGCAGGGGAATCTGTGCTTGCTGTGGAAAAAAACTCACAACGAAAACCATGACCATGGATCATATTATCCCTATTTCACGAGGCGGTACAAACGAACCAGAGAATCTGATTGCTCTTTGCGAACCCTGTAACAAACAAAAAGGGAATTTACTGTATATGCCGATTGGATACTACAAAGCCATGGAAAACCAAAGTGAGCTGCGTCAGATGGAACGTCATGTAGAAAAATGGTTTGCAACCGTAAAAGACCAGTTCGATATTGAGCGCTTTCCACTCATTGCGCCCATGACAAATGTGCAACTGTCTATGGGTAATTTTAAATCAAGAAAAAAGCATGTATATATTCCGCAGGCAATCTTTCGGTGGCAGATTGTCAACCGGGATTATTATGAAGAAATCGAAGCTGTTACAGGAATTGATATTCGGGAAATCCGTACAAAACTTCCAACAGTACACCGTATTACCAATGTTGCTCCGGAGGATGGTCATCTGCCAACCGTAGCATTGTATTCTTTCCGAAAGATGACAACCGATAAGATTATCGCAGTGGCGGCAATCCAGCTTTTGACAGATCAGCAACATATGAATGTCTGGATTCCATGGTGTGAAGCTCCAGGGAAGTGGCAGAGTAGTTTGCTGTATAACCTAATTTCTGTACTTCTTGATACTATCGAACGGATTGCAGGATATGAGATTGCCCATTATACCATTGTTGGAAGTACGCAATATGACCATATGGTATTTGACTTTGCTCGTCTTGCCGTAAAAAACCGGTTTCTGGGTGATACGTTTTCCTATGGAGAATCGGTTGCGGCTGAAACACGGGAACATAGTGCTGAATATCTGCATGTTACCAGGAAGAAAGACGAATTAGAAAAAACATTATCAAATGCAACAGAAGAGTTTTCAAAAACACAGAAAAAGCAATCCATTGCATAACAGAAAGGAGATTTTATATGAGACTTATTAATCAAAAATCACTGCAAAATTATGTGGACATTCCGTATGACCGAGTGTGGTTAGAAGCAAAAAGAGATATGGTCGTTGCCTGTGACGGTATCCAGAATGTAGTATTGGGAATATATTCCAGTCAGGAGAACGCCATGAAAGCCATTAAAAAATTGCATACAAAAATAGAACAGTTAGGAAGCATCACCGACTACCGCATATTTGTATTCCCAGAGGATTCGGATCTGTAATTCCATATGTTACAAAAAAAGAGGTTTCCTCTTTTTTTTTGCAGCATTTCCAATAATCTCCCATATTAAAAGAAAAAAAGAAAGGAAATCTCATGTATCAGTCAAGAAAAATTTTAAAAGGACAGATTTATTATGTGAATAATGTCGGAGGAAGTTTCGTAGGAAGTGAACAGGTAGCAGGAAGGCCAGCTATTATTGTTAGTAATAACATTGGAAACCGCTATTCCAATGTTGTGGAGGTCGTGTATCTTACAACCCGGAGCAAGGCGGATATGCCAACTCATGTTCAGATACTCAGCGCAAGAAAACCGTCCATTGCCCTTTGTGAGGAAATTGTAAGCGTGGACAAGCAGCGTTTGGACAAATACATAGGCACGATTACTTCAGAGGAAATGCAGAAGGTGAATCAGGCTATGATGATTAGTCTGGGAATTCTTCCGGAAAATCTTATCCATATGATTTCGAACATGATGATGGTGTATGTAAAAGATAGAGAACACAAGATAGAAACCGAGGTAGATAGGGAATCTTATATCCGAACTCAGGCAGAACGGGATGTGTACAAAAAGTTGTATGGTGACTTGTTGTATACGCATTTAGGCAGATAAAGTAAATGCACATACATAACGAGGAGGAATGCATATGTATTTCATCATTGGTTTGACAATTCTTTTGCTGTTGATTTTGCCTTTGTATGGAGCCTGTGTGGCCGCCCGAAAGGCAGACCAGGAAATGGAAGAAATTTTCCAAGAGAAAACGAAAAAATAAGGAACATCCCTGGATGGCTTTCTCATAAGTCATTCCAGGGTGCTCCGTTCTAAATATAATGTTTCCCGACTTCCCTAAAGATACTTCGGATAGAGGTATAAGCCTGCTGCCGGACACGGGATACGGAAACATTCAGTTCTTTCGCAATAGATGTGTAAGTACGCCCTTCCTTTAAGTTAAGTAAAATACTTCTTGGGCGTTCATCCAGCTGGTCCATTTGTATGAGAAGTTCTTTTGCAATATCAGGGTTAAAAACAGGAATGACCATTTTTTCCTTTTTGAGCCGCTGCATCTCGAATGCTAAGGGGGAAGGGATATCTTCGTAATAGAACGCAAGGATGATATCACACTGGTCAATAATCCATTTTTCAATTTTGTTAAGATGAGTAAGATACCGGTCTTGGTACTGTTCGCATTTTCCTTGGATAAGTGGTGCTGCTTGCAATTTTGTGATGGAGTGGAAGGGAAATCGGTAGTCTTCCTCTGGAAATTCTTCAACGTTTGTATAGCTGTACCGAAGCGGATCCGTTATCGCAACAATATCAATTTGCTTGTCTGGATGCTGTTTTCTCAAGTCCATGATAATCTGGATAGCAATGGCATCAAAGTCAGTACGGCAGGCAACAAACCAGAATTCTAGCTGCTCATATTCTTCCGCTAACTGGAAGATTGTTTTCTGAAGAATATTTCTGGATACTTGGTCTACAAAGGAGTAAAGGCTGCGAATATATAGTTTCATCACTGAAATTCCTCTCTGTAAGGTTCTTTTTTATCAATCATAAGCAGAAAAAACGGAAAAGTCAATGACAGGTTTTGTACGGATATTTTCCATGTGCAAAAATCAAAGATGTCGTATATTTTGCTACAATGAAAGAAACGGAGGGAAGAACTAAGATGGCAAATATGATTGTTAAAATACTGAATTCTGCTGACCGCTTCCTAAGCATGATTGCGGATTGGTTTTACGAATAATTCAAAGAAATAAGAGGTGCTTATAATGAGTATAATGAGAGATTTTATAGAAGAATTTGGTGGTGTTATAGCTGCAAGTTTTTTAATGATGATGGCAGTATCACTACTGACAGGTGTATTTACCGCCGTATTGATGCTTCTTGGAATTAGTGTTGTTGTGTTCCTGGTATATTTTTTCTGGATGCATGGACGTGCAGTACAAGTACTGATGGAAATCTGGTTCGGTAAGATTCAGGTAAAGACGAAACAAAAGATTTTTTTTAGACCAAAATTTTTTATTATCAGCAGTGCTGATTACGAACGTAATAAAGTGTATAAGATCGAAAAAGAAAATAAAGAATTCAAGAAAATGGTATATTACATGATGGAGTTATGCCGTCCGGTGGATGTTTACTGCAACATTTACCAAGATTCTGTTACAGGAATGAATTTAATGGGAAGAGGCAAATTTATTCGTTTTTTTCCCTGCCAATTGTCTGAGTTCCTTCAATTAGAAAAAATGCAATATATGCAGCAAACTGGCAGTATTATTACACTGAAAGGTACAACAAAATCAGAACCGGTTTGTTTGTTCTTAAGAAATTCGAAATCTGTACTGGACATTGCTTTCAATAGGCTGTTTCAAGATATCCTGCAGATGTACCGAAAAGATATGGAGTTGCAGACAGAGGAACTGTATCGTCTGTATGGTGATGAAATATACTTTTTAGATATACCTGCTGCAGCACATGTACAAAGCCGGAAAGAGAAACAAAAAGAACCAACAACACCTTGCCCTAACCCTGATATCCTGGATTGTATCCAACAGGTAGATGAGAAACTGGCACAGGGCATGCAGCTGACTGGTATCAGCAATTCTCAGTGGCAGAATGTCGTTAAACCAAATCTTATGGAAGTAATCAGCAAAAAAGAACTGAATGAGAAAAATAAGAACGAAATTTTGAATATCGTGAACCAGGTAGAAGAAAGCATTGAAGTGGAAGAAAAGGAAGATTTTGAAACGGAAGCTACCTTATCGGCGGTGCGGACGTTTCTTTCTATAAACGGGTGTTCAAAAGGATAGTTTCCTTGCTCAAAAACAAAAGAAAGAATCCCTTCTGTTATGATCAGTATATCAAGAAGCAGGAGGGATTTTTCATGGCAAGAAAAGAAAACAAGGACCAGCTAACTATATTTGATTTTATGAAAAAGGAAGCAGAAATCTTGTACTACAAAGGAGATGTTTTGTTCCAACAGTTAAAAGGTGATGTTGAGCAATATACGGTCACAGGGGAAAACTGGGGGCTGCGTGATGGGGAATCCAGAGGTTACTGCTTACAGGCTGAAAATGGCTTATACAATGTAGTAACGAACGATAGCACAGATTTTTACCGTACACAGGAAGATGCAGAAGAAGCTGCAAGGAAATGGCTGAATGGAAAAGATGTGATTCCACCAGAACAGATTATCTTTTCTTCTGTAGAAGCTTATCAATACATAAGGGAATGTGATGGACACAATATGACAGCATTCCTTGGAGTTATGGAAAATGGTGATTTGTACATTAAGAATTTCATGACTTACCATCATGTCATTAAGGACAGCAAGAAAGCAAGAAAAAGTTTTCAGGAAGACCTTGAGCAAAATGCAAATTGCAAAATAGAAAAAATAGAAGGCTATGTGCCGAAAGTAAAACGGATGTACCGCTGTAAGGATGGTGATTCCTGGATGTACGCAGAAGCAAGGTATGGGGGAGCAATCGGAGGTATGGTATGAGAAAACTATATGCAGGTTTTGTGCAAGCAGATGTCGAACAACCTTTTGTATACAGGTTGTCTGAGGAACCAATAAAGCAGACGTTTCCAGATGGAACCATCGAGACAGAAAACTTCCTTTTGGTGACAGATGGACATTATACCAAAATCTTTGGTACAAGCGGGGCACCGTTGGATACGCCGTTTGTATATTCCTCGGATGTCATGGTGTATTATTCACTGGAAGAGGAGAATGTTATCCAATTCCTGAAAGAACGGCGGAAGGACATGGAATCTTTTGCCAACCTTCTTTCCAAACGTTTAAAGGAAAGCGAGATTACATTTGCTAGAATCAGAGATGAGTATTCCAAGAAACAATACCAAAATTAAAAGGAGAAGAAAAATGCTGATACTGCCAATCAAGAAAAAATGGTTCGATATGATTTTGCTTGGACAAAAAAAGGAAGAGTACAGGGAGATAAAGCCTTACTGGACCACACGGTTTGAGAAAGTTTTTGAGTTTCAAGATGGTATGCCAACCGGTGAGGATGCCCAGGAAATCATTCTGCGGAATGGATACAGTACAAATGCTCCTTGCGTAAAGGTCCTTTGTGCTTTACAGGTGAAGACAGGAAATCCTGAATTGGGCGCAGAATCAGATATACTTTACTATGTATTAAAAATACAGAAAATAATAGAGACCGTCCATAATGAAGCGAGGAGGTGCGGATAATGTTAAAAGCAAGAATCAGAAATTTAGAAACTTATTTGAAGGATATCCAAGAAAATACACAAGAATTTTGCAAATCTTTTCACAACGCATTTCATGGCATGTGGAATGTGGAAGAGGTGAAAAGACTGAATAAAGCGCATGATGTGCTGTTTTCTTATTGGCCTGGAAGCAATTATGCGGTTTGTGAAAAAGCAGTTGAGAAAATTACCTATATTGATCAGTATATTACAAATAATCATTTTTACTGGGAAGTGCCGGTACATAAGGATGGATATGCAGCGCTACACTATGGAACCGTTGAATTCCTTATTCCAGAAGATTATCTGGAATATAAAGAAGAAAAAGATTATTCCTGTATTACTATGTCGGCTTTAAGTGCTGGTATTATAAATAGTGTATCCATGCTTCCAGCTGAATTAAATGATACATCGCTTTCGGACGTACAACAAGATTATGATTCTGTATCGGATTCTATTTCTAAGTTAAAACAGGAAGAACAGGACATCAAGGAAGCAAAGACCGGAGAATTGAAGGATATGCAGGACCAAATCAATGCATTAATGGAAAAGATGAATCAGAAGAAGGAAATTATGATGCAGGAACTGGAGCGGAAAATGGAACTGTTCCGTCAGCAAAAGCAAAAGCTGGAAGCACAAATCTATATGCTCCAGACCGAAATTTATTCCATTCGATGCTATCTGGGAGAAACCGTAGAATTAATTGGAATACGGGAGGGTAAGCCGGCACCTTTAGAGGAACCAGTTATCTTGAACCAGAAAATTCTTTATTTGGACGAAGACCTTGCCAGAATGATGAGTATTTATGGGTTTCATTTGGAGAACTATAAGCTCCTGGAGGAAGCAATCAAATACAACGATGATGTATTCAATGCATTTTGCCCACAGGAGAAATGTATTACCTTCTTTCGGGTATCCAGACACGCTGAGAGAACATTTTATAACAGCGAAATAGGCTGTATGGATTCCTATGATATGCTGCACGGGAAAAAGATTGGGTTTGCAGTAAGGAATGGAGAGAAGCTTTTCCTTGGCTGGTTGGAGGAAAAGTGGGAAGAAAACAGGGAACTGACCTTCGAAGAAAATGTGATGCTACGTGCAGGGAAAAAGGAGATTGCGGAGGGAACGAAAGTAGAATCTACACCTTTAAAAGAACGTGTCAGCCGGATGTTTGCATTAAATGTATTGCGAGGACTTCTGGAAAACCAGCGCCTATTAAACATACCCTCTGGGGAAGACTTGCTGCACCCCAGCAAATACATTATTTACAATTATGCAGATGCCTGGTTAGAAGATAACCGGTATGGGGATTTTGCAACCTTAATCAAAAATTTACATGAGTATGACTGGGAAAAAGATACCATTTTGCTGATTACCGCAGTTTCCGAAGTTTTTGATTCCTATAAAATTGGACCAGAAAGAGGGCTGCAAGACGCACAAGTGAACCGTACCCATGACTGTTCTGTAAGTTCTGGATTAAACACGATCAACATGATTGATGAGCATGGAAACATTTTTGTGTCTGCGGAAAAAGAATACTCCACATGTGGGGCACGTTCTAATTTTCTAATTAAGAAACACGAATTTTTGAACCTCACCTTTATGAATTCCTTATGGTTGGAATATTACATTATGACGAAGAAAATTGGTAATTTTGGACGTAAACGAAACCGGTATGGGAACGAAACGTCTTTGGATTATGCCTACCTGATTCCATATTTCAAAAAAGCGTTGGAATATATCCGGGAACGGGAGCAAAAAGAAGAGGAGCTGATTGAACGGTATGTGCAACTAAAAAATTTTCCGGAATGGCAGATTCTCTTGTCGCACTGGAAAATTGCTAAGAAAGTGCATAAGCTGACAGATTATCAGGCAAAAAGATTTGCAAAATATCTGGAGGCTGGAATTTACTTTGAGATGGCACATCTTTTTGATAAAGAATATCAGAGTAATAAACCGGACCTGCATGGATCTTATAGTACAACAAATATCTATGCCTTTGGGGATCATCACTACGTGCGATGGGCAGAGAGTACAGGGAAGAACCATCCTCTATATGGATATGGAACAGAGTATGAAAATGCAAGGTTCAACAATGACACAGAAGAAACTATAATCCAGGAACGTGCATTACTGGACAAGAAAAAGCTGGAGTGCATTAAGCAGGAGGTTGATCGGTGGTTGGAAAAACAGAATGTGACAGTAGAAGAAATCCTTGCTGCTTACAGTAAAAAAATAGATGCAATGAAAAATGAAGATGAAAAGGCAAGAGGGTACTGGGCAGACCCGTACCGTATTTATCAAAAAAATACAGTAACAGGCATGTTTGTTTGTGAATTCTTAAAAAAATATGAGATTCATGACATGGATAGTCTTTCAGAAAAGGAAAAGGAATATTTCTTATTGTACATGAAAAAAGATGCAAGTAGTATTGATGAAAAATTGTATCCACTTTGTTACTACCATCTGCTGCAGTATGAATGCTTCGACACAATGGTAGATATTGCAGATGGAATTTTGCGTAAACGTTGGAGTTTTGCAACCAAAGAAATTTTGTGAGAAATCGAACAAAGATTCGTAACCGGTTATGATTTTTTGGGAGGAATACATGACAGAGAGAAGAAAAATCACAAAAGCATTGTCGCTTTCGTTAGAGAAACACATTAATCCATACAATGACCAAAGGGTGTATATGGCAAGAGAAGTGACTTTCGATTATGCAACCAGCCATGCGATCCGGGTAGATTACATGCAATTCAGGCCGCTAAATAATACCGTATCAGGAATTGAAAAGGGGGATTTTTACTGCTTTGAAATCAAATCATCTGTAGAAGACTTCCGTTCAAAAAACGGTCATAATTTCCTTGGGGACTACAATTACTATGTGATGCCAGAAGAAGTTTATGAGCAGGTAAAATCAGAAATTCCATATGGCGTGGGAGTGTACGTGCCAGACCGTTTACATCATGGAAAAGATTGGTATGATCTGAAATCGGCTAAAAAGGCGAAACGAAAAGACAGGGAGAAGCCATTGACGGAAATGCTGTTTATGATATTTCGATCTGCTTCCAGAGACAAGCAAAAGAAGCTGTAAATTCATCTTCTTTTTTGTTGACAAACGATATGATTAGCTTTATCATACATATATGGTCATAGGAGCTATGCCATGCCAAAAACAGTAAGAAGGAGATGTTAAAATATGCCCAAATTCATTATTAATCAAATTCTTCCACACCCTGGAAGCTGTATGAGCATAAAAAATTATTGCACACAAGCATCAAAACTTGGTTACAATCGGTATCAAACATTAGGTTCTCTCGGTGGAATTTCTGGACGTTCCGCAGTTATAAAAAATGGCATGGTAACAAGAATATAGAGATGAAAGATGAGACGAATTTATTCTAATTATTCAGAGGATGAATTTGAGAAGATTTCTAAACATGCGGAAGCAGCGGGAATGACTGCTTCAGCATTTTGTAAATATGCTGTGTTAGAAAAAATGGCTGGGACAGTAGAACATTCTCCCAGTCATGTTGTAAAAGAACTATATCAAAAATTACAAATTATGGAGCCAGAGGAATGCTTTATTGTATCAGATTTATTCCCTGAAATTTGGAGTTCTTTATCACGTTCAGAGAAAAATACAATTGCAAAGCAATTAGCCAAATATGTAAGAGAACATTCAGATATGTTTGTTATCCATGATGTACTTCCGGGGAAAATTACTCAATATAAAAAAATAAAGTAGAAAAATTAAAAGTGTCAAATAGAAAAGGAACTGTAATTTTACAGATCCTTTTTTTCTTTGTACACTTTTCCGATTTTATCAATTACTCTATTTTCCAGTAATTCTTGAAATATAAAGCTGGCATCATTTGCACTAATTTGGCAAATACGCATAATCGTACCAACCGTAATACAGTGATGCTCTTTTATATAAGTAACCGCCTGCCGGTAATGCTCTGTACATCTGGAAACCGGTTTCGAGGTAGAAGATGTGCTTGTTTTTATCTGTCTGTGTATTTCTTCTTTATCTGCTGCAGCTTTCAAGTCTTTTTTCTCGAAGTGTGTCATTTCTGCAGGTTTATTTTGTGATACTTCCTTATTGGTATTTATATCGGTGTTGGATTTCTTAATTTGGAAAACCTTTTCTTTTATCGGTGAACCTTTCATTATCTGCTTTTCAGTTTTCGATAGTTGTGTTTTTTTTACAGGTTCCTTTTCTATTATATTTTCCATTTCTGGTCTATTCATATAATCTTCCATGGAAATTTCTCTTGTGTCTGAAACTTCTACAAAATCAAAAGAAATTTGTCCATCTATCTGTTTTGTCATATTATTTGCTCCTTTTTTCTTTCAGTATATATCATACCATATTGTGTTTTATTTTTGTGCAGGAATTTTACCTTTCACGAGAAAACTTCCATATTGTTTCCGAGGTGATTATATGACAGATTATTCATTACAAAATAGTCAAAATCGAGCAAATGGCCAGTATTTTGAAGATTTAATTTCCCAAGCATTGGAGTATTACTATGAGAAAGGATATGCATCCATTGAGAAAACCCCGGAACCTATGCGGGTACTGAAGAATTGCGGAGAGAATACGTTCCTGGCGGTCTATACCCAAAAAGCCCAGCCAGATTACAAAGGCGTGCTGCTGGGAGGAGAATGTATTATCTTCGAAGCAAAATATACGGATTGTGATAGAATCCAGCAGACTGCCGTTACAGATGCACAGACAGAAGTTTTTAAACGTTATCAGAAGATGAATGCTCGCTGTTATGTAATGGTATGTATGGGTGGCACTGATTTCTATCGTGTTCCATGGGATGTATGGAAAGGAATGAAAAAGCTTTTCGGACATAAGTACATGACTAGAACGGACTTAGAAAAATATCGGATTCAATATAAGCAGACCTTGCTTTTGTTGGAAGGGTTAGCACTTCGGGAATATCATTAATTTTCATGCACAAAAAAACAGTGAAAAATGGTATCTGTTAAAATATAAGAAAAAAGAAAAGGGGCATAAGATAATGGAAGTAGATATCATCAAGTTATTAGAAGATGTAGAGAAAATATTAAGAAATCAGGCTTTTACAAAGGAGTAAAAACATGCAGAAAGTAATTTGTTACCAGTGCGATGACTGTGGAAGACTGTTTTATACAGAAAAAGAGTGTATCACACATGAGGAGCAACACAAAAAGATAGAAAAAGCGAATAAAATGTTAAGAAACGGTTGTACGCTGAAGGAAATACAGGCAGAATGTCAGATTTGGTATGCTCTTCCGGAATATCTTGAAAACGTGACACAGGATGTAGGATTTGTAATTTCTCATTGGCAGTGCTGTGATAAACCGGCTTATCATATAGTTTATATTTTTTTCGATGGGAAACTTAATGTTAGAGGCTGTGGTTCTTGGTCTGGGTATTATGGAAGTGAAGTATCCATCACAAGCCGCAATCTAAAGGATCCAAAATTTGGAGAACCGATTTATAAAGATCCAAGATATCATATGTGATAGGAGAAAATCATGACTGAACAGGAGAAAAATGAGATTTTAAACGAATTGGAAGCAAGATTTGAGAAAAAATATAAAGGCTGTCTGACGAAAGAGGACACACAAAGTATTTTAAAAGAGCCGAGAAACAAATGGTTTCGGGATACGCAGGGCAGCTGTAGTAATTCCTTAATGGCAGATGCCTTTGATAACAGTATCATTGCGTGGCAGGTTTGGGAAACCATTCGAAAATTAACCTGTGTTGTATGCGGAAAACAATATGTACGGCACCTAGAAAAGGATGACCATGCGGAAGAAATTGCGGAAGAGCTTTGTCAGTTTGTATATGATTTACGAGAAAGTGCAGTTGAGTATTTTACAGAAGGTGTTCAGGAAAATTTCTCTTCTGGAAAATACGATGTAAACACACAGATGATCAGTCCTATTCTGTCAAGTATCATTAATGGAGAATATACCTTTGTTATCATGGGTGATTGTTCAAAATTAGGATGGGAAACATCCGAAATCTTTGAAAAATACAGGGAAGAATGGATTTCTCAAAATAAAGAAATCGTGCAAAATATTCTGGTTGTGGATTTTGGTGAGGGTGGTTTAGATGCATTTGTGACGGAATATTAAACATATTAGGCAAGGTGGTAAATATGGCAAAAGTAAATTGGAATGCTAAAAGAACATTAGAACACTGCACGCTTATAACGCAATGTATTAAATCTGGGCTAGAGAAGCCGAGACAATATGATGGGAAATGCGATGGATATCAAAAGTCAGCAGATAGTGATGAGCCATGCGAAAAATGTTCAAAATGTAAATTGAATTCAATATACCATGAACTTAAGGAGAATGAAAAATGTATGGTGGCTATTTTGAAACAAAAGAACAGGCAGAGAAATATAAGAAAAAACATGAATTATATGCTATGATTCCGTTTTTTTCTTTAGTTAAAAAGAAATGGTGTCTAATTTTCGATTTGAAAGTAAAAGATTCAATTAATCTTTAGCGGAGGAGTAAAGAGGATGACATTTAATTACACTGAAAGAGTAGATTTTTTACACTGTATTGAAGTAGATACAGAAGACGAAGAATTATTTGAAGAAATTGTAGAGGATGTTGCAGAAGAAATGTATGCCGGATGTGATGATGGAACAAAGATGGCTTTAAAAAAGTTTAAAGAGGCATTTGGAGAGGAAAATGTCAAATTTATAAAAGATACTGGCGGTACTGTAAGCGAATATGAAGTTGATTAATCTGAGATTTCGCTGTCCTAACGGCAAAACGGGCAAAGACGAACGGTACGCATTATATCTGCAAAATCTGTGTTACATTACATGTATGGAATGGCTAGTTATGAAAACGAGAAAGCGAATGGTGTGTCTGGAATTATTGTTTCGGAATCTCATTATGATGAAAACGCTGTATGCATTCTGAAAGTGGATAAGGAATATAAAAAAACTATAAAAATGTTTTGCTTCTCATGAGCACACCTCCATAAATCGGATAGAGTAAAATGCTCGCATCTATCATTTCTAGCAAGAGAAGATGAAGTGAAATGCTTGCATTTTCTAATGATTATTATGGATTCATTTTTAGGGTAACACAATCCGTCGAATTATTTTGCACTTACGATGTTTATTATGATATTGGCGAAAATATGATTGTATTAAAAAAGAAAATAAGAAAAGAGGAATAAATGAGTGGATATTCTACTAATTTAGGCCAATGTATATGTGGAGATTCTTTGGAGGAATTAGCAAGAGTGGATGATGCTAGTATTAATTTGGTGGTGACGAGTCCGCCTTTCGCACTTCAAAGAAAAAAAGCATATGGCAATGAAGAACAAGAAAATTATGTGGATTGGTTATGCCAGTTTGCTAGATTAGTTTATCAAAAATTACGTGATGATGGAAGTTTTGTTATAGACATTGGAGGAGCTTATGAAAAAGGTGAGCCGTCATATAATTTGTACCAGTTTCGTGTATTAATTAAAATGGTAGACGAGATTGGATTTAAGCTGGCCCAACCATTTTATTGGCATAATCCATCAGCGCTTCCAGCACCGATAGAGTGGGTTAATAAAAGAAAATTGCGGGCATTTAGTTGATTGAATCAGGATCAATAGGAGCGTGTGGGTCTATAGGGAATACTTTAATGCCATGCTCTCTAACATATTTTACAGGAATTTTGGGATTATTCAAGTGTGCCATAAGTCAGGAGTTTTTCTTCCCAATGCTGATATAATGATTCTAACATATCTGGAGTCATAACATATTGATTCTTTCAATAAAAAATTTAATTTTGTGCCGACTGTCAAAGCAAAGAATATAAAAGGAGTCTCTTTTGAAATTGTCGGTTTCGAGCTGGCTGTATTAGGGGAGCCAGACATGGAGCTGGAGTCATCTCTACCACCGGAATTTCGTGGACTCCCTCATTTGGAGCCATACACGGTAACGGAAGAGGAGTTTATGGAATTATTTTCAATTCATAATTTTACAGATCTTCAGAGTCCTGATTACTTTGGAAAGAGCGTTACAGAGAAGAAGTAATTGTAATCAAGAAAAGAGGGGTAACTATGTTAGAGTTAAAAGGAAAATACAATACTGCAAAAGTGTTTACAGATAATATTGATGCTGAGACCATTTCTCAGATTATCAATCTTTGTAATCAACAGTCCATGGAAAAATCCAAAATCCGTATCATGCCGGATTGCCATGCAGGAGCTGGCTGTACGATTGGGACAACTATGACCATTGAGGATAAAATTGTTCCAAATCTGGTAGGCGTTGACGTTGGGTGCGGCATGCAGGTGGCAAGAATTGATACAAAAGAGGTAGATTTTGAAAAATTGGACCAGGTGATTAGAAAAAGAATACCATCTGGTATGACAATTCACGAAGAACCAGTGGTAAACGACGTATATTGCCATTTTTTGAATCATATCAAAGCACCTGTAGATATTGAAAAAGCGAAACGTTCCATTGGTACGTTAGGCGGTGGGAATCATTTCCTAGAGCTGGACAAGGATACGAATGGGAATTACTGGCTGATTGTCCATACAGGTTCCAGGCATTTGGGGTTGGAAGTGGCAAGGTATTACCAGGAGCTTGCTTACGAAGATTGCAAGAAAGCATATATTGGCAGCTATCAGGCACGGTCTGAAGAAGTTATTAAAAAATTAAAGACAGAAAGCCGCCATAATGAGATTGAGCATGCACTTAAAAATCTGAAAAAAGATATGGAACAGGAAGTGCAGGGAATGAAAATTCCAAAGGATCTTGCTTATCTGTCTGGCCAGCATATGGAAGATTATCTGCATGACATTGCAATCGTGCAGGAAATGGCATCTACAAACCGTATTCTGATTTGCAAAATTATCTTTCACGAAATGGGATGGCAAATGGAAGAAAACTATGAAACTATTCACAACTATGTTGATGTAGAATATCGTATTCTTAGAAAAGGTTCGGTATCTGCTCAAAAAGAGGAAATACTGGTTATTCCAATCAATATGCGTGATGGTGTTCTCTTCTGCAAAGGGAAAGGAAATGCGGACTGGAATTACTCAGCACCACATGGAGCCGGCCGGATTATGTCCAGGGGACAGGCCAAAGAACGGATTTCCATGGAAGAATTTCACAAGTCCATGACAGATATCTACACTACCAGTGTCTGCAAGTCCACCCTAGATGAAGCGCCGCAAGCATATAAGCCTATGCAGGAAATTATGGACAATATTCAGGATACCGTAGTAATTCTGGATGTGTGGAAGCCAGTGTATAACTTTAAAGCCAATTAAGGAGATATCATGAGAAGATTAACAACACGAGAAAAACACCCACATGGTGCAGAAGGAGTATCAGAAAAGAAGCTTACTGGGAAGTGGTGTAGGGGAAAGTTTGAGGCAACTGCAATCGTAGAAAAACTTGCTAAGTATGAGAATTTAGAAGAAGACGGAAAGTTATATGTCTGTGATGATATTATATATCCGAAGATGGTTAGCCGCCTATTTGGAATAGATATGAAGACGACAATAGCGTTATTTTGAAAGATTTCTGTATTTAAAGAATTTCTGTATTACTACACCTGAAAAACGTCATATTTTCTTGCCTAAAAATAAGAGTAAAATTCATGTTTGCTATACTGTAATTTACAGAGAGGATGGAACCAACAGACGAGGGGAACCATGCGACGAACCCTCCATCCGAGGATGAAATCCATCCTCTTTATAAAAAGACAGCCTACAAGAATAGCACTATCCACGAGGTGAATTTTGTTCTCCGAAACGGTTCAGCTATCCTGTGCAGCTGTCCAAAGCCAGACCAGGTGAAGTTTGCAACAGCTGGCTTCCGCTAACTTGCACTTTTAGCAGTTAGTGGCTCCTTCTGATTTTATGAAATAAAATCGGTGGGAGAGTCTTCACCAATAGCTATCTAATTGATAAAACACCAGGATTAATAATAAAAGTGATGGATGAATTATAAGGAGAAATTTGTATGGAAAACGAAAAATCTTGGATAGGATGGTTTATCGAGGACTGGCAGAGGTATAATCATGTCTTAGTTCTTTTATATTATCTATATCCTATTTTTATGATTTTTACACTAATACCTTTAATACCGCAATATGTAGGGTGTAAACGTTTTATCATAAAAACAGGCAGAAGACCCCATATGAAATCTTTGATTCCATTGGGGATGAATGCCGTCAGCCTGTAAAAAGACTACCGTTGTTTCGGTATCTGTGATCTTTGGTTTTCTACGTATTGTTTTAAAACATCTAATGTAACCAAAACCCATGCGGCACCTCATCCCAGACGGGAAGAAGAACCGTCATCACTGGTCCCACTGGAGCTACCTGATGACACAGTTAAAAACATACGCCCCGGGTGTATTTTACCGACCGATTGATTATGCAGCCACACCAACCATTAAAGAACTAAAGCAACAATTAGATTAATTCATACTAAATAACAGAGAGGATGGAACCAACAGACGAGGGGAACCATGCGACGAACCCTCCATCCGAGGATGAAATCCATCATCACTGCAAAAGGCAGTCTAAATGTATAGCGATATCCCCATGGGGAGGCCTTCTCTCCGGAACGGTTCAGCTATCCTGTGCAGCTGCCCAGAGCCAGACCAGGTGAAGTTTGCAACAGCTGGCTTCCACTAACTTGCACTTTAGCAGTTAGAGGCTCCTTCTGATTTTATGAAATAAAATCGGTGGGAGAGTCTTCACTAATTATTCGTTCTGATAAGTTACCTGTTTGGAGAGCTATTGTCACAATAGGTTTGTTTGCTTTAATTCTTACAGTAGGATTTGTTATTCAGTGGTTTTGGGATAGGAAGAAGCCTAGAATATAAATATATTTGTCCAAAGGATGAGTTAATGTGAAAAAACATCAAGATTTGAGAAGAAAGAAAATTGGCTTTTGGCAGGTGGGAGAAGCGTTTAAAAAAGAGAATGGAAAGATTTACTACCATTGCACCTGCGTTTGTGGAAAGGAAAGGGATGTGTATGGTTCTTTGCTTTCCATAGGGAAATCTTCTTCCTGTGGATGTATGGCGAAACATACAGAAGAAGGCCTTGTGGGACAGAATTTTGGGATACTTCATGTGGAAGAAAAGGTTATGATTAATAACCGTACCTACTGGCGCTGCTCCTGCCAGTGTGGGGAAGCAAAATTGTATTAAATAGAGATTTAAAAGATGGAAGTGTGAAGTCGTGCGGATGCAGGGGGACATTCCAAGATAGTGTGGCGAAAAGTTTGGAAAAATACTTTACAAATGGAACTTACCTTCCTGCAATCCAGAGGAAGGGCTTAAATAAAAATAACACCTCCGGCTTCCGGGGAGTGAGTTACCGAAAAGACCGGGGTAAGTACCGGGCGTATATCAAGTTTCAGAGAAAGAATATCTTTTTAGGAAATTTCGACCGGATAGAGGATGCGATTGAAGCAAGGCTTCTTGCAGAGAAAGAGTATTTTGGGGAAGTATTGGAAAAGGAGACAATGTGAGAATATCTGAAATTATTTCGTGCATGATACTCTGTGTTGACTTTTTTGTGATGATAGTCGGAGGGGGAATGGTATTAACATCGAAAAATGACAAATCGGAAAATACTGCAAAAAATACAATTATTATCGGTTCTTTGATAGTGATTTGTGGATGTGTTGGTATGATTATATCAATGTTTTCAGTAGTATAATCTTATATGTTCATGCCTTAATTTTCCTAAAAGTAAAAAATGTTGTATAATGTCAGTAACACAATAAAGTATATCGTTCCACGAAATGTACTTTTGGCTTTTATGCAAATATGAAAGGAGATGTCAGTTATGGTAGCAACAATTGTGAATTGGGATAAAGACTTGACTTTACCGTTATCAAAAAAGATACATATCAAAAAGAGCGAAGATGGATACCAGGCTTTTTGTGATGGCACGTATGTTGGTGAATTGCTGCCAGGCCGTTATCATCGAAATTCTGTTACAGAAGCTATTAATGATTCAGATGTTGAGAAAATTAAAGTAGAAGAATTTGAAGGCACAGTTACTGGTTATGGAGAAAAAACAGGTGCTGTTGCTAGGAAAACACTTGTTGTGGAGCTGGATCAGAAAACGAATAAACTGCCGAAAAAAGAAGAGAGAAGAAAAAAGAGGGAACGTGTTAAGGAAGAAAAGGTAAGGAATCTTACCTGGGATAAGGTCAATCGATATTTTATGGCATCAGGCATCTTAATGATAATCAGTCTTATCTTTCAGCTTCTTTCGAAAATTTTATAAGAAAGGGGAGGGTGTGTTGAATAAAAATAGTGAAAGACTTATAGAAACAATCAAAAGCTCAAAAAACATTGTATTTTTTGGTGGTGCGGGTGTATCAACAGAAAGTGGAATCCCGGATTTCCGAAGCAAGGATGGGCTGTATAACCGGAAGAATATCCAATTTGAAAAGTATAGCCCGGAGTACCTTCTTAGCCATGAGTGCCTGTACCATAATCCAAAGGTGTTCTTTTCCTTTTACAGACAGAAAATGGATACCAGGAATATCCAGCCGAATATCACACATCAAGTACTAGCCAAGCTGGAAGAATGCGGTAAGCTATCTGCGATTGTCACACAGAATATTGATGGTTTACATCAAAAAGCCGGCAATAAGAAAGTACTTGAAATCCATGGGACAACGCAAAGGTGTTATTGTACCAAGTGTCATGCTGGATATGATGGTAGCTATATTTTCGAATCGGGAGATGCTATTCCAAGGTGTCCAAGCTGCGGAGGCATGATCCGGCCGGATGTAGTATTATATGGAGAGAACGTACAACAGGAGAAAGAAGCAATTCATGCGATTTATGATGCGGATATGCTCATAGTAGGAGGTACTTCCCTGCAGGTATATCCAGCCAGCTCATATGTCCGGTTGTTCAATGGTGATTGCCTGGCAGTCATTAACCTAGAACCAGTTGAGGTACCGCTTGGGAAAGAAGATATATTCATCCAGGGGAATCTCGGAGAAGTGTTTTCTGAGGTAGACAAGGTGTTGTTTTGAGAATATAGAAAAATGTGAAAACAGTCATGTGCATGGCTGTTTTTTGTTGCACCTGGAAAATGAAGAATTCCTTGCCTAAAAATAATTTGGACTAAGGTATGTGCTATGATTTTTGTAAAGTCAAGTATAAGGAGGAGCACTATGGAATTCACAAAAGTAAGGGTACGAAATTTACCAACAGAAGAAGAATATATTCAGGAAAAGAATAAAGAGTACCAAGTATTGAAAAAAATGTCTAAAATTTCTGCTATAAGCAATAGCATTGTTGCATTAGCTATGTTTGCAATTATATGTATAGGGATTGCAAAACACAGTTCTTTTGATGTAGGTGCATTTATTATGGTAATGGTTACTGGCGGAGGGCTTATGTTTTTTCACTGTAAATGGGCGTTTGAAGATGTTCAGGAGTATAAAGAGCGGAAGAAAAAGTATGAACTTTTCCAGATACACCTCTCCTCTGATGAGGAAAATGAAACCAAATTTGTGCATTGCGATACGGAGGTATGTGGTAAATTTACAGGTTTATATTTTATAAGAATGCTAAAAGAAAACCCGAATCCTCATGTATGGTGCGAGCTTTGGACTGAAGCTGCTGCTGTTCTTTGGTTTAAATATAAAGACAGAAATTTTATGATTCCGCTTGCTGCAAAGGAAATTTGTGATCCCTCGATCATGGCAGAGGAATGTATTTATGAATTTAATGGAAAGGACGGAGGGATTATATACTACACTCGAAAAATAGAGGAATCAGCTTCTTTGAAAGCAGAAATTATAATCGAAACAGATAATAACTTGAAACACTTAGAAAATTCAAAAGAATAGGAGAAATTAGAATTGAACAAGAAATTAACAGATAAAATAAACCGCTGCAGATATTCGCATCCTTCCATACAGGACCTTGGGACTTGCCATTGCGTTGTCGACGGATGGGAAGATGAGCAGGTGAAAACAGTAACAAAAGAGGATTGTGAAGCCTGTGAGAAATTCAAGAGCCGGTATATCGAGTATCCGCTTACTATTCAGGGAATCGAGAACAAGAAGATTGATACGAAAGGTATCGGGCATACATGTGGCGCATTGTGCGAAGTTCGTCCATGCGGGGAGGAATACCAAGGAAAGACATATCTTGGAATTTACCTGGGAGATCTGCCAATTGGTATTTCGTCTTCCTATGACGAATATACAGGTGTTTTGTGCAACCATACCATAAACAATCCAGCAATCTTTGTGCCGGAATTAAAGAAAATTGTATATGGCGTGGAAAGCTGGTGGAGAGAGATTAAGGGTATCGAAGATTTCAAGGGGATTTCAAAGGAAGAAATCGAAAATACCTGGTATGTAAAACTGCTAAAAGGTCTGGAGAAAGAATAGCCATGGAGGAAAGTATGATGGATAAAATAGAGTTACTAAGAAAAGGCAGGGAAAAATATGAAATGCTGGTTGTAACCCGTCATGTGCGGGGAGAGGAGCATTTCATTGGAGTATTTTCTTCGTACGAGGAAATGCAAAAAAGAGTGAATCCGTTTATATCACATGGGATAATTTTCGTTTGGCAGATGAATGCTGGTGACCAACTAGGCGAAGGTATCTTTGATAATGATGATATGGCAGCGTCCGGATGTGACTATATTGTATCTGAAGACGGAAAACGTGTTGAACGATAAGTTCTGATAAGAAGAGAGAAGGTGCTTTGGCATCTTCTTTTTAAATAAAAGCTACTGGATGGCAGTTTCCTTATAGATTAGAATCAAAGGTATGCCCAAGGAGCTATACAAATGTTGTACTTGTTGAAGGACATCATGAAGTAGAGATTGAAGACATATGTACCGTAGCGTGATTTCTACATTGAGGAGAAACAACAAAGTTGGTATAATATATATAGTCAATAATACCAAATTACTGATAGTAGCATATCTGTTTTGTACTTTTTAAGAAAGAGGTGATTTATTTGAAAACTGCATTGGAAGCTACAAAAACAAGTCTTGAAATAAAATGTATTATTAAGAAACTGAAAAACGGAGAATTGGAAGTGAGAAGTGTTCCAGAAGAATTTGCCTTAGATATCGATGTTGTAAAAACAGAGAGAGAATTAGGAATAAGGAAAAGCGGTCATCGAGGTTTTGATGTGATTACACAAAAGTTTTTTGTAGAAGAAGAATGGTTTCATAAAAATATATTAAGTCATATCGTTTCATGTCCGCATAAGATAACGTTTGATTCATTTGTTGAATATTATAATTTTTTGGATGGTGATATATATGAAGATGCTTGCTATTATCAGTACGTATTTGATGATGAATTTTCCAAAAGTCTTAATCTCGATATGAATAGATTGAGGAAAATAAAAAGCTTTGTAACGGAGACAATAGATGATTATTCCTATGAACTATCAGAAAATGAAATTGCAGAGTATAAACATTATGAAAAGTCAAACAAAAAATTTGTAAAGCAATGGATAGCGAAATTCAATGCATGTGATACATATAAGCAGTTTCGAGAGGTATGTAATAATTATGAAAAATCTAGTGTGTCACAATATAAGCGTATAGAATTCTTCTTTTTTCAGTATGCATTTGATGCTCAGTGCAATAAAAAACATTTAGATGTAATTATGGAGTATCTTTCAAAAGACTATTATTGGGGTGGTAATGCTGTATTAGGATTGTGTTTAATTCATACGCCAGAACTCATTCTCAATAAATATGATTTTTCACAAGCTTCTGTTTCAACAAATAGAAAGAGAAAAAAGGAATTAAAAGATTTTGCGGAAAGATTGAAAAATCAGGATGTCAAGATAGAAGTAAAGGGTTATTTTGATAAAATTACACATTTCTATTGTGAGGAGATGAAAGTATATTGCTATGAGAATCGTCAGGGTAGAAAGCTCCTAAACAAATGGTGCAGTGCAGATGTTTGTCAAGCTTTTGAAACATTTGATGAATTTATCAAATATAGGAATGGTGATTTGACCAATTGTGATTTATCTGAAGCTATAGATTTGAATATTGATTTTTCAAAATATACAACAGATGATACGACCAAATTGCCAATTAATAAAAATACAAATTTGAATTATAAAGTACGGAAACTATATACCAAAGGGGGATTTGGTGTAGGACAATTTTGGTATGATGAATTTGATAAATGTGTAAAAAAACAGGCACATACTTTTTTGTATTTCTTTGATTTTGTAGCTTTTTTGAAAGGTGATTTATCCGGTGCAGATTTGTTGTTCTGCACTGGAATGAAAAATCTTTCTGACATAAACGGAATTAATTTGAGCAATGCGAGGATGACCAGTGAATTGTGTGAAAAATTTCATATTCAATACAATTCGTATGATTATGATGAAAAGCTTATTAATGAGTTTCCGGCGGTTGAAAAGAATGAAGAAGAAACTGCATTAGTATTGCAATCATCACGGGAAGTTGTTTTATCTGACAGCGATATGTTTTTAGGGAATGACAATAGAATTAGCTATATTTCCGATTTGCATTTAATGCATAGAATAAAAAATGCAGGGTGTAAATCAAAAGAAGATGTAATTTATACGATACAAAAAATTGTTGATAGGATTTTAAGTGAAAGTACCTGTTTAACACTTATTGGAGGAGATGTATCATCGGAGTTTGTAGTGTTTGAACTGTTTGTGAAAATGCTTAGAAAATATGCGGATAGATTACATGGTAGATATGATTTACCTTTTGAAAAAAGAAACTTTGTATTCGTTCTTGGCAATCATGAACTTTGGAATTTTCCGGAACTGTCAGTGAAGCAGATTGTAAATAAATACCGAACTGTATTAAAAGAAAATGGCATGTATTTATTGCATAATGATCTGTTTTATAAGAACGAATTTGATGACATGGGTATTGTTCCATATGAAGAATTAGTACAATTAGATAATTCAGTTATTTCTGAAAAATTGAGATATACAAGATTAGTGATTTTAGGCAGTCTTGGATTTTCTGGTTACAATGAAGAGTTCAATGCAAAAGATGGCGTGTACCGTACAACTCTTGATAGAAATACAGAAATACAAGCGAGCAGAACATTTGAACAACTGTATAATAAATTGATAGATATATTGGCAAAGAAAAATACAATTATTTTTACACACACACCTATGAAAGATTGGTCTGCAGATGTAGTTTACCATGACAACTTTGTTTATGTTAGCGGTCACAATCATAAGAACACATTCTTTGATGATGGTGTAGAAAGAATATATGCAGATAATCAGATTGGATATAGAAACGAAACACCTCACCTAAAAAGTTTCCTTATGGCTGGAGAGTATGATTACTTTGAAAGCTATGAAGATGGTATATATGAAATTACATCTCAGGAATATCAGAATTTTTATCGTGGAAAAAATATACAAATGACTTTCAATAGGCAAGTTCATATTCTTTACATGCTGAAGAAAAATAGTTATTACTGCTTTATCCATAAAACTAAGACAGGTTCATTGTCGCTGTTAAATGGGGGAGCATTAAAAAGATTAGAAGTAACAGATGTGCAGTATTATTATGATAATATGGATAAAGTAATAGCGTCTATTGAAGAACCTTTAAAAAAATATACTACCTATCAAGAAAGCATTGCCAATGAAATTAGAAGAATTAATGGAAGTGGAAGAATACATGGTTGCATTATTGATATTGATTTTAATAATCATATATATGTGAATCCAGTTGATATGACAGTAACAAGTTACTGGGCGTCTGATATAATTAACAAGCTTGTATATCCAAGTATACCAGCATTGTTAAAAGCTGAATGCCCGGAATTATATGCTAACTATTTGAAATTGATTGAAAATAAAGAAGCAGCTCCTTTAATGACGAAACAGACAGAGAATAAAATTGCATTGCTTCCACAAGAATATTTAGAAACTGATATCTATAAAGCATCTCGTGAAATTAAAAAAATGCAGAAATTAAGCTCGAATATATTAACAATATGGTGTGATTATGCTTTAGACAAGGAATTGAAACTAGAAAATAGTTATAAGTTTTTAACAAGATAGAAGGTGCTTCGGCATCTTCTTTTTTGCATGAAAAAAGCCACCGTCTGGCAGCTTTCTTCGAGGAGGGTATCGAAATTCGGGCGGCAAAGCCCTAAGCAAAATGTCTTTTTTATAGGAGCTGCAAACCATGAAACAACGAGACTATAAAACAGAAGGATATTTGCAGCTCCTTGTCTTATCGACAAATACAGTATAACACATCTAAATATTTCTGTAATTTTTGGGCATGGAAATCTGCACATTTTTAAAATCCCATATTAATAGAAATTTAAAAGAAAAAGGAGATTTCCGGATGCGTAAGAAATTGTATTTGTGTTGTGCTGCTGCTCTGATGGCAGTTTTTTTTACAGGTTGTAACCAAAAGCCTATCGAATCGTCTGCGGAAGAAGAAACAAAAGAAGAAAGTTGCGTAGATATTTTAAGTAATGTCTGGAACCGGTACGAGGAAGACCAGATGTTTGATGTGGTAGGTGGGGACGATATGAGTTCCATTAACAATGAGCCATGGACATTCGATGTAGCAAACGAAGAAGCCCTGACTTCCTTATTAAACGTACCGTCTGGGGAGATAGATAAGATTGGAGACGCTGCCAGCATGATTCATGCAAGAAATGCCAATACGTTTACCTGTGCAGCATTTAAACTGAAACGGGCAGAGGATAGGGATGCTTTTATTGAAAAAATGCAGGAATCAATAAAAGGAAAGCAATGGGTCTGTGGTTTTCCAGAAACCTTAACGGTTGTCAATATGGATGAAGAAACATCCGTAATTGTTTATGGAAATGACAGCATGCTGGAATATTTTACAGAAACACTTCTGGATATTTACCCAGATGCAGAAGTTACATTATCAGAACCAATTGTGTAAGGGATACGGGAGCGTATCTCTTTTTCATGCACAAAAAACAAGAAAAAATCCATATTTGCTATCATAGCAACATAAGGAGGAACCGACATGGATTCGTTAGAAAGAAAGCAGAAAAAACAACGGGATACACTTCGTATGTATGCAATTGCCAAGTGTATACCATCAAAAGAAGCAGTCGATGCATTTAGAAGAAAACCATTTCAATTACAAAAAAGAGAGGGATAAGTTATGGCAGGAAAATTAAATCCAAGACAAATCAGCAGTTTTACAAATAACAAAGCAGTAGTTGAACTTATCAATAAATTAAAACCGGCTACTCCAGGAAAGGGCAGCCACTTACATAGAAACGGAGAAAAAGATGGAACTGGAAGAAGCTTACCAAATTCCATGATTGGTATTAATCTGGTCGATTATGAAAAAAGTCCTTCTATTTTCGTGCAGGAAAATTTAACACCTTCCCAGGTAAAGGAATTATATCAGGAAGCCATTATGAAAAGAGGAAATTACACGTTCTCCGGAAGCGGACAGAAGATTTTTGGGGAGCCAGATGAAAATGGGTACAGCGTTGTCCGCACTTTGAAAATCAACCGTCAGGGTTCCTTTGTTCAGAATGGAAAAACCATTGTAAAAAACTATCCTTGGACAATCACGATCCAGAATGGAAAAGGGATTAAGGAAGTGAATCAGACAACAGGGGGGACATCTTGTAAAAGAGGTTCATTTATTGTAGAAAAAGAAGCAAAGATTGTGATGGCAGATGGTGACTTCTTCGCTTTGTTCGAAGAAGCAAATACCTATTTGACCGCATGGGAGAGTTATGTGGCCCATAGCTTTATCAAAGCAAATGAAGAAGCAATCCAGGCAGCAGAAGAAAAAAACAGAAATTCCTGGAGACAGCAGCAGGGGGCATAAGCCCTCTGTTTTCATATTTACCATATTAAGGAAGAAAAAACAAAACATAGAAAGGATGGAGACTATGGAAGATAGAAAAGAATTCATCAAAGCAGTAGAAGGAAACAAAAAAGAAGAAGTGGAACGGTTCATCAAAGAAGGTGTGAACATTGATTTCAAAGACAGGTTTGGAACACCACTCCTGCATTTTGCAATCAATGATGAGGATGCAGCTGTTGGTGAACTTTTAGTAGAAAACGGAGTTGATATCAATGCCTGTGACGCCTATGGGACAACAAAGCTTATGCAGGTATGTGCTTCTGGCAACATGGAACTGGCAGAGTATCTTCTAAAACATGGTGCAGATCCGACGTTGCAGGATGAAGATGGAGATAGTGCAAGGGAATATGCTGAAAATGTCTTGTATGCAAAGAATCTTACACTTAAAGAAAAACCTGTCATGATTTGCAAAAAAATAAGGGATTTACTGTGGAAGTACACGCCGGAAGCAAAAGGGATGAGTATTTCCAGGTTAATTAAGGAATTACAGGAAGTTCAAAAATCACAACCAGATGCCATTGTACGGATTGGTCCATTAGGCTCCCCGGTTATGTTTGTAATACCTGAAAAAGATGGGATAAGTTTGGATGACCGGGATGGAATCAATGTTTCGAATATGTTGTGCGAGTATTATAAAAGAGCTGCTGCCGTGCAGCAAGATGAACTGGATTTCTTTACTGAAATGCTGGACCTTGGCTTTACAATAAGTGATTTTTACTACGCACTGTCAGAAGAAGACTTTCAGCATGCAAGGAATTACATGGAAGAACATGGGCTAATCTGACAAAAAAGGAACCCGGTTGGATTCTTTTTCTTTGTCTAAAAATCAATATAAAGGACTGAAATGTTATGATACAAGAAAATAGGGAGGATATGCTTATGGCGAATAAGAAAAATTTTGAACCAGACTATATTGTGTATACCGATGGCGGCTGTGCCTTTAACCCTGGTGGGCCAGGAGGCTGTGCAGCAGTGATAATAAGCACGAAAACAGGAGAACGGATTGAGTTATCAGAAAGTTACCAGTGTACGACTAATAACCGTATGGAAATTATGGCAGTTATATTAGCAGTGGAAAAGATTCCAGAAAAATCGGTTGTACGGGTGTACTCAGATTCACAATATGTGATCAAAACCATGGAAGGGTATTTTCGAAAAAAGAAAAATGTTGACTTATGGCAAAGGTTGGAGCAGGCATGCGAATGGAAAATAATGGAGTGGAACTGGATAAAAGGGCATAACGGAAATCCCGAAAACGAATGCTGTGATCGATTATGCACCCAGGCCATGCAGGGTATGGAGAAAAAAGAGGATACAGGATATCAGGAAATGGATGATTTGGGAAAAATGTCATACCAACTTTGGAGATTATCTTGATCTCAAATCCAGAGGGATTGATTTCTGATCTAGAAAATCAGAAGAGAAACTGTTCGGATACTTGCAGGAGCGTGGCATGGATGAATACACCATTTCGTTATTAAAAGATACGGTTGCGAAATATTTTTCGGATGAAAAAGACCAGTTATTTTGCCTTCGTTGGTATATGCGTGGTTTGTTACTGAAAGACTGTATCCGAAAGACGTGGGTAACAAAAGAAGTATCGGAAAACTGCAGATAGTATTTTCTTGTTTCTACCATATTTTTGTGTAGAATATAAAATAATAGGAGGAAATACTATGGGATTACGAAAGATTACAATAGGAGTCGATTGGGATGATGTTCTGTGTGATTTGAATACCAGGGCAATTGAACTGGCAAATAGGGACTTGGGATTGGACCTAAAACTCAGTGATATTACATCCTGGGAGAATACTGGGAAGGCATCGGTGATTAAGAAGTATTATGCTGACATGGAGCTGTATGAACGCCAGTATGTGACTGAAGAGGGAAAATCGTTTATGGCAAGGCTACAGAAAGAGGGCGAAGTATTCATTATCACCGCTGTACAGCCGGAATTCATGGGTGTTCGTGTCAATCAGATCAAAAAAGCATTTCCGGATTTTCCAAATGAAAATATCATTATGGGAAGCCAGAAGCATCTGGTACATTTTGATATTACATTGGATGATGCAAATCATAACATTTTTAAAAGCAATTCTGCTTTCCCGGTGTTGTTTCGGAAGCCGTGGAATCAGGATGCTACCGGTGTTTTATCAGTGAACGGATATGATGATTTCCTGCAGCTGGTACATCAGATCAAACTTTCTATGGTAGAAAGTGTCCATAGCTTGGAGCACCCAGCAATCATAGCTTTGGTAGGACCAAGCGGTAGTGGAAAACATCAGATGATGGAGAAGTTGCTGTCTTATCCGAACTTTGCACATCCAATCAGCTATACCACAAATCCGGGAAATCTAAAGCGGCATCGATATGTGATGCCAGAAGAGTTTGATAAAGCTGAGTTTTTGGAATCCACCAGGTATGGCGGATACGGATACGGGACAGTAAAAAAAGATGTTACCGATTTATTGGAACAGGGAATTTCTGTTGTCATGCCATTGGATATTTGTGGAGCTGTAACACTAAAGAGATTGTATCCTACTTTAATGGTGTATTGTAAGCAGAGCAAGGATCAGCTAATTGAAAATATTTTGCTGAAAGATTGTGACATCAAGGAGAAAAAATTGCGTCTTCTTGCACTGGAGCAGGAACGGAAGCATGAATCGTTATGTGATATTACAGTCCGGAAAGATGAGGTGACGAAAATCCTGGAAATATTCGGAGGTCAATCATGCTAGATAGTATTTTATCATTAGCGGTTGTGTTTCTCCTGTTTGTGGAAATTTGTTTGAAATCCAGAATTGGCAGCCATTTGGAACATGCAGAAGAAGACGAATTCAAAAAATTGTACAAGAACATACGTTGGCAGATGTTAATGGAGCTGGGTGTGATTCTTCTTTGCACAATTCGTTCTTTCCTGCCTGAAGTAACAACGTTTGCCTGTTCTTTGATTCTTATCATTGTAGTGCTTACATCCATTACATTATATCGCAATTACAGGGTATATGGAATTATGACGGAGCATTATCAGAAACACAAAGAGTAATCTAATTAAGAGATGCCCATTGGGTGTCTCTTTTTTGCTGAAAAAAATACTACTATGAAAAATGTCATATTTTTTTAAAAGAATTCTTCCATATTCTTATGAAAAATTAGAATTGGAGGAATTTTTAAATGAAAGAATTTTTTGAAAATCTTGATATGGAGAAATATCATGCAATGAAAAACTGGTTAGGAGAAGAGGACAATGATATGGCAAAGGAATTGCTTTCTTTCCTTGCTTCTATCGAAAAATCAGCAGCAGAAACCTATGGAATTTCTTTTGACTGTCCGTTGCCTGAAACAAAAGAAATCGAAGTATTCTGCAATCATTGCAATGATAAATTCAGTTTACCATGGAATTTGAAAAAACATGGAATGAAAGTGCATTGCCCATATTGTGGGGAAGAAATTCGATTATGTGCTTGTTGTCCTATGGATGAAGAATGCGATTATGATGCTGAAACAGGTAACTGCCGTTATTGTAGAAATGCAAAGACAGATCCAATGTCAGAGCAGAAAGAAAATGTTAGACCTGCCATGGAAAAACCAGAGAAGGTAAAGAAAGTTGAGGACGCACTTTCCTCGTCTACACAGGAACTTTTTAAACATCTGAAAGAAACTTATCCAAAATACTGGAAAAAGGTCGTAGACTATGCACAGGAATATCTGCAGGAAATAGATGTTAAGGAGAAGAGGGTTAAGCAAGAGGCTTCTCGAAGCGAATGGAATACCAAAATGAGTTATCAGTTGTTTGACAAAAATGGCGTACAGGATTACCAGGAAGTTATTTTCCCTGGACTGCTTACAGAAAACCAGAAACGTACCATCCTTAGTATCAGCCGAAACAGGGAGTTTTACCCGTCTATTTTTCGTTTTCCATGCCAGCATGATGCGGTATATCAGTTGCTTGGTTTCACCAAAACGAAGGAATGTCCAACAACGAATATCCTGCCGGGTGAGTTTGTAGATTATTTTCACTCCATGTGCCAACATTGGGATTTTTACGAATTTTTGAAAAATAATCTTTGAGTGGAATGAGAGATGCCTTTACGGTGTCTCTTTTTTTGTTTTCTTCCATATTAATAAGAATCAAAAATAAGAGGAGGAAAATGATGAAAAAAGTATATGCAGGTTTTGATGTGGCAAAGGTTATTTTAGCTTTCTTTGTGGTCGCAATTCATATCCATCCATTTGAGGGAATGAATAATCCGTTTTTAGATTATTTAAGTATCTATCTGTTTTCTATGGCAGTGCCTTTTTTCTTTTCGATGACAGGATATCTGTTATTTCAAAAGGAAGGAAAATTGCAAGACCAAAGCAGCCATGTGCGTAGTTATATCTGGAAAACCATAAAGCTGTACGTATTTGCAAACGTGTTGTATCTTCCGGCAACTTTTACAGGTTTTCGTATTTGGAATATTGAACCACAGTACAGACTTAAAGTTTTTTTAAACGAATTTTTGTTTGTAGGGGAACATTATTTGTCTTGGCCATTTTGGTATTTGCTTGCAACCATTTACGGGTTGCTTGTCATCTACTTATTGCTGAAATGTCGTGTACCGGTGATGGGAATCTTGCTGGTTGGAATGGTAAGCTATCGTTTTTCAGACGTTTTATCTTATTGGATGGGCCATTTGGATACCCTTTCTGGATGGAAACTGGAAGTAGCAACTAAAGCTGCACAAACGGTAAGGACTGGCCGTATGTTTACCAGTATTCTGTTTTTGGCAATTGGTATGCTATTGGCAAGGACGCAATGCTTGAAGAAAGCACATTGGGGAATCCGCCTTTTTGTATTTCTGGTGGTATCGGCTGTGTATCTTCTGCATCCTGTTGGATATGTATATATGGTTGGCAGGCCATTGATGGTGTTTACCGGCGTGTGGTTCTTATCATCCATTCAGGTACAGGATTGTCTTTTGTATCATGTACTTCGGGAATTCAGCTTAGTTTTGTATGTATGCCATATGCTGTTTCAATTTATATGGACAGAATGTACACACAATCCGTCTGCAGGAGGATGGACCCCTTATTGGTTTGCTATCTGTGGATGCGTTCTGGTAACCGGAATCCGGGTAACGAGAAAAGAAGAATGGAAAAGAAGCCGGGAATTTGCGAAAACACATTCCATAAACGTGCGTATTTAGAAAGAAGGAGACGCCTTTACGGTGTCTCTTTTCTGTATATCAGCCTGAGAGACCTGGATACCAAACAGGAGTTTGGAAGATTTCATTTGCATGTAACTTCGGCTGATTCAACATCTGTGCTTTTTGCAAAACTGATACGCAATGGCAGCGGATGGAGTTATGAAATCATCGGGGAAGAAAGCAGGATGGATATGCAACAGCTGGCAGAAAAGTTTCTAGCAAAACCAACAAACTTATGATTGTTCTAACTATGATTTAAGAGATGCCTTTACGGTGTCTCTTTTTTTTTGCAGATCCTGTTTTTCCATATTCAGTTTGAACATGAAAAACAGGAGGAAAATAATATGTTAAGTGTAGTTAGTTATCCAGAAAGAGGAACTGGTGGAAGGAATGATTACCGGGGAAATTGTTCTCCGAAAATGATTGAGGATATCGTAAAACAGTATCAGCTGCGTAGCCTGAACGATTATATGGTTGGTTCTGGAACAACGGAAGATGTCTGCAGATCCATGGGAATAGAACACAGATGTTATGATTTGAACCGTGGTTTTGATATGATGGCAATGGATATTCCGGAGCGCCCAGAGAACATTTTCTGGCATCCTCCATATGATGATATCATTGTTTATTCAGATAAGATGTATAAAGCGCAGGACATTATCAAGCAATACGGTTTTGATCCAAGAATCAATGATCTTTCCAGATGCAATGGATGGGAAGATTTCGTTAAAAAAATGAATTACTGTATGAATAAACAGTTTGCTTCTTTAGAAAAAGGTGGCCGGATGTTTGTCCTAATGGGAGATATCAAGAAGAAAGGAAAACTGTATTCCATGCTGTGTGATATCGCCAAGCCAGGGACCTTAGAGCAGATCATTATTAAAATGCAGCATAATTGTGTCTCTTATAACCGCCAATATGCAGGGAAGTTTGTACCAATTGTTCACGAATATTTAATGGTGGTAAAAAAGGATTCTGCAATGATTTATGAAATTGCACTTCCGCAACATATGAATTTTGATATGCGTGATTCTTTATCGGCTACCTGGAGGGATGTTGTAGCATCTGTCTTGGAAGATTGCGGAGCTTTAAGCCTGGCAGAAATTTATACAAAAGTTGACGGACACCGAAAGTGTAAAAGTAATCCACATTGGAAAGAAAAAATCCGCCAAGTTCTTCAGACATATGATGAATTTGTTTCTCCAAAACGTGGTGTATGGAAAACTGCTTAACGAAACGAAGAGCTGTCTTTATGACAGTTCTTTTTGTTTTTAATCGAACAAAGATTCGTAACCGGTTACGTTTTTTATGTAATTTTTCTTGCCTAAAAATCAGAAATTCTCCCATATTTCCTAGAATGTAAAGGAAAGGAGAATTTTAATGAGTCAGTATATTAAGATTGCAAAAAGAGAAAACAATAACAAACGTGGTTTTTTGATTGTGAACCCTGATTTAGGGAAACATGTGCCACAGAAACCAGAGAGGATTTTTGATTTATTTGATAAGACAGCAGCACTGTTCCCAAAGACCTGGGATCCAAAACATACCTTAGTGATTGGTTTTGCAGAAACAGCCACGGCATTAGGACTGCACTATGCATGTAGGAATAACTGCCACTTTATCCAGACAACCAGGGAGAAGGTTTCAGGTGATCGTATTTATTTTTCTGAAGAGCACTCCCATGCATCAGAGCAGTTTTTATTAAAAGTAAATTTAGATTCCATTACCAATATTATGTTTGTGGATGATGAGATTACCACTGGGAAGACTGTATTGAATGCCATTACTGCCATAAACCAGACTTATCACAAAAAATTTCATTACGCTGTGACATCTGTTATCAATAGCATGACAAAAAAACAGCGTGAAGAATATCGAGAACAAAATATTGAAGTGTATTGCTTGGAACAGGTGCCAGAACAAAATTATGAAAAAGAGGCAAATGCTTTTATGTTAAATGGCGTTTCCCAAAAAATCCCTTACGGTTATTGGAAATGTGTAAAAACTATAGATGTTCCGAAATTGCCAGATTGTAGAAGGATAATTCATGGAAATTATGAAAAAGAATTGGAAGAACGATTAAAACCAATACTTAGTAATTTGGATATTTGTGGAAATGTACTGGTTCTTGGGGTGGAAGAATTTATGTATCCTGGTTTATGGTTTGCGAAACAATTAGAAGACAAAGGGTGCGGCGTCCATTTCCACGCAACCACACGGTCCCCAATTGCGGTAAGTGAAGAAAAAGATTATCCGCTTCATTGCCGTTTCTGTATGAGTAGCGTAAATGCACCAGACCGAAAAACATATTTGTATAATGTAACCGCTTATGACCATGTTTTTGTGTTCGTAGAAAAAAACTATGCTACGCAAGTAGGTATGGATGAACTAAAGGAAGTATTGACTGCATGCGGAAATCATAAAATTCAGTTCATTGCAATATAGGAGAAAAAAATGAGAAGTAGTTATAAAGCAGAAGATGTAATGTTATTACTAAAAGATATTACCGGAATGGTTGAACCGGAAGATACCAAGACGAGGGAATCAAAGATACAGTCTGGTGTCCATTATTGCGAAATGCTCCCAAAGGAGTATGTACCAACGAAAGAATACGAAGAAATATATGAAGAAATGCTGAATCTCTATGCTGAAAAAGTTGGAAAAGCTGTTTCAATTCTTTCTGAAAATATCTATGCCAGCCAGAAACGCCCAGTATTGGTTTCCCTTGCACGTGCCGGGATACCAGCAGGGATTTTAATAAAACATTATTTGAAAACAAAATATACAATTCGGGTTCCTCACTATGCTATTTCCATCATTCGAGGAAAGGGAATTGATGACAATGCCATGAAATATATTTTAGAAAGGCATGAAGGGACTAATTTCATCTTTGTGGATGGATGGACTGGAAAAGGTGCAATCAAGCGACAGCTGGATGAGGCTTTGAAAGATTATCGTTGTAACAAACAGCTTGCAGTTATTGCAGATCCGGCAGGGGTTGCAGACTTATATGGAACCAGTGAGGATCTGATGATTCCAAGTTCCTGCTTAAATAGTACAGTATCTGGCTTACTATCCAGAACATTTTTGAGAGAGGATGTTATCGGGAAAGAAGATTTTCATGGAGCAGTTTATTATGGGGAAATGAAAGCATACGACCGTTCTTATGAATTTATTAAGTGGGTAGAAAGACACTTTGACTTTTTCGCTTCAACAACTCCTGTTGAAAAAAGAAAGAGCAATGGAATGGAAGATGTAAAACGACTTCAACAGATATATGGAATTGAAGATATCAATTTGATTAAACCTGGAATCGGAGAAAGCACCAGGGTATTACTTCGCCGGGTCCCTGATGTGGTAATCATCAATGAAACAGATAAGGCCAGCAAAGATTTACAACCGATATACCGGTTATGCAAAGAAAAACAGATCCCTATTCAGTATGGTCATTTAAAACGTTATAAGGTATGCGGAATAATCAAAAATTTAGCAGATGCATAGGAGGAAAATCATGAAAGAAACATGGAATTATCAGGTAGGAGCATTATTATATTGTCCGGCTAACAATCGATCATTGGCAAAAAATATCATTCAATGTGCATTTGGAGAGAAATTCTCCTTATGCCTGTGCCTGGAAGATACAATCAATGATAAAAAAGTAAGGGAAGCTGAATTAGATATGGAGCATACGCTTCGACAGATTTACGAAGCAAGGAGAGCTGGAAAACAGTTTTATTTACCTAAAATCTTTATCCGTGTAAGACAGAAAGAACAGATAGTTCGTCTGATTCAGGAACTTGGTTATGTTGCAGATATAGTAACCGGGTTCAACCTGCCAAAATTTAACCTGGAAAACGCAGTAGGGTATTTGGAGGAATTAACTGCTTGTAAGAACCTGAAAAACGATATTAAATTTATGCCGATTCTGGAAAGTCAGGATTTGGCGGATACTATGAAACGCCCGGCATTTCTGTATGAATTAAAAACTATGCTGAAACCATATGAGGAAATGGTGGTAAATATTCGAGTGGGTGGAAATGATCTGTCGCATATCTATGGTCTTCGCCGCCATTCCACAGAAACCATCTACGATATCAAACCAGTCATTGCAGCTCTTACGGATATCCTGCAGGTTTTTGGAACAGATTATGTGGTTTCTGGACCGGTTTTTGAGTATTACAACGGGGAAAACTGGAGAACTGGCTTACGCAAGGAATGTGAGAAGGACGTTATTGCAGGTTTCATTGGAAAAACTGCCATCCACCCGAAGCAGATCAGTATTATCAACGATGCTCTGAAAGTATTTAAAGAAGACTATGACGATGCAAAAGAAATTTTAAACTGGGATGAACGAGATTCTGCTTATGTAAAAGGAAATGTAACCGGCAGCCGTATGAACGAAGTAAAAACGCATTATAACTGGGCAACCCGAACCATGGCCTTAGCGGATTACTATGGAGTGAAATAAGAATGATTACTTTTATCAGTGACTTAGATAATACACTTATTTATTCCAAACAGAAGGGGGTCTGTGTGGAATATTTGAAGGAAAAAGAATTAACTTATATGACACCAACAGCAAAGCGGATCTTTTCAGCATTATTAAGGGAACAAAATTTTCTGTTCATTCCATGTACCGCAAGGTCCTATGAGCAGACAAGCCGGGTAGAGTTTGTAAAACACCTTCCATATCTCATTTGTGATATGGGAGGAAGTATCTACATCCATGGACATTTAGATGAAGAATGGGAACAAATTCAGCAGAAAAAAGGATGTCGAAATCCTGCTGCTATTGAAGCAGAAAAACTATGGGTTCAAAAGCATTTGCATATTCCTTATCAAAAAATACACAGTAATCGGGATTTGTTTTTTGTTGTGGCATTTGCAAATAAGGAAATTGCCCAGCAAGCATGGGAACAGATTAAAGGCCGGAGCGGATTTTATTTACAATATCATCTACAGGGAAGAAAACTATACTGTACGCCAACCGGGTTGGATAAATCTAGAGCAGTTGAATACCTAAAGAAAAAGTACCTTCTCGAAAACGTATATACTGCAGGGGATAGTTTTTTTGATGAGGATTTTACCAAACTTGGAATCCCATTATTGCCTGCCCATGCAGAGTTTTCTTATGGTGGCTTCCGAACAGGACATACAGGGATGAAAGCAGGGGAAGAAATTATAAGGGAGTTATCTCGATTGGTGGATATCCATACTGCAGAACTGAGAAAGGGGTGATTCCGTGACTTTGCGACAATTATGCTTCTGGATGTACCGGCCAACTTATGAAAGGAAAGGAATTCAGCAAGAGTTCAAACCATTATTTGCACGCTACATTGGTGTGGAGAAGCCAGAAGAGTATCCAGATGTTATAGCTACATTGGGAAGTAAAGTAAGAGATGATTTGTGTTTGATATTTGATGGCGAAATCCCATTGGGAGATGGGCGTATTGTGTCGTATTTTTCAGAGCAGTTGAAAAACATTGATGTCTATCATATTAAAAATAAAGATGTAGAGTTGTATGAAGGGCATCCAGATTGGAATTTACAGTATGCCGACAGTTTGCGGAAAGTGGTAGCTGCTGCGTTTGAAAACGAAATATTTTTAAATGAACATACAAAACAGAATTTTATTAAAAAGATGATTGTCTGGTCTTACCATTACTTGAGGGAAAGCAATATCTCATTAGAGGAAAGTATAAATCCGAAATGTATTTATTATGGCACTATCAGCCGGCATGAAATCTACTTCTTATTTTTATTGTATTATATGGGGTTTGATGTACTATACATAAATCCATTAAAAGAAGAACATTGGGAAGATATTGATACTGGGAAAATATGCAAATTACACAAATACAGCCAGATGCTGCCAGTCTGTTCCTTTCGAGAATATGAGGGAAAAGGACATGTGATAAGCCAACAGACTACAGGTGGAATGGAACTGGAACGGGAGCTTGAATCCACGTTTTATACGGATGGTGTATTTAAGCCCTGGCAATTTCGGGATGGAACTACCAAGCCTGTATTATTGCATGGAACACTTGCGGATCTGCTGTATAACTACCAAGAACCAGCCAAGGTCCGCCAGGGATTTTCCGTAACCGGAAAGTCGGTGCATGTACCACATTTCTTCCAAAAGATAGAAGGGGAGTATGAGGACTTCAGGCAGTACCAGGAATTGGTAAAACAGTTGCGAGAAGGGAACCATACTATGTTTTTGTCCGATGGGGGAACTTCTTTACTACCACAACAGTTAAGCCGAGATGATATGTTAAGTCTCTCTTTTTGTATGACGGGGGATGGGGGTTTTTCTAAGGAAAAGATAAAGGAATGTGAATTCTATCCGTTAGGGAGGTACAGCGAAGAGGTACAAGGTTTTATTCTGGAAAAAATCAATGAAACGCTTTTACAGACCAATGTACTTACGAAAGCGTTTGGAAAAGAAGAAAGGCTGCAGGCATTGATGTTCCTGTTGCACCTGCATCCAAACCTCATCCGTATGATAGATAATTTCGATTACCCGGAACAAGTACCCAAAGCGGTATTCTTTTTGGAAAAGGAAGAAGAGTTATCCGAGCAAGTACAGTTATTGATTGCATTTCTTTTCCAGGTAGGGTTTGACCTAGTAGTATTCAATCCTGCCGGCTTATGTAATTTGTCTTATTTTTCAAAAGATTATTATGACACGATTCGATTAGAAACTATGGTTTATGAAGAAACTGCAGAGCACGTATTGCAAGAAAAGAAATCACTGTTTCGAAGATTTTTCAAAGTAAAAGGAGAATAAAATTATGTCACAGGAAGTTGTTTTGATTGACACATCCAAAGAACCTGTTTTGCAGGATAACCAGTCCTATAAGCTGGCTTTACGCCAGCTGCCAGAAGTGCAGAACATGACAGGAGAAATTAATATCCAGGATGCAAACAGTATTTTATATTTTGGGCAAACACCAAGTGAAGAGATTTCGAGAATCTCTAATGAGTTATTAAATTCCATGAAGGCAGTAAAGACAGAGGAAGTAAGCCAGATGCTGACGCAGCTTACCAAAATCATGGATAAATTTGATGTTACTGAGATTGAAAACCCGGAAAAAGAAAAGAATGCATTACAGAAGTTGTTTGGAAAAGCAAAGGATTCTGTCGATAAAATCTTTTCCAAATATGACACTATGGGAAAAGAAGTTGATAAGATTTATCAGTTATTAAAGCAGTATGAACGTGAAATCTACCAGGCAAATGATAACCTGAAAAAGCAATATGGTGCAAATGTGCAGTTCTTTCAGCAACTGGAGAAATATGTGGTTGCTGGAGAAATTGGTATAGAAGAAATAGAAAACTTTAAAAAACAGGTAGAGCAGAATCCCTCCCAGAGTCCGGAAGAAAAACAGATGGTTTTACAGAATCTGGACATGGCAAAGGAGATGCTGGCACAAAGAGTATTTGACCTTCAGATTGCAGAAAATGTGGCTATGCAGACCTGTCCGATGATCCAGACCATGCAGATGAGTAATTATAATCTGTTGCGGAAGATTAACAGTTCTTTTATCATCACACTTCCGATTTTTAAGCAGTGCTTGGTGCAGGCAGTACAGTTAAAACGTCAGGCAATCCAAGCGAAAGCTATGCAGGAACTGGATAATAAAACAAATGAGTTGTTACTCCGGAATGCACAGAATACTGCACAGCAATCAACTAACATTGCAAGAATGTCAGGCGGAAGCTCCATTCAGATTGAAACACTGCAAAAAACTTATGCAACCATTAAAGAAGGTATTGAGGAGACCAAGCAAGTGCAGGAAGAATTGGCATCAAAGCGTTCCCAGGATTCTCTGGTTTTAGAACAAATGAAGCAGGAAATGAAACAAAAGGGATTTGGTGCGTGAGAAAACATGCAGATTTCCATGCCCCAAAATTTTTAAGATTTTTACATGTGTTATACTGTGTTTGTCGATAAGACAACGGGAGTTGCAATTTTTTTCCTCTTGTTTTGATATTGTTCGTGTTTTGCTTGCAGCTCCCATAAAACAGACATTTTGCTTAGGGCCTTGTCGCCCGAATTTCGATAGACCTCCTTGAAGAAAGCTGCCAGACGGTGGCTTTTTTCTTTTTTGAAATTTTCCCATGTTTAATTGAAGATTTAAAATAGGAGGAAGAAGAATATGAGTAGTCATTGGGCAACAACACATGGAATTGCATTAGTTCTAAGTTATAAGGAAATGGATGAAATTGTAGAGACCTATTGCCAGAAGTATCCGAATACAAATGCGAAACAGATGATTACGTTTCTTATGCGTGGAGAGAACCTGGGGTATATGCACTTTTCTCAGAGCATGCTATGGATTCGGCAGAAGCATTTATCCAAAATCCGTATCCGACATATGAAGACTTGGTGCAGGAATTCAAAAATAAATTGATAGGTCTTGTGCCAGATGATTTCAGCTGGGATGCCCATATTGGTCGGTTCAGTTATGCAACCTATGGCTGATGTTAAAGAAAGAGATGTCTTTAGGATGTCTCTTTTTTTAGTTACAAAATATGCAAATTTCCATGCCCAAAAATCAGATAAACTTCCATATTTACTATGATGGTAGAAATTACGAAAGGAGATTACAACATGATTGATTTTGGAACAAAGAGTAATACTTCCGCCGGAATCCTGAATTTAGAGAAAGAGGAGATTTTGGATCTTACAAAGTCCGGCTCTGCTTTAAAACATCTGATTCTTGGTGCTGGCTGGGACGTCCCTAAAATTGGAGCAAGTTACGATTTGGATATTGCGGCATTTCTGCTGCATGAAAACCGTAGGATCCGGGAAGCAGGAAAAGATGTCGTTTACTTCAGACAGAAGCAGCAACAAGGAATTTCCCTGGATAAGGACAATCGCACCGGTGCTGGGGAGGGCGACGATGAACGTATTCAGATTGATACAGAAGCATTAGACCCAACCGTATCCAGCATTGTTTTTGTCGTAACGATTTATGAAGCAGAGAAAAAGGGACAGGTATTTGGAAAAGTCAAAAATGCATATGTCCGTCTTCTGGATGAGGATGACGATGAGCGTGTGCTTTGCCAGTTTCCATTAACAGATGCTGCATCTACGGATACTGCAGTGATTTTCTGCGAACTGTTCCGCAGTGGGGATGGTTGGGAATTTAAAGCCATTGGTGAAAGCTGCCAGGGCGATTTAAATGACTTGTTAAGCAGATACATGTAGTCAAAGTCCCTGCCTTATGGCAGGGCAGAAAGGAAATGTATATGGGATTATTCAATCTGAAGAAGAAAGAACCAGAACAGACAAAAATGGAAAAACCTCCAGCCGTACCAGGTCTGAATTTGAAAAAAGACGGGATTTTAAACTTAGATAAGGTAAGCCCTGATTTAAGAAACCTCCGTCTGACAGCAGGCTGGGATATGGTGCACTTTGGATCTGATTATGATTTGGATTTGTGTGCATACCTCTTAGACAGCAATGGAAATCCAATCCGAAGGGACAACCCTTGTATTTATTATGGAAAGAAACATGCTATTGGCATCTATCTGGATAAGGATAACCTGACCGGGGAAGGCGATGGAGATGACGAAAATATTTTCGTGAACTTAGATGAAATCTCTTCTGAGGTAGAAAAGATTGTCTTTGCGGTTGTCATTTATAACGCAAATGGAAAAAGCTTCCGAGGAGTAAAAAACGCATATGTAAGACTGGTCAATACAGATGATGGAGACCGAGAAATCTGTCGTTATAACCTCACTAAGGATGGCGGGGAGCATACAGCTGTTGTAGTGGCAGAGCTTTACCGTGATATGGGAGCCTGGAGCTTTAAGGCCAGGGGAGAATATGAAAATGAGACCATTCATAGCCTTGCGGCTAAAATTCGTTAGAAAAGGAGAATAAAACTATGGCAATTGATTTTGGAAACGTATTAGGGGAAACATCAACAGCAGCACAATCAGTACCAGAAACATCTGCTGGAATTATTTTAGATTTAAAGAAAAACCCGGTATTAGATTTAACAAAAAGAAACCCAGGGCTGGAAAAAATCCTGGTAGGAGCCGGATGGGATGTAGCTACAAACGGGAGGGATTTTGACCTGGATTTAACAGCGTTCCTGTTACACAGTGGAAAGATTACTTCTGGAGAGGATGTAATTTACTTTGGACATAAAAGAGGAAACGGTATTTTCTTAAACAAGGATAACCGAACAGGAGCTGGGGACGGGGACGACGAAATGATTGAAGTTGAATTATCAAAATTGGATTCATCCGTTACCGAAGTTGTTTTTTGCATTGTTATCTACGAGGCAAAAGAAAAAGGACAGACATTTGGACATGTGAAAAATGCAAGGGTTCATTTAGTCAACCAGGAGAACAAGCAGGAAATGGGTATGTTCCAGCTGAATACAGACTATTCTACAGACACAGCCATCATCTTCTCTAAACTGGTCCGAAATGGCAGTGAGTGGGATTACAAAGCGATCGGAGAAGGAAAACAGGCAGACCTGAACGATTTGGCAGCGTATTTCTCATAGAAAGCAGAGAGGGACGATTACCTGTCCCTCTTTTTATAAGAATAACAGAAAAGAGGTTACAATTTGAAAACTGAAAAACAAAACGAAATCCGTTCTTTAAAAGGTTTAAATGAACGGGAAGTTGAAAAATCAAAAGAACTGTATGGTACAAATGAATTGGCACAGAAGCCGAAAGCTAGTATTTTATCGATGTTTCTGGATGCATGTAATAATATTTGGATCAAAGTGTTGTTTGCAGCTTTGATTATGAAAGTCATCATGATCCTTATTGGATGGTCTACGGGGAATGACATTTATCAAGTTATTAGTATCATCGTAGCCATTGCCTTATCTACCGGATTCTCTACATTAACGGAGTATAAAAATACTTCCAGGGCAGACGCTTTACAGGAAGAATATAACCGGACATATGCAAAAGTAATGCGAAGTGGAAAGTTGGTCAATATCTTAACCAGTGAACTGGTGAAAGGTGATGTAATTTTGATCCAAGCCGGTGATAAGGTACCGGTAGATGGTTTGCTTATCAAAGGGCATATTGCTGTTTCACAGGCTGCTCTAAATGGTGAAAGCAGGGACGAAAAGAAATTTGCCGCAAAAGATATGTTAAATGCAGAGTCAACCGACTATGGAAGCGAAGATAAAGTATTTATGGGTTCTGTAGTAACCAGTGGCGAGGCATACATGGTGGCAACTGTTATCGGTGATGAGTCTGAGTTAGGAAAGATCAACAAATCCTTAACCGATACCGATGCAGAAGAGCGCATGGATACTTCTTCCTTGAAACTGCAAAAAGTAGCAGTTATGATTGGAAAATTGGGAACAGCAGCAGCTACCATTGCAGTTCTTTTAAATATTTTCATGACAGTAACCGGTGAAGGATTCGTGTTAAGTGCTGCTGCCGTAGGAATGATGGCGGCTTCTTATATCATGTTGTTTGCAAGTATTATCATTATGGCGGTACCTGAAGGGTTGCCAATGATGAATTCCTTGGTACAGGGAATGAATACGGAAGACATGTATAAAAAACATATCCTGGTGTCACATAAAACTGCGTTTGCTGATTCAGCATATTTAAACTTATTATTTTCCGATAAGACAGGTACGATCACAGAAGGTAAATTGGGATTGGTGGAATTCATTTTAGGAAATGGATTGGTGACCGATGCCATTCAGCATGAAGATTTCATGAAATCCTTAACGTTAAATAACTTGGCGAAAGTGTCTGCTGAAAATACAGCCGTAGGTTCCAATAATATGGACCGTGCTTTGTTAACATACGCACTGTCACATGGATATCAGGATGGTCAGTATGATATGGATGAGGTAGAGGAGATTAGTGGATTTGACTCCGAAAAGAAATGTGCAACCGTAACGCTGAAAGATGGCAGTGTGTATTGGAAAGGTGCTACAGAAAATATCCTTGATAAAGTAACCCATTATTTAGACTGTGATGGCGTAAAAAAGGAATTTACAGAATACCTGAAAAAAGCAGTAGTAGAGAAAATGGATGAACAGGCCAAACGTACCATGAAACTACTGTCTGTAGCCCGTATTACTGAGGATGAAGTGGTATTATATGCGGTCCTCTGCTTGCGTGACAATGTAAGAAAAGATGCGCTTGAAACGGTACACACCTTAAATAAGGCGGGCATCCAGGTTGTTATGGTAACAGGTGACGCCGAAGAGACAGCGGTAGCCATTGCAAAAGAAGCAGGTATTTTGTGTGATGAATCCGATGTAGTATTAACACACGAAATGTTAGAGCAGATGTCCGATGAGGAGGTAGCCAAAGCACTTCCAAACTTGAAAGTGGTTTCTCGTGCAAAACCGTTGGATAAAAAGCGATTGGTAACGATTGCACAAGGTTTAGATGATGTAGTAGGTATGACAGGCGATGGAGTGAATGATTCGCCAGCCTTAAAGCAAGCTGATATCGGATTTGCAATGGGAGATGGAACCAGTGTGGCACAAGAAGCTGGAGATGTGGTTATTTTAAATAATTCTTTGACCTCTATTAAGGACTGTGTATTAAACAGCAGAACCATGGCAAAATCCGTTGGAAAGTTCTTGATTTTCCAGCTGACAGTCAATGTCAGTACCTTGTTGATGAATATCATCGCCCCGATTTTAGGCTGGGGTGAACCATTTAACATTGTACAGATTTTATGGATTAACCTGATTATGGACACCTTGGCAGCACTTGCTTTTGGTAAAGAACCGGTATTAGACAGATACATGCAAGAGAAACCGGCAAGAAGACAGGATAGTATTTTGACAAAAAATATTAAGACAGCCATTGCAACAGCCGGCATCTTTATCACGTTAGGTTCTGTTCTGATTTTAGAAAATGTTGGCGGGATTGTAGAGTATGTAACACCGGCTGGTGTAGCAGATTCATTGCTGTATGAAAGAACCTTTATGTTTGCATTCTTTATTTATGCAATCATCTTCAATTCTTTCAATACACGTTCTGAGAAATGGAATCTGTTTGAGCATATTGGTTCTAACAAGAATTTCCTCTGGGTGATGGGCGGTATCTTTATTATGCAGACCATTATCATTCAGATTGGTGGTTCTGTATTCCATACTTGTCCGTTGACAGCAAAAGCGTTAGTAACAGCCATGTTGCTGGGACTTTTAGTCATCCCGGTAGATATGATCCGGAAAATTTTTGTAAATCGAAACTAGGCCGGCCCACGCTGAATTGGGGAAGAAGAGATGCTTCGGTATCTCTTTTTTCTTGCCACAAAATCAGAAAAACTCTCATATTTCTTATAATGAATGAATAAATGGAGGAGTTTACAGTGGAAACAATTAATCGATTAAATATTGAGTATTGGGCTAATCGGTATGACGAAGCCAAGGAGGACATTGAGCAATTAAATGTTCTTTGTGCTGAATTAAATGTCGTAGTCAAAGAAATCGAAGACGAACTTGAATCGGTTTCAGAATATAAAATGAATAAGCAATATCGCTACTATGACCGATTGGCGAATATACATTATCATCTAAAAAGGATATATTATCAGGCATACGATACCAGAATCCGAAAGAAGAGGAAGTCTTCCGGATGCAGCCGGAAAGCACTGTGCGGAGGGCGGTATTTATATTGATGCGGATTATCGCAAATTGGGTGGTAAGTTAGGTCATTATAAAATACATGGGATATCGTTATAGGAGGAAAATATGAGTACAGATACTATAGGCCGCATCAAGGGCTATATTACAGCGGATGCCATTTGTCAATACATCAAAAAACACTGGGATCTGACAGCAGAAAGCAATGTAACAAGAAGTAACATTTCATCCATCAAAAAAATAACCTGGGATTATCTGGTCAACGAACACAGCGAAGATTCTGAGTACTGGTATGCAGATACTGGCATCATAAAATTCTGCTGCCAAGGGCAGGAGTTGTGGTTGCATTACTATTACAATAACATTAATCATTTAGAAAATCTGGAATACTATAAAAATCTTGGATTAGAAGAAATGGAATGCTCTGAATACACCAGCTTAACTCTGAGATATTTCGAGGATAGTGCGGCAATCATGCAGAATATTATTGAGTATTTCGGTGGCGGGTGGCTGGATAAAAACGACCAGGATGGTATACCATTTGTGGAACTGAAAGGAGAGCATATCATGCAAACAGAAAACAAGAAAAAATATATTTTGGAGTTAAGCGAAGCCCAGGCAGTGGTGTTAAAAGAAGCCTTGGAAGAATATTTCCGGATTCGAATGAATCAATGGAATATGTTGGCAGAATCCTTGGCACTGCAGTGCATTGACATTTCCCCGAATCATCCGAACCATAAAGAAAATTTTGAGCGATTCTTATGCAAACGTGATGATGTACAGTTGGTTTTCGAAACAGTAGGCCGGATGCTTGGATGGGATTATAGGTGTAAAAAGACAAACGAGCAGCTGATTGCACAGGATATCTGGCAGGTGGTACGGCACGAACTCTGGAAGAACCAGGAAGAGAGAAATGAGTGGTGTGTGGATGCCAGAGAGCCATTGAAGGTAAGTAAGGAAGCGTTACCAGGGATTAAAACGGTTGTTTAAGAAAACCGGACGGGAATTTCTTAGGAGATTTGAGCGTCTAGGATTCCATTCGGTTATGTATTTTTTCGAATTCTCCCATATTCTTTCTGATTAAAATTATAAATGGAGGAATTTAAAATGGGAATGAGTTTATACAATTTAACAGGGAACTTTTTGGCATTGCAGGAAATGATGATGGACCCAGATGTTGATCCGAAAATGGTTCAGGACACCTTAGATGCTATGGATGGTGATTATGAAGAAAAACTTGAGAATTATGGTAAAGTAATTACCAATCTTAGTGTATTGGCAGCAGGAATTGAAGAAGAAGAGAAGCGGTTAAATGCAAGAAAGAAAACCATCAAGAACCAGATTGATCGTTTGAAAAAGAACATCAAAGAATCTATGATCGCACTGGATAAGAGAAAAGTGAAAACGGAATTGTATTCTTATACAATTAGAGATGGTGTGCCTTCTGTTGTTATTGATAATACAGAAAAGGTGCCAAAAGAATTCCGAACTCCACAGCCAGACAAGATTGATATGGATGGAATCAAGCGTTTGTTAAAATCATCAGACAAAGATTTTAATGAATATGCACATCTGAGGATTGGAGATCCGTCCCTGTTAATGAAGTAATCCTACGAAGAGATGCCTTTAGGGTGTCTCTTTTTTATGCTCAAAAATACGGAAAAATCCCATATTTGATATGATGCAGGAGAAATGTTCGAAAGATAAATCGAACAAAGATTCGTAACTGGTTATGATTTTTTTAGAAAGGAAATTATATTGTGAATAAGAAAGAAGTTTCAGAGATTAAAAAGCAGTTTACAGTGAAGCATGCCGTTGTGGATGCTATTTCCATGACCTATGTAACAGAAGAAAAGGATATTTTGTTTTCCAAAAAAGAGTATTTACATCAAATGCCAGAAGAAGAAGCAGGGCAGTATTTAGACCTGTTAAAAAAAGGATTAACCGGGAAAATTGGAAAAAATCTTTACACCATGGATTTTCCGACAGTAGATGGCGGAAGTAAAGAAGAAAATGCTTTCCAGCAACTGCGTAAAATGAAAGAAGCAGATCTGATTCGAACGATTATTGATACTTACCAGACCAGCAGTAAATATGTCATTTTAGAAGCACATGGAGTTTATGATGTGCCAGGAGAAGAAGGATACGTCTATGAGTTTGTTGAAATTGCCTTGTGTCCGGTTCAGTTGTCAGATGATAAATTAGTTTGCGATGCCAACAAGAAGGTAATCTGCGGCCGTGTAAGAGATATGCTTCTTAGTCCACCTACGGATGCATTTTTATATCCTGCGTTTAACGATCGCTGCGAAGACTTGCACAGTGTTTTGTATTATACCAAAAAACCATCTGTAAAACAGGATGCTATGGTTGAATGTATGATAGGAAAAGTAAGGCCGTTAAGCACTGATGAAGAGATGGATGTTTTTCATTCTTCTTTAGAAGAAAGTGGCATTGGTTCCATGGAGATTGTAGGACATCTGTATGATCAGATTCAGGAGATGCAGGAAGCGACACCGGATGAAGTGACTCCTAGCTGCGGGTTAAATATGATGGAAAAAATGCTTCGGAACTGTGAGGTCCCTGAAGATAATATTGAAACATTTAGTCAGATTATCATGAATAAAATTGGGGAAAACGGACGCCTTCGTTTGGATGGATTGATGGATACCAAACATTACTGCATCAAAAATAATTACTTTGATATTAAGACAGACCCGGAACTGGCTGGAGATGTGTTTGTAAAAGAAATTGATGGTCAGCGTTATCTGCTCTGCCCAATTAAAGATAGTGAAGTAGAAATCAATGGAATTACATTCCATGCTCATTAGAAAGGAGAAGATGATGAATTTGCTAAACTTAACAAAAGAAGAGTCAAAGAATCTGCTGGATTTGCGAAAGGATAAGGTAGAATTGTGCCTTCAGAAAAATAAGCTGCTGGATACAAAAGCTAGAGTTGCTGTTGTATTAGACTACTCTGGTTCCATGAGAGAATTATATCAAAACGGCACTGTGCAGGCTACACTGGAGCGACTGTTACCAATTGCATTAAACTTCGATGACAATGGAGCTATGGAGGTCTGGATTTTCGAGAATTCTTATAGGAGGCTGCCAGATGCGAATATTCAGAATTATTACGGATATGTAGATCGAGAAATTTTGCGAAAGGGATTCCGCATGGGAGGAACGAACTACGCCCCAGTTATGAAAGATGTGGTTGAAAAGTATATTGTGGAAGAACCAGCTCCAATTGCAGACTATGTAATTTTTATCACAGATGGTGACTGCTCTGACCGTACAGAAGCAAAGGAAGAACTAATTCGTAATTCAAAAACTCCGATTTTCTGGCAGTTTGTGGGAATTGGGGATGCGAGATTTGGTTTTCTGCAACGTCTCGATGAAATGTCCGGCCGATATGTAGATAATGCAAATTTTTTTGCATTAAATGATGTGCTGGATATATCTGATGACGAAATTTATGACCGCTTGCTGGCAGAATTTCCGTCCTGGCTAAAGCAGCCAAAGGTGGAAAATTTGATTCAGGATAAGTACCGGGGAGAACTATTGAAAAAGGGATTTTTCTCCAGTTTCTTCCGTTAAGAAAAAGAAAGGATACCGCCAAGTGCAGTATCCTTTTTTTGAAACTTAAATTCGAATTAATTTTTTTCCGCAAATAGGGCAGAAGTTAGCAAATTCTGTATCCATTCCAAAATCATATCCACAGCATTCGGTTATGCCATCAATTAGTGTGGATTCGCTTCTACCTGTGGTTTTGGATTTTGATTCTTTTTTGGAATTGTCCAATGCTTTTACTGCAATTGCAAACAAAATATCAACCTGTTCATAGGGAAGGCAAAAATCGCACCAATCGAAGCATTTGCCATCTAATACCGGTGAAATTTCGACAGAAGTATCTTTTAACGATTTCATGTTCCGTGGAAATTCTAAGCTGATTTCTGCACACGTAATTTCTTCATGATCCTGATTTGTAAAAGCCAAGAACCTTGGGGATGTTGTGAACTACTCGGTAATTGAATTACCGAGCTTCCTACTTAACCGGGTGACCTTTTAGGCATGGTCTTTGCCATGCACCCCGTAGTGGATAGACTATCCCCCGTGTTCCACAGGTTCTTTGTTACTGAATCAAGAGAGGTGTACTGTTGGCATCTCTCTTTTTATGGAAAAGAATCTTCTATGCAAACAGAAGGTTCTGTAATTGCCGGTAGATACGAAGGCCTTCCTCGTCAATATTTTTAGCTGCCTGTTCGTCACGATCCATGACATGCCCACAAATGGGACATTCATACATGCGGTCGGAAAGCTGCAATTCTTTATGGACATGACCACATGCAAGGCAAGTCTTGCTGGAAGGGAACCATTTGCTGACAAAAAGAACCAGCTTTCCCTTCCTGGCAGCTTTATAAACCAGCATGTCTACGAACATCCCCCAGCCGTTGTCACTGGCGGATTTCCCAAAATGCAGAGATTTTTTCATAGCTGCCATGTTCAGGTCTTCTAGGGTGATCAAATCATAAGTATCGGTCAGCATACATGACAGCTTGTGCAACCGGTCACTTCGCTGATGCTTGGCTTTCGCATGCAGCTTGGCGATGGATTGCTTCTGCTTCATGTAATTGCTGGAACCGAACTTCATATGGGACAGTTTCCTTTGCTCTTTGGCAAGTTTGGCTTCCACCTTACGGTATGGCTTCTCAAAATCGGCATGGTTGCCAAGGGAGTCGATGTACAAGCAAGGTAGGGACATATCCAACCCGATGTGCTTGATTTCTGTTAAGGCAAATGGCAACAACTCATCCTGTTTTTCTATCGTAGAAAACTGAATGGAGAACATCCACTTCCCATTTGGCTCTAAGGTACAGGTGCAGTTTTTTAAAACCATGTTTTCCGGCAGGCTGCGGTGTATCCGGAGTTTGATTTCTTCCTTCCTTTTAGGCAGACGTATTCCAGTTTTTGTAAGGCACATGTTACCGTTACCATTTTTGTCATAGATAACCGTGCTGCGGAAGGATTCTTTTGCTAGTCCTTTTTTCTTGAATTTCGGAAATCCCTTGTCCCCTTTCCGCCAGTCGTTTACCGCTGCCTGAAAGTTAAGTTGTACATTTGACAAGGATGTAGCATCTCCAATAGTAAGGAAGTTATAGTTCTTTTTATACCCTGCCGGTGTTTGATAACTGCCTGTTGTCTTGAAATCGTTGAGCATTTGATTCCATAAAAAGCGGCAGTTTCCGGCACTTTGGCGCAAAAACTGCTCCTGCTCTTTTGTAGGCTTTGCCAGGAAACGGTATACCAAAAACTGTTCCCCTGGAACGTCTTTCTTCCTGGAGACATTTCGTTTTACAGGTAACTTTTTCCGGTGCAGGTATTCCAACATACGGAGTGCAGCTGCATGACGCATGGCATCCATTGCCGGAATACATAACTTTGTTTCTTTTTTTAGGTAAAGATAGGCTGCCCATTGTTCAGCCAGTGTTTGTACTTTTTTCTTTTTTGACATAAGACAACCTCCCTTTCCTTTACGGATTCTAATATACAATATGGTATTTCGTTTTTGATTTTTAAGCATGGTTTTTTACAGGTTTACCCATATTTAAAAAAGAACCACATCCTAAAGTCGTATGTGGCTCTTTTGCCGGACTTTCATCTCGGCAATTGAATTACCGAGAATTCCCGTCCGGTTTTCTTAAAATTTCCTTATCTTTCTTTGTAAGTTTCATTATTGTTTCCTCCTGTATTTGTTTTTTCAGTAGGAATATGGAAGAATATCTATTTTTGATTTGAGAACAAATTTTTTCTTCTTTTCCCATATTGGTATTGAAAATAAGAATACAGGAGGAATGAATATGAAGACAGTTATCATCAAAGAAAATGGAACTGAAACTGTTAGTTATGAATTTACAGAAACGGAATTAGGGTTATTAAGAAAACCGCTTCCTGATGCCCCATGCCCAAAATGTAAAGATACAAGTTTCTGTTGCGGATGTCCAGAATATAATTTTTATAAAAAGATGGTACAGCCATACAAGGACAATGGCATTTTTGATTTTGCGTTTGCATTGAGGGAAATGGCTTCTCTGAAAAAACAGATGAGGGAACTTCGGGAAAAATATGAAAAGTACGAGAAGGACCTTCCGCCAGAAATCAGGGGATTTATTCATGAAAATGCTAAGGAAGAGGAGGAAGAAACATGTTCGATTACTGGAATACAGTAAAAGTAAATGAACTGGCTGACGTACTCATACAGGAACTGCCGAAACTTACTATGCCAAAGAAGCAGAAAATGGTAGAATCTAAAAACGACAGCGAAACACGAAAAGTTATCGAAGAATATCTGGAAGAAGGATATTGTTTGGTTAATACCATTCAGCTGATAGGTTCTGTGTTATTAATCTTTGAGAAATAGGAGATGCCTTTATGGTGTCTCTTTTTCTTTCAACAAAAAGGCCGCCCATACCGGACGGCCTTCGAAAAAGAGAGGAAGAGATAATAATTGGCACGGATTGCCAAGATAATTGTTTTAGTTTAGAGGGCCACCTTATAATCACGAACAAAACAAGAGGAGTGGCAGCCCTCTGTCCCTTGGGACAATTATAGTATAACAGATTGAAAAATGCCGGAAATTTTTGGGCAAGAAAATACGCATATAAGCCGAATTTTACTGTTTCAAATTTTTTCTTGCACAAAAAACAGGAATCGTATCTTTTATATTATAATCATATTATAGCAGAAATATTTTGTATACAGAGAATCTTCCATATTCCTTTTGAGGATAAAAATACAGGAGGAGCATTATGATTGCAAATAAAGCACAAGAAAAAGTAATAGAAACTATTGATGGGCAGTTAATTGTCATTGCCTGTCCAGGAAGCGGAAAAACCACCACTTTGGTACGCCGGATTCATCATATGGTGGCAGATTGTGGGATTGATTCATCCCATATTTTAATGATTACTTTCACCAATGCAGCGGCAAAGGAAATGAAAGAGAGATATCAGAAAATGTACGGACAGGACGAAGTAACCTTTTGCACAATCCATTCCCTGTGCCTTGCTATTTTAAAGAAATTCTGCGGGTTAACCAATGATAATATCCTTTCGGATGCTCAAGAATTTTTCTTTCAGGCACTGCGAGGAAACAAGCAAATCAATGATAAGACAGAATTTATCAAACTGCTGGTAACAGATATTTCCGTCGTAAAAAACAACAGTCTGGATTTGATGGAGTACCGGCCGCAGTGCTGTGAGGACCAGAAGTTATTCCAGCAGATGTTTGAACAATATGAGGAGTACAAAACTCGTTATCAGTTGATTGATTTTGATGATATGTTGTTGAAAGCTTATCAGTGTATGCAGGAAAATCAGGAATGTCTGGCATGGTTACGGGAGAAATATCAATATATCCAGGTAGACGAGTACCAAGATACCAACTTTCTACAAAGGGATTTAATCTATCTTTTAGCAGGTGAACATGGGAATCTTGCAGTAGTAGGAGATGATGACCAGTCCATCTATGGGTTCCGTGGAGCCAGACCAGAGGTTATGCTTCGTTTCCAGGATTTTTACCCTGATGTCAAGTTTGTACGCATGAACACCAATTACCGTTCCTGCAGCGGAATTATTAAAGCGGCTGATCAATTAATTAAAAATAATACCAGCCGTTTTGAAAAAGAATTCCAGGCGTTTCATGAAGAAGAAGGGACCGTAAGGCAATATGTGTCTAAGGACCGTCCGGAGGAAATTCTAAAGATAGCTGCCATGATACAGGAATTAATCCAGAATGGGGAAGATCCATCGGATATTGCTATTTTATATCGTACCAACCAGCAAGCTGAATTGGTGGCAGACACTATGATGAGCATGAAAATTCCTTTTGTCTCTACAGAGAAAATTCCAAGTCGGTATCAGCATTGGATGTTCGAAGATATCAAAAGCTACAGGAAACTGGCTGAAGAAGAAGGGTGGACCAGGCAGGACCTATTCCGGGTGCTGAATCATCCGCAGCGGTTCCTGCAGGACTATAAATACATCCAGGCGGGCCTTGATATGAAGAAGATGCGACAGGTAGCTTACCAGTTAAACCCAGTACAATGGAAACGGAATAATACCATGGATGCCATTACGGAGTTTTTTTATGCGTTAAGCCGTATGAAGCAGCAGAAGCCCGTTGAATTTTTAAAATGTATGAAGCAGTTTGCGGAATATATGAAATACCTTCTTGAATATGCGAAATTCCGGAACACCGATGCTTCAGAACTTACCAATATTTGGAAGAAATATGAGGAAGATGCAGAGAAATACAATGACTGGAAGGAATGGGGAAATTATATCCTTCGTTATAACCGTATGATAGCAGAAGCCAGAAACAATAAAGTGGGTGTGCGTTTAAGTACCATGCATGGCTCCAAAGGTTTGGAATGGAAACACGTCTTCATCATTGATTGTATCGATGGCATGTGTCCCTATGTAAAAGCGGAAGGAAATGCTGCAATTGAGGAAGAGCGACGTTTGTTTTATGTAGCCATGACCCGGGCAAAAGAACATTTATATTTATGTTCTTACCGGGAAAACAATGGAAAGTCCGTGAAGCAGTCGCCATTTCTTACCGTCAAAAGGAATGTCAAGAAACGTCCGGTTTCTACAGAAATCGGATTGATCCCAAAAAAGAAAAAACGCTGATGTTGCAGGAGAGGAGATACCTTCATGGTGTCTCTTTTTCGAATTTTAAATTTTTGTTTTTCCCATATTATATTTGTAATACTTATAATGGGAGAAAGCAAAACAATGATTTCTTATATAACAGCAGTGTTTCACTGCTCGGGTTATTCAGGCCCCGTAGGGTGAGGCAGATTGCACTCACCAAATACTGTGTCGTTTGACCCTTTGGAGAGGTATAAATTTACACAGTAACTGAACTACAGATTTCGACAAAATCCATTCCTTCATCCCTTTGGAGAGGTATAAATTTACACAGTAACTGAACGGTCTAGCTAGAGCAGAAGCAACACTATGCCTTTGGAGAGGTATAAATTTACATTAAAATCAAAATCATTGTTTTGTTCTCAAGGAAGAGATGCCTTTATGGTGTCTCTTTTTTATTTCCTTGACTTTACCATATTATTCATGATTTTAAATAACAGGAGGAAGAAAAAATGGATACTATGATAATTACAAGGAAGTTTGTGTTGCTGCCGGTAGCTAGTTATAAAAAAGAATGGGCTAAAAAAATCACTGCATATATTGTTTCTGATGCTGATAAGAAGCTGAAATTCTTCAATGACAAGATTAAAAAAATAGAAAAGGAAATGAAAAAAGCAAAGGATTCTGAGCAGCTTTCCAAAGGGTACAATAGATTATGTTCTAAGAAAGAAGAATATGAATCTTTGCTAAAGGATGTAGAAGATGGTGTTTTTAATCAAAAAGCTATCAACAATTATACTTATCACCTTGTACGTGAAGCGATGGAATCTGAGGCTAGAAGAAAAAATTACATTCTTTCCTGGGCTTTCTCGGAGATGATTGCAAATGGCGTTCCATATATGGAAACTTATAAGGAAAAATGCAAATTCATCAATGAAATGATCAAACCTGCATACCGGACGAAAGGAAGTAAAAAAGGAAGTTTGTTTGATGATTCTGAAATCCAGAACATACTTGGAGGATATGGAACTTCCTTTAACCAGGAATTGACACAGAAATTAAAAGATTGTGTAAAGGATGGTCTTTTAGAAGGAAAAGTAGTATTACCAAACTACAAGTTGGATTCGCCTTTTACAGTTGCAAAAACACATATTAGTCTTTCTCATGACTTTGAAACTTATGAAGAATTGTGTGAACACATTGGTAAAAAGGACGGTAAAATCTACCTAAATTATGGTGGGTATGGAGAACCTACTATTGCAAAATTTGCTATCGATACTGGGTCAAATAAAAACAAAGAAGAATTAAACACAACGTTACTTCGTCTGATTTCCGGTGTATATGAGATATGCGGAAGCAGTATTGGCCTGTGCAAGGACGGCAAGAAAATCGTTATGAACTTATCTATGAAAATTCCAAAAACGGAGCTGGAATTAGATGAGGAAACCGTAGTAGGAGTTGACTTGGGAATTGCAATTCCGGCTTATTGTGCATTAAACAATAACACTTATAGTAAAAAAGCTATTGGAAGTGCTGCAGAGTTTTTAAGAATTCGAACACAGCTGCAGTCACAGTACCGCAGATTGCAAAAACAGGTTGCTGCAAATAACGGTGGCCACGGAAGAAACAAAAAAAGGAAACCTCTGGATAGATTCCGAGAGAAAGAACGAAACTTTGTAAAAACATACAATCATTATGTAAGCAAAGAGGTAGTAGATTTTGCTGTGAAAAACAAGGCAAAATATATCAATATGGAGGATTTGTCTGGATTTAAAGGAAATGATGACCGTATTCTTCGCAATTGGAGTTATTTTGAGTTGCAGCAGTTCATTGAATATAAAGCTGCCAAATACGGCATTGAGGTCCGTTACATCAATCCATACCATACTTCTCAGGTTTGTAGTTGTTGTGGACATTGGGAGGAAGGGCAGCGTATGGATCAGGCACACTTTGTCTGCAAAAAATGCGGAACTGAACTGAATGCGGACTATAATGCTGCACGAAATATTTCCATGAGTACGGAATTTAAAAAACAAAAACTTGCTGCGTAACGTATCCGGGAAGAGAGATGCCTTTATGGTGTCTCTTTTTTTTAAGATTTTTGATTTTTCCATATTATATATGTATTACTTATAACAGGAGAAAACAAAACAATGATTTATATATAATAGCAGTGTCTCACTGCTCGGGCTATTCAGATCCCGTAGGGTGAGGCAGATTGCACTCACCAAATACTGTGTTTGACCCTTTGGAGGGGTATGAATTTACACAGTAACTGAACAATATCCTGCTTCGCTGTCAGTCAATCGGACCTTTGGAGAGATATAAATTTACATTAAAAATAAAATCATTGTTTTGTTCTCAATGAAGAGATGCCTATACGGTGTCTCTTTTTTTTGTCCAAATTTCCCATATTATCTTTGTAAAATTACAAAACAGGAGGAAGTTATATGAAAACAGGAGATATTCGAAAAATATTGGTGGACTACTATGGAGGAAAAGAAGAGCGAATTGTAGTGCTTCTGAAAGAAACAGATGAAAAGTATTGTTTTTTCAGTATGGATGGAGTGCAGTTTGAAGTTAAAAAATCTTTGGTTTTGACTGAAGGTGCAGTTCGAGGCATTCCGGCAGAGACCAGAAGTCTTTTGAAAGATTATGCGAAACTGTATCAAAGACTAAAAATAGAAGAAGAAAAATACGAAAAAGCACGAAAACCGCTTGCAGAAGCTATGAGTCAAATCAATACTAAAACGCTTCGGGAATCCAGGGGATTGTTGACTATGGAAGATTTTATGTCAGCTTTTACCAAAAGCCTGCCGGCTTATTTACAAAGAGAGATGGAAAAATTCGAACTTTGCATGTATTCAGAAAAACAGCTGGAGATTGAGCATACGGAATATATTGAAAAATATTTCCGCAAAGGTAGCTTTGTTTACGAGGAATATGATGGCACCATTCAGATGTGTAGTGATGCCAAGAATGATCCGAATTGCAAGAAATATCTGAAGCGATATGCAAAAACGCTTCCAGTAAAGCAAAAGCCAGTGTCTTACCTTGGGATTGGGGACAAAGACTGGCTGTATTGTACAACTGAGTACAGAATAGAATTGAAAAAGCCATTAACGAGGGAATATGCAGAAGAAGTTGCTAGGAAATTTTCGAAATGATAAGAAAAGAGATGCCTTTATGGTGTCTCTTTTTTCTTGCACAAAAAACAAGAGAAAAGTTAATTCATTATATTGTAGGTAAGTGAAAAACAAGGAGGAAGTAGAATATGAAAGAATACAAAATTATAAGAAGCGAAACGCTTTCCAGCGATTATGATATATGCAAGGTTGTCGCAACACAGCCAGGCTACTCATCTCCATGTGTTTTGTAGTGTGTCAGCCTTATCAAAAAGATACTATCAGAAGGGAGATAAACTAAAAAGCGAAAGTTAGACAACGGGTTTGATAACCCCATTGGTGTCTTTCGCAGAAAGGTGGAAAATAAATATGGGATATTACATATACAAATATGTATTCAATAAAGAAATAATATACATAGGAAAAAACAACACAAATCTAATTGATAGAATAAACCAACATAAGAATTCTTCGGATAAATTAAGTAATTATTTGGATGCAGAAATATTCTATTTTAAAGTAGATTCAGCATTAGAGTGTGATGTTATAGAAACTATTTTAATAAATAAATATCGACCTAAATTAAATATCGCAAAAAAAATACAGAAACTAGAGATTGAGTATGCTGATGAAGAAAGATGGATAAAATTCAATAAAGATGATTTTATCGCACAAAAGAAAAATTCTGCTTTAAGAAGTTTAAATGCAAAAAAAGCTTGGTGCAATATTAGAATTAAAAAAATAAAAGATGATATGCTCAACTATCAAGCATTGATCTCTCTTTTTAAATACATATTAGAATGTTTTATGAAAGATAAGTACAAACTAGAAGCAGTCAAGAGCCAAAATGAATTACAAGTGATGAGATACCAAATCAATGATACAAAAATAATTAAAGATATTCATGATAATATCCATTTTGTCAATATGTTTGATAATAACATCACTTTAAATATCGAAAAATGTAAAGACGTGGCTTATGTAAATATTTTTCTTGAAAATTGCTGTGTTAATTTTGAAGATATACTAAAAAATATAATATCAGGATGTCAGTCAAACATAGAAAAATATGAAATAAAATTAAAAGCAGAATATATAAAATTAGAAAATACTATTGTAAACAAGTAAGTAGTAAGTATTTTGATGAATCATAAATTTCACCAGAGGTAATCTTCCATATTAATAAGCACATTCAAAACAACAGGAGGAATTATCGTGAGTTACAAAAGAATCATATTTGTGCCAAAAACAACAGCTTCCTATATTAGAGACGTGTTAACGCTAAATCCAGAAGAACTATTTTCTAAGCATGGTGCATTACAGGGAGTAGTGTTCCGCCAGAAAATTGTATTTACAAAGGATGTTTCAGCGGAACTAAAAATTTCTTTAAATTCAAATGGAGAACCTAGTGTGGACGGATATTTAAAGGAAAAATGTGATCTTTGGGAAGATATTGAAAACATTCCATGTGTGGAAGGCAGTGCAGATTTCTTCGGGGATTGGAAATTTTTCCATGGAGGAGTTGAATATGCGGTACGAATGGTAACACAAGCGTAAAATGAGATGCCTTTATGGCATCTTTTTTGCAAAGTACAAAGCGACAATCTTCCATATTAAAAGAAATAACTATAACAGGAGGAAGAAACTATGAATTTCCCATTTCCAAATAAAAATAAATTGAGCAAGGAAGAAATTGCAGAGATGCTTAAGATGTCACCAGAAGCATATGAATCTTTTGAAAATGCTTACCAATCCATTGGCATGAAGCAGGAAACAGACAATTTCCTGGATATTAGTATCAAGGATATCAAAAAAGAAAATCAGGATGCTCTGCAAGTACCGGAGAAGCTGGATAAAATCTGTGAGCGGATTGTGAGGGAACTGCTTGCGTATAGTTCCACTATGGTCTGGAAGGATGGCTGCCTCTCAGTAGACTGCTTTCCCTCCGTTGAGGATTTGGTTACACTAGAAGAAATTCAGGAGTTTCCAAAAGAAGCAGCACCACAGCTTACCAGCCGTTATATGCAACGGGATGTACAGGATGATGAAACTATGATTCTCTGGATTTATTCGGAATATCTGAAAGAAAAGGAGCCGAAAAAGAAACAACGGTTATATCATGTATTCCGACAAGGATTGGATATTCAAGACTTAAATCCGGTAATATATGAAATGCTTGGACGGAACCAGAATAGCATTGAAAACTGGTTTCCACAGTTATGTAAGGGTGTCCAGAAACAGGACTTCTTTAAAATCCCAGATACAACCATCTTGCTGGTTCCTCTTCCCATGCTGCAGCTTGCACGTCTGGATTATGGATTGCTGACGCCGGCAACCATGCAGATTGTAAACCGGTATTGTCAGGAAGTATTTCTTTTGCAAAACGACCAGGAGTATTTTGTAAAAACCGGGGTATATTCCAGCAAATATGATTTCCGGAATGCACATGTGCATGGAGAAAAGGAAGTACAGGAACTTGGCGAATATTTGTTATTTATCAGCCACCAGGCTTGCCAGCTGGCTTCTCCTTTGATGCAGCCATGTACTTATGGACCAGGGACAACCAGAACCTGGGTGGTACGGGAATATATCAAGGATAAGGAAAATAACCCATGTATTTACAAAGGGCTTCCCTTGCATACCGAATACCGGTTGTTTGTAGATTTTGATACCAATGAAGTATTAGGCATCAGTCCGTACTGGGAACCAAATACCATGAAACAGCGCTTCAGCCAGGCGCCGGATGCAGACAGTCCTCATAATGTTCATGACTATATTATCTATCTGAAGCATGAAGAAACATTAATGAATCGTTATAAAGAGAATAAGGATATGTTGGTAGAGAAGGTGCAACAGATGCTCCCGGATATCCCGCTTCATGGGCAATGGAGTCTGGATATTATGCAAAATGGAGAGGATTTTTATATCATTGACATGGCGCTTGCTGCAAATTCAGCTTTGGTTGGATGTGTTCCAAAGGAAAAGCTGAAACCAATACAGGAGTACTGGTTACCAGAGAAATGAGAAAAGCAGAAGAGGAGACGCTAAGACGTCTCTTTTTCTTGCGTAAAAAAACAGAAACTTTTGCAGCTGGTATACTGGAAGAAGAGGAGGAAGAGATTATGATTACGATTAAGGATTTTTCTGTTGGTGCGCCTTGTTATATTGTTGCGGTGCATTCCGGGCGGAGAAAAGACCCGGAAATAAGAGAAGCAACAGTACAAAAAGTTGGAAGGAAATATGTATTCGTTAACGATATTTGGGAACGGAAATATGAAAATCATGCTGCTGATTATCTGTTAGAAAATACTTCTTATGGGGAAACAACCTATCTTTTTCGGACAAAGATGGAGGCTAACAATTATGTGGAAAAATTACAGTTAGTAAAGTTTCTTTGTGGTCTTCGGTCATATGATTACGAACTCTGTTCACTGGAAGAGTTGAAGAAAATCGTAGAAATCATAAAAAGCAGTGAAAAATATTCTTAAGAATTATCCATATTCCCGTTAAGAAAACAATCACAGGAGGAATCATAGCATGAGAACAAAGGATATGTTAATCAATGGATTTGAGGATTTGGCAACACTGCTTCAATATCTGTATATGTCGGAAGATCATTTCATTGAGGTAGAAAATACCATCGGAGTCCGCCTTCGGATTCGAATGGACGAAAATTTGAGATGTTTTTGCACAAATATGAATTTCCCGGATCTGCCGGAAACAAACTGGGTTGAGGAGATGAATGTTCCTACCATTATGGCTATTATCGACCAGTTGAAGGAAAAACCGGCAACAGAATTCCCAAAAAGTTTCCCGTCCAGATGGGAAGAAATAAAGATCCTAACACGTACCCACCTGTCACTCAACAGGAAATAACAAGAAGCACACCGTTAAGGTGTGCTTTTGTCTTGTGTTAGAAGCGGTAAATGGTGCTGTTCATGGATTTTACCAGAGTAGAATTCTGATCTTCCCCCATATTATTCAGTGCATCCTCAACTGCATACATTTTGCTGTCAATCATATCCAGAAAATGAAGCATCTCAGCTTCGATTGTTTTCGGTACAACAATGGCACCGTATTCCTGTTTTCCATGATGGCTGGCAATCATATGCAGCAGCTGCAACTTTGTATCCTCTGGAATCTTAAAGCGAAGTGCATAGTCTTCAAGTAAGTTCATCCCAAGATACAGGTGTCCCAGAAGGCTTCCAGTCAGTGTGTATTCTGCACTGCCCATGATGGAAGTGTCCAGCTCCATTAATTTGCCAATGTCATGGAGATACACGCCGCAAATCAAGAGGTCACGATTCAGCATAGGGTAAAGGTCACACTGGAAATCTGCATTTTTCCCCATACGGTACATGTGATAAATAAGGCCTCCATACAGGTTGTGGTGCATGGATTTCGCCGCTGCCCAATACATGAGCGGCTGTTTGTAATCAATAAAGATAGCAAGCAGCATCTCACGAAGTTCCGGGGAGGAAATCTGTTTCACCCGTTCCATGATGGATGACATCATCATTGCAATGTCTTCCGGTACCTTTCGCACAAAATCTGATGCAGGAAGAGGCGTAGGAAGTATCATATCGGTATCGTAACTGCGGTTGTTGTTATACACGGAGGTTCGGATGTCCATGTTAACAACCGTATTTTCATAGCTTTCGTATTCAGCAACCGTAGCATCCCATTTTCTTACGTCTGCAACCGTTTCTCCATCAGTCACTTGAAAAACAACGTATGGGCGGTTGTTTTTTGTCATACGTTCCTCCAAACCTGTCACAAGCACATTCAATTCCTTTTTGGTACCTACTTCTAATTCATTTAATTTTCTCATTTAAGATTCCTCCTATTTTGTAATTATCGTTTTTAATATGGAAAATTTGGGAGAAAAGAAAAAAGCTACCGTCTGGCAGCTTTCTTCGAGGAGGGTATCAAAAGTCGGGCTGGCAAGCCCTAAACTGATTGTCTGTGATATGGGAGCCACACGTTATGGAAACAAAACACGAACAATATAAAAACAGAAGGAAAAATCCTGCGGCTCCCGTTGCCTTATCGACAAATACAGTATAGCACATGGAAAAACACTAGAAATTTTTGGGCATGGAAATCTGTATGTTTTTAGAAAAGTTAATTTTTTACATATTTCTTTTGTAAAAACAAAAACAGGAGGAAATAAAGATGGCAGGTATTATGGGAATTAGTTTAAAAGCAATTAAAAGAACTGTTGGAAGAGAAGGAAATGGATTTCTTGCCAATGTGTATCTGTACAACAAGAAAATCGGTACTGTAGCGGATTACGGAGATGGTGGAGGATACGAGATTTGTATTGAACAGGAAAAGAACGTGTTTGAAGAAACCGTTCAGAAGTACTACGAAAGGTATCCTGAGTTGGATAATTTTGCTTTAAAATCTACCAAAGAGTATCTTGAAAGAAAAACGAAGGGTACACTTCCAATACGGGAATTTTCAAAGAGGGATGACTTTCCTTTGGATGAAGTGTTTTACGAACCATTCTTTTCTAAACTTTATCGTTTGCATTGCTTGGAAAGAGATTTTAAAAAGGGTCTACAAAAGGGGTATTCTGCGTTAGTTATCGTATCGTATGTGTATATCCCGGGAGAACCACTTGCCTTAGATGAAGCATACTATACAGGTGGTTCCAAAGAAGCATTCGAAGAAATTAAGTCACATGTTAAAAGACTAGCTTTTGAGATTACTCAGTATACTTCTATGAATGATTTTGTCATTGCCTGATGGCGAGAAGAGATGCCTTTATGGTGTCTCTTTTTTTTGTGAAATCGAACAGAGTTTCGTAAATGGTTATGATTTTCTTGCTCAAAAAACAGGAAAACTCCCATGTTTGCTACGATTGCGGAAAGGAGAAAAGAAATCATGACAAAAGAATCAAAATTTGACCAGAAATGGATGGAAAACTTAACTGCTTACGTAGATTATGTGAAAAGTAATTACCGATTCCCAGGCAACCAGACCGTCTACCAGAATCACAAAATTGGATATTGGATTGCGAATCAAATTAGCGCCAAAAAGAAGGACTGCCTGTTAGAAGAACGGAAACGCCTGTTAGACTGCTTCATGCCGCCATGGGACAAAACCAAAAAAGAAAAGCAGCAGTACCTGGATGAGCTTCTTAAAATAGATTGGGAAATGCATGTTCCATCAGAAAAACATTCCCTTTTTAAGGTGGCAGGGTTTGAATATACACATAATATGCGCCAGATGCACCTGTCAGGTATCCATACATGCGAAGACTATATCGTGTTTATTGCGAAAAAGAACGTAGCGAAAGAAAAATTATGCAGCATGTATTGCAAAATCTATCCGTTCTTAACGGAATCAACTGCATTGTTCCTGTGTACGCTTTTTGACATCCACTATAAGGATTTATCCGATCCGGAAAAGATGGAGACATTTTTCCTTCAATTTCCTTATCCAACAAAGCGGCATACGGAAAACAGGATTCAGAAGCTGCTACTAAAGTTATCAAAAAAACAAAGGACCATTATGGAGAAAAAGCTGGGATTGTATGGAGAACCTATGTCCTACCAGGCAATCGGGGAAGCGTACCAACTTACCAGAGAAGCCATCCGGCAGCAGTACATGAAAGCATTGTTTCATTTACGGACACCAAAATCCCAGAAACTGTTATTGATGACAGAAACGGATTTGGATTTGTATTGTTTAAGCCCGCTTACCAAGGGGATTTTGTATCGAAACAATATTCATACTGTAAAGCAGATGAATGAATTATGCAACGATCATAGTGTGTTGAAAATATTACCAAGCAGTCCTGCTTACAGACAGAATGTGATGGAAGAAATTACGCACAATCTGTATACCAGCCATAAGAATGCAACTTCTTTGGAAGAATATCAGTTGTCTTTCAGAAGTTATAACGCATTAAGAAGATTTGGAATTTCCAACTATGGGGAATTAATGGAATATTGCGGGGCATATCCGGAAAAGAGATTACTTGAAATTCCTGGATTAGGAAAAGGAAGTGTCCAGGAGATTTGTCAGAAAGTGGTTTTGCCAAAAGAAGGATGGGTACACGATGATAATCGAAAATGAAGTATTAATACAAGTGACAGATAATGACTTGGATGAGAATTTCAGTTTTACTATACCGGAAGGGATAACAAAGATCGATGATTCTGCTTTTTGTTCCTGTAAACGGATTAAAACTATATTTATGCTAGAAAGTATTGTGGAAATAGGAGTTTCTGCTTTTGATGGATGTTATGACTTAGAAGAGGTATGAATGTCTGAAAACACCAAAAGGATTGATATAAGTGAATTGCCCAAAATTCCTGTTCGGTTTTCTTAAAAACGAGAATGAGATTCCTTTGTGGAGTCTCTTTTTCTTTTCCTATTTTTCTCCATATTTTTATCGAAATAAAAAAACAGGAGGAAAAATCATGAAAATCAAAAGAACAATTAATGCCGGAGAACTTGTCATCACCTTAACCAGTCAGGAATTAAATGAGGCTTACCAAGAACAAAAAAGAATTTTGGATATCAATGAAGTCCGGGATGTACTGAAAGGCTTCACTACTGGTGACATTTTACGCTATTGTCATTTCCGTTATCCATCTTACCACTATCTGAGAGATGAAAGAATTGAAGACGCAGAAGAGGATTTACTTAAAAACGAAGATTTAATGCTGGATATCTATGAAAGGTTTGGGGAATACCAAGCGGAAGGCGGTGGTGAATATGGACAAGATATGGATGATGCATGTAAGGAAATCTTAAAGCAATTTGGGGAAGAGTATCCTGATTTCTTGAAAGCGTATGAAACCATCGATGTCATTGCGTACAGGAAATATCAGGAAGACTGGATAAAATGCCAGAATTTTTCCAAAGAGTTCATCGAAGAAATCCAACAGGAATACCTAGAGCATAAGGCAAAACATTATCCAAACAACAGCTATACTTTCCACAAGTATCTGGATGACTATGGCTTTCATTACAACTGTTATGTATGCATAAACGAATTCCGAAAAACCGAATATCTGGATGCAGTCTATATGAACAGCCTGCTGTCAGCAGAAGAATATCTGGAATATCTGGATGATGTAGTAGAATACACCTGGCGTGACATTGTATCTGTGAATGGAAAAATTGTAGCAGAAGAATTCCCTATCAGCGGAGAAATGGATGGTAATCATTACCAGATTGATAATTTTCTGGAAGCAGTGGCGAAGAAATACGGAGTCAGACCGGATGATGTGAAAACTTACATGATGGATGAGATTGATTTCAATCCAAAAGGGTTGCCTTTTGGTGCAGAAGCATGTGGATGCTATAAGAACGGAGAACTGCAGTTTATGGATTTGGATGAAACAGAGTGTGCAATTCAAACAGTGGAAGACATGGCAGAACATCTGCCTAATGGGCTGATGCGTGATGCAGATACTGTTTTGGCGGACATTATGCAAGAAGCAAATTTCGAAATAAATGGTCTTGCAAAGGATATCTTCAATATCTGGAGAAAGTCATCGGATCGAAAATCGGTTGAACAAATGTTTTTTGAAATTACCGATTATGAATTTTTAGATTATCTAAAAAAATGCCAGGCGGTCATGCAGGCGGTTTATATGGCAGATGCTGTTGGAAAATGGCTGAAAAGCAAGGGAATCAAAGAGGCTCAAGATTTTTCAGCTTTGATTGAAAATCTGAGTGATATTCTAGAAAGCTGGAGTGAAGCAGATATTAAAGAATGTCGTGCGGGATTTTTCGGACAGTTGATTGGCTATGTGGAAACGTATTTAGAAGTTTTTGGATATGAGCAGGATGATATTCCCTCTGATGACCGTAACCAGGCGATTGCAGATGGAGAAGATCCGGATGGATTGGCTTTGATTTACGGTGAAGATTACGATTTCCTTTCCACCAAGTTTGCTGAGATTTTAAAGTTATGATTGTTGAGGAAGAGATACCTTTATGGTATCTCTTTTTCTTTTGGCTGTTTTACTCATATTTCTTTTGTGAAAACAAAAACAGGAGGAAATAAATATGGGTTGGGTAAGTTATTGTATCACAGGAAAAGTAGACAGAAAGGCAGAATGTGACAAAATTTTCAATTGCGAACATTTGAGAATTGAAAAATCCAGAATGGTTGGTTCCACATACTACGCGGCTGTTCGTGTAATCAAGAGAAGTATCGAGATGGATGGGAATCATACTCTCTATGAAGCTATTCCAGAAGATGAACAGAAGGTATTTGGATATGTAATTCTCACAACAACCAGGAAGAATCAGTGGGAAACGGAATTTGCATATAAAGTAAATAGCGAATGCGTAGGACCATGTGAGAGAAGATGTCCAGATTCCATTCTGAACCTGTTGACACCAACAGAGGATGGATATGCGCTAAAATGGCGAAAGGACTGCTGGGAATACAATCAGAAGAAAAAATTTCTGAAAAATGCTCCTTTAGGAACCAAAATTGAACTCTCCATGAATGATGATATGGTTATTTTCGAAAAAAAGTGTCGTGGCAGAAAAATTTACTGGCTCAATAAAAGATTGCAGTATATTCCGGAATCCAGCATTCCTGAATACAAATTCGCTGTTGTCTAAAGTTTTACTAAGCTTCCCATGTTGAGTACGAGAAGAGAGGTACTACGGTATCTCTTTTTTCTTTTTTCTGTTTTTCCATATTCTTTTTGTAAAATACACATAACAGGAGGAATTATATGAGACTGAACGATAAAATTCAATTTTTGTCTAAAGGAGAAACCATCACTTGCACCGCCACCTTTTGCTATCTGAAAGGCAAGAAGAACCCTGGGATCTTCTGGGTAGACCAGGATTTTTGTTACTGGCCCAAGAAAGATATTCCGGAAAATTATAAGGTATTGCAAAAGGGAAACCAAAGTAATCCGTCCTTGCTGTATAAGCAAGATATTATCTATCTGGAAGGCAATGATTGGCTGGAAAGGATAAATGCTAACTGGGAAACACTAAAAGGAATTGACCAGAGACAGAAAGAAACTGGAGATATCCTATACCGTTACGTTGATTTCCCATATGCGGATGGCAAGTCTGTATATCAAGTGACAAAAGTGACGCAGACATCCGCTACGCTGTCTTTGGTGACAGGTATTGGAGATGACTGGGAGGCGTTTGGAAAAAGCGTGACAATGGATTTAGAAACTGTGATTGATAAAATCACAAGAAGAGACCGGTTCTCAGAATTGTTTCAGTAAACTAAAAAGACATCGCAGTTATGCGGTGTCATTTTTTAGAAAACCATGAGAATTTTACTGGCGGTGATCAGTCGCTAGGATTTGCCTTGGGCGGAATCGAACCGCAGACATATGCAACAAGCATTGCTCTACCACTGAGCTACAAGGCAACTGGAGATAGTCTTGATATTGTCAATATTAGTTGACACATTTCTCTCAAGGATATCACTGACTATGCTGCCAGCTCCAAATCTTCATAATACTTCCTGCGTTTTATCATAGGAGGAAGCCCGCCATTGGCAGAGCAGATCCTCCGGTTATTCCAGTAACTGTGGAAATATCTCCAAATGAGTATTTTTAATTCCTCTACTGTCATCTGCTTTGTGTCATAACGGCTGTAGAGAAGTTCCGTCTTCATTCTGGCCCACATGCTCTCGCAGCGGGCATTATCATGGCAGCGTCCTCCGGCACTGTTCATGCTTTGATGGATGTGGTACTTCCGGATGGTCTGGCGGTAGGCCTCACTGGTATACTGGGTTCCACGGTCACTATGGATGATCGCGCCTTCCAGTGCAGGATAAGCAGTCAGGGCGCTTTCCAGTGTATGGATACACAGATCTGCTTTCATGGTTGTTTCCATTGCCAGACCAAGGACACTAAGATCAAAGCAGTCGAAGATCGCAGATACATACAGTTTCCCATTGGATGCCGGGATCTCCGTGATATCTGTAATACATTTTTTCAGTGGGGCATCTGAATGAAAATCCCGCTTCAGTAAATCATCCGATTTCATAGCCTCCCGGTCTGCCTTTGTAATTCCGTTCGGTTTTCGCTTTGGCCGATGGCTCAGGCCAATCTGCTCCATAACCCGGTATATGGTTCTCTCGCTGGGAATTGATACTCCTTCGGGCTGCTTCAGGCACAGCGCCTGATACATTCGGAGCCGTCCGTAAGTATCGTTATATTCATCCTCGCTGGCAATCTCTTTCATGGCATCCGCCAGATCCTGGTACTTCCAGGGACGGTCTTTGTTTGCAAGATATTTATAGAAGCCCTGCCGACTGACACCAAGCATCCGGCAGTAAAATGAAATTTTCCCGGTCATCCTGCCGTCCTCTGTTTTCAAAGCCAGAAAGATCATTCTCTGGTTTTTGCTGACTTCCGACGGCTGGCGGCGAAAAAAGCACTGGCTTCCTCCAAAAATTCGTTTTCTTCCTTCAGGCGGCGGATTTCTTTGTCCTGCTCCTTAACCCGCTTACGCAGCATGGTAATCTCTTCTGACAGGCTCATTGCGCTGGCAGGGGTATGAGAACCTTCCCCAATATCCAACTTACCAGTTCTTACGGCTTTCAGCCATGTATGCATGGTTCCTTCAGGGATTCCTAGTTCTTTAGCCGCCTTAGTGCCACCGATTTCTTTGGCGAGTTTTACTGCCTGTACTTTGTATTCATGGTCATATTTACGTGCCACTTTAAATACCTCCTTATTCTCTTGGTTTTATTATGAAATCCTTGAGAATAAGCTGTCAACTTTTTTTATACCACACCATCTCTTATAAAAGTTGCCATATACTTGACACGACTTACCCATCGTCTTACGTCTTTTGGCTGTAAATAGTTTTTACTTTCTTGACTGCACCAAATTCTACGCCTGCAATTATTCCATAGTCCGTAGTCACTCTATGGAAACGTGTTTAAGGAGAGCCGGAATCTCCACACCAGTAAACGTTATGCGAAAACTGGATTCCATTTCTGAATATGTCAGATAAGTAAATCCCATGTAAAACCACTTTGCCAAACTTTATCAGACCATATAGGCGCTGGCTCTTATCTCACTTCCGGGAATATGCAAATACAAGGACTACTGCTTCCTCACCTTATTCGTCTCATCTCTCTGCACAAGTTTTTTCGCAAAGCATTCTAGCAGGTTGTTCCGCTTTGCTTTATGGGAAAATGGGCCTTCTGGGACTCGAACCCAGGGCCGGTCGCTTATGAGGCAACTGCTCTAACCAACTGAGCTAAAGGCCCTTGTGAGCAGAACTCCACCGCCATATAGCGGAGGAGTAACTGCAAATACAAACGTGTTAGTAAAATATTCTTATAAACAAAATGGTATATTGTTTTTGATGAAGAAGAAGTTCTGTTCCTCATCGACAAATACAGTATAACACAACAAAAAATATTGGAAATTTTTGGGCAAGAAAATCTGCAAGTTTTCGAATTAGACAATTTTGATATCTCCTTTTTCTTTTGCAGGTATCAGAACTTAGATTTATAATTCTTTCCATATTCTTTCTGTAAATATAATGAAAAGATAGTGTCAAATAATCTATGAAAAAATGATCCAAAAAGAAAAGGCTCAAAAGAACCTTGAAAACTGCAAATATTTAAGGCTGTGGAAATCGTCTGCCACCCTTGACAGCACAAAAAGAACTGCTGTCAGGCAATTACCGACGGCGAAGAACTCAAGAACAGTTAGATTTCTCCGTCGCTGACAACAGTGTAGCAGTTCTTTTTTATTATCTGTCAAGTCCCCATGTTTAGTAGGAGAAGAGAGGTACTATGGTATCTCTTTTTTCTTTTGCTGTTTTTCCATATTACTTTTGTATAAATCAAAACAGGAGGACAAAAGGATGAGCCGAGGATTAAATGAAAAATTAATGAATGCCGTGAAAAACAACCAGAAGGAAGAGGTGGAACTCTTATTAAATGCTGGTGCAGATGTGAATGCAAAGGATGAACATGGAAGCACTCCCTTACATTGGGCTACAAATTATGCTAAATCTCAAATCTTGGAATTGTTAGTTGAACATGGAGCGGATGTGAATGCACAAGACAAAAATGGAATGACAAAACTGATGCAGGTATGCTCTTATGGAGATATTGAAATGGTAGGGTATTTGTTAGAGCATGGAGCGGATCCAATAATAACGGACCTTTTGGGTGAGAATTCCATGGATTACGCAAAACGTGTCATGTATTCTGCTTCTCAATTTCCAGAAAAAACAGTTGTGATTTACAAAAAGCTTCGAACTATATTGATAAAGCATGCGACAAGAGAAAAAGGCATGGACATATCCCTACTTATCAAGGAACTGCAGAGAATCGAAAAAACACATCCGAATGCAACCGTTAAAATGAATAATCTATACGGTATGCCGGTTATGCGTGTTGTACCTGGAAAGGAATCTGATGAGGTTTGGCTGGAAGGCAGGGAAGATTTGGATGTAACAGTTGAACTTAGGGCACGCTATGAGGAAGCTAGTGAAATGCAGGAAGATGAACTTGAGTTTTTTACGGACATGTTGAATCGTGGTTTTACCTTGAGTGATTTCCGCACAGCGTTGAAAGAAGATACTTTCCAATATGCAAAAGCATTTATGGAAGAACATGGACTTATCTAATAAAACCGGACGGGGATTCTCTGTAATTCAATTTAGGCCGGCTCACGCTGAACAGGAGAGAAAAGATGCCTTTAAGGTGTCTTTTTTTCTTGCTGAAATATAAAATACCATATTTGTATCAAAAGTAAAGTTGTAAAATATTTTCATACAAATGGCGGTAAAAACCTCGGAATGCTGCATAAATACTGAGACTTTTTCCCACGCAAGTGGGAGTGTTTCCTATTCACTCACTCCAGAGCGAAAAATAGGAGACTTTTTTCCTACGCAAGTGGGATTTTCCCAATGCAAAAAAGACATCGCAATCAGCGGTGTCTTTTTTGTTACCCATTTTATGACTGCAAGGGCTGTGCAGAGAGCGTTACCTAGTCATTCAGTTTAAAATATTAAAGTACGAATTTAATCATATTGGAAATATAAAAACTATTATAAGAGGAGAAAAGAATGAAAAAAGTAAATAGAATAGGCGAAAAAAAGATTTTGAATTGTGGTATGGAAGCAGAAATTATTGATTATCAAAATAAAGATGATATGAGCATTAAATTTATAGACGGAACCATACGAGAACATATTCGATATGTAAATTGGAGTTCTGGAAAAATTAAACACCCAGCTTTGTCAATTAAGCCTAAATCGATTAAGGCTAAACAATGTAATTTAAAAATGTCAAAAGCCTTACATGTTGGAGAAAAAAACAAAATGAATTGCGGCATGGAAGCAGAAATCATTGAATACAATGGATCCAAAAATATAACAGTTCTTTTTGCAGATGGAACAGTTGTGAAAAACAAATGCTATTGTGCGTTTAAAAAAGGCGAAATTGCAAATCCAAATTACAAAATAATACATGGAACATCAAGAAATGAATTATTATGTTCATTTTATTTTGAAAAAATAGGATTTAAAAAATCACAGCGGGGGCAATTGGAGTGGTTAAACGGAAAAGAATTGGATTTGTATAATCCCTCTCTGAAAAACCACAAAGTAGCAATAGAATATGACGGCTATTTTCATTGTTATGGAAAAGGACATGTTGTGAATAATGATTTAGAGAAGAATTATTTGTGCAAAGAACATAATGTACTGTTATATCGTATTAGAGAACCTCAGTTACCAAAGTTAAATTCTTCATCTTATGACTTCATGTTGTCCACTTTAGAGTTTGCTTCTTCTGATTTACAGCAGGCCATTATCTGTATTTTAAAAGATTTGTTTGAACGAGGTTTAATAGAGTCTATTCCTTCTATTAATTTTGAAAAAGATAAAAAAGAAATAGAAAAATATTTTTCAGTGTATCACAACTATTATGAAAACAAACGTTTACAAGAAACTAGAAGGATGAATTGCGGACTAAATGCAACAATTATTGCTTATGTAAATGCTAATGATATGACTATAATTTTTGAAGATGGTATATTAAGAGAGCATGTTGCGTATAGAAATTTTAAAACAGGTCGAATCGGTCATCCTAATTTATCAGTAAATTGTGGAATTAATAATCACAGATTTAATAGTTCTTCTAAAACGCCAAAAATCGCCTAATTAATGTGTGAACTTATAGTAAAAAGACATCGCAATAAGCGGTGTCTTTTTGTTACCCATTTTATGACTGCAAGGGCTGTGCAGAGTACCCTATATCTGACATATCGTCTGCCTGTAGAACCACTTACCGGCTTTGAATATAGGAAGGAAAAAACATATGAATGATTAATGTCCTAGCGATAATCAGTCGCCAGGATTTGTCTTGGGCGGAATCGAACCGCAGACATATGCACTTAGCATTGCTCTACCACTGAGCTACAAGACAAAAAGCAGACTATTGCGAACTTGCCGCCTACCAGGGCGACTCTTTTAATTTCTCCTTGGCGTATTCGGTCACCAGGATGTGCCGCAGTGACGCAACTGCGGAATTAAGACGATAGGTTGTGACGGGTGCATTTCCACTCAGCACTTGCAGCACAAAATGAAATTGCCGACACAAACTGGGATAGCTGGATTCGAACCAGCGAATACAGGAGTCAAAGTCCTGTGCCTTACCGCTTGGCGATACCCCAATGAAAAGTTATTAAAAAGTTCCCATATAAAACCACATACCAAACTCTATCAGACCACAATGGGCGTTGGCTCTTATCTCACTTCCGGGAAGCTGCGGATACAAGGACTACGACTTTCACCTTGTTCGTCTATCTCTCCGCAAAAGTTTTTTCGCAAAGTGTTCTAGTCGGGGAAACATAACTACTAATGTAGGAAAGGTTGTTCCTCTTTGCTATATGGAAAAATGGGGCCTCCGGGACTCGAACCCGGGGCCGGCCGCTTATGAGGCGGCTGCTCTAACCGACTGAGCTAAGGCCCCTTGAGCAGAACCCCAACCGCCATGATGCGGAGGAGGAACTGCAAATTACAAATGTGTTAGTAAAATATTCTTATAAGTAATATGGTATTTTGTTTTTGATGAAGAAGAAGTTCTGTTCCTCATCGACAAATACAGTATAGCATAACAAAAAATGCTGGAAATTTTTAGGCATGGAATTTTGCACGTTTTTGTAATTAGCACTTTGAAATTTCTTTTTTGCAGGTGATAAATTAAAATAGCAAATTTCCTTGCACAAAAATCGGAATCTCAGTATCATATATTATGATGAGCAAAGATGAACAGCAGCCATTTTGTAAAGATTTTTCATACAAATGGCAGCAAAAACTTCGGAAAGCCGCATAAATACTGACTCTTTTTCCCACGCTAGTGGGAGTCTTCACTAACTAGGAAAGACCATCGCAAATGATATGATACCCTCAAGTAGGACACAAAAATATAAAAACCTACTTGGGGGTATTTTATGTCCAGAAAAAGTAAAATTGATGCAGTAAAAAAAGTAGAAATCGTAGAACAGTACCTGAACGGAGAACTTAGCCAAAAAGGCGCTGCAAAAATGTGCGGTGTAAATAAGCGGAGTGTTCAGGATTGGATCAGGATCTATAAAACAGACGGACCAGAAAGTTTACTGTCTCCTAAGACAAATAAACGCTACTCAAAAGAATTGAAATTGCAGGCAGTTCATGCATACCTTTCCGGAGAGGGATCGTTAGATGAAATATGTGTAAAATTCGGAATCCGACAGCATTCTCAACTTTCAAGTTGGATCAAGGCGTATAATGAAGGTAAGGAATTAAAAGAACTTACCGGAGGTAGCGCTATGAAGAAAGCAAGAAAAACAACACTGGAGGAACGAATCTGCATTGTAAAAGACTGTCTTGACCATGACCGGAATTATGGGGCAATGGCCTTGAAGTATGATTGTTCCTATCAGCAGGTCCGAAATTGGGTGGAACGGTATGAAAAAATGGGAAGTGCCGGTTTGGAGGATCGGAGAGGCCGGCGGATCGGCTCTAAGCCAAGCCGCACTCCAGAAGAAGAATTACGGGACCGTATCGCAGAGCTGGAACGTAAAAATAAAGACTTACAGATGGAGAATGACCTGTTAAAAAAAGTAAGGGAATTAGAAAGGAGGGATCGCTTTCTTTAATACATAAATTATGTGAATATCAGGCAATCAGGGAACTGTCCAAATCAAAAGGATATCCGGTCAAACAAATGTGCAGATACCTTGGAATTACTCGTTCTTCCTATTACCGATGGCTGAAACATCCCAAAAGTGACAATGAGATCAGGAATGAACAGATTGCCGATATTATCAGGGAAATACATCGGCTGCATCCAGATATGGGTTATCGGCGTATCCGTGATGAACTGGCTGTAAATTATGGGATTCCGGCCAATGATAAGAGGATTCTGAGAATCTGCCGGAAAATCGGAATACAGTCATCTATCAAATGGAAGCCGAAGAGCTGTACGAAAGCAGACAGGAATCCCTCCCACATTGCGAAAAACTTTCTTCACCGGGAGTTTCACGCAGATAAACCGAATGAGAAATGGCTGACAGATGTAACAGAGTTCAAATATTATATAGGGGTAGAAGTACACAAAATATATTTAAGTGCGATTCTTGATCTGTGCGACCGCAGGATTGTCTCGTATAAAATCAGCGCGCATAATGATAATGCCCTTGTTATGGATACATTTGATCAGGCGGTAACGGCAGAGCCTGATGTGCATCCGCTTTTTCATTCGGACCGGGGATTCCAATATACCAGTCAGGCATTTTATAGTCGGCTGAAGAAACATCATATGAAACAAAGTATGTCCAGAGTTGCACACTGTATTGACAATGGACCAATGGAAGGATTTTGGGGAATTTTAAAACGGGAAATGTATTATGGGAAACGCTTTACATCAAAAGAAGAATTAATCCAAGGCATCCAAGACTATATTGAATACTATAACAACCGACGACTACAGCGTAAGTTACATATAATGACACCGATGGCCTTTCATGAACTTACGTTGAAAGCAGCATAAAAATACCGCCAGCCGGTTAATAGGCTGACGGAGAAAAATTTATTATTTTTCATTGTCCTCTTGACGGGTAGCACACCAAAAAGCGGTGGTTTTTCTTTTGCAAATTTCACCATATTCTTTCTGAAAAGATATATAACAGGAGGAATATGGTATGAGGAAAAATATTACCGCACCACAGCTGAACCGTGCACTAAATCAATTACAGGATTTCTTGGAGTTACTTCCAGAATTTGGAAAGGAACTCTTCGTAACTGATGATACAATCTGGGTTAGCATGGATCCAGAGGAACGGGAATGTATGCGGACAGTACGACATCTTGGAAAAAACAGTATTGTAGTTAAATACGAGAATATCACCATTAAGGTTATCCGGATGCGGAATGTTGTCGATGGGCGTTATCTCTATGGATTTGATGATGTTTTGTGGAAAGACGAAACATGCTCTGTACGTATTCGAGAGAAAAAGATTGAGGAATTTTTAAACAGGGATAAAAAGTATTTTCCATTGACAAGTCGGTGACGTACCAGTTAGGTGAAAGAGAGAAAGAGGTACTTGGTATCTCTTTTTTTAAAAAAAAATTTTCCATATTCTTTCTGAAAAATACATAACAGGAGGAAGAAGAATGAACGCATACTATTATACTTTTGGTTCTGATGTAAGGTTTCCATATCAGGGAGGATGGGTACAGGTTTTTGCAGAAACATCTGAAAAGGCGGATAAACTTTTTCGAAAATATTACCCGGACCAACATCCGGGGATTCTCAATTGTGCTGCGATTTACAAACAGGAAAATTTTCCTAAATCCATGCTGATAAACGGAAATCTCGGGAAATACTGCCATAGAGTACTTGGTTCTGCTGAGGCAAAAAGGACGAATTGGCTGAATCTGATAACTGAGAGGCTGAAAAATCAAGCGAAAGATTCTTTCTGGTGCGATGACAGCGGACAAATCATGGTCCCAACCGAAAGTGCAGCGAACGCCATAGCAGATATGCTGGAGCTTTTGTATCTTTCTGAAGGGGACGAAAAATCTGTTAATGTTAAATATTATGAGCCAGAAGAAGATTTTCGTGATGGAGTTACAGATGAGTATACTGGTTGGTGGTGCGTGACCATTGAGTAAGCTGGATAAGGGATACCTTTAGGGTGTCTCTTTTCTTTTTTGCAAAATTCATCATATTCCTTTTGATAAATTATAAAACAGGAGGAAGTTATTATGAATAAGTTAACGGAGAATATTATTGAAATGAGCATGTTCTTTTCCAGAATGCTGGAGGATGACAAGATTAAGCAGCCTGAGCCGGATACTGTTTCGGTCTGTGATGAGTTCAAAAACAAAGTGGAAGATTGGGCTAATGAGTTTGAGAAAATGTACCGCAATGGAATTCCTTATCTGGATGCTATCGAAGTGTTTTTATTAAAGAAATTCATTGAAAATGGATGGGCAGAAGTAGAGGACAAGGAAGGAAACCTGGAAGAATTCGGTTATACAAACGGTGACATGGTATTTTTATCTCGCATAGATGCAGCGTACCGATATATGTTTGAGGATAAATCCGTATTCATGATTCATCCGGATAATATCAGCGTGCAGGTCTGCTGCATGAAAGATATCTCAAAACATATGGACAATGGTGGTTTGTTTGGATACAAGAATCCGTACCAGGAAATCCAGTTTGTCATGAACGATCGGTTTTATGAAGACGGCTGGGCAGAGCCATATCTCATTCGAGCAAAAGCATCCAAAGATGCATCGTACATTGTCCTGGAACTGCAGAAAATTGTGAACAGGATTGTAAAGGAAGACGAACTTCCGTGTGGCTTAGAAGGAATTGAAAAGATTGTGAAAATTTTTCAGCAGGAGCATCCAGATGTCATAAAGGATTATGAAGCAGTATATATACCAGGAGTATGTTTTGGCTACAAAGCTTTTCCGGTTAATTAATTTTCAATTACAAAAGAAGGAGATGCCTATAAGGTGTCTCTTTTTTCTTGCCTAAAAATCAGAAGATTTACCTATGCATATATAATGAACTTCCATATTGATGCCTCCCATCCCTAAAGGAGTGGTTTTCTTGCTTTGAATTTGTAAATAGTTTCGGTAGCCATTTTGTAAAAATTTTTCATGCAAATGACATTGAAAATCTCGGAATGCTGCATAAATACTGAGTCTTTTTCCCACGCAAGTGGAAGTGCTCCTTGTGTTCCTTGTATTCGCATCTTTCGTATGAGTTTCTTAAACAAAAATCGAGCTTGCTCTTTTTTGTGCCATATTAAAGGAAATCTTCCATATTAAAAGAAAAAGAAGGGAGCGTTCTGTATGTATATGATATGGGGGATTGCCGCAATTTCTTTTGTCATGCTGGATGCAGTCTTTACACAATTATTCGGGATATACCTAAGTCTGGGCGCCTTGGTTGCCATGCTTGCTGGATATGCAGGGTTCAATGCACTGGGACAGTTTGGTATCTTTGTGTGTGCATCCTTGTTGTTCCTGTGTTGGTTAGCACCAAAAGCTAATCAGTGTATTCAAAAACTGTTGCCAGCGGGAGGAGAAGAAAACGAAACATTAGGAGGATTACAAAATGACTAAGGGATGTCACATGGCATCTCTTTTTGCTTTCTGGCAGTAAAATCCCATATTATAAGAAATTAAGAAAAAAAAGGGGGAGCAGATATGTTTCAAGTAAGTAATTTCACTGGAAATGATGATGTACGGGTATTGGACAATATGGGACCATTTACGACTATCGAGTACATCCGGGATTTAAGCGTAACGCCGCAAAGTGCAATGATGGCTTATTTTTGCAATGAAATGAACGTGCGGAAACGCCAGGTTATCTGTGATTTAAGTAAATCCAATGTAACCGTACAGGCAGGTGCTATGCAGTGGATGGCAGGAAACGTACAGGCAACAACTGGAATAAAGGGCGTAGGAGATCTCTTTGGGAAAGCGGTACGAGGAAAGGTTACCGGAGAGTCTGCTATCAAGCCAGAATATACCGGGGATGGTATTTTGGTATTAGAACCAACCTATAAGCATTTGTTATTGCTGGATGTTACAGATTGGGGAGGCTCTATAGTATTGGATGATGGACTCTTTTTTGCTTGTGATTCCAAATTACAACATAAAGCTGTTATGCGAAGCAATTTATCATCAGCAGTAGCCGGAAACGAAGGATTGTTCAATTTATCTCTTCAGGGAGATGGGGTTGCCTGTCTGGAATCTTTTGTACCAAAAGAGGAGCTGGTGGAGATTACGCTACAAAATGATGTATTAAAGATTGATGGAAACATGGCAATTGCATGGAGTGGGTCATTGAGCTTTACTGTTGAACGCTCTGGTAAGACCCTGATAGGTTCTGCTGCCAGCGGGGAAGGACTGGTAAATGTCTATAGAGGAACAGGAAAAGTACTTATGACACCAGTACGCTGAAATGTATTTCTGAAAAAATCACCATATTCTTATGACAAAAAACATAAGAGGAGTGATATCATGAAATTTTGGTATATTTTAATGGCGGTTAGCTTTACTTTGATGTTTCTTTTTGCGACAGGGCTTGATCATCCGGCTGGACATGCATGGATTATCCATTTGATCCTTGTAGCACTTTCATTCGGAGTTGCCTACTACTGCCAGAAAAAAATAGAAGAATTTGATTAAATGCAAAAGCATCTGCTAAAACGGCAGGTGCTTTTGTTTCTAAATATAAATGTAACCAATCTTCCATATTTATCTTGAAGAATTTTAATCACGAAAGGAGAAAGAATGCTTTATCATCAGTAAAGCAAAGAAAAAATTATGAAGTTAAAAGAAGTTAAAAAAACAATGGCACTTGTTATCGCAGTCAGTACACTGGCTCCATCTACCGCATATGCGGCAGAACCATTTGTAACTGATGGGGTAGTTGCACAGGAATCTACAAATTCAGAAGCAATGGAATCCGAACCAAATGTGGAAATACCTGTGGAAACGCCAGAAACAGAGCCGGAGGTTCCAGAAGGAAACCAGGATGCTTCGGGGGAAAACGCGGAGATTCCAGAAGAGAATCCAGAGGCTCCGGAGGAAAACCCAGAAGTTCCAGAAGAAAATCCAGCGATTCCGGAGGAGAATCCGGAAATTCCAGAAGAAAATCCTGAGATTCCAGAGGAGAGTCCTGAACAGCCAGAAGAGAATCCAGAGGTCCCAGACGAAAATACAGAAGAACCCGAAGGAAATATGGAAATTCCAGAAGAAAATACGGAAAAACCAGAGGAGAATCCTGAAGTTCCAGAAATGGCTCCGGAAACCCAAACACAGTCACCAAACGCTTCTGTAAGTTCTTCAATTTCATCTGAGAAACATGTAACAAAAAAGAAAGCATTACGCTTTTTTACCGTTGCCAGACGATATGCATTTACCAAAGTGGATGCGGAAATTAAAGAAGAGATGAAAGAAGATTCCAGAATTGTAGGAACGCTGGCTAATAAAGGTATCTGTTTTCTACTCAAAGAGGAAGGTGATTGGTATTTCGTAGAATCCGGCAATGTGCGCGGTTTCATTGCGAAAACGGATGTTGTTACTGGTCCCCAGGCAAACCATATTTTAAAGGAATATAAAGAAAACGAATTATATAAAGATTCCGTAGAACAGGTTGCGCCAGTGGCTCAGGAAACCATTCCTTCAAAAGAAAACGAAGCCTATTTCTACACTATGGGAACAACCAAACAAACTGTAGTGGAAAAAGTATATGCTATAAGCACAGCGAGTGCGTTAAATGTCCGAGAAGGAAAAGGAACAGACAGTCGTATCATTGGCGAACTGCCAAATGGAACCTTGTGCTACATCCTTGCAGACGGAGAAGACGACTGGGTATATATTGAGTCCGGCGATGTACGTGGTTTTGTAAGTAAAAAGTATATCCGTTTTGGGGAGAACGTAAACCAGGAAGTAGCAGCAAACGGTGAGGATGTCTATGCAAAAGCCATCCAGAAAGTCAGTCCGGAAGAAAATGAAGCTTTTTACTATACCCATACTTCTATTAAAATGGATGCATCTACAAGTAAAATCAGAGAAGAGATTGTGGAATATGCATCTCAGTTTATTGGGAATCCATATGTATGGGGTGGTACAGACCCTGTAAAAGGAGCAGATTGCTCTGGATTTGTGCAGACCATTTACCGTACTTATGGCATTGAACTTCCAAGAGTAGCAGAGGCTCAGGCTTATGCGGGTGAACAGATTCCCGTATCGGAAGCACAGCCAGGTGACTTGATCTTCTATATGGATCATTCCGGTTATATCCATCATGTTGTTATGTATGCAGGGGATGGAAAAACCGTAGAAGCAAAAGGACGAGCTTACGGGATTGTATCCGATGATGTATCTTCTACTGCATGCTGGGCAGTCCGGCTGTTAGATGATGACGCAGAAGAAGTTGTAAGCAGCTCTGACATCCACGAGGTGAATGCAACTGAAGATATGTATGGGGATTCCCTTGGAGAATACGATATTACTTATTACTGCGCCTGTGAAACCTGCTGTGATGTAGAGACTGGAATTACTGCAACTGGCACACAGGTAGCAGAAGGACGTACCATTGCGGTTGACCCTTCTGTGATTCCTTACGGTACACAGGTGATTATTGGTGGACATGTCTTTACTGCCGAAGATTGCGGCGGCGCCATTAAAGAAAACCGCATTGATATCTATGTGAACAATCATAAAAAAGCTTTGGAACTTGGCCGTGACAAAGCGGAAGTGTTTTTGGTCAAATAATTTTTTCTAAAAGAGATTCCCTTGTGGAGTCTCTTTTTTCTTGCATAAAAAACAAACGAAATATCATATTTGCTATGGTAAAGAAAAAAGTTGGAGGATGATTATGCGCAAGAATAATGTAAAAATCGAAAAAGTAGACATTCCAGAAAAAGGAACTTTGTTGGAACAGTTTACAAAATATCTGAAAAATCATAAGAAAAAAAGTGATATCATTAAATTCCTATCTGTGATGAACGCAAAATGTATAGGCATGCAGAATCGATTTTCAGAGAAGGATAAAGAAGACATTATCGAGTTTGCTGCCTATTTTGAAGCCTTTTTTTATGAAATCGTGTATGATGAGATGATGGCAAACTGGGGACAAGTCCCGTATATCCTTCGTCTGGCAGAACAGATGGTATACGAAGAACATCTTGCAGAGCGGAAAGAAGTGATTAAAAACGCTTCTGAAGCGGTTAAGAAAGAAGCCAAAACCCTGGCAGACACGTTGTTCAACATCCGGGAGTACCGATGTTTTACAACTTCGTATTTTTCTCCGGAGGATGGTGTGATTTCTGGGCAAATGGAACTTCCAAAGACAATTTACAAAGAAAAATTAAGCGATACAAAAGAAGAATTGTATTATGCCTGCATTCAGGTTGTGGAAAACAAGGGAAGTATCGTAACAAGGTTAATTAAAAAAGACCATGTAGAAGTTTTTGGTATCCGCGTCTTGCCATTTGGCGTTTGGAGTCCTATTAGTAAGGAAGAAATGCAAACAGCATCTCTTACAACACCAAATGGGATTGAGCTGGAGCCAGAAGAGGGTGTGATTTATACGGAGATTCAACGTGAGCGGTTTTAATCCAGTTTGGAATTGTTATCATTTTAACGAATCGAACATATTTTCGTAACCGGTTCTGATTTTTTCTGAAGAGATTCCCATGTGGAGTCTCTTTTTTGCATTTACATCTTTTTCCATATTAACACTGACTGAACAACAAGAGGAGGACGAATTATGGATAACAGAACAAGAAAGGTTTCCAGTGCAATGGAACCATACATCAAGTTTGTTTTAGAAAGGGATGGGATTCCTTATCAGATGGAGAAGCGACCGGATTTCTGGCTTTTCCAGATGGATATCAGCAACCGCCGCTTTACCGAAGTGTTGGAGGATGCTCTATGCGAAAAGCAGCGAAGTAAATATATTTCCCGGATTCCAGTGTACTCTTTCCGTACATTGATGAATCGGGATAAATTAGAACGTCTGATGGCATTAAATCAGCGTAGGGGGTATCACATCTTAAAACAAGACGAAGCAAAATATTTTGCAGCAGTTGACCGTTAGCACTGGAACGAAATGTCCGGTGCTCTTTTTTATTAAAAATCAGGAGGTATGCAATATGACATACGAACAATATGAAAAGAGAGTAGTAGCAATTAACGGATGGTTTGATACTTATATTAGAGAAACCTTCCGAAGTGTACATCAGTTTGGGCATTTGGTAAATAATCACTTGAACAAAAGTGACGCCTTTCTAAAGGACAGATGCAAAAAGATTAAGAAAAACACATCTTCCTTTTGTGGACAAGAAGATACGATTTTGGAGATGCTGGTTTCCATTATTTTGGCACATCGTGATGAGATAATTGAGTATCTTGCCAATCTGGATGATGATGGTACTTGGGAGATTTCTGGAAAACTTTGGCCAGAGGTCCAAGGAAAAAAATTTTGTAATTCAATGAATCACCACTGGGAAGATGGTGCTCTTGCATGTAAGGAAGCGGTGATTTGTTTTAAAAAGAATCCAAGTAATTTGAATCTTCCTGTCATTACATCTGCGTATCCAGTGTAACAAAAAAGCCCTGCAATTACTGCAGAGCTTTTTTTCGCCTTTTAATATTGTCTCCTGGTACATAATCGCATCCGTCATAATTTGCATACCTTCCCCAGATTCTCCTTTCCAGTTCCTTTGCCCGTTCCGAATCCAGTTCGGCAAGTGTCATGGCATTGAATTCTCTTCGCAGTGCCCGGTATTCCAGGTTAACACCTCTTGTTTCCGCTTCTCCTTTGGTTTCAAATGCTTCATATCCCTGCGCTTCCAGATCTACTTTGTTTCCTTCCTGGACTTGGATGGTATCTTGGTAAAATCTAACTCCGTACATATGGCTACCTCCCTGGCTTTTGATGAATACAGTATAACACAAACGAAAGAGTTGGGGAATTTTGGGCATGATTTTCTCCCATATTTATTTGGAAAAAATTTAAAACAGGAGGAAATTAAGATGAGCACTTACGAATTATCATTAACTAGCAACTATGTAGCAGATTGGGATTTTAAGATGGCAATTCGGGAATTGATTCAAAACGGGGTCGATCAGGAAACATTAGAGCCGAACAACGTTTTTAATATTTTCTATGAAAACGGTACTTTGCGATTTGAGAATTTGAAATCAAAGCTGAAAATCAATACCTTACTTCTTGGACGCAGCAGTAAGACACATGACGAAAATACAGTAGGGCAGTTTGGAGAAGGATATAAGATTTCAGCGTTGGTATTAAACCGACTTGGCAAAACTTTTACCGTTCATAACTATGGCAAGAACGAAATCTGGACAACCCGGTTTATCAACAGCCGCAAATGGCATGACAGAATCTTGGCTTTTGATGTAAATGAAAGTATTTCTTCTAGGAATGGGCTGGTAATTGAGGTTGGAAATGTAACACAGGAAGAATATGATTCCATTCAGGATATCTGGCTTGGTTTTAAGGAGGGGTATGAAAAAATTGATACCTTCAAAGGCGAAATTCTGCTGGATGAATCGGAGAAGAACAATATCTATGTTAATGGTCTTTATATTTCCTGTTCCGCTGATTTACAGTATGGCTATAATTTCAAGCCAAAGTATTTAAAACTAGAACGTGACCGTAAAAGTTGTGATTCTTTTGATGCGAAAATGTTAGCCAGTGAAATGCTGAATGAGGCATTTCTGGAAGATAAGATAGAACCTGGAAAGATTATGGAGATGGTTGAGGATGATACTCAAGATGTAGAATACTTACAATACACTTCAAATCGTTCAAAAGTGATTCAGACTTGCATGGAAAATATTGAGAGGATTGGGGAAGAACAGTTGTCTGATCAAGAAGACCTGCCGGCAGAAGTAATTCAAGCAATTCCTGTAACGGAACCATCTGAGTATGACAAGATCAAAAAACAGGGTGGAAATCCAGTCTTTGTAAAGCCACAGGTATACAGCCTGGTAAAATGTATTGCCCAAGAGCGCACAGATGATTTGTACCGCTACCGGAAAGAAGTACCTGTAAAAGAAAGAACCCTGAAAGAAGAATTCGAGTTCTGGATGGAACAGTACGGGGAAGAACTTTCTTATGAGGCGGAAAGTGCTTTAAAAGAACTGATTGAACAGATCTAAGTTTGCGAAGAAGAGATGCCTATAAGGTGTCTCTTTTTCTTGCACAAAAAACGGGATATCTGTCATATTTGGTATGATAGTAACATCAGAGAAAAGGAGAGGATAGATATGCCAATTGTATTTCTTGATGTCGATGGAATTCTTACCTATATGTCTTACCATAACAAAGAAACATGCGATATTGATTTGCGAAAGGTTGCCTTGTTAAAGCAAATATGTGATGGTGCAGGTGCCTTTGTTGTTATCATATCCAGCTGGCGAGGCGACAAAGACTGGACACCTAAGATGTATTTCGTATTACGAGAAATTTTACACGAAGCCGGGATTCCGGTGCTTGGAGATGCTCCATACATTCCGCCCAGGCTAACAGGTCCAGAGAAAGATACTGTTACTTTGGAGGAGCTGGAACAATGTCATTTGGTTTTTGGAACAGGACGTGCAGCAGAAGTACAGTCGTATTTGCAAGAGCATCCCACGGAGTTTTTTGTGATTTTGGATGATGAGGACCACGATTGGGCTGCTTATGGGTATGATAAATATTGGGTGCGTCCTTCCTGGTTTGGAAAAGCGCTTACAGAAAAGGATGTTAGAAAAGCTTTAGATATTTTGCAAGCGGGCAAAACTAACGATTAATATTATTAAATTCTCAAATACCAGAACAGATAAATATATTTCTGATTTCCTTCCATATTGATATTGAAAATTTCATAACAGGAGGAAACCAATATGAGCGAAAACAAAACCTATTTCTTTGGAGATTATGTACTGTCAGGGCTACCAAATGCATTCAATCAGAAAATCAGCTACTGGCTTTCCAAAAAACACATGGCTGTATCCATGTATTGTTTTACTATTCCCGGGGCTGATACACTGGAACACCAGCTGAAATGCATTGATACTTACATCAAAATTTTTCAAGAAAAATACGAAACACAGACCATCCAGGTATTTGTTAAAGAGTCTTATGTGAGGGACGCTCAGATGTATCTTGGACAGGATATGGATGAGGAAGGATACTGGTGTATGGATTCAGAACACGAACAGTACTGGAAGGATGTAGAAGGTTCAATGCTTTTACAGACTTTTACAGGTGTGTCTCTAGAAGAAGCTAAGAAGCTGATGGAAGAGAAATATCCAGATGCAAATCCTCAAATTTTCGAATTTGTTTCTTTTTCAGGAGGCATCGTATGAGGAAATCCATGGTGCATGTCAGTTTCGACACAGTTGAAACCTTTGTCCCTAGAATCCCTTCGTTCCGCATTGAAGGAGAGTTAGAGGAAGATTCCGTAACCGAGCGTATCTGTGCATCTTCCACCATCCTTGGCGCTTTACGAGGCATTCCTCATGGAGGAGATGTTCTTTACCAGATGAAAAGGCTTGGATTACCCATTATTATTCATGCTTATTATCTGGAAGGAGAATATATTGTCCCAACAGAGCAGCAAGTGCCGGATCGGTGTGCTACTGATGAAGTCTGGTTTTTGAAAACGCCTAAGAGAATTAGACGTGTCGATTACCGGATTACGGATTTCGAACTTCTTCCGGTGGAAGGCGTAGAGCGTTCTTTTCAATTTGTCCTGAATGCCTCATTAAAACGTTGTCCGTATGGTGATAACAAGAAAAATCTGTGTGCATTGCTCCAGAGAGATATGCCGAAGATTATCGATGATTTCTCATTCAGGGAGATTATGCTCAATATCGGTGAAGAATTGCTTTCTTTTAAGAAAGAGCGTGGCTTATAGCTGCGTTCTTTTTGTTTGTCTTTTAACGAAATCGAACAAACTTTCGTAACCGGTTCTGATTTTCTATCGAACAAACTTTCGTAACCGGTATCGTTTTTCTTAGATTTTTCTGTTTGTTATCTTGAATATACCACATATCTAGCATCTTACGCTACCCATTCTTAGCAAAAATTCAAATTCCATATTTCTAACAGCGAAGGAGAAGCGGCGATTCCAGGTGGACTTTCGCCACATAGGCAAGCCGCCCGGAAATCATTCCTCCTTTGTGAAAATTCAAATCCCATATTGAGAAAGAGCGGAGAGATACAACGATAAGTTCTCCATAAAAACTGCCATTTTTCTATTTTACCTCTTCGCTTCTTAAAAATTCAAATTCCATATTTCTTTTAGAGTGTTCATCCAGCCAAAAGCGCATGGAGAACAAAGAAAGGTTGAAAACATGAATCCCAAAATCAATAAGTTTAGCAATTATGTATTCTTTGTTGTTTTTGCTTCTATTTTTCTCGAAATGAAATTTCCCTTGTTTCATTGGGTGTCGTTGATTGGAATGGTCATCATGTACGCATTGAACTTGGTCAAGGAGAAACTCAAGAAGGGCAAGATTCATCCAGCATCAATTATTTTATGCCTGATGGCAATCAGCTGGGTGTTTATAAGACCTTATGTGAAGTCAGGGTACATTGCTATCTATGGACAGATGGTCATTTACGGATACCTCATTTATACCCAATGGCAGATGTTAGGAAAAGTACGGAAATCTTTTGTGGCTTATGCGGCAGCAGCGATCAGTGTTAGCTTTCTGTCCCTGAAGTTTCCAGGAATCCTAACTTCCATATTAGTACTGGCAATGCAAGCATGGATCATTTTCCAGTTTCTGGACCCAATCTTATACAAGATTGCAATGCTTCACAGACAAAAACGATTAGCAGAAGAAGCAAAAAGAAAAGAGGAAGAGACGAAGAAATCGAACCTTCCACTTCTAACAGAATCCTAACTGCTTCCTTAAAAACCAAATTCCATATTAAAGGAGAAAACAACATGGCTGATGTAAAGAAATTAAGAGAAGACGTAGAAAGACGCATGAGAAATGGTGAAAGCTACGGCTTCGATGAAATCCGAAAAATCATGAAAAGTACAGGCCTTAGTTATGCACAGGTCATTAAGCAGACAAAGAAATTGAACAAAGACATCAAACAGGCTGAAGCACAGGCTCAAGCCGAGGGAAAGCCATTCAATAAAGAAGCTTATATTTCCGCTAGGATGCATGGATAAGTTCAGGAAAACTGAAATCCCATATTCCTTATGTAGAAACCTGTAACTTTGTTGCAGTTTTCAAATAAATAGGCAGTCACCTGACAGGCTGGCTGCCACAAGAAAAACGAAAGGAGAGTTCGTCCAATGAAAGCATTTCTGGAAGAGTACGGTGTAGTAGTAGTTGCTGCAATTGTCATTATGATTATCGTCGTACTGGCGACACCACTCGGAAATAAAATCCGTGATGGTATCGTGGAAACCGTTACAAAGCTGACCGAAAAGATGAAAACCGGTCTGGAAGTTACTGATCCTGGTATTAACTAAATCCCAATTGAATCAGTACCTGATGCTGAAATATTGCATTGTTTTATTACTATCATGAAAGGAGAATATGTCCAATGAAAGCATTTCTTGAAGAATACGGTGTAGTAGTAGTTGCTGCAATTGTCATTATGATTATCGTCGTACTGGCGACACCACTCGGAAATAAAATCCGTGATGGTATTGTTGAAACCGTTACAAAGCTGACTGATAAGATGAAAACTGGTCTGGAAGTTACCGATCCAGGTATCAACTAAAATTTGAAGCAGCAGTACATTTTCGAAACAAAACTTCACCTGCGCGTTCCTGTTATGAACGTGCAGGAAAATAGATAGATAAGGAGATTTTAATAAATGAAAGCATTTCTGGAAGAGTACGGAGTAGTAGTAGTCGCTGCAATCGTCATCATGATCATTGTTGTATTAGCGACACCTCTTGGAAATAAAATCAGAGACGGTATCGTTGAAACTGTTACCAAACTGACAGACAAAATGAAAGAAGGATTAGCAGTGCAGGACGGTAGCGGGCTGTAATATAGCAATTCATATGTCTAATTGATGTGGATGGGGGTAAGGCAATGCCTTATCCCCTTTTCATTCCAAAAAAGAAAAGGAGGCAGCAGGTTTACACGTTCATATCCTGCTTTAAGAAAAAATGAAAATTTCAAAAGATGTTTGGAATTTTAAGGAAGAAAATTTTGGTCCATTACTTCCTTATGTAAAAGATAGTAATATCACGGATATCAATTATAACGGCAGTGACGTATGGGTAGAAGACTTGAGTAAAGGTGTTTATAAAACACCAGTAGAATTATCGGAAGAGTTTATAAATCAGTTTTGCGTCCGCATTTCAAACGTTGTAAGCCAGCAATTTAACCAAGCAAATAACGTACTGGAAGCTGAAACGGATGTTCTTCGTATTTCCATTATACATCCTAGTGTTACGAATACCGGACATGCAATTTCTATTCGTAAAACACCTGCAGTTCGGAGACTGACAGAAGCGAAAATGATTGAAGAGCAATATTGTTCACGTGAAATACTGAATCTTCTGAAAAATTGTATCAGGGCGAAAATGAATTTTGTGTTCTGTGGAACCCCTGGTGCGGGTAAAACAGAACTCTTAAAATTTTTAACCCAGTACATCCCGATGCATGAAAAAGTCATGACCATTGAAGATAATCTGGAGATTCATTACAAACAAATTAATCCGCATTCCAATTGTGTGGAATTGAAAGTAGATGAAAATTTTTCTTATACAAAAGCAATTAAAACTGCGTTGCGCCAAAACCCGCAGTGGGTGTTGTTGTCCGAAGCACGTTCCGTGGAAGTAAAATACCTGCTGGAATGCTTTTCCACTGGTCTTCATGGACTGACAACTCTGCATACGGATGATGTAAGAAAAATCCCAGATCGTATTCAGAATATGATGGAGGATGCCTATGCAGCAAGTCGACTTGAGAACGACATCTACAATTTTATTAATGTAGGGATTCTTCTTCGTAAAAAAGTAGTCAATGACCGAATTATCCGAAGTATTGACCAAGTATGTTTTTTTGACCGTGTACATGAAGAAAACAAATTTATCATGGTTGTGCAAGATGGCAAGTTAGTATGCCGTGATATGACAGAAAATATTTTGAAAAAATTTGAATGGGTAGGAATTGAAGATCCATTTAAGGAGAGGAGATAATCGTGAAAAAAATCAAACAATTTTTCTCTTATTTAAACCCCAAACATTTTAATCAGGAGATTCATCGATATAATGCCGATATCAGTAATTGGCAGTTTGTAAAATTTTTACTGGCAACTTATGTGGGACTGATCATTTTCATGATTATCTTCAAACTGAAAATTCCTTATATGGCAGTCATTCTTTTGACTACTACACTGTTTCTGCCAAGCGTTTTCCTGTTGAATTTAAAGACAAATTATGAAATTAAGCGCTTTGAAAGCGTTAATTCCTACCTGGAACAGCTTTTATATTCTTTCCGAAGAAAACCAAAAGTCTTAACAGCATTACAGGATACCGCTTTGTTATTCCAGGAAGATGAAAATACGGAGTTAAGAGAAGCAATTGAACAGGCAATTGAGCATATCCAAAATCCGGATGGCAACGGAGACGTGTATGAAGAAGCTTTTGCAATTATAGAAAAAGATTTTGGCTGTAAGCGTATGAAAAAAATACACAGTTTTTTACGCCAGGTAGAAAATGCCGGAGGTAACATTGAAGAATCTATTGAAATCCTGCTATTGGATCGGAATCTGTGGGTAGACCGTATTACAGGATTAATTATGGATAAGAAAAAAGTCAATGTAAATATTACGATTGCTATTGGGCTGTCTTTTGTAATTACTGCAATTAGTTTGTATATGATTCCGGAAAGCTTCGGCATTGTAAGTTCCGTACCCTCTCAGATCAGCACCATGGTTGTTTTCCTCTTAAATGGACTCATATGGTACATCGTACAACGGGCATTGTCTGGCAGTTTGTTGACCGCTGACCATGATACTCCATTTGAGGACTTAAAGCGTGCTTACGATATCGTTATGCACGATGGAATTGTTAAAAAGAAAAAAACTTTTTTAATAGCAGGATTGATGGTTGTGGCTGCTGGAGGATTACTTACATTTCTTAGTAATCCCATGATTGGACTTCCAATTGCTGCATTTGGCATTGTTTTGGCAACACAACCAAAGCGCATTTATAAAAAGTCTAAGAAAAAACTTCGTAAAGAAGTACAAAAGTCCTTTCCAGACTGGTTGCTTGGTGTGTCCCTACAGTTACAAAATGACAATGTACATGTATCTATTATGAAATCCATTCCAAGTGCACCAGAACTTTTGCAGGAAGAACTAATTAATCTACAGGACAATCTGGAAAAACATCCGGATACATTGGACCCTTATTTGCAGTTTTTTAAACCACTACAGATTTCTGAAGTGGCATCTGCTATGAAGATGCTATATGGACTTTCTGCCTTTGGATCAGAAGATTCCCAGGAGCAGATTAAAGCATTAGTAAACCGTAATACGGTGATTATGGACCATGCAGAAAAACTCCGAATGGAAGATGAGCTTGCTGGTGTTACCTTTGCCATGTTGGCGCCAATGATTACAGGAACCGTTAAGATGGTCGTTGACCTTGGACTGGTTATGACCTATGTGTTATCTACTGTCCAGTATCTTGGGTGAAACCTCTCCCACCGATTTTTTTCATAAAATCAGAAGGAGCCTCTAACTGCTAAACATGCAAGTTAGCGGAAACCAGCTGTTGCACACTTCACCTGGTCTGGCTCTGGGCAGCTGCACAGGATAGCTGAACCGTTTCGGGGAGAAGGTCTCCCCATGGGGATACCGCTAGTCTTGTAGGCTGCCTTTTGCAGAGATGATGGATTTCATCCTCGGATGGAGGGTTCGTCACATGGTTCCCCTCATCTGTTGGTTCCATCATCTTTGTGAACGAAATATAGCATACATGATTTTTATTCTTATTTTTAGGCAAGAAAATATTTAATTTTTTTAAATATAGTAATATAGTACTTAAAAACGGAAATCTTTCAAGCAGTGACGGCATTCATCTCCAATGGAATCAAAGATTTCATATGGGGGCTTCTGCCTGTTTTTATGATAAGGAGGGATATCAATGTCTGAAATGATTGAAGAATACGGAGCAACTATTGCCATTGCACTTTTTGGATTGTCGATTGTGTTTGGGCTGATAGCAGTCATTATGAAGATTGCTTAATCTGTTTTCTGAAAGGGGTGTTGCAATTGAAAGAAATGATTGAAGAATACGGTAGCCTGATTGCTGCCGGTCTGGGCGGGGTTGTTATTGTCGGTATTTTAGCCATGGTAATGATACCCGGAAGTCCAATCAATAAACTGTTAGTGGCGGTATTGCCATAAGAGAAGCACAGGTTTTGCCTGTGTTTTTCTTTTTACAGGTTTTTCCATATTAAGGATGAAGTAAATATCGGGTTTTCCGTATGATGATATATTGAAATAATCGGAACAGTTTCCTGAAAATCAATCTTCCATATTATCATAGAAGAAACGGAGGTGGAAATATGGTTCAGGAAATCTTACGTGGTCCGCCACATACTTTCTTCAAACGCACAATGACAATTAAATAAGAAAAGGAGAGACGATTATGAAAAATTGGAAACGATTCATAGCAGCTTGTCTATCGGTGACGATGGTGGCATCCATTCCCTTCACTGCTTTTGCTGAATCATCCGTTTCTGTAAAAGAATTGGTCCCGGAAACCAGCAAAGAATCAGAAACGAAACAGGAAACGGATCTTGAAAAAATCCTTTCTCAAGAAAAACCATATGAATATTTCTCAGGATTAAAAAATCAGCAGGATATTCTAGACACTTTAAGGGACGAAGAACTGTTTCAGATAAAAGAATTTATGAAATATGCATATGTCCAGGAATCTGATTTAGAAAATCGTCAGTCCTTAGATGCTTATCTTCTTATCAGTGAGTCATGGAGAAATCGTAAGGTTATATTTGAGAAAGAAGAACAGGAAAAGATGCTGGGATTCCTGAAAGATACCAGGATTTATGGTACGAAGTACAAGGATGGGGAGAAAGAAAAATCTGTTGAAGATTTTCCTACTTACATGGAATACCTGCAAAGCATCAAAAAGTTTGATGTTCCTCGCTATTTAAGTCTTCTTTCGATTTTTGATAAAGCAAAAACAGATGAAGATTTGGCAAAAGCAAAGACATCTTTTTTAAATTTCGAGGAAGAAATTTATGGTTTTGATGAACCAAATCTGTTAGCTATAGACAGAGATTTAGGCACTGAAGAAATATCTGAAAACTATAATCTCACATCGAAAGCAGTATCTGGATATGATACTTCAAATTTGATGGAAATCAATTTGCACGATTATGATGACGCTGATTTACCAACCAGTGGTTTGCCGAATCCGTTTGATGTAATCAATAACTTTTCAATTAATAAAGGACGAGAATTTGTTTTTCAATATTATAATGATGACTTTGTGGTTAATTTTCCAGGACGCTGGTGGAATAACTACCATATACATCCTGATGATACAATTCCAAAAAAATATCAAAAAGGAATTGTAGCACCGCAATTAGTTGATGGTTATCCTGTTTTGAGTAATGAAGCAAAGCCAGGTATTAAATTAGATTACTTATTTAATGGGGAAAAAGAACCTGGTGTCATTGGTGAATATAGAGGCTTAAATAATTTATTTTTTAAGGATGATGATGGAACTTATCATTTTTCGTCCATAGAAAATAATATTACTTTACAGCCAGATGGTACCTTCCTTCATTCTGAAAAATCGGGTAGTTTTCAACCACTAAATGAGTTGACTTCAAGAAAAAATCTCTGGTTTGGTATGGATATTACGACATCATTTACAATGCCTTCTAACGCTCAAGTGAACGGAAAAGACATGGTATTTAGTTTCACCGGAGATGATGATTTATGGGTATATATAGATGATGTCCTTGTATTAGATTTAGGTGGAGTGCATTCAGGTATTTCAGGCTCTATTAACTTTAAAACAGGAAACGTACAGGAAGGATACGTATATGCTGCCAAATGGGAAGACGATAGTAGTCTAGTAAATGGAACTCTAAATCATACTATAGAAGAAAGTTTTCGCAAAGCAGGAAAAACATGGGATAACAGTGTAGGAAAAACCCACACCATGAAGGTTTTCTATCTTGAACGTGGTTGGGGAGATGCAACATGTGCAATGAAATTTAACTTACCATTAAAACCTATCGTCCCAGAGTATACGGTATCTTACAACGGAAATAGTGCTACTAGCGGTTCCATGACCAGCGATTCTGCTCGATATAACAAAAACTACACTGCAAAAGAAAATACTTTTATAAAAGAAGGATATGAATTTGTTGGATGGAACACTGCAGCAGACGGTTCTGGAGATAGCTGGAAAGCTAAAGAAACACGTCTCTATCCATATAAACATGATATTACGTTATATGCACAATGGACACCTATCACGTATACCATAAAGTATGATGGAAATGGTGCTACTGAAGGAAACACTGCAAGCAGCAAACATGTTTATGATGTCGAAAAAGCATTGACTAAAAACGGATATAGCAAAACTGGTTATACATTCAAAGGTTGGAATACAAAAGCTGATGGAAGTGGAACTTCTTATGCTGACGAGCAACGTGTAAAGAATTTGACATCTATAAACGGTGCTACAATAGTTCTTTATGCGCAGTGGGAACCTATCAGTTATACTATAAAGTATGATGGAAATGGAGCAACGGATGGAAGCACTGCAAGCAGTAAGCATATTTATGATGTCGAAAAAACGCTGACTCCAAATGGATACATCAGAACCGGCTATACATTCAAAGAATGGAATACAAAGGCTGATGGAAGTGGAACATCCTACACAGACCGGCAAGCTGTGAAGAATCTAGCTTCTGTTGATGGAGCTACTGTAATTCTTTATGCACAGTGGACACCTCATGCCCTAACTGTTCGATATCACTTAAATGGTGGTACAGATGTTGCAGATGACAATGCTTTTAGTTCAGAAGACCCAGCCAGAATGGTCGTATACACCTATCCTGGTACAACTGGAAAAAATGGTTTATATGATATAACAACGGAAAGGGTTACGCCACCAACCGGATATCTAATTGAAGGATATTGGAATACAAAACCAGATGGAAGCGGAACATCTTTTGATTTCACAACAGAATATACGCTTTTCCAATTAAACAAAGATATCGAAGACGGAAATGCTGTGCTTGATTTATATGCACAATGGACGCCAAAGAAACTGGTAACAACATTCCATAAAAATGATGGAAGTACTATAACCGCAACTCAGACCTTTACGTATGACGTAGCAGGACAGAAGTTCTCGGATAAAAATTGGATCAGGACAGGATATACACTTCTTGGATGGTCAGATTCTCCAACGGCAGCCAAGCAGCAATATTCTATTTTTAATGCAGTCAGCAATGCATGGATTGATAAACACGCGCCTAAAAATGATGTCTATGCTGTCTGGAAACCAATCCGTTATACCATTTCGTATGATGGAAATGGGGCAACAGAAGGCAACACACCAAATAGTAATCATGTTTATGATGAACCACAGAATTTGACACCAAATGGTTACACAAAACCAGGATATGTATTTGAAAGCTGGAATACAAAACCAGATGGAAGCGGAGATTCTTACCAGGATAAGGAATCTGTTAAAAACTTAACTTCAAAAGATGGAGATACCGTGATTTTGTATGCACAATGGAGTCCTGTAACTTATAATATCGTTTATAAAGGAAATGGTGCTACAAGTGGTGTTGATAAAACGCATGCTGTATCTTATAAAGATATTGAAAAAACAGGATATTCCTTAAAGGAAAATAAAGGCTATACGGATTTTAAAAGAAAAAACCATAGTTTTATGGGATGGTTTGAATTTTCTGTAGTAAATTCGAATGCAGATATGAATATGATTTATAAGGAAGGTAGTGTATTAACTGCCCAACAGCTTCTGGCAATTCATGACGAACAGGTAAAAAACAACATTGTTCAAGATGACAGTGCCAAAGTTAAGAAAGTTGTGTTGTATGCTGTATGGGATGGCGCACCAGAAATTGATACATCGGGTATGGCAAAAGATGAATTTTATGAAGGTACGACAGTGACCAAGGAAGACTTATTAAACGGAATTATTGCAAATGATAAAATTGATGGTTCTCTTACCAACCAGATTATCATTACTCAGATTGATTATGCAGCAGGTAAGGTGGTAAATGGAAAGAAACAGGATGCCTACTCTCAGACATGGAAAAATGGCATGCCGGCAGATGCTAGGCTGGATACCTGGTTTATGCAGCTTGATAAAAAGGATTCTCCAGTTACACACACCATTACCTATCAGGTAAAGGACAGCGCTGGAAACATTGCTACTGCCCAAAAAACTGTTAAAGTAATTTACAATGAATTTCCGTCTATTAAGGCAACGGATTTCCAGTTCGAATTGAAAGATGCTCAATCGGGAAAAATTACAGAGGATATTCTGTTGACACAAGCGGTTGCAAGCGGAATTGTATCTGCTGCCGATACTGAAGAAGGGGATATGAAATCCAAAATTGAGCTGATTGATTACGATGCAAATGCATTTAAGACCATGAAGCAAGAAGGATTTATTCCAATTACTTACAGGGTGCAAGACAGCATGGGTCCAAATGGAAAAGGGAAAGAAACCCTAAAAACAGTTAATGTTAATATTTTTATCCGTTATAAGGAAGAAACCATCCGTTATGTGCGATTTATCAATAAAGAGTATTATGAAAAAAATGCAAATCTTGACCGTAGCGCACTGGCGGGAAAATATGACCAGATTGCATTGTTATCGGCAAACGGTGGTTTACATCCATTTTCCGTATGGTACACAAAATCGGAATATCGAAACCTTATTACAGGAACGTTTGAGAAGACCCAAGGTACCACTTATGTATACACAAAGGACGATATTAAAAAAATGCGGGAATTCGTGGAACAGCATGGAGTGGGAAATGCCAAGGACGAAGGTGCTTTATCCGAATTTGCAGACATCTTCATGACTGGGGATTACGTTCTTAAATAAGCATCTAAGACTGATAGAGCCGTATGCTGAAATGGCATATGGCTCTTTTTCTTTTTCAAAATACCATATTAAAAACAGGAAAGGAGGAATGACCTGTGAGATCAAGCATTGGATTATTCGGAAAAGTGATTTTAGTTGGATTAATTGCTGTGATTATGCTTCAGGTTATATCACCGAAAAGTGGCGTACTGGGGCTAATACCAAAAGCAGAAGCTACCTATAAAAAAGAATCTTCTAATGACTTGGTAGTAGACATTGCGAACGCAGAACGTCCTACTATCACTGGAGATACTTCAAAAGCAAAGATGAAGGTTGGGGCGGCCTTTAACTTAAATGATTTATCAAAAGTCGGATTGCAGATAGGATACAAAGATGGAACAGAAGCGACTTTTGAGATTACAGAAATTAAAGATCAATGGGATAATGCCTACGATGCCGCCAACGCCAGTGCCTTTATCCCGCCTAAAACAGGAACATACTATGTTACTTACCGGGCATACCGTGTATATCAGGGAACAACGTTGGAAACTGTCCAAGAAGTTAAAATCACCGCTGTCAAAGAGTTGTAGTAGAAAGGAGAAGGGGAATCTTCCCGTGTGATGTGATATGAAAAGTTCAATTGAATCTATGATTGGAATTATTATCATGGCTATGACCGCGATTGTTGGGACATCCTACCTAATCGCATCCTTAAATTCCATGAGTGCGCAGAAGTTTCATTCTGCAGTGGTAAGTGAAATCGAAGCATCCGATTTTTCACCAAAGGTCATTGCAGACTGCGAAAAGAAAGCGAAAGAAAATGGTTATAACAGCCTTACGATAACAACATTAGAATCAGTAAAAGGAAATGATTATGCAGAGGTTGTGCTGGATTATAATTATTCTATCCCGCTGCTGAATCAGATGATGGAGCATCAGATTGTCGGCTATGCCAGATAGGAGGGGACGGAATGAAAAATATATTAATCGGATTTTTCTGCCTGATGTTCTTAATTCTGTGCGGATTAGGTATCAGCATGTCTTCCGGTAAAACCATGAGACAGAACGAATTGGATTCTACCGTGTCTTCTGCGGTAGAAAACGCCCTAATGATGTTGGGGCAAAGTGATTTGTATTCTACAGCGGATGCACAACAGCTGGCAGCAGATGCTATTCAGAACAGTCTGGTACAGGCAGACAGCGATTCCAAATATACGGTTACCATTTATCTTGCGGACAAAACAAGGGGCATCCTGGATGTGGAAGTAACAGAACACTACAAACAACCATTTAAGCCAGGTAAGGTAACAGTACGGAAGACCGCAGTTCTGGAGGAATACAACAATGCAGATGATGAGAAAGTAAACTACACCATAACTTTTTCAGAAAAAGAAAAGGTTATCAAGCAGTTCGCTATCAACCGGGATGCAAAAATCCCGGACTCACAGATTCCAGGTGGATACAGCAAGTACAAATACAATGGAAAAGAATACACCTTGGACCAGTTGCAGACGATTATTGTGAATCAGGACATGCAGATTACATGTATGAGTAACCGATGAAGGATTCGTGTTAAGTAATAGTAGAAAGCACCTCATATTGGGGTGCTTTTTGTTGTTGACACTTCTTTTCACAAATGATAACATTTTGGTGGGAAAAATTCCCAATATAATAAAGAAGGATTTCATTATGTATATCACCGATTTTGAAAAAGAATTAGATGAAGAAGGTTTAGAAGAAGCAGTCCAAAGATTTCAAGCAGGGGATGAAAGTGCTTTTGATACCATTTACAAAAATGTTGCAAAGACTGCATATATCCTGGTAAACAGCTTTTTCCCAGATGAAAAATCCGAACATGAAGATATCGTCCAGGATATTTTTATCCATACCTATAAGAAAATAGGGTTATATGACCCCAAGTTAGCAGCCTTTATCACCTGGTTCCATAAGGTTGCGGAAAATAAATGCATTGACCGTTACCGGGCGTTAAAGAAAAAAGAAAAACAGCTTCATGTGGTTTCCATGGAAAGCCTGACTGTAGATGAGGACGGAAAAAAGTCCGTAGATTTTGAAGATGAGCGGATTGAATTTAACCCATCTGCTGTGATGGAACGCAACGAAGTTTCCAGGCTTTTGCGTGAACTGATGGAAAAGCTGCCGGAAGGACAGAAACAATGCCTCTTGTTAAAATTCCTGGCACACTATGACATTAAGGAAATTGCAGAAAAATTAGATATTCCAGTGGGCACAGTGAAAAGCCGGATTTCCAAGGGAAAGGAAAACCTTGCTGTAGAGGTTTATGCGATGGAAAAACGGGGCGTCAGATTGTACAGCATGTCTCCGTTGGCATTCTTTATTTTCTTATTCCTGTACGATTGCGAAGCAAAGGCTGCAAACCGCTCGGGGTTACAGGCATTGAAGAAAAGAATATCCGATGTTGATCGTTCTGGAACAACCAGAAGACCAGTTACAACTAATACAGCAGAACTGATGGAAGACTCTCTTACTGGTGAGTTTGTAGAAACACTGACGAATATAACAAAGATAAATTTTGAAAAAAGCGTTATAAAGAAATGTATGATCGTACTCCTGTCCATGTGCATGCTGGACTTTGGAGGATTTCTGTATTCTGTTTTACAGCAGGAAAATGAACCATCTGTGGTTTCCGAAGAAGAGAGACAAAGGGAAGAGACTATACAGCTACAAAGCGAAAACTCGGAACCTGTATCAGAAGAATATGCTTCATCTGAATCCGATCAGAGTATGGAACTGCCAGAAGATACGTCAGTCCTGACCGGAAACACAGTAATTGGAACTGTAGTAACAAAACAGGAATCTGTTCCAAAGAAAGAAATGGTAGAGAATACAGCTGCATCTTTCCCAGAAGGGCAGAAAAATCCAGAAACTTCGGAAGATGGAAATGACCATGGAACAACAACTCCTCCAGGAGATTCCGTAAACCCAGAGGTACCAGAAACTCCGAACAACCCACAAACTCCAGAGACACCGATAGAACCGGATGTTCCAGTAGAGCCAGAAAATCCAGCAGGACCAAATCTGCCAACAGAACCAGAAACTCCAGTAATGCCTGAGACGCCTACAGAGCCGAATATTCCGTCAGAACCAGAAGTACAGCCAGAAAATCCGACAGTTCCAGATGTACCAGCAGAACCAGAGATTCCACAAGAGCCAGGAACACCGACAGATCCAGAAACACCAGTGGAACCGGATGCACCGACTGAGCCAGATTTACCACAAGAGCCAGAAACACCAGTGGAACCGGAAATACCGCAGGAACCGGATGTTCCAGTAGAGCCGGAGATCCCACAAGAACCGGAAACACCAATCGAGCCAGATGTGCCACCTACAGAACCGGAAACCCCACAGGAGCCAGAACCTCCAACGGAACCAGAAGTTCCGGGAAATCCGAACCCTCCAGAAGAGAAGCCATTGGGATACGGGGATTACTCTGTTTCTGTTGTGAACAGGGCAGATGGAAGTAAAATAGCAAATGCAAAGTTAGAAATTTTGAAAGACAGTGTTGTAGTACGGACACTTTATACGGATGTAAATGGAGCAGTGAGCGATACGAAGTTAGAAGAAGGTACTTATGATATCCGGATTACTGCTGACCAGTTTCTTCCATATAAAGGAACCTTAGTCATTACAGCAAATCAGAATGTAAACATAGATGCTACACTGGAACGTGCAGCAGGAGCCTGCCAGATAGGGGATACCTTTTATCTTACGGTTGGAGAAGCTATACGGAATGCCAAAAACGGGGATACCATTGTTGTTATGACAAATTCCACGGAAGATAAACCTATGGTGGTTCCAAAAGATATGGAACTGACCATTATGAGCAAATATCCAGTTCAAATTAATCGGAATGAGAGTTCTTTAGATGATATGATTACAAATCGTGGCAATTTGACCATCAGCGGACCGATAAAGTTTTATTTTGTAAGCCCCTTAAATGAAGTATTGTCTAATGAAGGAACTGTGACCTTGTCTTCAGGTGTGGAGTTCATACATTCCAGTTCGCACGGAACGGTGATACGTAACAAAGGAACACTCTTAATAGAAGGGGAAGGCACAGCGTATCAGTGTGTTATAAGAGGCCGTGGGAAATACTCCAATTTTGGACTGTGGAATGAAGGCGTAGTTCAAACCAATAACTGCACCTTCCTCATTCAGGATGTTTCTTATGGTATTATACGGGGAGGAAAAAGTAAAGACGATTTCAAGGAAAACTATCACTATGAAAATGTAGAATATCCAATTTATAACTTCGGATAGTTTAAGTAAAGCCCAAGCCATATTTGAAAGGTTTGGGCTTTTTCTGCGAAAAAAAAATAAAAATTTTTAAAAATAATGAACCTTTTTTGGTTTCCTTTCGTATAAGAATACAGAACAACAGAAAAGGGAGGAAAAAATGATGAGAGTTTTAGGATGGCTAGGAACCATATTATGTGCACCGTTTTATTTTTTATTTTTTGCAATGGACAAGTTGAAAATGAATTATTGGATACCTGTTATATCTGGTATTTCCTTTGTTTACCTGTTTTTTGTTGGTATCAAAGCCAATACAGAAGGGATGTCAATAAGGGATGCCAATGGCATGATAGATATTGTAAAAGTAATTGCAATGATGTTCGTTATCCTTTTCATTATCGTGGCAATCTATATACTCTGTATGATATGGACAGTAATTTCTGCAGCCAATCATATTTTGTGCATAGTACTTGTTTTTGCATTATTACCGTTTGTATATGGATTTGCCTACTGCAACGCATGGCGCCAGGGGATGTCCAAATGCGAGCTGGAAGGAAAACTTACATACATACAGCACGAAAAAGAAGTAAGAAAACAGGAAATCAAATCCAGGCAGGAAGCAAAGAAAGCAGAAAAAGAACGTAAAAAACAGGAACAGTATGCAAAAGGATATCAGAACCAGCAGGCAAAGCGGGCTGGCAGCCAGCAAAATGGGGAACAGCAGTATTATGGATACGAAGATTCTTATACGGGGCAGCAGCACCAGTCCGGAAACTATCAATCTGCGGATACTTCCTATGTATCAGCATTATCCCTCTTTATGCTGGAAGAAGGATATACCATGGATGAACTGAAAAAACAGAGGAACCGTTTGATGAAAAGCTTCCATCCAGATGAGGATGACGCTGAAACGGTAAGATATGCACAGAAGATTAATTGTGCGTATGAGATCTTAAAAAGCAGGATGTGTGCTTAGAAGTGCAGTGACGATTAAAAATGGCTTTTCATTGACACGTATGATGGAAAATGCTAACATATGTGCGGGAAATTTTCCCGATATAAAAAGAGAAGAAGGATAAAGTTATGTATTGTACAAATTGCGGAAAAGAAATCGATGAGAATGTAAATTATTGCCCCTACTGTAGGCAAAAAAATACATATAAAAGAACAGAAGAAACAGAGGCTGCAAAAGAGCAGTTAGAAGAAGCAGTTAAAAAATTCCAAGCGGGGGATGAAGACTCTTTTGATATTATTTATAAGAGTGTTTCAAAAACGGCATTTATCTTGGTAAACAGCTTTTTCCCAGAAGAAAGATCGGAACATGAAGATATTGTCCAGGATATTTTTATACATACCTATAAAAAAATAGGATTATATGACCCAGAAAGGGCATCCTTTCCTACCTGGTTTCAAAAAGTTGCCGAGAATAAATGTATTGACCGTTACCGGGCAATGAAGAAAAAGAATGCCAGTACCATCTCTATGGAAATCCTGACTATGGATGAGGATGGGAAAAAAGCCACAGAATTTGAAGATGAACGGATTGAATTTAACCCGGCAGCTATGATGGAACGCAATGAGGTTTCCAGGCTTATTCGTGAGTTAATGGAACAATTACCTGAAAAACAACGGCAATGCCTTATGCTGAAATTTCTGGCACACTATGATATCCGGGAAATAGCAGAAAAGCTAGAAATTCCTGTTGGAACGGTAAAAAGCCGTCTCTTCAAAGGAAAAGAGAATCTTTCAGCCCAGGTTTACGCAATGGAAAAACGGGGTATCAAACTTTACAACATGTCCCCAGTTGCTTTCTTTATCTGGCTGCTTACACAGGAAGTGGAAGCCGAGGCATCTGCACTTTCCCCTTCCAGCATCCTTCATGCAGTGGCAACGACAGCGGAACCTGCCATAGAACCAGAAGTGCATCCTGTAGCAGAAGCAGCCCCCATGGAAGGAATAGCAGAGGCTGTCTCATCCGGTGCCAGTGTAGCTGGGAAAGCAGCTGTCACAAAAGTCATAGGAGCTATTGCCGGTGTAGCCCTTTTGGCAGGTGGTGGATTTGCCATTGCCAATGCTTTTGATCAGGGCGGGCAGGGAGAACAGCCAAAAACAGCAATCGAAGAACCAGTGTCTGAGGAGCATATAAAGAAAGAAATTTCACTGATATCTTTGTTTGAAAATGAGGAAAAGAAAAAACAGTTAGAAAACATATTGACAATCGCACCTGAATTTGACAAGGAAAATCCGATTAATTCAGAAAAACTATGGAATGATGTTTTTGCAAAAAGCATTACAAATATCGTGACCTTGAAATCAGGTTCTACCGATTTACCTGTTACTCCGATTGTGGATCTAAATGATGTTGAAATCGATACAGCGAAGCCAGAGATTGTGCTTCCATCCGCATCATATGATACTGTTTTTGAAGCACTGGAGATATCCCAGGAATTGCTTAGTGAACTGGAAAAACAAGGGTTGTTTTATGAAGATGCAGATAAGATACATGCAACCTATGGTGGAATCGGAACGTTAGGTCCTTACGCAGCATTCATATCGGACATGACAGAAAAAGGGGATATTTTAGAAGTAGCCTTTGCACTATCCTATGACTCCGTAGACATTGATATTCCGCCAAGCAATGGGGATGAAAAATATACTGCTATTGTAGAAGCAAGTGACAATAACCTTGGGTATAAAGTTACATCTGTGAAACAGGAAGAAGATCCACAGTTAACGGTTTACCAGACGCTGATTGATGACTATGGAAGCATTTATTATTCAGGAGGAAAACCTGCTTCTGATTACATTAGCTTTGACTGTGGCATTTTCAATCCTTATCATGGAATGCCTTTAACATCAGAATACAGTTCTCAGATTTATTATGCTCTATATGACATCAACGGGGATGGATTTGAGGAATGCCTGTTTACCTCTGACCCTGGCATCGAAAAAACAGACTACCCAGGATACTACGATATCTGGACTAACGACGGGACAGAAGTACACCATGTCCTGGCAGGTGGATACCGGAGTTTCCAGATTATCACTGAAAATGGGGAAATTATAAATGGAGGTTCCGGCGGTGCTACCATGGGCGGATATGAAGTTTATAGCTTTACTTCTAAAGGAGAGGCCAGTGTAGTGGACTCTTATCTGTATGAGTCTTATGATGAGAATACTGCTGCTGAGATTGAGAATTTCCTTGCAAGACATCCTAAAGGGGATATTGCTCTCAGATGGTTTTTAATACCTAGAAGGTAACCTGAAGAGTTATGGCCGTGTAAGAACGGGAGAATACTCCAATATCATAATTCTACGCCAAAGCCTGAACAGCATAAAAACTGTCCAGGTTTTTTGTGTAAAAAAATCAAAAAACTTTCAAAATCATGAACCTTTATGTTTTTCCGTTCGTATAAGAATACAGAGCAGCAGAAAAAGTTCATGAAAACTGGCTAAAAAACAGGAATCTAAGCATGACAGAATAAATTTTAAAAATTTTACGAAAAAAATGAACCTTTTCCGTTTGCCATCCGTATAAGAATACAGGACAAGAAAAATGGAGGAAGAAAAATTATGAAAAAACTAATCAAAACAATACTTTTTGCAGCAGTCGGGTTTTATATCGGGACGGTAATAAGCGGTGGGGAATTGGTTATCCCAATGGGAATTTTCTGTATGGGTTTGCCAGCAGGCTTTGCCTTTACTTCAAGGTATTTCATTGGTTACAATCTTGTAACCATTGCTTTACATTTAGCAGCATCCATCCTGATTGGGTGGATCATACTTCCCTTCTCACTGGCAAGTGGGATGATACAAACTTATAAGGAATTAAAAGCACGAGCATAAGGAGGAAAAAGAGATGAAGAAAAAATTAATGGTAACTGGGATGATGGTAATGATGGTGCTCACAGCAGCAGGATGTAAAAAACAGGAATGCATCGGCTGTGGGGAAATGAAAAAATGTAACGAGCGGAATATTGGTGGGGAAACACTATACATATGTGATGACTGTCTCGAAGATTTGTATTAAATAGTAGAAAAGAAGGAGAATACAGAAGATGAAGAAATGTAACAATTGCCAGACAGAATGTAAGGATGATACAATTTTTTGCCCCGAATGCGGGGAACGCCTGGAGCCTGAAATGGGACAGGAGAAAACGCTGGATACACAGGAAACGGTTTCAGAAGAGATTCCAGAAGAATCACAGAGAGATGTGGCAGAAATGAACCTTGCATGGAAAGAAAAGCTGGATTCCATAACGGGTTTATTAAAAAAGAACTGGAAGCTGGTTCTTGCGGGAATTTGCATACTGGCTGTCATTGTGGCAGCATCTGTTGCGATAAAAAACAAAAAATATACCATTAACCTGGAAGATTTTTATGAAGTTGAGTTTTCAGGGGCAAATAAATACGGTTATACAACGAGTAACTTTGATGATAATGCAATCATGGACTATATTTTAGAAACTTCTGATAAGGACGATGATGTTTCTGAGTTTTCTAACTACATGATTGTGGACTGGATTATCAGTAATGTAGACACTAAAATGAGCAAATCCAAAAACCTGAAAAATGGGGATAAAATAAAAGTTACCTTTGATTACCCAAAAGACGCAAAAGTAAAAGGCTACCGGATAAAAGGAAATTCCATGACGGTAGAAGTAAAAGGCCTGGAAGATTACAGGGAAATTGATACGGATGAACTGTTTCAAGGACTTGAAGTAACAGCAGAGGGATACAGCCCTGGACTGAAAGTACATTTAGATAATACTTCTAAGGATTCGGTCTTATCCGAAATAAACTATGTTATTAAACAGGATGCTGCTGAACAGAACTACTACTATGGAAATGGCGATGTGATTGAAATCGGAATCGGCAATTTCGATTTTGGGGCATACAAAGCAGTTTATGTAGGAGAACCAACCATTACCTATGAAATAAAAGGGTATCCGGAAGTCCTGTCCTCTATTGAAAACCTTTCAGATGAGCAGATAAACGAAATAAAGGGAAACATAGATACCTGGATGGCAGAAGAATGCGAGAGTGATAATGGTAGTGTATGGCATGATTATGAACCGGTAGCGCTGAAAAGCCTGGCATTTACAACAGACGAAGGAATTGTTACAAATGCTGCAAATACTTTCTTTGGAATATACGAATGTAAAGACCTTCAAAACGATGGAAAAACCTGTGTGATTGCAGTTTTTTATTGTGATGTGATTCTGGATAACGGTATCTTGGATTTTTCAAAAGTACGGACTTTCACGAATAAACCGGAAGTATTGTATTCATCAGAAAGCCTGGTAGAACGGCATGAGAAGTATTTGAATACATATGATGCGCAGGTGATACAGTAACCTAAATTTATACATAGTGGCTATTGCAGCAGAAGGTTGAAAAATACTGCAACAGCCCAGGGTAAAATACATTACGCTTTCAGTTCCATATTGTCTAACGCATATTTAAGAGCCATATTAATCAGCTCATTCCTGGAACGGTTTGTCCTGATGGAAAGCTGGTTATACTGTTCCTGAAGTTCCCGATCAAGCCGGATCGTCATGGTAACCGTGCTGTCTTCTTTTGGCGTAATCACAAATTTTTCCATACACTATTCCTCATTTCTATTTCTATATCAAGTATAGTATATGAATATACGTGACATAAGTAACACAATTATGATTATGAATTTACATTATTTGTAGATTGCAATATGCATTGAATTTCTAATGCATTTTTGATATGATATAAAAGATGAGTTTTTGCAGATACCACTATTTTAAAAAATATTCAATTTTTCATGCCCAAAAATCAGAGGCAATTTCTGGTTTGGTATGATAAGGATGTCAAAAGGACAACGACATTCCCCTAAAAACGAATGTAAAAATTCATGTCAAGAAAGTGTACATATAACCATGCCACAAAAAATGAATAAGATTTCCTTTTGATATACTTACTATAACAGCAAAAACAAAATCACTTAGGAGGATTATTATGAACAAGAAATTAGTAAAAGCAACGACTGCAGCAGCATTGGTATCTACGGTTGTATCTCCGTATTCCACTGTTATGGCACAGGGAACAGGAACTCAGGTGGAAGCACAGTCTGAATCACAGACAAGCGTTCCCCAGTCCGTAGAGGAAGCAAAAAAAGCATTGGAAGAAGCTACAAAAAGAAATGAGGAAGCATTAGCTGCACAACAGGCTGCATTGGATGAACTCAATCTTGCGAAAGAGGAAAAAGAAAAAGCAAGTCAAATTGTATTAGAAGCCCTTGCAAAAGTGGAAGCTGCAAAAGCGGTTGCAGAAGAAATGCTTTCCCAGAAGCAGAATGAATCTAAAGATAATTTAGATGTTTTAAGCACCCAGTATGCAAATGCTGTGAAAGCGCAGGAAGAAGCACAGGCGTTTTTAGCAGAACAGCAGAAAGTCTTGGAAGCACAGATTGCCCTTCAAGAAGCTGCGAATAAAAAGTTAGAAGAAGCACAGGCAAATGTCACGGTAACGGAGCAGGATGTAACAGAAAAGCAGGATGCCTTAGAAAATGCAAAGGTACAGTATGAAACGGCTACAGAGAATGCGGAAGAGGCAAAGCAGAAAGTAGAATCTCTAAAAAATGAGATTACAGCTACAGAAGCGGAACGGGAACAGGCTCAGAAAGAACTGGACGAAGCAAATGCAATAAAATCACAGGCAGAAGCACAGCTTCCTGGTTTGCAGAAGGCTTATGAAGAAGCAAAAGCTGCTTTTGATGCTGCGTTTAATGATTATAGCAATGGTACGCCAGAATTAGAGGAAGCGAAACAGAAGGTGAATGCTGCTCATGCTGCTCTGGAAGCCGCAAATGCAGACCTGGAATCAAAGAAACAGAATGTTGCTTCTGCTGAACAAGCACTTGCAGATGCACAGAATCTTATTGTAGATGCAGAAAATGGAATCACAGAGGCAGATAAACAGCTTGCGATTGCTGAAGCTGCAAAGGTGCTGGCGGATGCACAGTCCGAATACGATTTTGCTGCCAAAGCAAAAGAAGAAGCGCAGAATCAGGTAACAGCAGAAACCAACACGCTCAATGAACTGGATGCAAAATATCAGGAGAAGCAGAATCAGTTGGCTGCTTTGGAAGCGGAAAAAGAAAAGGCAGAACAGGCCGTATCTCAAGCAACTCTTGATGTTGAAGATTGCACAAATAGAATTGAATCATATTCAAAAGTTTTACTTATGAATCAAGCAGAATTGGAACGTTTACAAGGAGTACAGGCTAGTGTTCAGAGCGAATATGATGCTGCTCAGGCATCCTTAAAAACTGCAAATACAAAAAAAGAGAATGCTGAAGCGGCTGTGAAAGAAGCAGAAGCCAAATTAGAGCAGGCAAAACAGGATGCTATGACTGCAAAGGAAAAAATCGCAAAAGGCTCTTTGGGCTTTTTTAAAGAAATGGGATGCCAGGAAGCTGTTGACCGTATCGAAGAATATTCCTCCGGAAAATATGCACAGTATTGGATGTTTGGGGATGAAAGAGACGCAACTTCTTTGGAAAATATGAAGGAAGCACTCGAATACATGAAATACTGCCAGCAGTTATTGAGAGAAGAGCAGGCAAATGGCAATATTGAAACTTCTTTTCCAGGTGATTTTAAGGTATCTTTAGATCAGATTGCGGCAGCGCAGGTAGGAGCAAATATTTCCAGTGTGATAAGAGATCATTCCCATGTAGTGGGAGATGAAAACTTATACTGGTCCGATTTAAAATCTCCAGAAAATGCTTATGATGCATGGTACTGGACGGAAAAGGAAATGTATGATAAGGGAGAAACAGATCCAAGTAAAGTCGGACATTATACCAATTTGAGAGATTCTGCTAACAATTACAGTGTCATTGGTATTGCGGTTCATGACCGTGTCATGAATGAAGATGGTACATTTAAACACTATTCGACAGTCAGCCAGACTTTCAATACAACCGAGGTAACCGGAGACGGTGAAGAAAATTTTGTATTTACCGTAGAACGTTACGAAGAACTTTTCATGAAATATTATAATGATCTTCATGCACAGTTAAACGGTGAGGAAGCTGCACAGAAAGCACTGGATGATGCAAAGGCTGAGTTAGAGCAGGCAATTAAAGATGTCTCCACAGCTACGCAGGTATCCAATGATGTCAAAGATAAATTAGATGCGGCAACATCCAAAACAGAAGCACAGCAGGGGACAGTCAATACGATAGAAGGAGAATTAAATACCTTAACGAAAGAACTGGAAGAGAAAAATCAGACCCTTACGGATGCACAGAAAAATTTGGATAAAGTAACACAGGATGTTGTAAATGCCCAGAAAGAATCAGATGCATTAAAAGAAAGTATACAGGCGCAGAATGAAAAACTTCAGCAGGCAAAAGAAAAAGCGGCTGCAGCGGATGCAGTATTAAAAGAGAAAGAACAGATTCGTAACGTAGCAAAAGATGCCTATGATACCTTAGCCGGACAGACAGATGGAAAAATTCCTTCTGTAGAGGAAGCTGACCAGATGTTAAAAGAAGCGCAGGACGTAAAAAATCAGGCGATTCAGACATTAGAAAATGCAAAGGCAAACGAAGCAGAAAAACGTGATGCTTTAGCCAAAGCAAATGAAGCGGCAACAAAAGCAATTGAAGAGGTTGCGAAAAAAGAACAACTTGTAAAAGATACCGAAGCGAATCATGCACAAATTTTAGCAGGCATTTATGAAAAACTTCAGAATGAAAAAAATGCTATGGATACAGCAAAAACCACACTGGATGATGCAAAGGCTGTTCTTGAAGCTGCAAAACAGGCAGTAGAAGAAGCTGAAAAGAACTTCCAGAAGGGAGATGCTAAAGTAAAAGAACTTTATAAAGAATTAGAAGCAGCACAAAAAGACTATGAAGCCAAAGCTGCTGAACATAGTGAAAGTAAGGCTGCATATGAAAATGCACAGAAAGATTATGATACAGTAGTGGAAGCAATTACGCCTTTAAGAGAAGCAAAGGCTGAATATGACAAAGCGGTTGCTGATCGGAAAGCACAGGAAACGAATGTTGAAAAAGCTGATCAGGATGTTTTGGCAAAAGATGCATTGAGTGCAACAGCCAAAGATGCTGCTGATGGCGCAAAAAAGGATTATGATATTGTGTCTGGGGTTACAGTGGATAGTCTGTTGGAAACTCCAATGACAGATGAAGAATATCTGTATTTAAACGCTTATGTTGATGAATATAAAAAATCTTTAGCTGAAAAAGAGCAGGCAGCAAAAAATGAACAGGCGAATATCGATAAAGTCAGTGCATTGGAAATAAAATATGAAGATGCGAAAAAATATGCAGTACAGACAAACGCGGATCTGCTGATTGCTCAAGACAACTATGATAAAGCTGTAGAAAATTCAAAACCAGAACAGACAGAATCCATTGTAAAAGTACAGTTTGTTGACGAAAATGGTAACGTAATTGCTGGTGGCGATTACTTTGTTGATGCAGATGGTGATGGAATCTTTCATCACAGTGAACTCTTGGAATGGGTACCGGAAGGCTATGAAATGAAAACATCTGGTGACTTTCAGGTAGAGGCATATAAAGAAACTCCATTACAGCTTACAGTTGTTAAAAATGTAGTTCCAGAAGAAAAGCCAGAAGAGCCAGAACAGAAACCAGAGGAAAAACCAGAAGAAAAGCCGGAAGAAAAACCGGAACAGAAGCCAGAGGATATGCCAGAAGAAAATCCAGAACAGAAACCGGAAGAGCAGCCAGAGGAAAAACCAGAGCAGAAACCAAACGGTTCTGAGAATAATAGCCAGAATCATGTAGGCAAAGACGAAAATAATAGTGAAAGCAAAGACGAAAATAAAAATCAAAAAGCGCCTAAGACCGCTGATTACTCACCGGTAGGAACGCTTTCCCTTACACTGCTAGGTTCTGCAACCATTGCTGCCATGGCCACCGTATTTAAGAGAAAACGTCGTACAGACAAAAAATAAAAAATCACCTGTAAAAGATGCTCTGATTCGGCAACGATTAAAAGGAGATTCCCTTAGTGGAGTCTCTTTTTTTTGTAAAAACATTACTGGTTACGAAACTTTGTTCGGTTTTACTCGTATGATTCTTTTTCCTAAATTCTTCCATATTAAATGCGAGGATTTAATAACAGGAGGAAGAAGATATGAGATATACGGATATGACTGAAGAAGAACTGAAAGTGCTGGCAAACAGGAAAAAGAAGAATGGCAGCTTTACGCAGCAGGCAATCACAGCACAGAGAGAGTTATGGAACCGCACACATTACGAAATCGACAATGTATTAGAGGAGTATTGTGACGGTTACTATGATGATGGCTACGAAGAGATGGATATCCTGTCTCGTCAGTATTAAGAGATGCCTTTACGGTGTCTCTTTTTTACAGGTAAAATACAAAATGGCATTTTCTCCCATATTTCTTTTGCAATAAAAAATTACAAAAAAGGAGAAAAAGCCTATGGATAACACACAAAACTCATGCTATACTAGAAGAAAGAGAGTACCCTTCGAAGAACTGACGTTGGCAGACGATTTCCTATTCTGCAAGGTCATGCAGAATAAGCGACTGTGCAAAGAATTGTTGGAAATCATTCTCCATGTCAGAATCGACAAAATCGAATATACCGAGTCACAAAAAGTATTCGATGATGTCATCGACGAAAAGAGTATCCGCATGGATGTGTATGTTAAGGATGACAAGCACACGATTTATGACATTGAGATGCAGACATCTAATACGAAGGAACTGCCAAAGAGAAGCAGATACTATCATTCCTGCATCGACAAAAGCCAGATTGCCAAAGGGGAGCCATACAGCAAACTACGAAAAACATATGTAATCTTCATCTGTACCTTTGATCTGTTTGACCGAAATTTTGCCAAATACGAATTCGATACCATGATATTGTCAATATTGGTTTACACTTTTTTCTCAAGAATGTTCGACCTCATGCTGCCTCCTGTAGCGAAGCATAGTATTGTTGTCGCTTAACCATTGGAGGTAGTCCACCATTAGCAGAGCAGATCCTCCGATTATTCCAGTAGCTGATGAAGTATCTCCAGATGAGCGTCTTTAACTGCTCTACGGTCATTGAGGTAGGATCGTAACGACCATAAAGTAATTCCTCTTTGAAGCGTGCCCACATGCTTTCGCATCTGGCATTATCATGGCATCTGCCACCGGCACTGTTCATGCTTTGAACAATGCCATATCTGTTGATAGCTTTACGATATAGCTCACTGGTATACTGGGTTCCCCTGTCACTGTGAAGAATAGCTCCACGGAGCATCGGGTAAGCTTTGCAAGCATTCTCTAAGGTTTGTTCGCATAGGGTAGCTCTCATATTTGTATCCATAGCAAGTCCCAATACTGCTAAATCATAGCAGTCAAAGATAGCTGAAACATAGAGTTTCCCATCAGAAGCCTTTATTTCAGTCATATCGGTCATGCACTTTTCAAGAGGCTTTTCAGCAGCGAAGTCACGCTTGATTAAATCGTCGGATTTACTGGCTTCTCTATCAGCTTTGGTAATACCATTCGGCTTACGTTTTGGTTTATGATTAAGACCAATTTCTGCCATGACACGATAAACAGTTCTCTCACCGGGAATATGTACTCCCTCAGGCTGTTTGAGCTGTAAGGCCTGATACATACGGATTCTTCCATAAGTGTCATTGCATTCATCTTCGCTGCAAATATCAAGCATTGCATCTGCCAGTGCCTGATATTTCCAAGGGGTATCTTTTGTTTTTAGGAATTTGTTGAATGCCTGCCTTGAAACATGAAGCACTTTGCAATAAAAAGAAATTTTACCCTTAATCCGGCCGTCATCCGTTTTGATTGCAATAAACATTAATCTCTGTTTTTTGCTGACTTCCGACGGCTGGCTGCGAAAAAAGCACTTGCTTCCTCAAGGAATTCGTTTTCTTCTTTTAAGCGACGAATTTCCTTATCCTGCTCTTTTACACGCTTTCTGAGTTCAATAAGCTCATCGTTAAGGGATAAAGCATTCTTGGGCGTATGAACTGCTTCATTTGCACTGAGACGCCCCTCTTTGAAGGCTTTTATCCAAGTGTACATAGTACCCTTTGGAATCCCTAATTCCTGAGCAGCTTTATGACCGCCGATTTCCTGGGCAAGCTTTACCGCCTGTGCTTTAAATTCATTGTCATAAGATTTTTGATTCTGTGCCATAGGTTTTTCTCCTGTTCTCGTATTGATTATGATTATATATCAAAATCCTTGAGAATAGGGTGTCAACTTTTATGATACAACACCACCATTTGCAAGCAGGACAAAGGACTAATCTTACCGGATGACCGGCATACGGTTTTCGTAAATGCCCAGGGCGTAACCAATGATCAGAAACTCAAAGAGTTCTTAGATTTTTTAAGAGATGGAGAAGTCAGCAAGTCTCCATTCATCCTGGATCTGAGAAAAGAGGTCAACTACGCTTCCAAAAATTCAAAGTGGAGGGAGGAATACGACATGCTGCTTGCCAGAGAACAACTTCTAATTGAAGAGGGTCGTGCTGAAGGTATTGCCGAAGGTCGCAAAGAAGGCTTGGCACAAGGACTAGCACAAGGTGCTGAAAAGCAAAAACAAAATACGGTATTCTTCATCAAAGAAATGCAAAAAAAAGGCTTGTCCGCTGAAGAAATTTTGGCATCACTTTCTGGTGACGAATTAAAGCAAAGCTAAGATTCAACTACGCTTCTAAAAGTTCTAAGTGGAGGGAGGAATACGATATGTTGCTTGCCAGAGAACAGCTCCTTATTGAAGAAGGACGAAAAAAAGGCCTGGCGCAAGGTTTAGTACAAGGTGCAGAAAAAGAACGTGTCTTGCTGATTAAGCATGCCTTACAGGGCTGTACGCCAGAAGACGTATCGAAACTTCTTGGTATTCCGTTACACGAAATTCTGAAAGTTGCGCATGATGTATAATGCAACAGCGAAAGAGATGCCTTTATGGTGTCTCTTTTTTTGTAGGCTAAATACAGAACAACATTTCCTGTCATATATTTTTCCTACGAACTTCCTCCCATATTCCAGATAACGGAATGTAAGAAGGTGAGGTGACAATACATGCAAAGAGATTTGTTTGAAGATGTGAGAAAAATTGTTGGGTGCGATTATATTACCGATTTGCCGGGGCATCCCGTAGATGTTAAACTGGCTCTTCGAAAACTAGATAAACGAAAATACGATGCAAGGCAGATTAAAGATTTGCTGGAATATATTCGGGATTAAATTCTGAAAATTCCCACGTGAAAAAGCCCCTAGCTTTAGGAGCTTTTTTACATGGCATTACATTCAAATCTTTTTGATCATTTGTACCATGGGACAATCACCATCTGGGTTCCTACTAATTTCTGAAAAATCATTTTTTTTGTAAAAAGAAACTAATTTTTCTTCATCTTTGCATTCAATCATGATGTATCGACCACCAACAGATTGTACTGAAGTTTCGATAATATCATAAGCGTATTGCAACAGTTCTTTACCAGATAAATGTTCTTTTGAAAATTTAGAGTTTCTTCCTAACTGTCCAATCAAATAGCACGGAATATCATGAATTTGTTCCCCGTGTATTTTTGCACTGAATCCATCTAATTCCTTTCTCATGCGATTTGAAAGCGCTTGAGGTATGTACAAGGTTTTTAATGCCAGAGAAATGTAACCATAAATCGTGACATTTTCCAATGTGTTTTTTTGAAGTTCTTCGGCATCACAAACTAGATATGTACGGGCTTTTGATAAGCACTCAAAGTTAACTGCCCGTTCATGCAAAAACATTTCAATATCAGGGTCTTGTTCGCAGAAAAAAGAAGACAAGAACTTTTGAAGTAATTCATTGTCTTCTTCCAATAATTGCATCATCTTACTGAGCGGGATAAGCACTGCTTTAATAAATCTTCACTCCTATCTCTATCTTTCTCAGAAAAAGGATGTTGTGAAAGTATTTTTTTTGATGGTTCTGCATTCATTACATGAAGCAATTTACGCAACGAATCCATGCTGTCGATTTTCATTTGTTTATCAAATGTACTGGTAGCCATAAAACAAATCCCCCTTTCTGGAATTTATGTACTTTTTATAATAATTTTACGTGTGGGTGTACTGAAATAATATCATATATAAATACATCATTTTTACTTGATGTTATTATACGCAATTTTAAAAATGTTGTCAACCACTCGACACTTGTTGCAAAACAGATTAAGGATTTGCTGGAATATATCCGGGATTAATTCCAAAAATCTTTCTAAATCTCCCATATTAAAAGAAAAAGGAGAAGTTAACATGACAAAATTTCTGAGACAATGCAGTATCTTGGTTCTTCTGGTCGGTGTTCCCTGCATACTTTTGTTTAAACTGAAGCCTAAAGAATGTCCGAGACCGTTTGCGAAAATTTATATTAAGCTGCCAAGATGCGAAAAATAATTTTCTCCCATATTCCTTTTGTAATAAAAAATACAAGAGGAGAAACTATCATGACAGAAGCATTCTTGAAAGAAAAATTATTGAAGTTATACCACCAGTTATCCTATGGAGCAGAAGAGAGTATCCATGGAGAGCCACAGGCATACCTGTATCTTCCAAATGGAAAGTACATTGAAGTAACCTACAAGGAAAAAGAGATTCCGTATTTTGTATGGCAGGTTCGCTGCATCCAATCTGTTCAGGAGCAAGGATTATATGAACTGGTTCCTGCTACTCTCCATCAGCGGACAAACTACAGCTTATGCATCCAGGACCTAGAATCCTGCATCCGGGCGGCTGTACCTATCCAGCCAGTTGCGGAAGAAGTAACAGTATGCTTAAACGATATGCGAAAGAAAGGGCTGCCTGTCTTTTCTGGAATGCAAAAAGATTTGGAAAAGTACATTGCAACTTTTTTGAATCACTGCCGGAACCGGATGGCAGATTATCCAAATCGTGTCGAAGCATTACAGACTTTACTTCGATACTCTAAGGGCAGAGCAGATAAAGCACGGACAATTCAGCTTCTTAATTACATCTAAGCATCCCACAGAGGGTGCTTTTTTCTTGCACAAAAATAAAAATTTTCTGGAAGTCTGCCATATTAAGAATATAAAAAACATAACAGGAGGAAAGTATTATGATTATAATTTTTTTGTTACTTTTAGGGATTGGGCTTTCTATTTTTTTTAACCAAGCAATCTCTCGAGGAAGTAAGCATCTGACTACTCCCCATGAATAAATTCAGGGGGTTCTATTTTGAAAACTTTAACAAGTTAACCGCATTTCTATTTCGGGCGAACCTAATATCACTGATGCGTTTGCATAGAAATTCAGGAACCTAACACGCAGGGTGCTGCACTTCGCCGGCTCGGTCAAGTAAGAACACAGGGAACTTGCCGGCCTGCCGTATGCTTTCGGTTTCCATTTAACGTTGGTATAGTCAGTCCAACGGGTATATATTTTATGCGATATACCAACGCAAAGCTGGGTCATCGAGTTCCTTTAGATGAGCGATTTCCTGGTCATGCAGTTTTTGAAACTGCTTAAAATTACGGATACAGGCTTTGCGGTCTACACGATCCAGCTCATCCTTGGTGTAGCAGACCAGAAAGCCACTATATAGGTCACGCTGGATTTTGGTGCCATCTGGTAAGGTATGCCAGCGTTCATTTAAGGGTTTCTTGTTGCAGGTATTGGATACATGGTCATATTGGCTTGCTTTTACGGTAAAGGTATCCACCTTTTTGATTTTCGTGCCAACATAGGACAGTTTTTGGTCGATTGCTGCAATCAGGGCAGCAGGTGCCCGGCTCATAATGGTTTTCCCATACCGCTTTTTTGAACGTTTACGGCCGTTTTTCTTATTTACGGTCGTTTTCTTTGCTTTTTTAGAAAGCCCGGAAATGGACATTTCTTCTACACGGATATCAAGACCAAGGCTGACGATCTCATTTGCCAACGCCTGATGGGAAGTGTGCCGATTCCAGGCGCTGCGGCGGTACAGTTCTTTTCGTTTTGCCTCTAGTTTTCTGTAGCTGTTGGATTTCTTCCAAACCTTTTTGCCTTTTTTGATAGTCCCATCGCAGTTGTAATTGCCAGGGTTCGTTGCCCGTCTGGAGCGGTCCATGGCACGGTTTAGCTGCCGGATTTTCTTTTCATCCATAACAGTGCCTGGCGCTAATTCCCTTAACATAACCTTCTTTTTTGAGACAACCGCAATGGTTGAAACACCCTCATCTAAACCAACCCGGCTGTTTTTGCGTCCATAGTTTAGGTTCTTTGTTTTTGGCGGAATCCCATCCAGGACAAGCTGTGCAAAATAGCGTTGTTTCCCCCGGATGGTACGCCGTACCAGACGCACATATTTTACCTTATGTTTTAAGGCTTCGATTGCATAATTGTCGTTCTTTTTTATGATTAATGGATATTGGTTCCCTTTTCCAAACTGAATACAGGCGTCCCCGATGTATTTTAAGGTCGATTTATGGCTTTTGCCTTCCACAGAAGAATCTGAGGTCCTTGGCAGGAAATTTGCTTTTTGGGATTTCCCATATAAGATTTCTTCCACCGCCTGGAATGCCTGGGTTGCTAATTTCTGGCATTCGTCTGCACCTAAAATGTCACTGTATTGATGCTTTGCGTACAGCACATACTTATGTAAGTCATACTCGCTAAATCCAATACGTCTTTTTACCGCATTGAGTTTCTGACATACCTTTGCGAATGCTTCTTCATCCCTTTTACAGGTACGGTATTCTTCCATCAATGCCTGGTATTCCCGGTCATGCTGCAGGATATGTAAACGGCGCAATGCTTCTTTTTTAACGGTATTTCGGATTGCAACAGCCACATTCATTTTTGTGTCTAAGGTATGCTTGATACCCAGGTCTTTTAATTTTGTGCCTGGTTTCCGTTCTTTTAATAACGTTCCGCTGTAACTAACCTCTAATTCCAAAATGAATGATGGCATAGCTTCTCCTTTCTATTGATGCCGTTTCTGGGCTTCAATGTATTGTTTTATGGTATCTTCATTCACATGCCCAACGGTACACATGAAATAACTTCTTGTCCATAGGCTCGGAAGCCTTGTTTTTAAAGAAGGGAATTCGCTTCGCAGTACCCTGGCAGAGCGTCCTTTCATGGATTTTACGACTACATGGAGGCTTAATCTTGGGTCAAAATCCAGAAACAAATGTACATGGTCCGGCATGATTTCCATTGCTTTAATGGTAACGTCCATTTCTTTTGCGACTTCCAACAAAATTTCTTTTAACCTGGTTTCAACTTCTCCTATAAGGACAGGGCGCCGGTATTTTGGGCACCAAATCACATGATATTGATTTTTATAAACCAGTCCTTTTTTATAGGTATAATCACTGCTCATGTATAGACCTCCCTTGTATAATAATTATACTATATATTAGAAATAAGCACAATAATCGTATCTAATTTTTTCTAACTTTTCAAAAGTGCATAAAAACACGCCATTCCCCCAAGTGACTAAAGTCATTGGCTCCTTGGCTAAACAATTGTGGAAAAGTATCCTGTGTAAATGGTAATACCGCCAGTGTACAGATACAGGGAGAGAGAACTGCAAACAACAAGATTCTAGAAGTCCTGTTTTTCTGCGAAGTTAAGGAAAAAGAGACTATTGAGAGCGTTATCATCTCAGTTCCTGGAAATAGTTCGAAAAGGCCATTAACAGAAGACACTGAAAAACCGTTAACCGGAAACTTCTGCACATCCTGCGGAGCTGCAGTCAAGGAAAGTGATAACTTTTGTTCCAGCTGCTGGCAGAAAACTAAATCAGAATAACAAGAAATGGACGGCATGACCGTCCTTTTTCATTTACAGAATTTCAACAATAATATGTTTTTCAGAAATTTTCCATATTGAAGCTATATAAAAATAAAAACAGGAGGAACAATGATGCAGAGAACCACCAAAAAAGAAAGAAAAGAGAATGCTAGAAATTTTTATCAGTTATTTAAGAACTACAAAGAGAACAGGGCTTGTATTGTTGTAAACAGAAATAGCAGTGGAAGAACTCAGTTTCTTGTTGTACCAGGATGTTTAAATACTGGCAATCCAGTTGTTGTTGCAGAGGATGCAAGTTTGGGTGTTGAAGGATGTTGGATGGAATTTATTCGAAGTATTCTGGGTGGAATACATCAAAAGACATATTTCGAAAATGGATTTAAAGAATGGTTAAGCGAAACTTTAGGTTTTGCTATTACTTATTATGATGGAATGGTATTCATTATAGAGCGTCAAATCAAAAATTCATAACGAAATAATGTATCTTTATAGTAGGAAAAGGGCGGCTTCACCGTCCTTTTTCTCGTTCTCTTATCGAATTCCCATAAAATTAAATTTGGAAGATAATCCCATGTAACAGATAATCACTTCTGCATCCGCTGGAATATTGTCTCTCCTAGTGTCAAACAAATCAATATATGTTTCCAGCCCGTATTTTTCAATCTGTTCCTCCAGAAGTTCTAAGTCCTTTTCTGTATATTCTTCCCAAAATTCCTCATCGTTTTCAAGAAACAGCATACCAGATTCAGAATCATACTGGCGTAATACCAGGCTCTTCAGAGGCTCTGGCAATTCTGTCACTTTGGGCAGATTTCTCAGATGATTCTGATTTTCCTCCAGCATGACAAGCGCCGTTTTCTCTGGAATACGGAAGGATTCCGGCTGTACAAAGCTGACACCGGAAATGATTCTTTCTTCCTTCTCATAACCTTCGTATGCAAAGAAAAAGTCCTCATTGCATTCCCCATATACATCTGTGTCTGTAATTCGAAATTCCATACTGATTCCTCCTGTATTTTCTTATTCCTTAAAATATGGGAAAAGTCAAGTATGCAAAATATGTAAGAATCTGTCGAGCGAAAATCCTTGCTGCTCTGGGGTTACTGTGGTATATTAAAGATGTGGAAAACGTCTAAACGACAAAGAATTACGAAAAGAGAGACAGCCTTCTGATGTTGTGGAATCACAGAAGGTTGTCTCTTTTTTAACGAAATCGAACAGATTTTCGGAACTGGTTATGGATTTTTTGAAAATAGGAAAGAATAATGAGTGTTAATCTTGACGTACTATAAATATGAGGATATTATAGTAGCATAAGATTAGGACAGGAAGCGTAAGACGCCCTGTCCATTTTTCAGAGGATAAATTATATGAAAACATTAAATCAGTACATGCACGAACAATTGCAAGACGATGAATTCAAAAAAGAATGGGAAAATTCTCAACCGGAATTGGACGTGATCAGAGCCATTGTAGAAGCTAGAACATCACAGAATTTAACACAAAAAGAGTCGTCTGAACGTACTGGTATTAACCAGGTAGATATTAGTAAATTAGAAAATGGAACACGAAATCCTTCTTTGAATTTATTAAAGCGGTTAGCGGAAGGAATGGATATGATGTTAGAACTAAAATTTGTTCCAAAACAAACAGTCAAACAAAAATGATGGATAAATGATGGATTCGTCTATTTCCCAAAGAGGTATCGCTTAGATATCTCTTTTTCTTTCTCATTTCGTATGCCCAAAAATCGGAAATGAAATACCATATTATATACTAGAATTACAAAAGAAAAGGAAACTGTCTTATGGCTAAAAAAGAAAAACTACAAACACTGGCTGAACAATGGGCAACCTATCTTTACCCAAAAAAAAGAAGCGGGGTTATAAAGTAATCAATTACGAACAAGCATAAAAATTTGATTACAAATGGCAGCAAAAACCTTGGAAAGCCGCGTAAACACTGAGTCCTTTTCCCACGTGAGTGGGAGTGTTCCCTATTTCTGGCTCTGCGGTTCACCTAAACCACCTCTTTTTCCCACGCAAGTGGGAGTGTTCCTAAAGTATTTCGTAAATGCATCTTTCGGCAGTACTTTTTCCCCACGTGAGTGGGAGTGTTCCTTGGACAACCTCTGTAGGAAGAAGTTCAAGCGAACTTCTTTTCCTGCTTTTCTCATATTCCTATTGAGAAGTTTTAAAAATAGGAGGAAACAATCATGATTAAAGAAGTCAAAGGAAATCTATTAGAAGCTAAGGAATTCATCATTGGGCATCAGGTGAACTGTAAAGGTGTCATGGGTGCAGGAGTTGCCAAACAAATTAAACAACAACTACTGCCCAAAGAGGAATTTGCAAAATATCATATTCTCTGCAAGCAGTATCCAGCAAATATCCTACTGGGACATGTGCAGCTTTGCCATATCCATACAAATGGCCAGCCAAAGATTATTGCTAATCTGTTTGCAGAGGATGTCCCAACCGGTAAGGGACTGGATACCAACTACGAAGCATTGCAAAAATGCCTGGATCGGCTGTTTGAGAACAAACACTGTACCTTTGCCCTTCCTGGATACCTGGGCTGCGGCCTTGCAGGAGGGGATTGGAACCTGGTGTATAATATGATCAAAAGCACTGCCAAGGCTCATGGAGCAGATGTAACGCTCTATTACCTGGAATCCAGTGTGAAGATGCTCTGGGAAGACTTCGGAGATGTACCGATGGATCCAGAGACAGAGTGCCTGGAAGAGTCCTGGCATGGATTTGCAGCAGGAACGCACAGGGAAGAAATCTGGAGCTGGTTTGAGGAAACGTTTGATGTCAGTGTGGCTGAATTGATGGGATTAACACCAGAGATACTTCCGTCTCTGGAAGATATCAAAGTAGACTACAGAGCGTTCCGGGAACTGACAAAAGATGTGAGAACACTGGAAGATATCAAGAAACTACGTGACCAGTTTACCATTGAAATCAACGGTCTTTCCATTTCAGAATACGAAGAGATGCCTACCAATATCGAATGTGTTTGGTATGATGGTTATGGCTGTCTGGAGGAAATATATGACTACTTCAATGGAAAGCCGAAGTTTCAGATTAACTGTAAAGAGTATGACGAAGTACGCCACCTTATTGGTGCCATTTCCGAAGATGATGTGACGGAAGAAAATTATCAGAAATGGCAGCAATGGATTTCCAAGTGATAATGTTTGAAAGAGATGCCTTTATGGTGTCTCTTTTTTAAATTTTGATTTTTCTCATATTTCTTATGAAAATTATAAGAAAATAGGAGGAACTATTATGGACACAGAACAAAAACGCACCTATGACAAAAAAGCGAAGAAAATTCTCTCTAACAAACGTATCCTGGCACACATTTTGCAAAGGGTAGTGGACGAATTGAGGGACAAATCCATTGAACAGATTGTTTGTTATATGGATGGGGACATTGAAATGAACAAAGTTGCCTTGCAGCCGCCCAACATCATTGGGGATAACACCGAAGATTATATCACAGGTGAGGAAACGGTATATTTTGATTTGCGTTTTACTTTGACAAAAATCAATGGGGAAACGAAAATCCTGTTCGATCTGGAAGCGCAAAACGACTATAACCCTGGTTATCCTTTGGTCACAAGAGGGATTGTATATACCGCAAGGATGATTTCAAATCAGATCAATACTGAGTTCACAACCAAAAATTATGGTGGTCTAAAGAAAGTATATTCCATATGGGTGTGTTTCAATGCACCGAAACGTGTAGGGAATGCAATCACAAAATTCTCCATGCACCAAGAAAATCTTCTTGGCGAAGTGCCAACCAAAAAGGAATACTATGACAAACTTTGCATTGTGCAAATCTGTCTGCAAAAAGATTGTGCAGAACATGGGGACAAACTCATTCGCCTCTTAAATGTGCTTTTTCGAGAGAAATCTTCAGAAAAAGTTGGCAAAATCCTCAGAACAGAGTATAATATACCTGTAGCAGGAGACTTTGAAAAGGAGGTAGTGGATATGTGCAATTTGAGCGAAGGCATTGAAAGAGAAGGAATTCAAAAAGGAATCCAAAAAGGCTTCGAACAGGCCGTGTTGTCTGCATTGCAAACCAACTCTCCAGAAAGCGTTGCAAAATTTATGAACATTCCGTTGGAACAGGTTCAGGAAATTATGGGAAAATACAAATAATTGTGTCATTTAGAAGAGATACCTTTATGGTGTCTCTTTTTTCTTGCCTAAAAATCAGAATTCTTCTTTCGTTTTGTATGATGTAAGAAACGAAGGAGGGAATATAATGGGACTAATTATTGATTGTTTTGCTGGAGGCGGCGGTGCTTCCGTAGGAATAGAAATGGCTTTAGGAAGAGAGGTTGATATCGCCATTAATCATGACCCGGAGGCGATCAGGATGCATCAGGTCAATCATCCGAACACTTTGCATCTAATAGAAGATATTTTTGCCGTAGACTTACAAAAATATGTGAAGGGAAGACCCGTTGATCTGCTTTGGGCAAGTCCGGACTGCACTTCGCATTCCAAAGCAAAAGGCGGACAGCCAAGAAAACAGGGGTTAAGGATATTGCCATGGGCTGTGTACAAACATGCCAAAAAGATATTGCCTGCCGTTATCATTATGGAAAATGTTGAAGAAATCCAGCAATGGGGTCCGCTTGATGAAAATGGAAAACCGATTGCTTCCAGAAAAGGGGAAGATTACAAAAAATTCATTACCGCCATGTGTTTACTTGGCTACCGCTACGAATCCAAAGAACTGGTAGCAGCAGATTATGGTGCTCCAACTACAAGGAAACGATGGTATGCCATATTTCGAAGAGATGGAAAGGATATTGTATGGCCCAAACAGACACATAGCAAGAACGGTCAGGATGGATTTCTGCCATGGGAACCCATCTGGAAGTATTTGGATTTACAGGATTTCGGAAATTCCATTTTCGGGAGAAAAAAGCCACTGGCTGAAAAAACAATGAACCGCATTGCAAGGGGAATCGAAAAATTTGTTTTCCATTCTCCAGAGCCATTCATTGTACAAGTAAACCATGGCGGGGACTGTTTTCGGGGACAAAGTATCCATAATCCGCTTCCTACCATTACTTCCAAGCATGGCTACGGCATTATTACCCCGTTATTAATCCAGTACCATTCGGAAACAGCCAGCAACAGCGTAAGAGGACAGAGGGTAACAGAACCAATACAGACGATTGATACCAGTAATCGCTATGGATTGGTACTACCTTTTCTGACAAAGTTTTATAAATCCGGGACGGGGCAATCGGTACTGGAACCCATACATACTATTACAACCAGTCCTGGGCACTTCGGGCAGATATCTGTATATGCGGTTCCAACGAATGACTTGAAAGACTGTTCTTTAGAAGCACTTCAAAAAGCAACTTGGGTAAGTCAGTTCATTATGGAATATTATGGTACCGGAATCGGGCAGCAACTACAAGAACCGCTTCATACCATTGTTACCAAAGACCGTTTCGCACTCATCACGGTCATGGGAAATTCTTATGCTATTTTAGATATTTTCCTCCGTATGCTCAGTCCGGAAGAGTTAAAACTTGGGCAGGGTTTTCCAGAAGATTATATCCTCGATCATGATATTACAGGTAAGAAAATCAGCAAGGCAGGACAAGTTGCCAGAATTGGGAATAGTGTAGTGCCTATCATGGCAAAAGAATTAGTGCTTGCAAACTGCCCGTACCTAAAAGTCGGGGAGCGTATGCCGAATATGCATATTTCAGAAGAAGAACCGCAGTTAAGATTTGCTTAATTTTATTTTTTTAAATTTTTGATTTTCCCATATTATATTTGTAATACTTATAACAGGAGAAAACAAAACAATGATTTTTTATATAATAGCAGTGTCTCACTGCTCGGGCTATTCAGATCCCGTAGGGTGAGGCATCTTGCACTCACCAAATACCGTGTCGTTTGACCCTTTGGAAGAGTATAAATTCACGCAGTAACTGAACAATTCTATAGAGTCTGTTTTGCAGGAACAGTCCTTTGGAAGAGTATAAATTTACATTAAAATCAAAATCATTGTTTTATTCTCAAGAAAGAGATGCCTTTATGGTGTCTCTTTTTTATATCCTAAAAATTTTTCTTTTATAAAATCCAAAATCCCATATTAAAGGCAGAAGAGAAGTTTGTGCATGTTAGCCGTTTTTCTGTCTTTATGTATCAAAGCTTCAAAAAATTAAAAAGGAGAACGTTATGAGAGAACTCATCCGTTATCTCATCTGTGGGCTGCTTACAACGGTGGTAAGTCTGTCCAGTTATTATGCTGCATCCATGATTCTTGGAACAAATTCTACCATACACTTACAAGCCTGCAATGTCATATCCTGGGCACTCGCCGTTGTATTTTCATTTTTTGTGAGCCGTGCCTGGGTATTTCAAAGTAAAAGTAAACATGTATGGAATGAATTTTTCGCTTTTGTTGGCGGACGTATTTTCACCTTGTTATGCGATATGGCAATCATGCAGGTTTTGGTATTCGGGCTGCAAGTCCCAGATTTGTACGCCAAATTAGTCGTACAGGTGGTCGTTACTATTTTGAATTATATCTTTGGAAAATTGGTTTTTAGGAGGAAAAGGAATGGATAAGATTGCGGTTTTAATCCCTTGTTACAATGAAAGCAAAACCATCAAAAAAGTAGTGGAAGATTTTAAAAGCGAACTTCCAGAAGCTACTATTTATGTATATGACAACTGCTCTACAGATAACACCGCTGAGATTGCAGAAAATGCCGGGGCAGTTGTAAGGAGTGAACCACAGAAAGGAAAGGGAAATGTCATCCGGAGAATGTTCCGGGAAGTTGATGCCAGATGCTATATCATGGCAGATGGGGATGATACCTACCCGGCAGAGTATGCCAAAGAAATGGCAGAGCAGGTATTAAACAACCATATGGACATGGTAGTCGGGGACAGATTATCCTCCACCTATTTTACGGAAAACAAGCGACGGTTTCATAATGGGGGAAACCTGGTGGTCCGTAAAGCCATCAACATGCTGTTCCATAGCAATATCAAGGATATTATGACCGGATACCGGGCATTCAGTTATAACTTTGTCAAAACATTTCCGGTAGTATCCAGGGGATTTGAAATCGAAACGGAAATGACCATCCATGCCATTGATAAGAACATGGCTCTTTCCAATGTCATTGTTGATTACCGGGATCGTCCGGAGGGCAGTGAATCCAAATTAAATACCATCAAGGATGGAATTGCTGTATTAATGACTATCTTAAAATTGTGGAGGAACTATAAGCCGGCGCAGTTTTTCGGATGCATCAGCTTGTTCCTGATGCTTATAAGTGCAGCAGTCTTTGTACCAGCTGTCATGCTTCCCTTTATGCATACAGGAATTGTAGAAAAGTTCCCAACCCTGATTGTATGCGGCTTTATTGCTATGGCATCTCTGCTTTCTTTTTTTACAGGTATGGTTCTGCAGAATCTAATTGAGAAGGAAAAACGAGAATTCGAATTCCGATTACAACTGATTGAAAAAAAGGAGAGGAAACGTGAAAGAATTAAATAAAAAAATGTATCACTTCCTGGGGAAGAACCTGTGGTTATGGATTACCTTACTTGCCTGTATGGTAACCTATTTTGTATTAAGCATCCAAGTTATGGACAATGATGGATGGTTTATCTTAAGTAATGGACGCTATATTCTGGAACATGGCATCCCATATGAAAATCCCTTTACCTGGGTGGAAGGATTGGATGTGGTGCTGCAACAATGGGCATATTCGGTGGTTGTATATAGCATTTATCAGTGGTTTAAAGTTCCCGGCATCTTTCTTTTCTGCTGCCTACTGCATATTACCTGCATGATGCTGTTCTGTAAAATTGCAAAGCTGAAACAAGTCGATACAAAAACAGCGCTTGTCCTTAGTTCTGTAATGCTCCTAATAGGTTCCAACTTTCTTTCCATTCGTCCTACCTTCATCACAGTACTGCTATTATTGTGGCAGGTGTGTGTCTTGGAGCAGTACCGGAAGGACGGCAAAGCGTGGAAATTGTGGCAGCTGGTATTGATTTCCTTTTTAGAAATCAACTTCCATGCAGCCATCTGGCCTTTTCATTTTGTCATGCTGTTGCCTTACCTGGTGCCTCCAATCAAAAACTTTTTTGTAAAATTTAAGCCAAAAGATTACTCCATAAAACCTTTTCTCATTGTAATTCCACTGATGGCAGCTGTTGGATTTTTGAATCCTTATGGAATAGATGGAATAAAATATGTGTTCCTGTCCTATGGGAAAGAGTTAAAGGATGCTGGGATTGTAGAACTTGCAGCTCCTTCCTTCCAGGATTCCGGCTTGGTTTTTGTTTTATTACTTGCTGTCATTTTATGGTGGATTGCTCTTCATCGGGAAGAAAAGATCGATGCTCCATTTTTTTATATCTTATGCGGCACAGCCATTATGGGAACCATGCATCTTAGGAACCTGATTTATGCATACGTTGGCATTTTATTATTCTTATGTGAAATGGTAAGACAGAACAAGCTGACGATCAAAAACATGATTTATGGGAATCTGGTTTTTGCTACTTTCCTTGGAAGTATTGCGTTTACATGGATTGGAATTAGTGGAAAAGTAATGGATTACAAACAGGACGATGATGTGTATTCTCCGGTAAAAGCAATTGCTTATCTGGATGAACACGAAGAAAAGGATGTAAACGTCTTTACGGAGTTTAATAACGGCGCTTACTTTGAATGGAATGGCTACAAATGCTTTGTGGACCCAAGACCTGAACTGTATTTTAAAAAATTGAATCACAAAGCAGATGTATTCCAGGAATACCAGGAACTGATTCAAACAACAGAACCTGAAAAAATTGATGCTTTCTTTGATAACTATCCGTGTGATTATGCGTGCGTATCGAAAAATTCTTCTTTAAATTTATACTTATCCATGCAGGAGGACTGGGAACCTGTTGTGGATTCCGAAGAATATGTACTGTATCAGGAAAAATAACCTGAAAAAGAAAATGCGTATGAGAGCGGCAGAAGATGCCGATTGGATGAGAGATGCCTTCGGGTGTCTCTTTTTCTTTTCCCTTCTTTTTCCATACTGGTTACGAACAATGATAAGAGGAGGAATCGTTATGTTTGAAAAACTTAGACAACTAACAAAACTCCATCTCTTTGGGCATTTGTGTGAGCGTGATTACAGCATTGGCAGACCTTTGTATATTTGAAGATATCCCGCCACACTCTCGTGACTTTAGTCATGAGTTAGGCAGCTATCCCATAAAAGAACCATTTTTCTTGCACAAAAATGCAAACGAAATACCATATTTGTTAAGATATAGAAAAATCAATCAGGAAAGAGGCTCTTTTATGGCAATCCAATTAAAAGTAGAAGAAGACGGAACATGTACCTTTTATGGAAGGACCATGCAGCCTGTAAAAGAAAAGAATAAACTGCTACTTCCATACGGGAAACAAATGCATTATTATGGGCAGGTTCTTCGACTGTATCCGTCAAAGGAACAAAAAGCTATCTTAAATCAGCAGATTGGGAATGCCAGGTTTGTGCGCAACCAGTATTTAAACCTGTGGATTCAAAAGTATCAGGATGAAAAGAAAACTTTATATGCCAGTGATTATAAAAAGAACAACCTTCCTGCTTTAAAAGAAAAATATCCATTTTTAAAGCAGTCTGATAAATTTGCACTGGAAAATGCCTTACTTGCAGTAGAGGATGCCTACAAAAATTTCTTTGCAAAACGGGCCGGATTTCCGAAATTCGCATCTTTCCGGAAACCGAATGGCAAGAAATATACAACAAACTATACAAACGGAAATATTGCTCTGGTCATGGAGAAAGGTATTCCATGTGTAAAATTACCGAAGGCAGGGAAAATACCATTTGCCATGCCAAAAGGGTTTACTTTGGAAACGTTGATACCTCAAAATAGTGCCATCAAAAAGGCAACCATTACCAAACAGACAGATGATATTTACGAAGTATCCCTGTTGATTGAGACTATCGTAGACATTGCCACTTGTGTGGAGGAGTTACATATAAAAGACATTGTATCTATCGACTTAGGATTGTCCTTCTTTGGCATTATCGGAAATTATGAACACTACGAAAAGATTGAAAACCCCCGATGGATTATACTGCACGAAAAGAGGCTCAGAAGACTACAGCAATCCCTGTCCAGAAAACAGTATGACCGAAAAACGCATACCGGTTCCCAAAACTGGGAAAAGGCACGCAAAAAGGTAGCAAAAGAACAGCGAAAAACTGCAAACCAGAGGAGAGATTTTCATCATAAGCTGTCTACAAAGATTGCAAAGCAGTGTGAAGCCTTCATTTGCGAAGATTTAAACGTCAAGGGTATGGTACAGAACCGGCATTTATCAAAAGCTGTTGCATCAGTAGGCTGGAGTTCCTTTTTAACCATGCTGCAATACAAGATGGAACGTGCCGGTAAACGTTTTTACAAAGTATCCCGGTGGTTTGCATCCTCGCAGATATGCCATGTGTGCGGATCTCAGAATCCAGAAATCAAAGATTTGTCGGTACGCACCTGGGAATGCCCAGTCTGTCATACTTTCCATGACCGGGATCGCAATGCCCAGTTAAATATATTGGAGGAAGGAATTAAACTATTAAAAGAAGACGGTGTTACTGTCATAGCAGCATAAAGATCACTTTGTAACGAATTAACTTAATTATCTGTAACTCTAAGACTTTTTTTATAAAATTGTAACTGTTAATTATGGTTTTGTAACTTATTCACTAAGTTTTTTCGATACCTCGTGGGATCGTGGGAGTCGTGGTGCAAGTCCACAAAAGCCTGCATTGTACAAAAGTACAAACTTTTCATGAGATGTGGGAACAGAGAGCCAGTGTAAGACCAGTCCAAAAGACTGGCAACAGGCATAGGAAGCAGGAAGCCTGATGGGAACCAATGTCGTGCCGGAGCCATAGCGTATTGGGGAATATCTGGAAGCTCGTGACTTTAGTCGTGAGTAATTCACGTTCAGATTATATACAAGGTCATGGAGAAGAAAGAAAAGAAGAAAAAGAATCGACAAAAAGCCAAGAGAAAGAGAAGGTAAGGGATGCCTTTAGGGTATCTCTTTTCGTTTGTATGCAAAATGCAGAATGGCATTTTCTCCCATATTTCTTTTGAAAAAAATCATAAAAGGAGAAAAAGCTTATGGATAACAACTCTAACTCATGCTATACTAAAAGAAAACCCTTTGAGGAACTTACGCTGGCAGATGACTTCCTTTTCTGCAAGGTTATGCAGAACAAGCGTCTATGCAAGGAACTGCTGGAAATTATCCTTCATGTCAAAATCGACAAAATTGAGTATACGGAATCACAAAAGGTTCTTGATGATGTCATTGATGAGAAGAGCGTCCGTATGGACGTATATGTGCAGGATAATAATCATACGGTATATGATATCGAGATGCAGACATCCAATACAAAGGAACTGCCAAAACGTAGCCGATACTACCATTCCTGCATCGACAAAAGTCAGGTTTCCAAAGGGGAACCGTACAATAAGCTCCGGAAAACGTATGTAATTTTTATCTGTACTTTTGACCTGTTTGAACGCAATCTTGCAAAGTATGAATTCGATACCATTTGCAAACAGGACAAAAACTTAACGTTGGCAGATGACCGACATACTGATATTGTCAATATTAGTTGACACATTTCTCTCAAGGATATCACTGACTATGCTGCCAGCTCCAAATCTTCATAATACTTCCTGCGTTTTATCATAGGAGGAAGCCCGCCATTGGCAGAGCAGATCCTCCGGTTATTCCAGTAACTGTGGAAATATCTCCAAATGAGTATTTTTAATTCCTCTACTGTCATCTGCTTTGTGTCATAACGGCTGTAGAGAAGTTCCGTCTTCATTCTGGCCCACATGCTCTCGCAGCGGGCATTATCATGGCAGCGTCCTCCGGCACTGTTCATGCTTTGATGGATGTGGTACTTCCGGATGGTCTGGCGGTAGGCCTCACTGGTATACTGGGTTCCACGGTCACTATGGATGATCGCGCCTTCCAGTGCAGGATAAGCAGTCAGGGCGCTTTCCAGTGTATGGATACACAGATCTGCTTTCATGGTTGTTTCCATTGCCAGACCAAGGACACTAAGATCAAAGCAGTCGAAGATCGCAGATACATACAGTTTCCCATTGGATGCCGGGATCTCCGTGATATCTGTAATACATTTTTTCAGTGGGGCATCTGAATGAAAATCCCGCTTCAGTAAATCATCCGATTTCATAGCCTCCCGGTCTGCCTTTGTAATTCCGTTCGGTTTTCGCTTTGGCCGATGGCTCAGGCCAATCTGCTCCATAACCCGGTATATGGTTCTCTCGCTGGGAATTGATACTCCTTCGGGCTGCTTCAGGCACAGCGCCTGATACATTCGGAGCCGTCCGTAAGTATCGTTATATTCATCCTCGCTGGCAATCTCTTTCATGGCATCCGCCAGATCCTGGTACTTCCAGGGACGGTCTTTGTTTGCAAGATATTTATAGAAGCCCTGCCGACTGACACCAAGCATCCGGCAGTAAAATGAAATTTTCCCGGTCATCCTGCCGTCCTCTGTTTTCAAAGCCAGAAAGATCATTCTCTGGTTTTTGCTGACTTCCGACGGCTGGCGGCGAAAAAAGCACTGGCTTCCTCCAAAAATTCGTTTTCTTCCTTCAGGCGGCGGATTTCTTTGTCCTGCTCCTTAACCCGCTTACGCAGCATGGTAATCTCTTCTGACAGGCTCATTGCGCTGGCAGGGGTATGAGAACCTTCCCCAATATCCAACTTACCAGTTCTTACGGCTTTCAGCCATGTATGCATGGTTCCTTCAGGGATTCCTAGTTCTTTAGCCGCCTTAGTGCCACCGATTTCTTTGGCGAGTTTTACTGCCTGTACTTTGTATTCATGGTCATATTTACGTGCCACTTTAAATACCTCCTTATTCTCTTGGTTTTATTATGAAATCCTTGAGAATAAGCTGTCAACTTTTTTTATACCACACCATATTTATATAAGTATTTCCCGTCTGTTCGTTGGCTCTCTCCAGTATGCAGGATACGTCCTTTACTATCCCGTCTTTTTTCTTTCATGGTGTCTGCTCCTTTCCTTGTTGGAAAGAGCCTTGATATGACTTGTGTTCATCATAACACATACAAGGCTCATTTGCATTAGATTGCGTCCAATTTGTCAATGACCTGTTCAAACTGTCGGCGTTTAATCTGTATGCGGTTGCCATTCATAATGAGCCAGCCAGCGTCCTTGTTTTCCTCTGCCAATCGTCTTAACTTGTTTTCTCCGATACGGAAATACTTTGACGCTTCTTCAATGGTAAGGGTGTATTTTTTCCATACAGGAATATCGTTGTTATTCATCAGATACCCCCTTTCCCATGTTTCGTGTCATACTGGATATAGGGGATAAGGTCGGTGCGGTCTATCCTCTGTAAGTGGGCGGTTAGTTTACTGGAAAGGGAATTGCTGTATCTTGCTTTATCAAGCATAGTTCCCACTTTTTTTTTTTCTTCTTATGCGTCATGTTCTTCTAAAACTTAATTATTTTTGTTAG
>QFCE01002446.1_pt1 | contig 185151 bp, 170 predicted proteins | sample 5346091 | NCBI WGS metagenome assembly QFCE01 (sample SAMN09062252, study PRJNA434731) | Human gut metagenome, whole genome shotgun sequencing project. | isolation source: stool timepoint A chromium assembly | host: Homo sapiens | collected 2015
TAGTTTCGCCCTAACCGTGACATATCCTTTACGATAACGGTAGCCACTTTCCCGGCTTCAATGTCCGCAAGCATGGATTGAAAGCCCGGTCTTTGGAAGTTCGCACCAGAATAGCCATCGTCCGTGTACCAGCGCAGATTGGAAAAGCCGTTCTGCTTTGCGTAGGTTTCAAGGATACGCTTCTGGTTGGAAATGGAATTACTTTCGCCTTGCAGTTCGTCCTCATGGGATAGTCTTGGATAAAGGGCAGTGATTTTCTGGGTGGTCTGTCTTAACATAAAATCCTCCGTTTCCGACAGCCAGCCCCACTATTCCGTATTTCGATTATACCACATGGGGCGGCTGTCTGTATAGCGGCTTCTGCTTCTTTACCGCCCGGTAAAATGACGATTTTTCTGTGCGGCTTGTAGCGTTAGGGCGAAAGCTGGGCTTTGTGTCCTGCGGCGGCTTCCGCCTCCAGCACTTTCATCATCTTATCGGCTGCGGTGTCGGTGGTATCTTTTTTGAAAAAGCCGGAAACGACAAGGACGGTGTTGCCCATGCGGATCTCTGTCACGCAGTCCGGGCGGCGTTCCGGGGTGGTGTTCTGCTTGTTCTCTGCCATAGGCAACTCCTTTCATTTCATCAATTCTTTTAGTCTGTTCAGCTTGGCTTGCGCCGTTTCACGGCGGAAGTTCTCTCCCGTAAAGAGGATAGGGGCGCACATTTCCAAAAGGCGGTCATAAATCCGGGCATGGGCGGTGTCCAGCGGATTTTGCAGGCTGTCCAATGTCAGATTGGTGGTAACGATTAAGGGCTTGCGGCTGCGGTAGCGGCTGTCAATCACATTGTAGACCTGTTCTAAACCGTACTCTGTGCCGCGCTCCATTCCAAAATCATCAATGATAAGCAGAGGAAAACGGCAAAGACGCTCGATATACTCGTTGCGCCCCTCAAAGCTGGCGGTCAGGTCATTCAAAATCGCAGAGAAGTTCGTCATGCGGACAGCGACTTCCTGCTCCATGAGGGCATTAGCGATACACCCGGCAAAATAGCTTTTTCCTGTGCCGACCTTGCCCCATAGCAGATAGCCGATATTTTCCTCGCGCATGATTTCCCAATGCTCCACATAGAAGTGTGCAATCTCCATTTGCGGGCATTTCCCATTGTCGTTGGCGAAAGTCCATTCCTGCATGGTAGGATTGGTAAATCCCCAGCGTTTCAAGTCCTCCACGGTGTCAAGGTGCTTTCTGCGCTGTTCGGCGGCTTCACGCTCCAAACGCTGGGCTTTCTGGCAGTCACATTCTGCCGGGTGGCGGTCACGCCCAAACAGGGCGGCTTGCTTTTCCGGGAAGTAGGCTTCTTTCGGAGTGTGACACTTGCCGCAGTAAAGCAGTCCGTCCTCGCCCGTGTAGTCCTCCGGCTGTGGGGTAACAGCCGTCATATTCAAAACTCGTTCTGTAAACAGATTACTCATAAGCTCTCGCCCTCCTTGCAGGTGTATTCGGGTATGCCCTGTTTCAGGGCAGCCTTTGCGGTATCGTCTGCCGCCCATCTGCGGATAGTGGCGGCGTGGTTTTTATATTTCTTGCCCGTGGACGCGATATAGCCGGAAAGCCGCTCAATGTAGTACGCCCATTTTTCGGGTAGCTCCGCTTGCAGTTCGGAAAGCTCCGTATCAGTCAGAAATACATTCTCATATCTGCCACAGCTGCGGGCGAGGGCTTGTCCCTTTAACTCTCCCTCTTTTTCTAACTCTATATCTATCTCTTTCTTTATCTCTATCTCTGGTGGACGAATGTCGGACAAATGTCCGCCATTTGTCCGCGGCGGCAAAAGTGCCTTATTTTCAAGCCTTGCGGCGCGTTTCCGTTCCGCTTCGGTAGAGGATTGACCGATCATCAGCTCGATGTCGGTCATATAAAGCAGTCCGCAGTCAAGCTGCTCCACAAGCCCTAACTGCTGGAAGATGGCTAATGCCCGTTCCACCGTCCCGATTTGGTGACGGGTCAGCGTGGCTATCATCTGGGCGGTATAGGGGATATGCTCGTCAAGCTGCAATCTGCCGCCATTTTTCAGCGATTTTAAGTACAGCTTCAAGAGGATATTGGAATACAAAATCCCGTCTTTCATGTCCTCCAACAGCACAATGGAATCGCTGTCGAAGAAGTTTTCTTTCAGTTTGAGGTAGTAATATTTGCGGTTATCTGCCATTGGCGGTGTCCTCCCTGTGTTTCCATCTCTTAGAGAAATACCGGGGGCAGAGGACGATAATCGCCCGGAAGCTCTGCTTGCAGCCGTGTGTGCAGCCCCGGCAAAGGTCATTGTAGGTAATACGGTTTCGGTGGTTGAGGAAAAAGCTCCATTCCAACCGCCGCTTTTTGCTCATGCGTGGCATTTCTCGCTCCTTTCTGCCGTTTCCGCTGGTATAAGCGGATAGGTCGGTAAAAATGTAGTTTCTCGGTGTCATTTTCGGGGATTTCCTGCGCTGTGCACCCCGTTTCAAAGGTGGGCAGTATTGCGGATAGGGTGCAGGGCATATCCCCGTTTTGGTATCGTTTCGGGGCGGTTTTTAACGCTCATGTTCGTGCTTTTTCTCTCTGTCTTTCTCGCCTTGCAGGATTTGAGAAAGATTGCTTTTCACGGTATGCAGCTCCTTGACACGGGCTTTTTTCTCCCGGTATTCGTTGTAATGGGCGTTCTTTTCGGCGGTAAGCTGCTCGATTTCCGCTTGCAGGGCTTTATGGCTTGGCAGCTTGGAAACGCCATGCGCCCGGAAATAACGGGCGGCAGCGTCCGCTATGATAAAATCGCTTTCGTGCCGTTCCCGATAGGTGCTGCGGGCTTTCTCCGTTTTCTGTGCTTTCAGACCGTCACGGGCAGGCTTGGTCTTGGCATAGGCAAGCACCTGTGTCTGAAGCTCCTTTTTCTCCCGGATAGCAGCGTCCAGGGCTTTCAGCTTGGCGGTGCTGTCCTGTAAATCCGCATTGGCAGATACCAGGGCTGCGTCCAGCTCCTCCGGCGAATAGCCGTACTGCCCGTAGGCGGCAACGGTAGCCGCCATTTGTTTCAGATTGTGGACTGCCGCCCAGCGGTCATAGCCCGCGCCCTTTCCCTCCGCTCGCTTCGCTGCCCGGTCAACCATGCGCTGAATACCGTCCTTTTCCGGGGTGGTTTGGACAGCTTTTTTGCCCTGCAAACGCTCCCTTATGTTGCGGGGGTATTCGGGTACGGTTGCGGTCTGCTCGGCGGCTCTGTGGGCGTTCTGTTCCAAAAGGGCAAGAACGGCAGCGCGGTCAAAATCATCTCCCAGCTTGCGGGCGGTAATGGGCTTTGTCCTGTCCGGCGTGAGGTAGGATAGCCGCCCTCGGCTCTCCTTGACAGTCACGCCCTGTTGCAAGAGAACGGCGGCGAACTCGCCATAGCTTGTGGCAGAGGACAGCGCGGTGCGTATGGCCTGCCGCAATTTTTCCTTGTCTGTTTCAAACTTCGTGGGCTTGGCTGGCTGCTCCTCGGCTGGCAAGGCGGCAGCTTCCTTGTCCAGCTTTGCCTGCCCTTTCCGCTGCGCCCAATACTCACGCTCGGTAATGCGGTTTTTGCTGCCATGCAAAAGGTCGATTTGATAGAGATTTTCCCGGTGGCACAGCTCCATGACTTCGGCTTTGAAGTATTCCATCGCCGCGTCTGTGCAGCGGTGTTTGCACCCGGCGCGGGTGTCTGCCGGTCTGTCCATGTAAGGCAGGAACGGAACTTCCTCTATCCGCAGAGAATTGATAACGATATGCACATGGATATTGCCGCTGTGGTTGTGTCCGTCCGGGTGGGTGCAGACAATGGCTTGGTGTCCGGGAAACTGCTTCCGGCAAAATTCCTCGCCCAACGCCTGCGCCCGGTCTACGGTCAAACCGTTGTCCACCGCGTCCCGTGGGTCAAAGCTGATAATGTAGTGGTGGCTTTTTACATCTTCCCGCTTCTGGTTCTTCCCATAGCGGAGATTGGAGCGCATACAGGCAACGGCAAAATCCTCGTCGCCGCAGTTCAGCGTGGCTATTCGATAGTCCTCTCTGAGCATGAGCCGCCCGTTTTCATCAAGGGTGGGCTTCATGGTAAACTCGTCATGTTCAAAGGTGAGGTACTGCTCGGCTGCGCCATAGTCCGCATTTTTAGAGCTGATATGTTTGAATGTTGCCAACAGCGTCACCTACCTTTCGCAGGACTTCAAACTTCAAGGCAGCAAGGTCAGAAATGGCGGCGCGGACTTCAACGGACAGGGCGTTGTATGGTGTGCCGTACTCGTTGAGGGCGCGGGCAATCTGATTGAGGTTGCCACCGATTTTTCCGTATTCGGCGGTCAGCCTGCCAACGGCGGACAACAGTTCATCATTGACCGGGGAAACGGTAACAATGGGGCGAATGGTCGCCCGTGTAATGGCTTGCCGGATAAATTCGGCTTGGCTCATGTCATAGTGTTTCAGCCGCTCGGTAAAGTCGGCGTATTCTTCCTCGGTCATGCGGGTTTTGACCACATGGCAGCGGTGGGGTGTGTTGTATTTTTTCTTCAAGCGTTGACCTCCTTTCTCGCCCGACAGGGCGCATGAGCAGGGTTTGGGGAAGGCACTCCCCAACAAGATTTACCAAAGGGCAAAACCGCAGATATGCGGATTTTGGCACCGTGGTAGAATCTTGCTCTAAAAAACTACCGCTTTCCTCGGCGGCTCTGGTTTGCGGATATACTGGCTTGCTCCACCAATATAGCGATTGCGGCGGCGTGTTCTGCCCGCTGTTCACCACTACAACGGTGAAAAGGGGGCGTTTTGGCAAACGCAGCGAAAATTTTTTTGTTTTCCCTGTCTGCTCCCTACAACAATCCGGCGGTGTGGTTTGCCAAAGATTTTTGAAAATGGGCGCAAAAAAAGCAGTAAACCTTTTCAAGATTTACTGCTTATCTGCCGCTGTGATGGGCGGCGGTATTAAATTGTCAGCCGTTTTTCAAATGGAATTTATCTGCAATCGCTTTCTTTCTGCTTTCCAATTCCTTTTCTGTAATCTTCCATAATCCTAACGCAATGATCTGCTATCTTTTGCATTCCGAGTTTCTTTCAAAAAAGGCAATTTGTATTTTCATCAGTTTCTTCACAAACAGTCAACTTCTGCTCATCCATATTGCTAATAGCAAGCCATGGGAACGCTTTATATTTCTTAGTGTCCCCAATGAGAAAATTGTACCCTATCAACTCATTTTCACGGAAAACGAAATAGAATTGTGGGCCTGAACCTGGAACTGACTTTTCCATAATTTGCTGCATTGTTTTCACGCCGCCGTATGCCGGAAAAAAACCTATTCGCTCAAGAGCATTTAATATGTCAATCCTTTTATCTGTGGGTATGTCTCTATAATTGATAATCTGTTCCATTTGCTCTACCCTCATTGAAGTTTAATTTGTTAGGCTCTAATTATACAACTTTTCTGTTTAGCGGTCAAAGTGGAACTTCAACAGGCTTTCTATCAGTTGCCTGACGATATGCTCCTGCATATCCATGTTAATCTGTCCGTCCATTTTCGCACAAGAGCGGATATATCCCGCATAATGGGATAGGACGGCGGCAACAGCTTCCGGGTCGCCCTCGCTTGCCTTAACGATTGTCTCATAGGGAAGTAGCTGGCTCATAGGACAAACCCTCCAACTCTGCCCGTAGCCGCCGTAAAATCATCTGAATACGCCGCCCGGTTGTGTTGCCAGCCCGTCCATATCTCCGTCCAATCTCCCTATGCGTCAATCGTTGGAAGTAGTACAAGAAAATGATTTCCTGTTCCATCTGTGATAGTGCGGACAGGGCTGCGGCAAGCTCTGGGCTTTCCAAAAGCACCATCTGACCACAGACGAAAAGCGGATAGCTGGTCATGCCGGATTGCTCCGCAAAGTATTTATCTGTGGTACTGAATGGATAGTGTTTTTCTTCTATCAGATATTCAAGCGAGATTTCCCGCTTGCGGCGGCTCCGTATGCTCCGGGCTGCGTCTATGGCAGCGTGGCGAATAACAGTCTTGCAAAAGGCATCGTGTGTATGCCGGATATGTTCTTGATACTTTTCGTGTTCGGTCATGGAAAATCCCCCTTTCTGAATAATGGCAGAGGGCGGCAGCATCTTGTGCTGTCGCCCTCTTGATTACCGAACAGCAAAGACGGGCGGGGCTGTCAACAGCGGCGCATTTCCGCCGTTCATCTTGACCGTTGACAGGCTCGGCTGGGTTTGCTATCTGCTCACGGCAATTCACTCTCATTGATAGGAATTGCTTCAAGTTCCGTATTCAAATTGTTCCAATAAGAGCCGATATCCGCACTTGTGAAATACTTAAAACCGCCTGCTGCTGACTTCAATTCGCCGTTTTTAACTCCATAGCAGGCGTAAATCAAATCGTAGCTTGTTCCATCTGAGAGGTTAAATCTAAAGCTGGTCACATCTGCTCCGGCAGTTTCCTCAGTTGTTTTGTCTTTTAAGGATAAGCCCTTGAACTTATCATACAGGGTCTTTATATCATTTTCAGCAACAACTACTTTCTTTTCTGCTGATGCAGGCACTTCGTCATAGTGGTACATTTCAACGCTTTCGACATCTTCAACCTCAAATGGGAAGTCGATTTTGACAGGCTCATAAGCAATGTTTATAGGTAACAGAAAGAGAGCTGCAAAAATTGCAATGATACAAAGAGCGATGGAAACGAGAACAGCAATCGTTATCTTTTTTTTGCCTCTCTGCTTTTCTTTTGCCTCATGGCGCATAATAACGCTTTCGCTTTCTTCGTGAAGAACATCTTCGTTCGTGTGAGAAAGCAATTTCTGATAAATTGCGTTACAGTCAGCACAGGCGTTCAAATGCTCTTTTACCATCTCTGCGCTTGCTTCGCTGCAAGCACCGTCAACATACAGCGGAAGAATATCTCGAACAATATCGCATTGTTTACTCATGCTTTTCATCCATCCTTTCTTGAATTTTTAGCTTTGCACGATGATAAGTAACTCTCGCCCATGATTCTGTTTTTCCAAAAATTGCAGCGATTTGTGAAAAAGATAGTTCCCCGAATACGCGAAGCTGAAAGACTTCTTTGTATGGTTCTTCCAAACGGTGAAGAACGAGGTGTATGCGGAACGCCATGTCAGAATCTGCAACTGAGTTCTCAACATTTTCATTTGATGGCAAGTCATTGATTTCACTCACATCAGCTACTCGCTGACGGCTTCGCATTTCATCATGGTAAAGATTTTTTGCTATGGAGCAGAGCCATGTCAATTCATCTGACTTACCTTTGAATTGTGATGTTGTAGAAACAGCCTTATAGAATGTGTTCTGCGTGATTTCCTCTGCTATCTCACGATTTTTGGCAAGAGAAATAGTATACGAGTATACCTGTAAATAGTAGGCTTTATAGAGCTTTTCATAGTCCATACTTGTCATCACCTCCTTCAGCTTCATAGGTTAGACGGAGAAATCGGAATTTCGTTACAAAGAAGTTTGAAATTTTTATACCTTTACGCTACTCTTGCTTTCTGCGGACTATTGGTAGACGCGCATTAACGGCAAGCAAAGAGATTGCTGTGTCAGCTTGATATGTTCAAATGCTAATTAAGTATAGCATACAGCTATGAATTTTTCTATTGCGTTCCCCTGACTTCGGAATAGTGGCAGGGCTGGCTATCCTTGTTTTGCTTTGTGCTTCTCTACCGTACATGAGCATTGGCGCCGGGGTTGTCGTTGCCGTAACCTTCCAGCAGGTTGATAACGCCCCAGATACCGAGACCGGCGCCGATTGCGGTTACTACTATTTTAAGTCCTGTTACTGATGTTGTAAAAAAGCCCATTTGTTTGTCTCCTTTTCAAAAAATAAAAAGGGAGCTTCTCTGAATTATAATTTTTAGAAAAGCTCCCATATCATAAGTTCCATATTCAGTTGTAAAACAACTTCTGGTCACAATGTCCAGAAGTTAAGCTGTGATTTCTCCGACATCGCATACCTCATCCACCACATCATTCCCCTTAAAGCGGAGTCTGTTGCGGTTCTTGACGTATTTTTCAATGTCAAACTGTGCCCAGTTGCGGATCGTACTGGTCCATTTCTTTGTAGCTTCAAATGTGGCAAGATACAGTGCCTTTAATAGAGCTGTATCGCTTGGAAATACGCTTCTCTGGCGATTCAGTTTCCGGTAGGTAGAATTCAGAGATTCAATAGCATTTGTAGTATAAATCACAGTTCTGACCGTCGTTGAAAATTTAAAGATCGGCGAGATTGCGTCCCAGTTATCCTTCCAGCGCTTCATGGAATTCGGATATTTCGGTGTCCATTTTTCTGTTACACGCTCTAAGGCTGCCAGAGCTTTCTTTTCATCTGTGGTCTGATAAATGGTTTTCAGATCCGTAGCGAAGGCTTTTCTGTCTTTATCCGGGACATATTTCAACGTGTTTCTTACCTGGTGTACAATACAGCGCTGGTATTCCGTCTTTGGAAAAGCTGCTGCGATCGCTTCTTTGATTCCGGTTAAACCATCGGCACAGATGATTAATACATCTTTGACACCACGATTTTTCAGTTCATTCATAACGGAAAGCCAGTATTTTGCGCTTTCGTTATCGCCAACACTGATGGTTAAAACTTCTTTTTTTCCTTCCGTGTTGATTCCCAGAATCACGTAAGCAGCAAGCTTTCGGATCACGCCATTATCCCTTACAGAATAATGGATTGCATCAATGTAGAGAATGGGATAGACCTCGTCCAGTGACCGGTTCTGCCAGTCTTCGATCTGTGGCAGGATCTTATCAGTCACATCAGAAATAAAGCTTTCAGAAGTTTCAAAGCCATAAATATCTTCGATGGTTTCGGAAATCTGCCGGGTAGTCATTCCTTTGGCATACATGGAAATGATCTTCTGATCAATATCGGAAATATCTTTCTGACGTTTTTTCACAACCTGTGGTTCAAACGTTGATTTGCGATCCTGTGGCACTTCGATTTCCATCGAGCCATACCGGCTGTTGACCTGTTTCCGCTTATAACCATTGCGATAATCATCATTATCTGAGCGTTCGGATTTTTCGTAACCAAGATGATCATCCATTTCAGCTTCCATCATTTCCTTAATGGTGCCGCCTAAAAGATCCTTGAGCGCATCCTGAATGTCTTCTGCAGACTGGATATCGTACTCTTCCAGGAGCTGATGGATGATGTTTCGTTTTCCTTCTGTCACTTGTACACGATGTACAGGTTTCTTTTGTCTTGCCATAATAAAAGGCCCTCCTAATGATATTTATTGTATCATAGAAGAACCTTATAAACATTATTTTACAGAAAAAGTTTCATACTCTCGAAAAACTCTATCCTGTCTTTTAACACGTGCAATTTAAGGCGGGCAACTTGCCCGCCGTAAATCTTTAAATTATGCTTTGATTTTTCCAGAAAATATTTTACTTACTTTGTTTTTTATGAGTATGAATACAATTTTTACTTATTTCCGTATCTGCGAAAACTCTTATAAATAAAAGGCAGTAAGGCTATTGCCATCACTGTATACATTACCATTACAAGCGGAATTTGTCGAAATACACAATTCCCAATCTGATAAATAAGTGGGACTTTTACACTTGCCTGTACATTTGTCAAAATTGTTGGTATCAAATTGAAAAGCGTTGTATATCCAGAAAGTGCCCGTCCTATAAATGGCAATAAGCAATATAAAAAGAACGGAATGCAAACAGCGACACTAATTGTATGCATTTTAGCCGCTACTAACATAGACACTACAGCCGCCAGCATACTGGCTATAAATCCACATACAACTGTCAACAAATAGTATTGTCCATATGACATAATGTAAATACTATACGCCTGATACATTTGATAAGGTGTATTCATACCACTGGTTCCCATAATTCCAAAACAAATCACACTAAGTAATATAATTCCCATACAATAAATCATAACTGTCGTAGCTATTCCTGCCAGTATTTTTGTTTTAACAGCTTTTGTACGTCCATACTTTGTAGAGAAAAATACTGCATCTGCTTTTGTCTGAAAATCATCTGCAAATATTCCAGCACAAATAAAACCAACTATGATTGCCAGAATAATAGAATACGTTTCTACATACATAATCATAGTATCCCACGAACTATAAGATTCGTATTCTACTGGTAATTTTATTTCATTATATTTCTTTTCCAAGTATTTTTTCTGTACAGAAGTCTTTCCATATTCTTCTGCCATCTTTTCCATATTTTTATGATAAGTGTCATAGAACTCTTGCACATTTTCTTCTGTAATTTGATTCAGAACACTTTCATCATATTCTGCATCCGGTGTTAATACCGATATTATAAAACCCCTAATATCATCTATCGGTTGTAATGTCGTTCCGTAAATCGCATTTTCTTCTGAGGATTGTGTCATCGCATTTTTATTTTGTTCTATAACTTTTCCAAGTTCATCTTCTGTCAATGTACCTTTCCATGCTCGTCTGTTATCTGTAAGTTTTCTTGTTGCCATAATTCCAGTACTAGCATTTCCATTCTCATCCACATAGCGATTACTTGTAACTGCAAATCCGCTAAAAATGACAGCAAGTATCAATGCCAATCCGATTGCAAATACATTAATTTTCTTTGAAAAAATTCGTTTTAATTCTAATTTAAGCATCTTGTTTTTCCTCCGATTTTTCTCCAAAATAAAATAGAAATGCATCTTCCAGATTTTTTTCCACAGCCACAGCATCTTCTGTTGGCTTTTCTATTGAAATAATTCTAAGCTCTGCTCCGGTTTTTGTTGTTTTTATATTTCCAACCAAATATTCATTCATATATTTGTCTATCATACTTCTCGAAACATTACATTGCCATACCTTTTCTCTCATAGAAGATACTAAATCTTCCGCAGTACCTGCATAAAAAAGTTCTCCATCTTTCATTAACATAATGTTATTCGCAATGTACTCAATATCCGATACAATATGTGTAGACAAGAGCACCAAACGTTCTTCCGACAATTCACTAATTAAATTACGAAAACGTATTCTTTCATTCGGGTCTAATCCAGCGGTAGGTTCGTCCAGGACAAGAATTTGCGGATCGTTTAACATCGCCTGTGCTATTCCTACACGTCTAACCATTCCTCCAGACAAATTCTTCATTTTTCTTTTACTGAATTTTTCCATTCCTACTTGATTTAATAATTGTTTCACTTTTTTTCTGGCAAACGGTATTTTTAACCCTTTTATAGAAGAAATGTACATCATGTAATCATATACGGTCAAATCTGGATAATATCCAAAATCCTGTGGTAAATATCCCAGAACTTCTCGGTATTCACCTCCTAGTTTCCATATATCTTTACCATTCCATAATATTTGTCCTTCTGATGGTTGAACAATCGTACAAAGCATACGCATTAATGTGGTCTTTCCTGCTCCATTTACTCCAAGCAGTCCATAAATTCCTTTTTCCATAACACAATTCACTTTATTAACAGCATTTACTTCTCCGTATTGTTTTGTTACATTTTTAAATTCTAATTTCATACGTGTAATCCTCCAAAATTTTTTCATCAAATAGCAATGACTTCTGAACACAAAAAATAAAATATACAAAAGTCAATATCAGCATAGCCACCCATACCGGAGTTACAATTTTCTGATAAATAACATCATTTGCAACAATCATCATCCATAAACCAACCCATACCAGACAAGAAAGCACTGCTATATATTCTGATTTTTCCCATCTGCTGTACAATACACGAAAACATATACAACATGAAACATTTACCGGAAGCAAAAAATTAACCACCAAATCACTTAACGAGAGTATTGTTGTTTGATATGTAATTGCCAAAAACACCATAATGATCACCAGATCCACTACTCCAAACATTAACATTCTTGCTGTACAAATCTGACGCAGTGTGTAATAAGACGCCTGCTCAATTTCAATCGCACCATTTCTTCTGTTTTTCCAAATTTCCGGGACAATCAGAACCACAAATATTGTGGCAGATATTCCCATAATCCTCATCATATCTTTTATGTCTGACGTATAATTACTCAACCATATCCATAGATACATAAGAACACAACCTTGTAAAATCCACCATCTTTTTTTTATGAATTTTGTCTGCTCATACAAAAATTCAAAATAAGATGTTCTATGCGATTGTTTCGATAAAACCGACTCTGACAAAATATTCTGACATGCTTTTACTGTTTTGTTCTCTGCTTCAGCCCTTACATACTTTTCTTCAATCTCCTCTTTATATTCCTTTATTTGTTGCTTATAATTCTTCATCTTTTTTCACCTCCAACTCTTTCATTAAAAGTTCTTTTGCTCTTCCAATTCGATATTTTACAAGAGAAAGTTTGATATGAAGTAATTCTGCAATTTCTCTTTGCTTCAATTCCTGAAAAAAATATAAAACTGCCGTTTCTCTAATTTCTTCCGGTAACTTTCTCACTGCCTGTTCAATAGTTAATCGGACTCCTAGCTCTTCTACATGATTTTTACTACAGTCCTCTGATTTTAGCAGTTCCTCTGATGGAATATCTTTTTTCTTTTTGTAATAATTTTTAACTGTATTTCCGGCAATTGTATAAAGATAATTCTTAACTTTTCCATATTCTTTATATCTATATAAATTGGAAAAGAAACGTGTAAACACTTCTTGTGTCAAATCCTCTGCCTCATAGGGATCATTGATATGTAGCAAACAATATTGATATATACTTGAGTAATATTTTTTGACCAGTTTTTCACACGCATCTTCATCTCCTGCTCTTGCTAGATGTACTAACAAAGAATCAGTTTTGTATTCCATTCGCAAATTTGCCTCCCTCTGTTTTCTAAATAATATAACAATCCTACTATAAAAAAAGTTAGATTTTCTTTTGTTTTTATTTATATTTTTCTAAATATTCTTCCAAACATAAATTTTCTTCTTTCATTATTTTAGCGACAGTCGTTCCAACATAACGGTAATGCCATGGTTCATTACTAATTCCTGTTATATCCGTTTTATCTTCCGGGTAACGTTTTACAAACCCATATTTATATGCATTTTCGTCTAACCATTGATATACTTTTTCAGAAGAACATTTGTCGGTATCCGCATTAATATCAACACTCAGTCCTAATTGGTGTTCGCTTGTATCGGGAATTGCAACATATTTCTCGGCTCTTTTTTTTGCTTCTTTCGCAGAATATCCTTGTTTTTCATATTCATTGATTTTCTCGTCCATAATTTTTTGTTGTTCTTCTGTTGTTCGATATCCTTCTCTAACAAACAGTGCCAGCCCCTCAGCTCTTGCATCATTAAACATTTGTTGTAATTCTGGATAAATCCGTGAATCTACTTTTTTACCATTCGATAATTCTGTCAATTCTACTTGATAATTATTTGGAATATAATGATTTCGATTGACCAAAATAAGATTCCATTCACCCGAAGTGTCTGCAAAGGACTTTTCTGACTGCAAAATTTTCGGTAATGTTAATTCTCCAACCTGCACATCGATTTTTATTGTTCTCCACATTACAACGGTTATTATGATAGTCATTAAAAGAATGAATACTCGTAAAATATTCTTTCTTCTACGATTGCTGTATCTTCTTTTGTTCATTTTCTCTCCCACACTTTCATTATCAAAATATTTCTACTTTTAATATAATTAACAACCAAAACGACAAAAGAGTTAGTATCTAAACTTATTTATCAATAAAAAGTTTATTTTTTCTCAATTCCAGCTCAATTTCCCCTCAATGCCTTTTTCCTCCGATTTTCGTATGCTTATCCCACAGCAGAGCAGTACCACACCGGTACGACCTGCTGAATCAATCAATACGAAAACGGAGGTATTTTTTATGCGAGAACTCAGAAACACAAAAATCATTGCTGTAGATCATGGCTACGGCAATATGAAAACAGCAAACACCGTCACGCCAACCGGAATCAAAGCCTATGAAACAGAACCAATCTTCACCGGGAATATCCTGGAATATAACGGCATTTACTACCGGATTGGCGAAGGACACAAAGAATTTATCCCGGATAAAGCTATGGACGAAGAATATTATCTTCTGACGCTAATGGCTATTGCAATGGAACTAAATGTCTTTTCCATCCGTGAAGCAGATGTTCATCTGGCTGCCGGACTTCCTCTGACATGGATCAGAACTCAAAGAGAAGCTTTTCGTTCCTATCTGCTCCAGAATCCAGAAGTCCGTTACCTTTTTAACGGCAAAGAGTATCATCTCCACTTTGTGGGATGCAGCCTTTACCCACAGGGGTATCCGGCTATTGTAAACCAACTTAGAGATTTCAAGGGAACCAATCTCCTTGCAGATATCGGAAACGGAACCATGAACATTCTGTATATCAACAATAAGAAAGCGCAGGAGAGCCGATGCTGGACAGAAAAACTTGGTGTAAACCAATGCATGATTGCCGCAAAGAACGCTGTTCTGGACAAATTCGGAGTGAAAATTGAAGAATCCACAGTAGAACAGATTCTGCGGTTTGGAACCGCTGACATTTCAGCACCATATCTGGATTGTATCAGTTCTATTGCCAGACAGTATGTGGCAGAACTTTTTTCCACGCTCCGCAAATATGAATACAATCCTGACCTGATGCGCCTGTATGTGATTGGCGGTGGTGGATGCCTGATTCGTAACTTCGGAACGTATGACAAATCACGAGTCACAATCATTGATGACATCTGCGCCACTGCCAAAGGTTACGAATCTCTGGCTTATATGAGCCTGAAAAGGAGGGGATAAACCATGCAGAACAATATCCGCAACACAAACCTGCGCTTTAATCTGGACAAAGAACAACAGCGGAGAGCCTGGGAATATTTACAGACGATGGACAGGCAGGATTTTAAATCTTACAGTCAGGTAATCTCTCTTGCACTGGTAGATTATTTTGACCGCTACTACCGCACACAGGCTGATCCTTATCTGGAAACAAGAGAACGGGAAACACAACTAACAATACTGTAAGCATAAATGCGCCTCCCAAATATAGGAACCCTCAGCCACCAACATTTTCGATATCTGCTTTTTCGTCATTCCCATAACGTCCAAAAGTGCCAGTTCCTTTTTTCTGCTAATTACAGAAGTTGCTGTTGTATTAAAGAAATTCATAATGCCAATAAAAGTTAAAATAACGACAAGAAAACTACCGATCATATAATATTTACTGATATACCGCTGAAAGCTCTCTTTCATGTCCAATACAGAAAACACATTAATCATATCATTTTCTTTCAAAATATTTTTATCAAGGTATTCTTTTATCTGCTTGTCCTCGCCCTTCTTTGCATCATTGGCGGCATACATGGCTGATTCATTTCCTGTCTGGGTGATATACTTCTCTTCTGGAAGCAATACCGTGATATAGATAAAGTCCGCATACGGATAATCCAATGCATAGCTTTTCTCTCTTTTTCTATTCTTCTGTTACTGTTTTCATATAAAGTGCTTGCATGTTTTGTTCCCGAACACTCATTCCTGCATGTTTAAATTTATATCGTAGCAATGCTGCTTTTGTCTCCTCATGTGTAGACAGTACAATTTGTCCTATGTGTTGGAAGTTTTGCTTTCGTGTGTGTACGGCTTGTTATAGGAGCAATGATAACTGTCGGGCTGTGCCTGTTTCCTGTATTATTTGAAATAATAAGAACAGGTCTTATGCCGCCCTGCTCCGAGCCGATAACAGGATTAAGTTCTGCGTAAAAAATATCTCCACGCTTAATTATTCTTTATCATACCTAAGCTCGGCATACAATCAATAAGCACATAATCGTAATTCTTTTTAACCTCATTGACATAGGTTTTCAGCACACGCTCACGGCTCATTGCATTAATTAGCCTTACCTCAAAGCCCGACAGCTCAATGTTTGACGGAAGCAGGTCAACGCCCTCTCTGTGGTGGATAATACCCTGTGAAACATCAAGCGTTTTATCGTCTATGATGTTCTGCATTACAGTAGAAAGCGTTATGGGAATATTGTCTGGTCTGTTATAACCCAAAGCCATCGTAAGATTTGCCTGTGCATCGGCATCAATCAGCAGGACTTTTTTACCCTGCTGCACCAGACTTACACCCAGATTGACCGCTGTGGTTGTTTTTCCGACACCGCCTTTCTGGTTAGTCAGAGCAATCACTTTGCAATTTGACATAGATGCGTCCTCCTTTCACATAGATTTAGCCACTTTGTCAAGGTGGCTATGTAAACAGTACCAGAGAACACAAAAAAGCCGCCTACTCTTAAAATCAATAAGAATAAGCAGCTTTGTAATTTGCCTTAGACATATTCAATTTTCATTCTCTTGGTCGGTGCATTTATGACCTTAAAAATAAGCTTGTCAACACAATCCGTATATCTGCCTTGCTGTCATAGGATAACTGGTCAAGCTCTGCCGCAAGTGTCTGTATCTTCTGCTCTTTTGTCTCCATATCAATCACATCTTTCTCCGGATATGCCGCAATCAGCTTTTTAATTGCGTCCTGCACCTTTGGTGTATCACGAAGCTCCGGTGTATAATTCAGGAAATCCACATCAATTCTCTTGCCGCTTACAATGTCTGCCTGCTCATCTTCCCATTCTTCAGTCCCCTCGATGTGCATATTTACACCAATAGAAGGAATCCCATGCATACGGGAAGGATCAATGGCATTGTAAAGTTTCATAGCTTCCTCTATCGTTTCAATGCCCTCATGGTATTCACCCATATTATGAAATTCCCCACACTCCGCAACGGTAAATGTGATATGGACTGTCTCTGGTTCAATTACAGGCTCTTTTTCCAGTTGTCTCATTTGCAGAACCATACAGTTCACCGAAGACGCCGCACCAGTACCACTGCTTTACCATGTTCTTCACAGTCGTCGTGCGTATCCGATTATCCTCCATCAGTACTGTGCAAATGGCGGATAGCGGTATCATCTGTGTGCTGTATGGCAAATCAGCACTTGAGAATATACGTTCTTCTTTGAGCAACATCTCTGCAAGGGTAAAACCAGTACACAGATCATCCGCATACTTCTGGTAATCTGGAAGCGTAAGTGCCAGAACATCTTTCTTTTTGCAGCTTACGGTCCCACCCTTCTTAAAGGAAGAAAGCAGCGTAAGAGCAGTCAAGAAATCCGTTGCTGTTACTTTTGAAAGAAGGTTTCCGGAAAAGTACTTTTCTTTTCGATCCTCCCAATCCTTCCTGAGCTGAAAGTCGTCCATGGCAAAGATCGCTGTGACAAGCTCGAATACAGTCAGCGAGACGCCTCCTGTATTGACGTTTTCAAAAACCTGGCATACCGCTTCCTTCGGAGTGGTTTTATCCAAGAGTATAACCGGCATCTGGTACTGCTGTGTCGGATTGATTACCTTTGAAAAGAGCTCTGTAAACTCCTTTATCACTTCTGGTTTATAGTTATGATAAGCGAAGTAGCTATTCTGCCAGTTCTGCTCTTCCGATGTATCCAGGATGATATTCAGTGGGAACATTTTCAGTTTGTATTCCTGATCTCTGTTCGAAAGATCCACATCGACCTTCCGACCAAAATCCGAAGTGATCTGTTTGCTGGTGGAAACAGAAATAACAATTTCCTCATCATCAGCTCCCGGATCAAGTGCCTTCTCGATATTGAGATAATAGTAGCGGTCGATCGCTTTCCCCTTTTCCGTTTTGGTATGGACTGGGTTTTTGCTATAGAGAGCATTGTACAAAGATGTCAGCCTCTGCTGCCCGTCAAGAATTAACTCATCCGGTTGCGTGTCCGGACTCGATGGTGAACCTTCGATCGGCTTATGCTTGAAGTGAATGCTCTCATTTCCATATTCTAAGAACATCGCTGCTCCCACCGGAAAATTATGGATGACACTTAATATCAGTGCACAGATGCGTCCGTCATCCCACACCCAGCCGCGCTGGAAGTCAGGCAGCTGGGCTGCACCATTGTCTACTTCCTTCATAAGCTTCGTGAGCTGTCTGTCGTCGGTTTTCATTAGATATAATGTTCCTTTCTAGCAATTATCGACTTTCGATTTTATAGTGAAATTCTGAACCAATTTAAAAGAACGATATTAGCTCGTATTCCAACGCACCCGTTACTACAACTAGTCAAAGAATCCATCTGTATCGAATATATGATCCAGTTCCTCTATGGTCATGGACTCCAGAACTTTCTTGCGGGTTGCACTCTTTGCCATATCAAGCCGTTTGAACTTATTGTTCCCAGAGGCATCTTTGCTCAACCTGATGATCTGTATCCGGCCAAGGCCAGGGTTCTGGCGGGCGTATTCTGCGAATCCTTTTGCTTTACCCAGGTTATCTTTGTATTCCGGATTATGCGGTTCTAGTATATCGATCACATAACCAAGGATATCATCCCTGCGAACTATAATAAAGTCAGGATAGGTAGGCTTTATATCGCCCTCCTCTTCATAAGGAAGGCAGAGCGCCCAGGAACCTCTTGACGGATTCCGGATCCAGCAGACAAAGTCAGACCTCTTTTCTTCTTCCTCGATAACTCCTGCTTCCCATATGTTAAGTTTAATAGATGCAACACCGGTCTCTGGATTTACAAACAGGTGATCCCTATACGGCTTTCCATCCACAGCATGAGGAACTTGAATTGTCTCTGGCAATCTAAAGTTATGCTTACTGACGGAATCTCCGTCTGAAACGATAGTATCATATCGCCTACGAATGCTTTCAGACTCAACTGTTGCAATATATTTTCTATACTTGTCATTCATGGAATGAAAGCGGTCCTGTGCATAGTCTTGTAATCTGTTCATACACTCTTCATCAGCGACAAAGAGAATGACATCAATCTCATATCCGGTCGGATCTCCGAGATCACCATATTTGTTTCCATAGACCAATCCTATTCCTTCATTTCCTAGCTTTGCATCAGCTGCACGAAACTGTCGCTCTAGATCGGTATCCGTAGTAGTGAACATGTCATGTACAGAATAATTATCAACGCTCTCTCCAAAAGCATCAAAAATCTGCGTCGCAAGCTTGAACTGCTGTACCTGAAGTACGAGATCATCATATTTGCCATCTGCCTTTAGTGAAACCACGTGCTCATGGATCATCTCTGCAATATCACTCTGGACTTCTGTAATAGCTTCTCTGTGCAGTTTTGACATGGTAAGCAGATGTGACAACTTGAAAAGTGAGTTCAGATAATTAGTGATTCTGAACGCTCTGACATTGTAAGAAAGCAAGCCTGCATCATTTATAAACTTCATGACTGCTTCCCGATCAAAGAGATCCTCCTCTGGAGCAGCATCCTGTTCATTTGTATGTTGCTGATCCGTAGGAGATTCGTCCGCATGATTATAATCCGACTTCTCTTCCGTTACCTTGGCTCCAGTGTTTCCTTTTCGCCGTGTATCCGATTTCTGCTCTCCCTGTGGTTCTGTTGAGCCATCAGGATGAGTAGCACCTAGCTTGCTCACATTAATATCCGTCTCCGGGCTTGCTTCACTCCGAAAGCGTTCTCCTTCCGTGATGTATTTTCCTCTATCAAAGTCAAACTTATACTGGTTAGGATCCACCTCTTCTGTTTTCTTGCGATGAGGTTTTTTTACCGACCATGGCTCAAATATCCGACCTCCTATAGATTCACCGTAAATATCGGTTGGGATCTCTCCGCCCTCAGAATTCTGGAGTTCTTCCACAACTTTTTCTACTGTGACCTCATTAAAGTATGGTAGGAACAGATGAACGTCATTTAATATCTCGTCAACCTCAATATGCATCTGCATAGGCGTTCGGATCATTCTTCCAAGAAGCTGGGCAATATATGTAGCATCTGTTGCATGCCGGAATGACATCATTGTCTCGGCTCTAGGACAGTCCCATCCTGTAGACAGATTTTCCTTAAAGAACACCACCCTGATATTCTTATCTTCAGCGATATGAGACGGCTCTACATATTTCACTTCCAGACCATTTACTGTAATAGAAGCATCAGTCTGACCAAAGGTATGAACCACCTGCCCAGGTTCAAACAAAAAACCGGTTCGTTCCTCAACCTTAGCCAGGCAATCATCCAGGTCGGTATCTGATACCTTCTTACCTGAGCCATTCTGCACTTGTATTATAAAAATCGGATTCACATACGCATGATGCTGCTCATAGCAATACTGCTTCCAATGTCCCCATTTTTCTTTCCAGTCATCTGCAGCCGCCTGTAGGATAGCCATGTCATTATTAACTGAATCCTCCTCAGGGTAAGTGATTATGATCCGGTCCTTCAGAAGTCCGGATGCGCGCACTTCGCCCGTAGTCACCACAACTTTATGTATTGTAGAAGAAGTGTTCTCAACAAGCTTATTAAAGCGTTGTGTGGTTGCAGACATCCCGATTACTACAGGCATCGGGTCAATACGATCCCGGTCACTGCCCTTGATGAATTTCTGCATAATTGTAGTGGCTTTGCTTGCTTCCCGTCCCTGCATACCACGATGTGCTTCATCTATAATAAAATACAGGCGATCATTCTTTTTCCTGACAGTATTGGCTATAGTCTCCCAAATAGTATAAGTGCGCCCATCTCCGTGCTTAGTAAGATTGGATGACACCGCCAGCTTTTGAGTATTCAGGAAATAGATATGTCCATCCTCAAAAGTCTCTCTATCAAATGATTCTTCTTCTACTGTCACACATTGCGCTAACCGAATCTTGTCTGCCTTGGTGTCAAGTTTCAGCTTGGACTGTTCATTCAGTTGTGGAGAATCAGAAAGCCACACAAATATTGCATTCTGCTGCTCTGCAAAATTCTCATCACCGAAAAGCACGCTTTCGATAAAGGCAGCCATGATGATCGTCTTTCCAGCCCCGGTTGGAGCAGTGAATGATACTACCTGTGGGGAATGAGTTCTGTGGTAGCTTCCCATAGCCTCGGCGGCTTTCATTCTTATATCCTGTAATGCCTTTTTTTGAAAAGGAAATAGTTCTACTTTCATCATTACCTCCCAGTGTTGATACGGAAATTATCCAGATAATCACGATACAGCTGGTAGCAAGCCTTTTCTTCATATGGGCGGATCATCTCCCGGTATGCTTGCTCAGAATCCGTGATGATATAGATCGTCCGAATCTCCGGATGCTTCTGCATCTCATCATCAAACTCTGCATAGTAGGCTTCATTGATCAGCACTGCGAACTGATTCTCCGGCAGAACCAGCATTTCCGGCAGATCCTCGATATTCAGTTCCGGGCATGGTCCGATGCAGTCTGCCTTCATCCAAAGTACCGGAAGCAGCTCCCGGAACTGCCTGCCGAGTGCGACCGCATTTTTATCCAGGAAGCCCAGCTTGAAGAAGGCAGCATTGGCCTTGAAGCCGTCGGACATATTCATTTTTGCTAATTCCTCGTCGTCCGCAATTTTGACCTTTTTATAAATGCCTTTTTTCTCATCCGGGACATAAGCCTCATGGAATGTCCCGTAAGTTCCTTTCAAAGGATCGCCGTTTATGTCTACACCCTTAATGCTGCAGACAGTACGTGGCCAGGTGACATGGCGGGCGATGCCCAAATTATTCCATTCAGAATCATTTGGGTTACATCCTTGTTTTTTTAATCTCGATTCAGCACCTTTAGATAATTCGTTGTTTGTTACACAGATACACCGTCTTTTCCCACCATCCTCTGCATTCAACAGTAATGTCGCAATCAGTGTAGTCCCAGTTCCTGCAAAGAAATCCACTATTACAGAATTCTCCGAACTAATACCTTGTATGATTTCTTTAATAAACGAAACCGGTTTTGGGTAAGGAAATCTATTATCTGAAAATATACGCTTTAGAACTGAGCTTCCCTTCACGGTAAAAAAACTCTTTTCTAACCAGATTGTAGGTATTTCCCCGCCAACTGTCGCATTTTTTCCCAGAATCAAGGTAGGGCTATCCTTTTCATGCCCAACGATTATAAGCTGATCTGATTCAATTTTTTAATTACCCCTTCAGGCAAATATTGTATGCTATAATGATTTCTATTCTTTGAAGATTTGTTTTGAGTAACCTTAATAAAACCTTTTTTCCAGTCATGCATCAGTCTCTCAGGAATAAGTCTCCAAACGCACTCCTTGCCTTTACTACTTACAGGCCAAACAGCAATCGTTCCTTCTGGTGCTTCATCGTAATCATATTTAAATTCTTGTTTATCTCCTGTATATGACCCATCTGTTATTCGTTCTTGAAGAGATTTTCCAACACCAACAATATTGTGTGTCTTCGCATCAATGAAAATAGGATAAGCCTGATTCGGCCTATTTGTTTTATAAAACGTGCTTAACGTAAGCCCTTCATATGGAGAGCGGAGCACACCACCTGTAAACGACATTTTTTTTGCTTGAAATTGCTTTTCTGTAATAAAAACAAGATATTCGTGCATAAAAGTAAAGCCTCCGTTTGGCTTTCCTCCAGAAGTTTGCACTGTTACGCAAGTTGTATTTCGGTCACTAAAAATTTCTTCACACAATATCATCAACCTATTTATTTCCTGATATCCGATGCTTATTACTATCGTTCCTTTTGGACTCAACAATTTTTTTGCTAGATCAAGCCTTTTCTTCATAAATGATAGCCATTTGCTATGCATATATGCGTCTGAAGAATCAATAAAATTATCATTGTACTTCCAATCGGACTCTCCTGTATTGTAAGGTGGATCGATATAGATACAGTCAACTTTTTCTGCATAAAGATATTCAAGAAGCTGGAGTGCATGGTAATTGTCAGCCTCAATCAGTGTGTGCCACAAATCAGAATCCGGCGCATTACAGATTGAATCAATAGGTTTCAGGTATGGATAAATAGGTTCTCCAAATTCAGCTATTGCCACCAGATCATCAAGAAGGAATTCCTTCACTTCGTGACTCTGCCTGTGTTCACAGATTGCGTTTGCCCCTGCAATAGAACGTACTAGATAAATATCATCAACTTTGCCTGCTTTGAGCGCAACTTTTGAGCCACGTTTGATCCTGACGTCATATAGAGGAGTACATTCCGGCAGATGTTCCTCAAAAACGAGACCGAATTTCTTCTGTTTATTCAGCTTATTGACTTCCATCAGGATCCGCTCACGGAGTTCCGGATCATCGACCTGCTTGATCAAATCCTGTAGTAATGCCACTTTCTCTCACCTCATTCTTCTGTTATCGTCTTATTCTTTATATGGTAGACAATGCCTCTGTCCTTACAGAAGTCAATGACCTTCTTCGCGCATTCATTATAAAAATGCTTGTGTTCCTTGTATTCTTTTATCTTTTTATTGTAATTCGTCCGACCGAAAATAATCCGATCCGTAAAGTTCACAGCCTCAAGGATCTCACCCAAGTCCTGATCTATTAGGTTCGGAGTCGGATATGGTTCTATGCTTACCCATGTCCTGCAGCCTGCATCGTGTAATGCTCTAAGCGCTGCAAGCCGTTCTGCATAAGGCGCAGCCCCAGGTTCCTCCTGCTCTCTATATTCTTCATTCAACGAGATAAGGGTGATCCCATATTCGTTTTCTTTGGAAAAGTCACTGAGCGTCTTTGGCAGGATTCCTTTTGTGAGTGCTGTGCACTTAATCCCCGCATTGTTAAGCTTCTTTATTGCCGCCAGGCTCATTTTTTCAATTTCATCGTAGCCATACATGAATGGATCTGTCGTAAAGCATAACTGAACAGACTTAATCTCGTCTTTAAGCCGCGGGATTTCCTTATCCAGAAGCTGCAATGTATTTGACACCAGACTCGGCTCTAGCCAGTCACCATAGCTTTTTATCTGTCCGAAACGCTTCTTCATAAGATATGCGTAGCACGGATATTTACACCCGTGTGCGCAGCCTTGCACATGATTCATGGTGTAATCTCCGTACTCCACACCTGTCTTATATAGCATGGACTTCCTAGTAATCGTCTTCAAAGCGATCAATTCCTCACAATCTATTACTCAATCCACAAACGAAATAGCTTGCTGCCTCTTTCCAGTTTTCGGGTTGAACGCCATCTCTGTTCGTGCATCATAGTAATCACATAATTCCTTCTTTATTTCGTTCCGGTATCCTTCGGACGGAAAGATTGGATGATAATCTAGAGCATCCCATAATTCATCCAGAAAGACATGTTTTCTACCAGCGAACTCGCTCCGTAAATACTTTGCAATATCATTGATTCCATAGCAGGTATCATCTGTTGGTGTTGTCACACCAGCTCCATTGCTAAAATCAAGCTCCATCTGAATAAATCTGCTTGGTTTATTCTTAAGAGACGAGTGCCCTTCAAACACCTTCCATGCACATTTCTTGTACAGTTTAAAGCCCTCAATATTGCTTGTGCAGTGAATGAGATCATACATTAAAGATCGATTCCTGTTGTAAAACGGAAATGATGCAACATAATATTCCCGGTTTCCTTTCATATGATCGATTATTTCTGCGACACGTTTTTCATATGCAGACTGATTACTACCATACGGAAGGAGCTTCTCAAACTCTTCTAAATATGTATGCTCATATTTTTCGATTGCCGTAGCACTCTTGGCGCTTGTAATAGCGCGAATCGGATCCATCAGTGCATGATTGATCATAACCTCTCCCCAATATCTAAAGAACGGAACCAGAACACGCCATTCAATATTCGCATTGTACGGATCGTAGAGTAGGAAGTAGTGGTAATGACTTGATTCTTTAAGTTGCGGCCCTATTGTATCAAGAAGCTCCGTCGCATCCTCATTCAATGTTATTATCTTGAAATTACGCTCGTCAGGCGGAAGATGTTTTTTTAATTCTTCAACCCGTGCAGTATTTAGATCGTTAAAGTACAGAAAGACCTGCTTATCGCTATACGTCCTCGCAACGTCAAGGAGTGCATTGGCTACACGAATCGGGGTGCCATAAACAATATTTCCATTTATATCCTTATAAACGCCGGAATTGCACATGCAATCAATGAAAATAAGCCCGTTGCACGCATTATTCAGCATGAGTTTCTGAGCCCAGGCTTTAATGTACATCTCGATCAACTCGAATTTTTTTATCGTATGTGGTTTTGCCGTTGTAATTACCTTGCTTTTCTTTACTGGCATATTTTTACTCCTCTACATCATCTGGCGTCGGTATCAATTCCATGACATCACCAATATCACAATTAAGCGCCTTGCAGACCTTCATCATCACTTCCATGCTGACAGTCTCTCCCTTTGAGAGCTTTGTCACGGATGACCAGCTGACTCCGGCCTGCTGCTGCAGATCTTTTTTCTTCATATCCTTATCTATAAGCAACTTCCACAGTTTCTTGTAGCTAACTTCCACAGCACCCACCTCTTTTAGTCTGAAAGCAATATAGTGGTTTTCATACTTGTTCAGTATATCATTCTGGTGGCTCCCACGCAAGCCGTTATTCACGCATTTGCACGAATACACTACTACTTTAATTGAAAAAACTCTGCATCTTTGGTATCATTAAAAAATCGGACAAGAAAAATATTCTTGCGGATTGTGAGGCAAAAATGGAAAATATCAGAATGAAATCGAACAGTTCATTTATGAGATCTGTTACCAGCCAATGTGGAATTCTGTGAGCACATACATCTATCAACACCCATATGCTCTGGATCTGAGCTTCTCAAGAATCAAATATCCTGGATATGCTCTCCTAGAAGAGTACACTGGAGACTGTATCTTCCAAAAGACCTGGACGGACTCTTCCTTCAATCGTCACATGAACCGCGGTGAAAAAGATGCGGTCCTCGTGAAAGACCACCATGAACCGATCATCAGCCGCGAGGACTGGGAGAACGTACAGCGCCTGATTCAGCAGCGTTCGCAGGAAAAGAGTATCGAAAAAGACAATCGGAAATACCTGAAGCGATATACTTTCACCGGAAGGATTCTCTGCGGATGCTGCGGGAGCACGTTTAAACGGCGTATCGCCTACTCCTCTTCTGGAAGTCCTGTGATCTGGGCATGCAAAACCCATCTTCAAGGAAAATCGCTATGCCCGATGCAGTCCATCAAAGATGAGGACCTGAAGCGTTCGTTTCTTACCATGATGAACAAACTGATCTACTCCTACCGGCTGATCTTAAGGCCCTATGCAAACAGCCTGAAGGATAACGCAAAAAAAGAAACGCTGGATCAGATCGATGCCCTGAAAGGCCGGCTTTCGGAAAATGCCAGAAAGCGACAGACCTTAACCCACCTGATGACACAGGGAATCATCGACCAGACACTCTACAGCAGAGAAACCACAGCCCTTCTGGCTGCTTCGGAGGACATCCAGAAGGAGATTGACCGCCTGGAGAACTCCGCTTCCGATGTCGCCGGGGTGCTGCTAGAAGCAAGAGCCCTTCTCCACTTCGCCGAAAAAAGCGAAATGCTTCAGGCGTTTGACGATAAACTGTTTAATGAATTTGTCGAACATATCACGGTGCATTCCCGTCATGAGATCACCTTCTGCCTGAAGTGCGGGCTTGAGCTTAAAGAAAGGATGTGAAGTTATGAGAACCATACCATACAGCTACCGGATTGAAGGCGGCAAAGCTGTCGTCTACAAAGAGGAAGCAGAAAAACTGCACCTGCTTTTTAAGAATTACCTTGCCGGGATGTCTTTGTCAAAAGCAGCAACCAGCGCAGGAATCAAGGCTACGCACTCCTCGATCAAACGACTGCTTGAAAACAGACACTACCAGGGCGATGACTTCTATCCTGCCATTACCGATAAAGAAACACTCGACCGGATCCACGAGGAACGGATTCAGCGGGCTAAGAAAATGGGACGACTGCACCCAGGCAGGAAGCCCAAAGCACAGAAGCCTGCAGCGACGTCGTTCACCATCTCTACTCCTGAGCAGACGCCCGGAAGCCCAAAGCAGCGGGCTGAATACCTGTACAGTCTGATTGAAAGTGAGGAATAACAAATGGGAAATATTACAATCATTCCTGCCAGAAGAACGATGGGAAATAACGTCAAACAGGCATAAAAGCCGAAGCTGCGTGTTGCGGCCTACTGCCGCGTCAGCACGGATACCGATGAACAGGAAACCAGCTACGAGACACAGGTCTCCCACTACACGGAGTACATCAACAACCATCCAGATTGGCAGCTTGCCGGCATCTTCGCAGACGACGGCATCAGCGGAACCAACACCAAGAAACGAGAACAGTTCAATAAGATGATCGATGAATGCATGGCGGGAAACATCGACATAGTCATTACAAAATCCATCAGCCGCTTTGCGCGTAACACCTTAGACTGCCTCAAATACATCCGGCAGCTGAAGGAAAAGAACATCGCCGTCTGGTTTGAAAAGGAGAACATCAACACGATGGACGCCAAGGGAGAAGTTCTGATCACGATCATGGCCAGCCTTGCGCAGCAGGAATCCCAGTCCCTCTCCCAGAACGTAAAACTCGGCATCCAGTACCGTTACCAACAGGGAAAAGTCCAGGTCAACCTCAACCGCTTCCTAGGATATACCAAAGACGAAAATGGAAACCTTGTCATTGATCCCAAGCAGGCCGAGGTGGTGCGTCGGATCTATCGGGAGTATCTCGAAGGCTACTCCATGAAAAGCATCGCGCTGCATCTTGAGCAGGACGGCATTCTCACTGGAGCAGGCAATACCAAATGGTACGATTCCACGATCAACAAGATTCTAAGAAACGAAAAGTATATGGGAGACGCCCTTCTTCAGAAAACCGTCACCACGGACTTCCTGACCAAGAAGCGAGTCAAGAACACTGGCGTTCTTCCTCAGTACTATGTCGAGGACGACCATGAAGCGATTATTCCTAAAGAACTTTTCATGCAGGTCCAGGAAGAGCTCGTCCGAAGGAGGAACGTCCACCGCTCCCCTTCCGGTAAAAAGCGGACCTACTCCGGCAACAACTGCTTTTCCCAGATTGTCGTCTGCGGAGAATGTGGCGATCTTTACCGAAGAGTCCACTGGTACATCCATGGAAGGACATCCATCGTTTGGCGCTGCATCAGCCGTCTGGATCCATCTTCCGCAGTCAAAGTCTGCACAAACCGCACCATCAAGGAAGATTGGCTAAAGGACATCACCATAAGAGCCTTCAATCAGATCCTTACCGGAAAAGACGAATTCCTGCATCAGCTCCAGGAAAACATGGTGAAAGCCATCCGCGAATCCGATCCATCCAGCGCGGAAGGCATCCAGGCCAGGCTCGATGAACTACAGACGGAGCTCATCAAGAAAGCAAACGGTAAAGAAGACTACGATGCCATCGCCGATGAGATCTTCCGACTGCGGGAAGAAAAGGAAAAGGCCGATGCCTCAGCCAGAATCCAAAAAGACCTGCAGAAAAGAATCACCGAGCTGCAGGATTTCCTGAAAGATCAGCAGACTGATATCGCCGAGTTCGACGAGCGCATGGTGCGAAAGCTCATCCGCCAGATCATTATCTACCAGGATAGAGCCATGATCGAGTTCAAGTCCGGTCTGCAGATCACCATCAACGAATAAAAAGCAGGCGCCCCATCTGGAGTGCCTGCTCTGTTTTTTTTTAGACAGTCGAGTAGACTAAGACCTCTCAATCTTAGCCCCTCACAGATCCGTACGTGCGGCTTTCCCGCATACGGCTCCTCATAGTAACATTCGCTTCAATATAAACAATAGTACGTTTTAGGTTTTGCTAATGGGTAATACTTTAGCATTTCCACAAATCCATTCCATGTGTATGCCCGTCTACAACCTCTCCGATTCATGGCTTTGAATAGAAACTGTTGTACTCTATGCAGGAATGTTGTTATCTTCCGAAAATTCCATGTAACACCATAATATCGATAGTGTCCAATTAGTTTTACGTTCAACTCTTTAATTATTTCTCGCATTGGTCGATTTCGATTATCGTAAATCCAGTTCTTGTATGCTCTAACCTTTTGCTCAAACTTCTTTCTTGAAGTCTGTACCTTTGGCACGAAACCTCCCTTTCGAGTTTTGCTACAGTAGAAGGTAAACCCCAGAAAATCAAATGTTTCAGGCTTACATTCTCCTCTTGCTCTACGATTCTGCTCTGCAAATCTCCCAAATTCAATTAGTCTGCTTTTACTACTTTCCAGCTCCAGTCCAAACTTTTCCATTCGTTCCTTTAACTCTTTATAGTATCTTTCAGCTTCTGACTTATATTGAAATCCTGCAACAAAATCATCCGCAAAGTTGACGAGAAAACACTCTCCCTGCATTTCCCTTTGCACCACCAGCTTAAACCACAGCGTCAGCACATGATGCATGTATATATTTGCAAGCATCGGACTCATTACTGAGCCTTGTGCCGAACCTTCCTCTGTTGGCTCGAATTTTCCTTGCTCCATTATTCCTGCTTTAAGGTATTTACGTATTAGCCACAATAAGTTCTTATCCTGTATATTCCATTCAAGGAACTTCATCATCCAATCATGGTCGATATGGTCAAAGAAACCTTTGATATCGGCATCTACGATATAGCTGATTTTTCCATAGCTTATCCGTTGGTATACTTCTTTTATTGCTTCGTGACACCCCCTATTCGGTCTGAATCCATACATGCAGTTTAGGAATCTCGGTTCATAAATAGCTCCCAGTATTTTCTTCACTGCCATTTGTACAATCTTATCTTCATAGGAAGCAATCCCTAATGGTCGTTTCTTTCCATTTCCTTTAGGTATATATACCCTCAGTGACGGAAGTGGCTTAAAGGATTTGTTTTTCAACCTCTGTACCAGTTCCTTGATATTTCTATCAAGGTTCTTCCCATACTCATCCTTAGTTACCTTGTCAATTCCGACTGCTTTGTTCCCATCTAATTCCTTATGGCATTGCTTTAGCATATCTTCATTTATCAAGTGGTACACTGATGTAAATATAGGATGTTTTGATGTTGCCGATATCTCAGCTATTCTCACTAATTTCGTTTCCATTATTTCCTCCGTCCCTGAGTACGGATAATGTGTCCTCAGTAAGACCTTTACTATGCAATCCCCTTCCCTCCATCGGCATTGCCCGATTTCTACAGTACTATGGGATTGTCCGACCACCTACCATTCATTTGAAATACTCCGTTTTCAGTTGCAATTTCATACTCTTCTTCGAGAAATGGCAGGTTCTCCCCAGTTGATGTGTATTCATAATGTAAAACATGATTGGTTCTCTGACTCCGCAGTGCCACATAACACTCGCCATATCGCATTACATGATATTGTCTTCCGCACCAGTTAAGACGTCGACCGACTGAAGTTAACGTTTCGAAGCTCAATCACTATTCAACCCTGCTTTCTTGCTGTCTACGCTTGTCAGATGCCGTTACCGGCATCATCCCAAGACTCGCTATTATCTGGTTGGCTAAACCTTGGATAAACCGGAATTCCACCGGCTTGACTACACACCCTTAGCTGGGCGCACAACTGGATTTTGTTAAAACCGATAGATCATATCTCCCGTATTCCATATACGCATAATTCCAAAGATCGGGTCATTCTCCCCTTGCCATATCCAGCCCTGGAATATTGTGTCATATCCAGAGTATCCTTCTGTAACGATTTCAAAGACTGCATCCGGATATTTTGCGTTAAACTCAGCAAGAGATATTGATTCCCCGGTGAAGGATTTCTCTCCATCATATCCATACGGCCTGTTAAACAGCATGATGTCGCACTCTTCTATATCGGCCTTTGTAAACTCAATGATTCCCTGATACCATTTTTCTTCATCGCCAGCATATTGAAATATCCGATCTAACCTCAAAGTTAGTGTTGTTTCATTAATTTCAATCTGAATTATCCGACTATCATGTAAGCTGAAGGGAATATTACTTATCCTGTCTCTGATATAATCCATGTGCCTCTCCATAAATTCTGAGTTGTTCCCCCAACATCCATCCCCTACCCTATATCTAATCACGAGCCGCAACCTGCCCGATTATTTAATCGCGACACACAACCCTGTAAAAAACGCCTTGGATAACTTCCCTATGTGCTATTTTCTAACCCGATTTTGGCAGTTCTGAAAATTTCATAAAAGCGAGAAAACCGCTGTTTATCAGTGGGTTTCGGGCTGATCTTATTTTTTCTTTGACATCAATGCTACTGTCTCAACATGCACCGTATTCGGAAACATATCCACGCACTGCACCTTATCCACGACATACCCCCGCGCCAGCAGCACCTCCAGATCCCGCGCCAGACTCGTCGGCTTACACGAAATATAAATCATATGATCCACACCATAATTGATAATCTTTTCCAGCGCCTTCGGATGAATACCATCCCTTGGCGGATCAAGCACAATATAATCCGGCCGTTCCTCAATCGTATCGAGCACCTTTAAGACATCACCCGCCAAAAATTCACAGTTGTCCAAATGATTGAGTGCCGCATTCTCTTTTGCCGCCTCTACCGCTTCCTCGATGATCTCCACGCCCACAACTTTTTTGCAGACCGGAGCGAGCATCTGTGCGATCGTACCGGTACCGCTGTACAGATCATAAACGGTCTTGTCTGCCAGCATGTCCGGATTATCCCCGAGGATAAATTCGCGGGCTGTGGAATAAAGCACTTCTGCTCCGAGAGAGTTTGTCTGGAAAAAAGAAAACGGTGAAATCTGAAAACGCAGTCCCAACAGCTCCTCATAAAAATAATCCTGTCCGAAAAGTACTTCCGTTCCTTCGTTTTTTACGACATCCGCCACGCTGTCATTTTTTGTGTGGAGTACTCCTTTTAAGGTTCCTTCCAGGGAAAGTGCCAGAAGTACATCTTTCCATCCGGCTAAAAGCTGCTTTTCTTTTTCTTCGTTTACCGTTCCGGCATGTGGACATCTGCCCTGCTTTTCCAGCAATGCAGCCTCTATCTTTGCACGCTCGTCCGGCTCCTGCTCCTGTACATTTCTCCAATCCTGCGTCGTAGTGATCAGATCAACTAAAATCTCTCCGGTCTTTACTGCCTTTCGCACAAGAAGATGGCGCAGATACCCGGTATGACGCAGTCTGTGATAGAAGAAGATTTCCTGCTCCCTGAAATAAGCGAGCGTTGCCATGAGAATCGCACGGAAATCGCCATCCACGATCCGGCAGTCCTCTACCGTTACAATATCGTAAAAACTGCCGCGCTTGTGCATTCCAAGTGCCAGCGGTCCGTCCTTGTATTCATCTCCAAATGAAAATTCCATTTTGTTACGGTAAGCAAGCACACGCGGACTGTGTCTGATTGGCAGAAACTCATAAGCACAGGCATCCCCGATCGCCTGCTCTATCATGCCGCGTACCTGTGTCTCCTTGATCTTTAACTGTTCTTCATAAGGCAGACTCTGATACGTACATCCTCCGCACTGTCCGAAATGCCGGCAGGTATCTGCGGTCTCCCGTGGCGATTTCTTCACGGTTTCCAGAAGCCGTCCTTCCGCTTTTCCTTTTCGTACCTTATTTACTGCAAAGGAAACACGCTGTCCCGGAATGGTATTCTTGACGATGACGCGTTCTCCCTCGTCTGTCATCACAATCCCTTTGTTCGGGAATTCTACGGTTGTTACGTTTCCTTCTGCAATCTGCCCTTTTTTCATTCTTTTACTCCTCATGCATCATTCTGAATCTTATTTTCTTACAGAAAAAGGGACTACACAACTGCAGTCCCTTCTTTCTTCGTTCGGTTTTCTTTTTCTGCGCACCGCTCAAACTGCCTGAAAGTTCTCACGCTTCCGACAATGATTAATCCTCTGTCTTGTCTGCGGAAGCATCCTTAGACTCTGCAGCCGGCTCATCATCCTCATCCTCGAAGAAGTCATTGTCGAACTCATCTTCAAAATCGTCCTCAAAATCATCCAGATAATCCGGTGTAAAGAAACGATAAATTCCATAGATTGCTGCTGCAACTGCGACAACGATTCCAATCACGGCGAATACAATCACGAATTTGGAAGGTTTCTTCTCCTCTTCTTCCTGTCTCTTCAAAAACTTATTAAGCTTTGCTGCATCCAAAACATCCCCCACTTTGGTAGATGCTAAAATATCTTCTACTTTACTCATGATGGCACTTCTCCTTCCTGCATTTTTAATTACATCCATTATAGCATATCTTTCCCTGTTTTCCTATGAAAAATTTGCGTTTATAAAAAATTTATCATATCTTTTTTAATTTTGCAAAGCTTGCAAACATCTTCTTTGTTCCGACTTTATCGAAATCTACGGTCACTTCATAGTCCCTGCCCCCGGAAACAATTGCCATGACTTCTCCATCGCCAAATTTGATGTGGCGGACACGATCTCCCACCTGATAGGACAATGCTCCACCCACGGAACCAAAATCACGCTGGTTTTCCACCTTTGTATATACCGGTTTTGTGGCTTTGGAGGAACGGAAGGTCGATCCATATCCCTCTCCCACTTCTTTTCCATATCCGCTTCCACCATAACTCGGCACCGTCCGGAATGCCTTACGCGCCTTCTGAAATGTGGACTGTTCGATGGGTTCTTCCTTTGTCTTTGGCTCATAAATCTTTCCGGAAAGAAGTTCCGGCGGAATTTCCCTGACAAAACGGGATACTTTTCCATACTGTGTCTGCCCCCGCACCATGCGCACACGCGCGGAAGTGATTGTCAGATTTTTCTTTGCACGGGTAATTCCCACATATGCCAGACGCCGTTCTTCCTCGATCTCGGCCTGGGAGTTATCACTCGTAATAGACATATAACTCGGAAACAGTCCGTCCTCAAGTCCTGCCAGATAGACATTCGGAAATTCAAGTCCTTTCGCACTATGTAAAGTCATAAGTACCACATAGTCACTGTTTTCGTCAAAACTGTCAATATCCGCAACCAGAGCGACATTTTCCAGAAAGCCGTTTAAGGTCGGAGCTTCTTCCCCCTCCGCATAATCCACAGCTTTGCTGATCAATTCGTCAATATTTTCGATTCTTGCCTCTGCCTCATCCGTTCCCTCTGCTTCGAGTTCTCTGACATAACCGGTCGTTTCAATAACTTCCTGCAGCAGATCTGCCACGGAAAGCAGCTTTGCCTTTGCTTTCATAGACTGGATAAACAACACAAACGGCCGGATCTTTGCTGCCGCTTTGCCCAGCCCCGGTACCTGTTCTGCCACACAGAGCGCATCATAAAAACTGATCTCCTGTTCCTGGGCATACAATGCCACTTTGTTGATCGATGCCGCACCAATTCCACGTTTTGGGATGTTGATGATACGCCGCACCGCCAGATCATCCTGCCCATTGTCGATGGTCTTTAAATATGCCAGCAGATCCTTCACTTCCTTACGGGCGTAGAAATTTACGCCGCCAAAAATTTTATATGGAATATTTGCTGTAATAAAACGTTCCTCAAAGAGACGGGACTGTGCATTGGTACGATAGAGAATGGCACAGTCTTTATACTGATACTCTCCTTTGCGTACCCGCCGGGCAATATCCCTTGCCACAAAATCCGCTTCCTCTGCCGCCGTATCCAGCTGCTCAAAGGTGATCTTGTCCCCAGCTCCATTGTCCGTCCACAGACGCTTTTCCTTTCGCCCCTGATTGTTGGCAATCACAGCATTGGCTGCATCCAGAATATTTTGCGTGCTCCGGTAATTCTGCTCCAGTTTGATCACTGTGGCATCCGGAAAATGATGTTCAAAATTCAGAATATTGTAGATATTCGCTCCCCGGAACTTATAGATAGACTGATCATCATCACCTACAACACAAAGATTCTGGTATTTTAAAGCCAGCAGACGGATCAGTTCAAACTGTGCGGTATTGGTATCCTGATACTCATCCACCATAATATAGCGGAAACGATCCTGATACGAGGCAAGCACCTCTTTGTCCAGTTTGAACAGTTCCACGGTTTTCATGATCAGATCATCAAAATCCAATGCATTATTCTGCTTTAACGCCTGCTGATATTCCCGATAAACCTGGGCCTGTTTCCGTTTCACATAATCGCCTGCTGCGCGCGTCTCAAATTCGATCGGATCGATCAGCTCATCTTTTGCGGAGGAAATAGCAGAAAGAAACATTTTCTCTTTGTACATTTTCGTATCGATTTCCAGACGTTTGCAGATATCCTTCATCAGAGTCTTCTGATCATCGGAATCGTAGATGGTAAAATTGGTGCCAAACCCCAGCCTGTCAATATATCTGCGCAAAATACGCACACAGGTGGAATGGAATGTGCACACCCAGATACTTTCCGAACCATATCCCACCATCTGGTCAATACGCTCCCGCATCTCCCCTGCCGCTTTATTGGTAAACGTGATTGCCATGATATTGTAGGGATTAACCCCGCATTCCTCAATCAGATATGCCGTACGATGTGTCAGTACTCTGGTTTTTCCGGACCCGGCACCTGCCAGAATCAGAAGCGGTCCGTCGGTTGCCATCACAGCCTGCCGCTGTGGTTCGTTCAGTGCATCTAATAAGCTCATATCGTTTCTCCGTCTCTTTCCATAATTCATTATTCGTGTGTCTCATTATATCATAGATAGTCCGAATAGAACATACATTCTTTTGTTTTTTGAAAAAAGCATGAAAATGCCTTGTCATCTAGTTTTTATTACTATATAATGTGATATGAGGTGAAAATATGGACAACGAAGTAAAAGAATTTCTTGCTGCACTGCAGAAGAAACTGGTTTCAATCGATTACATCAAAACGGAAGACATTCCAAATATCGGTTTATATATGGATCAGGTCACGACCTTTATGGACGAGCAGTTAGAAGCCTGCAAACGCTATGAAGATGATAAAATTCTGACCAAAACAATGATCAACAATTATGCCAAAAACAATCTGCTCCCTGCCCCGGAGAAGAAAAAATATTCCAAGGAGCATGTGCTGACCCTGTTATTCATTTACTATTTTAAGAATCTGCTCAGCATCAACGACATCCAGTCCCTGTTAAATCCCCTGACGGAACATTATTTTGGCAACAAAGCCGGATTTAATATGGAAGATGTCTATAATGAGGTTTTTAATTTAGAGAGCACCGAGTCCGAGAAATTATTAAAAGATCTCGGAAAAAAATATGCACTCTCCCGTGAGACGTTCCGGAAATTTCCGGAAAATGATCAGGAATTTCTGCAGAATTTCAGTTTTATCTGTCTGCTCAGCTACGACGTATACATCAAAAAGATGATTATCGAAAGTGTTATCGACAATATCAACAGTCAAAACAGTAAAACAAATAAAAAAGAGAATTCCAAAAAGGAATCCTCCAAAAAAGACACCGTTTAATCCAAACGGATGATTGTATTTTCAGGCACAGATGCAGATACGCATCCGTGCCTTTTTTCTATTCCTGTTCCGGATGTTTCTGTGACAGACGGCTGAATACCATCTCATATCCGTCATTTCCATAGTTCAGAGAACGATTGACACGGCTGATCGTCGCTGTAGACGCCCCCGTCTTTTCCGCAATATCAAGGTATGTTTTCTGATCCCGCAGCATTCCCGCCACTTCAAATCGCTGTGATAAAGAAAGCAATTCATTGACCGTACACACATCCTCAAAAAATGTATAACATTCCTCTCTGTTCTGCAGACATAAAATTGCATCAAACAGATGATCTACTGCCTCTGTTTTAAGTTTCTTGCTCATTATGCTCCCTCTTTCCTTCCAAAAATCATGTCTGTATTTTATCATATTAAAGTTTTAAAGTAAACAGATTTCTTGCATTACCCCATTGTTATGCTATAATGTTTAGTACAGTTTACCAAACACGAAAACGAATGGAGAATCTATGATATGAAAAAGATCGGTTATTTTTTTTCCGGCTTTCTGCCAATTTTAACAACAACAGCTGCACAGATACTGGCCTCTTTTTTTATGTTCGGAATCGCAGCTCTGTTTCTGTGTCCGGCCTCCCAGAGCACAGGCTTTGATGCCGATACCATCGAAACACTTCTGACCAATACGGAGTTTAATGCATGCATCATGCTGATTTATACCGTAACCTGCATCGTATTCATGGGAATATGGTATTATCGCTCCTGTGGGGGCAATTATCTTCCAAAACCATCCCTCACGTTTCATCCTCTGCAGTTTTTATCCATCATTCTTCTGATTCCCGGCATGCAGTTCTTTTCCGGTTATCTGACTTCTGCGGTATCTCTTCTTTTCCCGAACTGGCTCAGCCAGTACGAAAAACTCATGGAAACCGCAGGCTTAGACTCCGACATCGGACTGTTCATGTTTATCTATGCCGTAATTCTCGGTCCTGTCTGTGAAGAACTGGTTTTCCGCGGCGTCACCATGCGTCTGGTCCGACGGGCACTTCCGTTCTGGGCTGCCAACCTGATGCAGGCGGTTCTCTTCGGAATCTTTCACATGAACTGGATTCAGGGAATTTATGCATTTGTTCTCGGTCTTGTACTGGGATGGATCTGTGAAAAAGGAGGAAGCATCTATTTCTCAATGTTCTTCCACATCCTGTTCAACTTCTGGGGAACCATCATCGGACCGCTACTGAACAATCTCAAAGAAACGGATCTTCTGGGAATTATCATCTTTCTCTTTACGATTGTTTCTCTCGTTTTGGGCTTTTCCTTATTCCGCCTGGGAACGAAATGGCGCGATCAGAAAGCGGCGCGCCTTATGGCTGCCCCTGATCATGATGATCATTTCGAAGCAGCTGAATGATCCGATACTCATAAAACACGGTGATCACAAGGATAGCGGCAATCACCAGCAGACTGTACGCGTCCTTGAGTTCGATCCCGATCACATCTCCCACACACGGAACCATCAGACCGATGATAAACACCAGTTTTACCAGCCGGATCATCCGGATGGAATATTTACGCACCTTTCCCACACACACCTCTTTCGGAAGCCGGTTTATTTTTTCCGGCTGACAGCTTACCAGGCTGAGTCCCACATAGATCAGAACAACTCCTGCAATGTTACAGATAAATTTATATGGCGCAACTTTATAGGCAATCCCATAATAGATCTGCAGTCCGATATAGACAATTCCAAGGATCATTCCTACCGCCTCCGCAAAAATTGCCGGAACGGTTAAATCTTCTTTTTTCATCTGCTTTTCTCCATTTCATTCTGTAAAATCATATCCTAATTCTAACACCTTTTTGACTTGAATTCCATAGTTCATGTGCTATAATGAAACACAGAGTAACAATATAACAAAGGAGATCTCATGGAAAATCTTATTTTACCAAAACAATACAAATCAGAACTGAATCTTCATGACACACAGCTTGCCATCAAGACAGTCAAAGATTTCTTTCAGGCACTGCTGGCGCAGAGACTGCATCTGACACGTGTTTCTGCTCCTCTTTTTGTAGACCCGGCAACCGGTCTTAATGATAACTTAAACGGTTATGAACGCCCGGTTACTTTCGGTATTAAGGAGCAGGACGATAAAAATGCCGAAGTTGTCCATTCTCTCGCAAAATGGAAACGTTACGCCCTGAAAAAATACGGATTTCAGGTCGGAGAAGGCATCTACACGGATATGAATGCCATCCGCCGCGATGAAAGTACGGACAACATTCATTCTATTTTCGTAGATCAGTGGGACTGGGAAAAAATCATTCATAAAGAAGACCGTAATCTGGACTATTTAAAAGAGACCGTTCGTACCGTATATAAGTGTCTTCGCAAAACAGAACAGTATATGGCCATCCAGTATGATTACATTGATCTGATCCTTCCAAAGGAAATTTTCTTTATCACCTCCCAGGAACTGGAGGATCTGTTCCCGGACAACACACCGAAGGAACGTGAGTATTATATTACAAAGGCAAAAGGTGCTGTATGTATCATGCAGATCGGTGACACCTTAGAGTCCGGCGAACCGCACGACGGACGTGCTCCGGATTACGATGACTGGGCTTTAAATGCAGATATTCTTGTTTATTATCCGGTTCTTGATATTGCACTGGAATTATCTTCGATGGGTATCCGTGTAGACAAAACTGCACTGATTTCCCAGCTTGACAAAGCCGGCTGTCCGGAACGCAAGGATCTGCCATTCCAGAAATCCATCATCGATGGAACACTTCCTTATACCATCGGCGGAGGAATTGGTCAGTCCCGTATCTGTATGTTCTTCCTTCGCAAAGCTCATATCGGCGAAGTGCAGAGTTCTCTCTGGCCGGAAGAAACAATTGCAGCCTGCGAGGAACATGGTATTCCGCTCTTATAATTTATTTTACATAATAAAATAAACAAAGCAAAAAATCAAAGAGGAAAAACGAAAAAAACGTTTTTCCTCTTTTTGTATTATCTCCTCTAAATTACAGCTATAAGGTTTCCTCATCCGCCTCGCACATACGATACCCTACGCCCAGTTCATTTACAATATAATTTTTTTCTCCCGGTCTGGCTCCCAGCTTCTTACGGATATTTACCATATTGACCTGCAGTTTTTTGATGCTGCCCTCATCGTTATACCCCCAGATCTCTTTGATAATGGCTGAGTATGTCATAACCTTTCCCGCATGTTCCGACAATGCTGCAATGATATTGTACTCTGTCTGTGTCAGCTTCACTTCTTTTTTATGCAAGAAAACTCTTCTTGCATCGTAATCAATGGTCAGACCGGATGCCTCAAATTTTCCCCCCGGAAACATTCCGTTTTGCATGCGATGTGTTGTCATGCGAAGCGTAGAACGTATCCGCGCAAGAAATTCATTGGAGCCAAATGGTTTTGTAACATAATCATTGGCTCCCATATCCAAAGCCTCCACTTTATCTTTTTCATCTGACCTGGCAGAAAGCACAATCACCGGCGTCAGGGAATCTTTCCGTAACCGCTTTAAAAAAGTCATTCCGTCCTGATCCGGAAGTCCCAGATCTAAAACAACGAGATCCGGTCTGTGTGAAGCATACATCATCATTCCGTCTTCGCAGGAATATGCCGATAATGCCTGATATCCGTTTGCCTCCAGAAGTGTAGCCACCAGATTGTTAATATGTTCATCATCCTCAATAATTAAAATCTTATATTTATTTCCGTTCATGCCTGTTCCTTCTCCTCCATATCCAGATAAAACCGGAAAAGTGCACCTCCATTTTTCTTATTTTCTGCCTTGATCTTTCCACCGTGCGCTTTGATAATTGTTGCACACACTGACAATCCTATCCCTGCATTGCTCCGTTTGCAATCGGAAGATACCTCATATGCCTCATGACTTCCGTAAAAAACGGATTCTAATTTTTCTTCCGGAATTCCACATCCATCATCCTGCACTTCAAATACGGCTTTGTCTGCCACAAGAAATACCTTCAGTCCCAGGTGCACCATTCCCTTTGCATGCTGCACCGCGTTTTCCAAAATATTGATCAGCACCTGCTGGATCAGGATGGCATCCATGGGAATTACCACAAATTCATCCGGAATATCAATTTCAACCTCCTGATCGGGATATCTTTTATGAAATTTTAAAATCACCGAATCAATCAGTTCATCCAAAACCGTAGGTGTCTTTATGATTTTTACTTTTCCACTGTCAAGTTTTGTGATCGAAAGCAGGTTCTCGACCATCCGGAAAAGCCACTGTGCATCCTGCTGGATATCCTGCAGCATCTTTGTCCGCTGTTCCTTCGTAAAATCATTATCCGGATCAAGCAGCGCCGAGCTGGAGCCATAGATCGTGGTAAGCGGAGTCCGAAGATCATGGGAAACCGCACGGAATATGTCTGCACGGATTTTTTCTTTTTCTCTCTCTTCTTCGAGAATTTTATTATACTTTATTTTGGTGGTAAACCCACAGGTAATCAAAGCCATCAGTATAATGATCACTGCCGATGCCATATTCTCCGGTATGGAAAAATTAAAGTGAAAAAATGGAAATGTGAAAGCAAAATTCAATTCAAGAACGCTGAGAATTGCAGCTGCCACACCATACAGATACCCCGGTGTGATCACAGAAGTCAGAAAGACTCCAAAAATAGATACTGCCGGGATCAGCGCATTTTCCACAGTACTGTTTTGTATCCACAAACAGACCATAAAACACACCAGCTGAATCCCGACGGTAATGGCTATATCTCTTATGATATACAATGTTTTTTTCATCCGAATCTTCTTTCTCCTTATCTCTTGCATCCGTATGTTTCATTATAGCATAATGGCGGTTAAGATTCGAATAAAAAATGTATTTTTCTAAGAAATCGTATTCAGTTCCTCCATCCACAAGGTTGCACACGCATCACTCGGCATACGCAGATCTCCTCTCGGAGAAACAGCAACAGATCCGACTTTCGGGCCGTCCGGAAGGCAGGAACGTTTAAACTGCTGCGCAAAAAATCTGCGGCAGAACGTTTTCAGCCATTTTAAAATAAATGCATCTTCATAAGTTCCCGCAAATGCAATTTTTGCCAGACGATAAATTTTTGCAGGGGAAAATCCCTGACGCAACATATAATACAGGAAGAAATCATGCAGTTCATACGGACCTACCAGATCCTCGGTCTTCTGTGAAATTTTTCCGTCTTCCGGCGGCAAAAGCTCCGGAGAAACAGGTGTATCCAATACATCATACAGTGTATCGGAAAGCTGCTTGTCCTCACAGGTATCCGCATAATAACGCACCAGATGCCGGACCAGTGTCTTTGGTACAGAAGCATTCACGGCATACATGGACATATGATCTCCGTTGTACGTTGCCCACCCCAGTGCAAGTTCCGACAAATCTCCGGTTCCGATCACAAGCGCATTTTTTTTGTTCGCAATGTCCATCAGAATCTGCGTGCGTTCCCGCGCCTGGGAATTTTCATATGTCACATCATGCACCGAAGGGTCCTGTCCGATATCCGAAAAATGCACATTTACCGCCTGACAGATATCCACTTCCACAAATTCTGCCCCAAGGCTTTGAATCAGTTTGACAGCATTGTCATATGTGCGGTCGGTTGTCCCGAATCCCGGCATGGTGACGGCCGTAATTCCCTTATGATCCCGCCCGCACAGATCAAAGGCACGCACGGTCACCAGCAGTGCCAGCGTCGAATCCAGTCCTCCGGAAATACCTACCACAGCATTGGCTCCGGTATGTTCCAGACGTTTTTTTAGTCCCATTGCCTGAATCATCAGAATTTCATCACAACGCTTTTCCCTGTTCTGTCTGTCTGTTGGCACAAACGGTGCCGGATCAATAAACCGCGTCAGTTTTGTTTCTTCTATTTTTAAAGAGAACAGAATCTCGGTATGTGTCTGATCCTCAGTGACAAAAGTTGTCATTCTGCGGCGCTGTGCACAGAGACGTTCCACATCAATCTCCGAATACAGGATGCCATGTCCAAAACGCTTGGATTCCGCAAGAATCTGTCCGTTTTCCGCAATGATGTTGTGCCCGGAGAACACCAGATCCTGTGTAGACTCTCCCTCTCCCGCTGACGCATAAATATATGCCGCAAGAAGACGTGCAGACTGGCCACTTACCAGTTCCCTGCGGTAACTGTCTTTGCCGGTCAGTTCATTCGAAGCCGACAAATTCACCAGAACAGACGCCCCCGCCAGTGCATGGGAGATACTCGGCGGATTCGGTGTCCACAGATCCTCACACAGTTCCACACCGATTCTGAGTTTCGGCATCTGCTCACAGACAAAAAGCAGATCCCGGTCCGCAGGAACACAGCTTCCGTCCGGCAGAACCACCTCTGTCGCAAGCTCTGCTCCGGATACGAAATGTCTCGCCTCATAAAATTCATTGTAATTCGGCAGATAACTCTTCGGTACAAGTCCAAGCACTTCTCCATGGGAAAACACTGCCGCCACATTGTATAATTTTCCAAGGATTTCAAAGGGAAGTCCCACGAAAAAAATGGCGTCCAGTGAAGCACTCTCTTTTACTAATTTCATCAGCGCATCCTTTGCTCCCTGCAGCAGACGTTCCTGCAAAAACAGATCCTGACAGGTATATCCAGTTAGGCACAACTCTGGAAAAACTACAATCTTTGCCCCCTGACGGGTACTTTCTTTCATCATATCCAGAATCAGTTCTGCATTGTATTTTGTATCTGCCACTTTAATTTTCGGTGTGACTGCAGCTGCTTTTACAAATCCCTGTCTCACTTTCTCAACTCCTTTAATTCCTCTACGGAAAATTCATATGCCTTATTACAGAACTGGCACTTTACCTCGATGCTCTCCCCATCATTGATGATGTCATCGAGATCTTTTTTGCTGAGCGTCGAAAGTGCGCGGGATACCCGCTCCTTAGAACAGTCACAGACAAATGCTGCCGGAATTTTGTCGGTGATTTCCAAGCCGAAATCTCCGAGAATTTCTTCGAGAATTCCTTCCGGTGTCAATCCTCGCTCCAGCATCATAGTCACAGAATCGATCTCTGCAATACGCTTTTCCAGTTTTTCAATGATCTCGTCACTCGTAAACGGCATAAGCTGAATAATAAATCCGCCGGCCTGACGCACCGTGTTGTTTTTGTTCATCAGCACACCCAATCCTACCGCAGACGGAATCTGCTCGGAAGTTGCAAAATAATAGGTTAAATCTTCTGCAATCTCTCCTGTCTGCAGCTGACACTGTCCCACATATGGCTCTTTTAGTCCCACATCTTTGATGACGCTCAAAATACCGAGATCCAGCGCGCCCCCTACATTTAAATGTCCGTCTTTGTTTGGCGGAAGTTCCACAATCGGATTATTGACAAATCCCTTGACATGTCCATTGGCGTCCGCAGTAACGGTAAGTCCCCTGGCCGGACCGCTGCACTGAATCTGCAGGGTCAGAAGATCCTTTTCCCCTTTTAACATTGTTCCCATCATCGCACCGCCGGACAACAGACGTCCCAGGGCTGCCGTCATGATCGGGGACGTATTGTGATCCTGTCTGGCGGTCTCCACCAGATCCCTCGATGTAATTGCAAATGCCCGGATTGCGGCACCTGCTGCGGTTGCTCTAACAATATAATCTGCCATGTATCATTTCTCCTTTATTCTTTTCTTGTAACAAATGTGATACGCTCACTGTCGGCTTTGACCCCGGCGTCGGTGTAATCATCATACATTCCTTCACAGACCAATCCCGCCTGCTGCAGGAAATCCACTATCTGTTCCACCTTATAATTTCTCTGATAGTGTGTTTCCGCATATCGACGGTACAGCTCTCCCGCTTCCGGGATAAACAGTGTCAGGTCATATTCATTGATTCTGGTCTCTTCGTCATAATAATTTTCCCAGATAAAACTTCCTTCCTGCCTGCTCTCCGCAAATGTGTGATCTCCAAGAAGCTGTTCGTATTTATAGGCGGTATTCATATCAAAGATAAATACTCCACCGCTTTCCAGACAGGCGGCAACCCGCCGGAATGCATCGGAAAGTTCCTGTGGCTCAAGCACATAATTGACACAGTCACAGGTACAGCAGACTGCCCGCACACATCCATCCAGTTCGAGTGTCTGCATCTCCTGCAGCAGATAAAGAATCGGCGGATCTGTCTGCTTTTCCATGGCTTTCTGCAGCATATCCACAGAAACATCCACACCGGTCATATCATACCCACAGGCTGCCAGTCTCCGGGTCAGTTCTCCGGTTCCGCATCCCAGATCCAGCACCGGTCCGTCTGCAATTCCATGCTTTTTTAATGTCTCACAAATATATGCACACCATTCATCATAGGGCACATTATCCATAAACAGGTCGTAAACCTGCGCAAAACTCGTATACGCGTCCATTCTTTTCCTCCTGCTTTGTATCATAGTTTAGCAAGTTTTTATGGCAAAAGCAAGGTTGATTATTCTTCCCGAAACCTTTATACTGAATGCATAAGTTGAAATACAGAAAGGATTTTCCATGCCTGACAACTACGAACATTATATTTCCAAAAATATTCAGGCCTTCTATCGCAGAAGACTTTTTTCTCCAATGATATATCTGGTTTTGCTTGCAGTTCTCTGGATCGTATTTCCACTGGGTGCCATGCTGCGGCCTGCACAGCTTTCCGACAATACCAAAATTGCGGATGCATACAAGGACCATCACCGTTATGTGCGCATGACCTTCACGGATCTGAAATTCAGCGGATATACCTGTGAAACCTATGGCCAGACCCGCGGATATTATTATTACACCACACAGAAAAATAATTGCAGCATCATTCTCCTTACCCCGCATACATGTGAGGAAGGACTCCCTACGATCGACCGTCTGACCGTCACCGGCCGGATCGTCAAAGGAAAAGAATCTTATCTGGCACTTTTGTCCCAGCTTTCCTCTGACCTGAACTGGACCGAAACCGGTATCCGCAATCAGCTGTCTTCGTATTATTTCAGTGAGCCTGACTATCATTTAACCACGACACGCATTTTATTCTTCACGTATTTCGGTTCCATGATTTATACCGTCCTGTATCTTTTTGTCTGTATGGTCTATATCCGGTTCCCGGTGCTTTCCCCACCGTGCCAGAACCTGATCGTCTTCGGACATCCGGGTCAGATTCTCGCCGAGGCCGAGGAAGAACTTGCAACACTTCCACAGCTGGCAACGGAGGATATGTTTATTACCGAACATTATTTTATCATGACATCACCATATGGAAATGCCATTGTACCTATTCAGGAGATTCTGTGGATCTATAAACATTCGACGCTCCACAAAATGCTCTGGTATCATTTCAGCATCTCTTATACCATGCATATTACCGCAAACAAACATATGTATGTAAACTGTCCGAAAAATACCAAATCCGATATTGACGGTATTATGGATTACCTGGCAGAAGCCAATCACAACATTCTGGTAGGTTTCAATGAAGAAAACCGCCTGAAAGTCCAGGCGGTTCAGGGAAAACCTTTCCATATTGAAAAATTCTATGCGTTATTGCGCCGCCGTGTCTAAAACATACAGGCTTTGCTTCCGATTTCATAATCCAGATTTTCATAGGCTTCCCTTACCACGGGAAGCCTTTCTTTTTCTTCCGGCGGTAATTCATGTTCAGAAAGTATCTTTATATTCTCCTCAATCTGTGCAATATCATAGGTATCAAATCCATACTTTAACCCTTTCCAGCACAGTCGTCGCTGCTCTTCATCCATCATGGGGAGTTTTCCCTGCCGAAGTATGTGACCACTCTCCGGTAAATCTTTGGTCTCCTGTTTTATTTCTTTCACCGTCCCCCGCAGCTGCTCTAAGAAGATATGCAGATTCCGGTTTATAAAGGCACGGTTTTCGGTCTTTGCCGCCATCTCCATAATTTCTGCCTGCTGGGCAATCTCCTCTTTTCCAATCTGGCGGCTGATCCCTTTGATTCCATGAACTTTTGTCTGAAACATATGCAGATCCCGCTGGACATATTCCGGAAGTTTCGGAAGTAAACCCTCCACCTCTTTCCAATAAGATTCCAGCGTACGGATATCCGTAGCGTTCCTCTGCCCTGTGGCTTTCGCCTTCTTTGACGCATCGACCGGATTCGGAAGTTCCCTGTATCTTACCGGAATTCCGGTTTCTAAAACCTGCCTCATCCGCTGCAGCCGGATCGGTTTCGGCATAAAATCGGTAAATCCATGCCGGATGGAACGGCTTCTCACTTCGTCAGAAATATCCGCTGTCATAAGAACAAGCGGTGCATGACTGTATCTTTGTATCTGATCCGCCGTCTCAAATCCGGACATTCCCGGCATCATCTGATCCAGAATGATCATCTGGTATTCCCGTTCTTTTACCATCTGTACAGCTTCTTCTCCTGACACCGCCAGATCCAGTATAAACTTCCATGGAGCCGCAAGTTCCTGAAAAATCACCCTGTTTGCTTCCATATCATCCACCAGAAGGACACGTGCCCGCGGATAAATCCAGTTCGGCTGTATTTCTTCGACCTGCGGATCATTCTGTTCTTTTAATATTTCCCGTCCGATGTTTCTCGGCTCTGATATCTCAGCCATAACCTGTTTCTGATAAAACCCAAAAGATACGCGTGTCCCTTTTCCCGGATCACTCTCTGCTCTTACCCAGCCATGCATCATTTCTACGAGCTGTCTGACAATTGACAGACCCAGGCCAAAGCCCTCTACCCCCATATCCTCGGAAAACGAGACATATTCCGCAAATACCTGTGCAAGTTTTTCCTTTGTCATTCCCACACCGGTATCTTCCACACAGCCGTCAAACCATACCTGTCCTTCTTCCATCTTACAGTGGAGTGACAGCGTGATCGTTCCCTGTTCCGTAAACTTGCAGGCATTCGATAAAATATTCTGAAAAATCTGTGCCACACGTAAATAGTTCCCACTTACCTGCTCCGGAAACCGGTCCAGAAACCTCACGGTAAATACGATATCTTTTTCCCGGATATTCAGCAGACAAAGACGGGCCTGTTCCTCGATCATCTCATAAAAATTGTATGTTTTGTCTTTGAGCGTCAACATTCCTGCTTCCAGCTTCGAATATGCAAGGATGGTATCCACCTGTTCAAGCAGATTATTTCCCGCGATACAGATATATTCAAGAATGTTTTTGCTCTCATCCGGAAGATTCTGCCTCTTTAAAATGTCCGAACCTCCGATAATCGCATGCAGCGGACTGCGCAGATCATGACTGACCGATGCCAGAAAACGGCTTTTTAAAAATGACTGTTCTTCTGCTTTCTTTTTCAGATCCTCCATCAGAACCGTTTCCTTCTTTTGTTGTGTGATGTCGAGCAGAGTAAGAATATATCCTCTCACCACATTTTCACTGCAGACCGGATGCAGCTGACACCTGCAATAACTTTCTTTCCACTGAACCACATAATCCTGATCCGGGTCTTTACTCCAACGCATCATTTTGGTATAAAAAGGGTACTCCTGCGGATCGTCCGTCAGTTCCCCCACAATTTCCGGAAACCATCGTCTGGCACTGGCATTGGCATCCCGGTAACGCATTCTGTTGTCATACAAAAACGTAGGGATATCACTGATATTATAAAAGTTTTCCCGGATAATGTTCGTCACATTGGATAATCTTCCCGTCATCATCAGATAAAAGACAATCAGACAGGAAATTTCAAAAGCTCCCGGCACCAGAAATTCTTCCGCTTTCGGCGTAACTGCGCGAAACAACATTGCAACTCCCGGAAGTGCCATGCCAAGATACAACATATCATTTACATGTCCCTCCCAGACAGAAACCTCGCTTTTCACTCTCACATAAGTAGCCAGCCCCAGAAGAATTCCCGTATAACAAAGCAGCGCAATCCGAAACGCATCCTGATACGTCTCGTGCTGCGCAGCACGTATAATCAACATGGAATTAAACAGCACCAGACTGCAGAACAAAATCACTTCCGTCCTGAGTTTCAGCTGGAATTTCATAAAATCACCCACATAATGAATCATAAGATACAGCATGTGAATGGCCAGTAAATCTGTCAGTATACGAAGTGTCTGTGCCTCTCCCGTAACATAATAGGTAATGCGATAAAAACTGTTCAGTGCAATCAGCCCTAAAACCAACGGCAGCAGCCGGTGTTCCCTTGCGTGAAACCCGCTGCTGACATAACTTTGTAATACAAACAGTGTAAAAAAAAGACAGATCAGATGGAAAACCAGTCCCATATCCGTTTTACCTCCAACCACTAAATATCCGCTCTACTTCGGATTTGATATAAATGGCTTTATATGGTCGCACAATATATCCTGCCGCATGCAGTCTCCGACAGGTCATTACCGTATGCGCATCACACATGGCCGTGACAAACAGAACCGGTATCCTGCCCCCTGTGAGCTTGTTTGCTCTCATGGTAGTCTCGATTCCGTTCATTTCCGGCATATCAACATCCATAATGATCAGATCCGGAAACTCATTGTGTTCCAGATAATGCAATGCCTGTTTTCCGCATTTACAGAGAATGACGGTATACTCATCCTCGAGAATTCCACGCATGGCATCCAGATTAGTCTTCATATCATCTACGATCATGATTTTTTTTCTGGCAGTTTCCTGAACCATCTTCTTTCTTCCCGGCTCTTCCGAATCTGGAGAAACCGTATCAAGATATTCCGGTGGAAGAATCGTAACATTTAAGTTTTTATTTTCCATCAGATCCAGTTTGGTTCCATCCGGCATATTCAGAACCGGTCGCAGATTATGCGGTCCTTTGTTTTCATAGATCAGTCCCTTACGTCCGTCCGACAGGTTTACCTCCGTCCCTCTCGGAAACAGTGGGACACGTTCCATAAACACTTCCACAACGTTTTTGTCAAACATGATGCCACAGGCTCCCATGAGATATTCTACTGCCTCATAAGGAGAATATGGTTTCTTATACGGACGTCTTGATGTCAGCGCATCATACACATCCGCCACATGTACAATTCTTACGGAGAGTGACTGTTCATCTCCCATCAGCCCCTGTGGGTATCCGCTTCCATCTACATTTTCATGATGAAGAAGTACCGTCTGCTTGATATGCGCCGAAATATTCCAGCGCTTCGAAAGCAGCTGGTACGAACGGGTCGAATGGGTCTTCATCAGCTGGTATTCATCCGGTGTCAGCCTGCCCGGTTTATTTAATATTTCCTTTGGAATGGCAAGCTTTCCCAGATCATGCAAAAGAGCCGCTGTAACCAGATAATTCAGATCACGTTCACTCATTCCCATCCCCATACCGATCACACAGCAGAGCACCGCAACATTCACCGAATGTGCATATGTATAATCATCGTATGAGCGCAGATCTGTCATATCCAGACACACATTTTTTCTGGACAAAAGATTCTCCACAATCTGTTGTGCAATCTCGGCACAACGGTCAATATCATTCTCCTGCACACATTTAAACCCTTCCTGGCGCAGTTTTTCCGGTATTGTCGCTTCGATGTAAATATCTTTCGACTGTTCATCCTCGATATAGACACCGCTAAATCCGTATTCATTTAGTTTATTGATATAGGAAGCCGTCAGTTCACAGCCACTTCCCACCATGGTACGTCCCATGGAATCATATAAATCATACGCAAGACACATTCCCGGTCTGGCATCTTCAATGGAAACAAAACGCATAAAGCCTCCAATTATAACTATAACTTAAATCATAACCAGATAAATTGCTGCAAGTGAAATTACAATCTGAATGATGGCAAAGCGAAATACCACCTGGGCATTGGACCACCCACCCTTTTTTCTTACATGGTCGTGGATCGGTGTGATGGTATTCTTCAGAATATGTATCTTTAAAAACCGAAGCAGTGAAACCTTTACCAGACCAAGACCACCGTCTGCGATAAGTACCGCAGCAACCAGCAGGTACATAAACGGACTGTGCATCTTCAATACCGCAATGGCAATAAAAATACCCATTGCACGTGATCCGGCATCTCCCATAAGAAGCTTGCTCGGTGTTGCGTTATACCACAGATATCCCAGCAGACATACCGCAAACAGTAAAATACAGTAATTGAAAGAATCATTGACTTTTAAAATATTGTCAAGAACAAACACACTCATCAACGTGATAATGGTCAGTGTTCCCGACAATCCATCCACACCATCCGAACAGTTGGTAACATTGATGGAAACCCACACCAGAATAACGGTCAGAATGGCAAATACAACCGGTGGAATCACGATGGTCGTTCCCGTAATGGCAATGGTGATCTCACTGGAATTGTAATGCAGATAGGAAATGGCTACAACGACTGCCACCGCCAGATCCAGAATTCCCTTTAAATACTCTCCCCATGGTTTTTCTGCGGCATCATCAAAGAATCCGGTGAACATTTCGATGACGATCAGCACCAGATAAATGATAATTTCCTTATTCATTTTGCCAAACAACAATGCGGAAACAACAAAAGTCAACACAAAAATAATACCCGCACCTCTTGGTTTTCCTGCGGAAAGAGCTCCATCATGTGCATACTGTCTTCCCATGTCCTTCGGCAGATACCCGTTTAATTTTGCAATTGCAATACAGGTCGCTGCAAAAGCAAATAAAACACCGATAAAAGCAACCAGTGCGTGTTCATATGTTCCTAATAAGTATATCATTTTATCCTCCTTCGGGCTTTCACCCAATTTAATTATATTAGGAGACAGGAAAAAAGTAAAGTTTTTGCTTGCATTTTTATCGAATTGTGTTATTATATACTCACACGCGTCAAAGCGTTAAAGTGTAAAAGATTCAAAGAACCACAAGGAGGAAACAAAAATGGCTCAAAAAGGAGACTTAATGACAGCACGTTCCGATATTCGTGTATTGGACGCAACCATTCGTGACGGAGGACTCGTAAACAACTTTATGTTCTCCGATGACTTTATCAACGCACTCTACCGCACCAATGTAAAGGCCGGCGTTGACTATATGGAGTTTGGTTATAAAGCTTCCAAGGAGCTGTTTGACGTAAATAAATTCGGCAAGTGGAAGTTCTGTGATGAAGAATCCATCCGTGAGATCGTTGGTGACAACAACTCCGATATGAAGATTTCCGTCATGGCAGATGTCGGACGCTGCGATTACAAAAAAGATATCATTGACAAAAAAGACAGTGTAATTGACATGGTTCGTGTGGCAACTTACGTGCACCAGATGCCTGCTGCAATCGAAATGATTGAAGATGCCAAGGCAAAGGGCTACGAGGTAACCTGTAATATCATGGCAATCTCCAATGCCAAAGAATCCGATATTGACCAGGCACTTGAAATGGTCGGTCAAAGCAGCGCCGATGGCATTTATATCGTGGACAGTTACGGTGCTCTTTACCCGGAACAGATCCGTGCGATTGCAGATAAATACACCGAACTTGGAGAAAAATACGGCAAATACATCGGTATGCATGCACACAATAACCAGCAGCTTGCCTTTGCCAACACGATCGAAGCACTCTCCCACGGTGTCAGTCTTTTAGATGCTACCATGATGTCCATGGGGCGGGGTGCCGGAAACTGTGCCATGGAACTGCTTCTGAGTTTTCTGAAAAATCCGAAATACAATGTATTCCCGGTACTCCGGTTCTTAGAAGACTATATGCTGCCGCTCAAAGAAACCGGTGCCGTATGGGGATATGATATTCCGTATCTGCTGACCGGACGTCTGAACCAGCATCCATCTGCTGCCATTGATTTTTGCAAGGACAACCGCAAGGATTACGCAGATTTCTATACCGATCTGTTAGACAAATAAAGCATAATACAAAACAGGCATCCGGGGTTCGCCAGATGCCTGTTTTATCTCTGTTATAAACGTTTAAATCTGTCTGCAAAGTGCATCCACTTTCGCAATTTCTTCCATCATACACATTTCTTTCAGATCCTGTGCATTTCCTTCGGAATGTTCCACTTCCTTTGAGAAAATACGCGCTACATCAATACGGTCAGACATTGTGAATTTGCCACCGTTTCTGTAAAAACGTGCCGCATCCATATCTCGTACCACAAGGGTTGCCATCACAATCATTTTGGCATAGGATAAAATATCATAATCATATATCGAATTCATCAGATAACGATACACAAAATAAACCAGAAGATGTTCATAGCCAAGTTCCGAATAATCCGATGATCGCATATATTCTGTCAGAAATGCCTCATAGGTATCTTTGTGATACAGCTTTTCGAATTCTTCCTTGGTGTGAACCCATTCATCATCCAGCTCTTCCATATCGGCAAAAACCGCAAAACGTTCCTCAAAATCTTCATAAGAAAGTGCACGAACCGGCTTCTCTTTTCCCTCAATATTTTTCTGCTCCCACTCCCGAAGTTCATGACCGGCATCTTCGTATCTCCAGTCTGCCAGTACCGACATATCCTCTTTTGCCTGTGCATAATTGATCACGGTCTGTACACGGTCACACCACGCCAGAAACTCTCTCATGCGCTCCGGAATATTATGGGTACGATTCTGCAGAATATTCACCGACTCCTGCTGCACCCATTCCATGAATGCAACATATGCCGGATCGTCCTCACCGTCATCGCAATTTCCGGGCAGCTCTATATCCACCAGCTTTTCCGGTTCTGTCCGCTCAAACAGAATCCGTCCGACTTCCTCGCAGGAAAGACTCAGTGCTTTCTGCTCCACATCTCCGTAAATCAGGGAAAAACGCGGATATTCTGTACACACTTCACACAGAGCCTCTTCCCCAAGTGCTGTATAAAGATCACAGAGATTATGATCATTGAGCATGGCACAGCGTTTCTTCCCTTTCAGCTTAAAACGGTATCCACCGCCATCATCATCCGGATCGGCCTCATACATACTTTCTTTGAGTCTTTTGCCAAATTTGCCTTCCACACTGTTGTAATATGCATAGGAATCCTCATCAATGTCAATTTCCCAGCCTGCACAGCAACTGTCCTTGCAGCGGGATGCAATGCAGGAAAATTTCTCATAATATTCCGGAACCCGTAAAATCACGATGCCTGCCTCTCTTTCTCTTCTTTTTCTGCCATGTACTCTTTCTCCATAGTTTCCCAGTCCGGATCCTGTGTGCCTTTAAAGTGATTATAGGCTATATAGCCAATGCACCAGATCAATCCTGCCATCGTTGTTGAAAAAAGTATTTTGACAACACATACCGCAAGCAGTGTGACATTCAGGTCCCCTGCCAGAAAAGAAACTGCCAGAGTATGAAGCGGAAGCACAAGCATCTTCCACAACCCGTAATATGCTGCTGCAATCACACCGATTGTATAACAGACAAATCCCAACAATGCATTAATATGCTTTTTCATATGTATCCATCCTCGTTTTCATAACTATTCCATCAACTTAACTATTTTGCCACTTTCCATGGTTTTTTTCAAGTCAAGAATGCGCTGATTGACCGATCCCCGGAACTTGAGCGTAATATCCTTCTGTTCCTCAATAAATGGACCGTCCACAAGTACATCGATCAGGGAAAGCAGGTCATCCGTGTCTTTCGTATGTTTTCTGCCTCCCAAAATCAGGTCTTTATCATATATATATCCGGTAAATGCCCAGACATTCTTATCCGGATACAAACTTTTTACTTTTTTCATAAAAGGAAGAAGAGCCTCCTGATTTTCTTCCTCAAACGGCTCTCCTCCCAACAGGGTCATTCCCTCTATATACTCCGGTTTCAGTGAATCAAGCACCTTTTGCTGTACCTGCTCATCGAAACATTCTCCATAGGTAAAATCCCATGTCTGTGGCTGAAAACAGCCCTTACATGCATTGCGGCATCCGGATACAAACAGTACCGTCCGACAGCCGAGACCGTTTGCGATGTCACAATACTTAATTCCAGCATAATTCATAATTTACTCTTTCTTTTTATTCAGGAAACGGATGCAGCCTGCTGCTGCCAGTAAAAAAACAATTACTGCTGCTCCAAATACCATCCGCAGATCAACCGCTCCTGTCTTTGGTGTTGCATCTGTCCGGTTTCCGTTTTTTGATGTATTTCCACTGTTATTCTTTTTGTTCGATGAAGTTTTATGTGTATTCCCGCTGCTGCTCTGGGAATCCTGCGTATCGTCTGTATCATCGTACGAATCGGTATCGTCCGTATCGTCTATATCATCTGTATACTCTGTGTCATCCTGACTGTCCGACTGACTCTGGGAAGTGCTCTGGGACTGTGACTGGCTCTGTGTCTGTCCTGCAGAAGCATCCACAACCGTTGTAACCGTAACCGGATTGTAACTTGCATCCGTCACTTCACGCACTGTCAGGGTAACTGGCATCGTTGTATATGCATTTTTCGCCTTAAAGGTAACCGTGGCAATGGTTTCATTCTGGGAATAAGTCTTATTTAAAATTGCCGAAAGATTAAGTGCCTGCTGATTATTTTCCGTAACCGGGGAAACCAGCTCAATATTTCCCGAATCCGAAGAAATCGTATTTGCCCATGTGGTTCCTACATATTCCAGATCAGAATCGTCATATGCCAGTCTTGCTGCAAATGTCGAAAGTCCCGGATTATTGCTTCCGACCAGACGCACCGTTACCGTATCTCCGGCTTTTGCATCATTGGTTGTTCCAACCGTCAGATTCATCTGGCTGTTCGCTGCCATAACCGGCTGCGGAACGGCTGCAAAAAGCAGCGCCAGCGCACATCCCATCATCAGTATCGTTTTCATCATCCCTAATTTTTTCATCTTCTGCCCTATATCCTTTTTGCTATGACTACGAGTCTCCCATTGTTTACCGTGTATTCACAGGTAGAGAGCATGATTGTGGTATCTCCATAGATAAGATGCTCCCCTGTATCATACACACGGTTCTCTTCCACAAAATCCAGCAGATTCTGAAACTCTTTCCGGTTTTTATAATTCCGAAACCAGTAATAACGGAATCCGGATTCGTCTTTTTCCTTTACATGTGTCTTTACCACCGCAACAATCTGATATTGTCCAGTTTCATAAATCGTATCAAAAGTAATCACCGGATGCTTTTTGTAAAATTTCTTATCCAGATAGGCATCCAGATCTCCAAACTGGCTTCCATCACTTACGTTGTGCCCAAAGATCACAATATTCTGATCCATCGGATCAATGCTGGCATCTGCGGAAACAAACGGGTTTCCCTTATTATCATCTTTTCCTTCAAAATTGTGTTTCAGATAATATTCCCCGCCTGTATGATCCTGCATCACCGGATAATCGATTGGTGTCCCGTCAACTTTGATCCATCCAACCAGATCCGGATACATACTATATAATATATCATATTGGTCTAAGATTGCAAGCTGGTCCGTCTTTTCTGTCTCACGATTTTTCATTTGCTGCTTTTCTTTGCGGATATATTCCAAAACCGCTTCCTTTTTTGCCTCTTTGATCTGAAAATAATTCAATGCAAGTAACAGAACAACCGCCATGGCCAGGAAAGAAAAGGCGATGCGTCTGCATACCTTTTCCACCATCGGCCGATGGCGGTTTCTGCCACTCGGCCCGATGGGTTTTTCTTTCTCTTCCCGGGGTTGTGGATCTTCTACCTCATGGTGTTCATACAAATGGGCATATTGTTTCCGTTTGTTTTCTTCCATGTTTTATAAATGTAATACTCTTTCTTTGATTTCCTGTGTACGTCCCTGATTCCAGAACTGTGTTCCGATATACCCGCACGTACGACGTGCAACACTCATCTTATCCTGATCACGGTTTCCGCAGTTCGGACACTCCCAGACGAGTTTTCCGCTGTCCTTTTCCTCAACAATTTTGATCTCACCGTCATAGCCACATTCCATACAGTAATCACTCTTCGTGTTGAGCTCCGCGTACATAATATTATCGTAAATGTATTTCATGACGGCAATCACGGCATCAATATTATCCTGCATATTTGGTACTTCCACATAGCTGATTGCACCACCCGGAGACAGCTTCTGGAACTGTGACTCAAACTTCAGTTTATCAAAAGCATTGATATTTTCCGTCACATGCACATGATAACTGTTCGTAATATAATTTTTATCTGTTACGCCCTCTATGATACCAAAACGCTTCTGCAGACACTTTGCAAATTTATAGGTAGTGGATTCCAGCGGCGTACCGTACAGACTGAAATCCATATTTTCCTTTTCTTTCCACTCTGCACAGGCATCATTCAGACGCTGCATGACACGCAGTGCAAATGGTGTTCCGGTCTCCGGCTCCGTATGGGAAACACCTGTCATATAACGGGTACACTCGCACAATCCCGCATATCCCAAAGAGATGGTGGAATAACCGCCAAATAAAAGTTTGTCGATCGTCTCTCCCTTTTTCAGACGGGCAAGCGCTCCGTTCTGCCACAGAATCGGAGCCACATCACTCGGTGTGCCAAGAAGTCTCTTATGTCTGCACATCAGTGCCCGGTAGCACAATTCCAGACGTTCATCGAGAATCTTCCAGAATTTTTTCTCATCTTTTCCGGAAGAACATGCCACATCCACCAGATTGATCGTCACAACTCCCTGGTTAAAACGTCCGTAATATTTCGGTTTTCCGGTTTCCGGGTCAATATACGGAGTAAGAAAACTGCGGCATCCCATACATGGATAGCAGTGTCCTTCCCCGTTCTTGTCCACTTTCAGTTCTTTCATCTTCTTTTCGGAAATATAATCCGGAACCATGCGCTTTGCCGTACACTGTGCAGCCAGGCGTGTCAGATAAAAATACTTGGAATCCTCATGGATATTATCTTCTTCGAGTACATAAATCAGTTTCGGGAAAGCCGGGGTAATAAATACTCCTTTTTCGTTCTTTACTCCCTTGATTCTCTGATGCAGCATCTCCTCAATGATCGCTGCCAGGTCATCTCTGGTCTGTCCCTCCGGCACTTCGTCGAGATACATAAACACCGTGATAAACGGAGCCTGACCGTTTGTGGTCATAAGTGTGATCACCTGATACTGGATCATCTGCACACCACGGTTGATCTCTTCTCTTACACGCATCTCTGCTACTTTATTGATTTTCTCCTCATCCAGATCCAGCCCGATCTTTTCAAACTCTGTCCGGACCTGTATCCGGAATTTTTCACGGCTCACCTGTACGAACGGTGCCAGATGGGACAGTGAAATACTCTGTCCTCCATACTGCGAACTTGCAATCTGTGCAATCGCCTGTGTTGCTATATTGCAGGCCGTGGAAAAACTTCTCGGACGGTCAATTCCGGTCTCACTGATTACAGTACCATTCTGCAGCATGTCCTCTAAGTTCACCAGACAGCAGTTATGCATGTGCTGCGCAAAATAATCTGCATCATGGAAATGAATCAGTCCTTTTTCATGTGCTTCCACAATATCTTCCGGCAACAGGAATCTCTTCGTGATATCCTTGCTGACTTCTCCCGCCATATAATCTCTCTGTACACTGTTTACAGTAGGATTTTTATTGGAATTTTCCTGTTTTACTTCCTCATTGTTACACTCTAAGAGGGACAGAATCTGTTCATCCGTAGAATTGGATTTACGCACAAGCGCTCTCTTATAACGGTATGTAATATAATTACGGGCAACCGTAAATGCATGCTGGTTCATCAGCTGGTTCTCTACCATATCCTGGATTTCCTCCACGCTGGCAGATCGTTTCATGTTTTCACATGCCACTTCCACATTATCGGCAATCTCCTGAATCTGCTCATCGCTGAGTTTTTCATAATCGATTACCGATGCATTCGCTTTCTGTACAGCCGCAACGATCTTATTCGAATCAAAAAATACCTCGACTCCGCTTCTCTTAATAATTTTCATGTTCCATCTTCCTCTCAAAGTCTATCTTTATAAACGATTGTTTACACAAAATATAAGATATAGAGATTACTCCCTATATCTTGTATATTTTCATTAACAAATACAAGACTACACTACATCTTGTGTTATTGTCAACCCACATTTCTACATCATGTGGAGGCTTACTCCATGGAAATGTAGACGTATCTAGGCGTTTATGCAATATGTGAAAAAATTCCGCGCCATTTTTGTAATAATTTTTACAGTCTGCTGTCCGTGCGCAGCACATCAATGAATTTGCCGGCTTCTGCCCATGCCTTCTTTGATTCCGGAATATTCAGATATGCCATCTGGAACACATGAAACATCCCTTCATAAACAGACAGGCGCACTTTTACCCCCTGCTCCCTTGCCTTTGCCGCTACCGAAACCGAATCACTCAGAAGCATCTCAATCGATCCAACCTGTATGAGCATTGGCGGAAATCCCCGGAAATCCCCAAACAGCGGAGAAATATACGGGTCCATCCGGTCATGTTCCCCCGGATAATCATTCTGGTAAATCAGACTCTCCTTCGTATTTCCAAACAGTGGATCTTTCTCATAATTGGTCTCATAAGACTCCCCGCTGGCCGTCAGATCCGTCCACGGAGACATGGCTATGATTCCTCCCGGTACCGGCATATTATGATCCCGCAAATACATACAGAGTGCCATCGCCAGTCCACCGCCTGCCGAATCTCCGGCAAGGATAATCTGTTCTCCATAATATCCCTTGGAAAGCAGCCAGCGGTATGATGCCAATGCATCTTCAAGTGCTGCCGGATATGGATTCTCCGGGGCCACACGATAATCCGGAGTAAGCACATTGCATCCATGGCTCAGCTCGTTATATAATCCTGCAAACACATAATACGCATTGCGCACAGCTCCCGTATAACCACCGCCGTGTAACTGCAGAATCACGTAATCCGTGTTTGGATTTTCCTTTAACGACAAAAGTTTCATCGTAAAATGATCCATATTGATTCCTGTCAGGTTAAACATTGCCGGTGGAATCCATGGCGGCTCTATCATCCGCTTGCGCAGCTCTCCGCTCTTTATTTTTTTTCCGATTTTCAAATCATTGGTAAAATGTGACAGCATTTCTGCCACCACACGTCCTTTTACACTCGCTTCGCTTTCTATCATATATGAAATCTCCGTTTCAGTTCGGTTCGTGCACGCCGATCACCAAGAATCAGTGTTCCAAGGAATAAAAATACCGATACCCCGAGGGACCCCCATGCCAGATATGGAAAATGAATGATTCTCATCTGCAGCAATACCACCGGTACAATGCTCAGCAATATCGTCAGCAGTTCCGACATCATATAACTCTGCCAGTTTCTCCGGTTTACCAGAATCAGGATAAACAACGCCAGATCAATGGCAATGATTCCCCCCGGAAACACATAGTCTAACGACCAGCGCCGGTATCCGGTCAGATAATCAATTCCAAGAAGCATTACAATGGCAAGAAGTACCAGACAGACGGTTTTGGCCAGATATCCGGATTTTCCCAGAATCGCCATGCGAAGCACCACATTTCCATATAAAAGAATGATACCAATTACAAGGCTCCATGCCACTTCCCTGTCCACCTGAAAATTGATGGCAATCAGCAGACACTCCGCCACAATGGAGATAAACAGTACCAGATTCTCCACAAACCGGAATTTACGCGCCGTTGCAATGGCATCCGGATACCGGCTCTCTCCCGGTATCCCGTCCGACTCCAGCACATGTTTACAGAGCGGACAGCGGTCCGTATCGTCCAATATGACAACATTACATTTTTTGCATTTATTCATAATATACTCCGTTCGTCTCAATCTCCACATCCACACCATCCGCCGCAATCTTGCGGAAAAATGCCTTCTGTACCAGAGCCTCGGAAAAGATGGAACTGAATGTAAATACCAGCGTATCCTGGTAAGAACAGATCGTTCCTTTCAGATACTGCCCTTTTGACATGGCTATAAAAGCCGAAAAACCTTCTATATAGGGCTGGTAAATATCTTTGATCTTGATATTACCGATGTTTGTGATCGTTGTCGTATTTGCCACTGCGGATTTTTCATATACGATACGCATGGCAATATTTTTCAAAAATAACGGCACTGGACGCATAAGCAGGTTCCTCTGATTGGATACACTGTAAGAAAACAGATCCTCTAAATGTTCCTTATTGATCTGGGAGTGCAGGCTGCTTTGTATGCATGCAAGTACTTCCTCAAACGTATAGGACTCTTTCTGTGGACGGAATTCTGCAGATACCATAACAAAAAAGTTTTTTGTCGTATCCGAATCAAAATACGGCCGCAGATTGACCGGCACTGCGATTCGGATCGGTTTTCCTCCCGGCATCCCGTGTAACAGTTCTTTATACACACTCCATACAAAGACTGCAACAAAATATTCATTCAAAGATGCATGATAGCCATGTGCTACCTTTTTCAGCTGTGAGACCGGCATCCGCCCATGCATGACACCAAATTCTCCGGCCGGAAGTTTATCTTCTTTGATCAGATATGCTTTTTCTTTATTAAATCCGCTTGGCTTGCTGCTGCGGTAATTGCGGACAAAGCTGTCCTCCCTGCTGAGAGAGGTATCTCCGCTCAGTTTGTTTCCTTCTTTTTCCGCCAGTTCCGGATGCACCAGACGCAGATACTGATACGTCAGCTCCCGGAGGAAATTAATGCCTCCCATGCCATCGGTCAGTACATGAAACACTTCCAGATTGATTCTTGACTTATAATAGGTCACACGGAACAGATAATTGCGGTTTTTGTTCTGCCGGATAAACCGGCATGGAAACATCGCCTCTTCCGTGACTTTCGGCGCCTTTTTTCCGTTCTCTTCAAAATAATACCAGAATACGCCTGTGCGCATCCGAAGATTAAACCCATCGAATTTCGGCAGAATCATGTCCAGCGCCTGCTGCAGAAATTCCACCTGAACCTCTTCTTTTAAGGTCACACTGATCCGGTACACGTTTGTCATACTCTCCCCCGCAATGGACGGGAAAAGATGTGCTGTATTATCAAGCTTATCCCAGCGCACCTGACGCGGAATCGTCTTGGTTTTTTTCTTGTCTTTCATTGATTAATTACTTCCTTGGTTATTTCAAAAACATGCCGAATCCTGCCACACTGAGCACCATCATAATAATTCCTGCAAGCAGAACCCCGAGCATGACGGCGATAATTGTTGATTTAAAATCCATGTCCAGAATACTGGCCGCCAGTGTTCCTGTCCATGCACCGGTTCCCGGAAGCGGAATTCCTACAAACAGGAGCAGTGCGATAAACAGCCCCCGGCCTGCTTTTTCCTGTAATTTCTTTCCGCCCTTTTCTCCCTTCTCCAGACACCAGGAAAAAAACTTTCCAATCACCGGTTTATCCGCTCCCCATACCAGAACTTTCCGTGCAAACAGATAAATCACCGGCACCGGCAGCATATTTCCGATAATTGCCACAATATAAGAAGAAAGTACCGGCAGCTGCAGTCCCTGCGAAATAATAATGGAACCGCGCAGTTCCACCAGTGGTACCATGGAAACAAAAAATACCCACAAGTATTTTGTCAACATAAAAAATCCTCGCTTTATTTATTTAAATATTTTTTCAGAAAATCGATCAGTTTATGCATCTGCTCATCCGTACCGATTGTGATACGCAGATATTCGTTGATCCGTGCCGGCTTGCCAAAATGCCGCACATAAATATCATTTTTCTTCAGTGCTTCAAACAGTTCCACACCGGAAACATCCGGATGCATGGCAAAAATAAAGTTGCTTTTGGAATCACCAAATACGAACCCGAGTGCCCGAAGCTGCTCTTTGGTCCACTCTCTTGTCTTTATGATTTTCTCTGTCGTCTGCTCAAAATATGCCCGGTCACGGATAGATGCCGTTCCCAAAGCAATGGTGATACGATCCATCGTGTATGAATTGAAGGAATACTTCACATCATTTAAATATTTAATCAGTGTCGGATTACTGATGGCAAAGCCAATCCTCGACCCCGCCAGAGAACGTGACTTGGAAAATGTCTGTACCACAATTACATTATCGTATTTATCAATCAAAGGCAGGGCACTCTCTCCTCCAAAGTCAATATATGCCTCATCCACGATCACAATCACATCCGGATTTGCCTGAACGATCTCCTCAATGGCAGATACCGGAAGAAGTTCCCCGGTCGGTGCATTCGGGTTTGGGAATACGATTCCACCATTTTCCCATTTATAATCTGCCGGATTCAGGCGGAATGCATCATCCAGCGGAATCTGTGTATACGGAATGCGAAGCATTTCTGCCCACACGTCATAAAAGGAATAGGTAATATCCGGAAACAGAATCGGCTTCTTTGAATTAAAGAAGGTCATAAACAGCATTGCAAGCACATCATCCGATCCGACACCGACAAAGACCTGTGAAGGATCTACCTGATAGAATTGTGCAATCCCATCCACCAGATCTGTCACAACCGGATCCGGATACAGCCGCAGATCATCCGTATGAAAATGTGCCAGTGCTTCCTTTACCCCCGGTGCCGGCGGATATGGATTTTCATTGGTATTTAACTTGATGATCTGTGATTTCTTTGGCTGCTCTCCCGGTGTATAGGGAACAACCTTACGTATATTTTTTTCCCAGTTTTTCAACTTTAATCTCCTTTATATGTACAATATTACAGTCACTTACCACTCTACCGCATTCTTCCTCAAATGTAAAGAATTGACGCGGCAAAAAAAACGCAAAAAAAATGAAATTTCAGCATTTTTTCCTCTTGTAGTTTTACACAATCGTGATAAAATATCCTAGCATTTGCAGTTTTGTTTAAAATATAAAAGGAGTAAATCATTATGGCAAGAAGTACAACAAAAGAATTGACCAGCGGTTCCCCTATGAAACTGATTCTCGGTTTCGCCGTACCGCTTCTGTTCGGTATGCTGTTTCAACAGTTTTACAGTCTCATGGACACCATCATCGTCGGCCGCTATCTCGGCGTGACGGCACTTGCTGCAGTTGGGGCAACCGGAAGTATCAATTTTCTGATCATAGGATTCTGTCAGGGAATCTGCAACGGTTTCGGTCTGCCGGTTGCCCAGCGGTTCGGTGCGCGCGACTATGACGGCGTGCGCAAATATGTCGGTAATTCTGCCATTCTGTCGGTTCTCATCGGCGGTGTTCTCACGGCACTGACCGTCATTTTCTGTCGGCAGATTCTGGTGCTGATGCAGACACCTTCCGATATTATCGACCTGTCCTACAATTATATTGTTGTTATTTTTGCCGGCATACCAGCCACCATCCTTTATAATATACTCTCCTCCTACCTGCGTTCTCTGGGGGATTCCATCACGCCGGTCATTTTTCTGATCGTTGCGGCTGTCTTAAATATCGGACTGGATCTGTTCTTTATCATCTGTCTGCACTGGGGAGTTTTTGGTGCCGCATTTGCTACCGTTTTATCGCAGGCGGTTTCCGGTGTGCTGTGTCTTTTCGTGATCATCCGGAAATTTGACATTCTGCACCTGAAGCGCTCCGACTGGGTACTGGATGCTTCCTATGTAAGAAATCTTCTGATTATGGGACTTCCTATGGGTCTGCAGTATTCCATTACCGCCATCGGAAGCGTCATTCTGCAGACTTCTGTCAACACCTTAGGTTCCGGTGCCGTGGCAGCCATGACGGCCGGCAGCCGTATTTCGATGTTTATGGTGTGCCCATTTGACGCACTCGGTTCTACGATGGCAACTTACGGTGGACAAAACGTGGGTGCCGGAAAATATGATCGTCTGGCAAGTGGTATGAAATCCGCCACCATTCTTGCCGCAGTTTACTCCGCAGCGATCCTTGTTGTCATCATTTTCCTTGCACGTCCACTGATCTATCTGTTTATAGATCCTTCGGACAGTGCCAATATCACACAGGTTGTCGCACAGGCCAGACAATTTCTGATCACCAACACCTGCTTTTATATGCTTCTGTCACTGGTCAATATTGTTCGTTTTCTTATCCAGGGAATGGGATTTTCCGGCTTTGCTGTATTTGCCGGTGTATTTGAGATGATTGCCCGCGCATTGATCGGTCTGATCTTTGTGCCGGTCTTCGGATTTACGGCTGCATGTTTTGCCAGTCCGCTGGCATGGCTGTTTGCGGATTGTTTCCTGCTTCCGGCGTTCTTTCATTGCCGGAAGAAACTTATGCGGGGGCTTGCCAATAAATAACAGGTATAAATATAAGTTTTCTTGATGCGACGGAAGAAGGGGGACATTCTCTTTCTCCAGAAAAATTTGCAAAGCAGCGCCGATTTTGATTTCAGGTTCTTTTTTGAAAAATTTTACTTTAATGCCATTAGCGTTATGTGATGGAACTACGGCGCAGTTGCAAATTTGTTCTTCCGAAAGAAATGTCCCCCTTCTTCCTGTTGATTGGAAAAAAGATAAGTGAAAGAACTATTTTCACAAATTCTGTAAATGGGATCTATTGATAAAAAAATAATGATTAGGGTGACACATTTTCTTATTTTCAATGCCTGAAATAAAGGAATGTCACCTGTAAGAGAAAAATTGCTTCTTCAGATACCGATTTTTTGAAAAAATGGTACCTGAAGAAGCAATTTTTGTTCCATAGAGACTTTGTGGTATCTAAATGTTACATTTTAAGTGTATAGATACCATAACGGTATCTTTTATGCAAATTTTCTTTGTATAGATACCAGCACATTTTCCAAATTATCTTTTCTCCAACCAACAGGAAGAAGGCGTATATTTCTTTCGGAAGAACAAATTTGCAACTTGCTCTGGCACTCACTGAATAAAGATAATTGCATAAAATGAAAACCCTTACACAAAGAACCTGAAATCAATGCCAGAGCTGCTTTGCAAATTTTTCTGTAGAAAGAGAATATACGCTTTCTTCCGTCACATTGAGAAAACTTATATCTGCCAGAGAACGCAATTAAACAGCTGCAATAAAACGTTCGAACGCCTTACGTCCCTCCGGTGTACATTTATACACGCCGGCATCCTGCAGCACTTCATTGAACACCAGACCGATTTCCTCATGCAGAATATCCATCACATTGTCTTTTGTGATCTTATCATACTTCGGAAGGAAACCTTCTGCCCATTCTGCATGGGAAGCAAGTGTTTCTGTTGCACGTAAGTCTGTACCATTTACCAGTGCATCGGCAAGCTCTACCATCTCATCTTTCAGGCGGGCAGGCAGTACCGCAAGTCCCATAACCTCGATGAGACCGATGTTCTCTTTTTTGATATGATGCAGTTTTGCATGTGGATGATAGACACCCAGCGGATGCTCCTCGGTCGTGATGTTGTTGCGCAGTACCAGATCCAGTTCAAAATCATCTCCACGTCTGCGTGCAATCGGTGTGATCGTATTGTGTGGCTCTCCGTCTGTCTCGGCATAGATGAATGCATCCTCATCGGTATAGCCTCTCCAGGTTAAGAGAATCTTGTCTGCCAGTTCAATCAGACGCTCCTTGTCCGGTCCGCTGATACGGATGACAGACATCGGCCATTTCACGATTCCTGCTTTCACATCGGAAAATCCCTCAAACTGAAGTTCTTTTTCAATCGGTGCTTTTGCCATGGCAAATGTATAATGTCCACCCTGGAAATGATCATGACTTAAGATGGAACCTCCAACGATCGGCAGGTCTGCATTGGAACCTACAAAATAATGTGGAAACTGTGTCACAAAATCCAGAAGTTTTCCAAACGTTGCACGCTCGATTTTCATTGGCGTATGCTTGGAATTGAACACGATGCAGTGCTCATTGTAATATACATATGGAGAATACTGGAAAAACCAGTCACTGTTGTTAATCGTCAGTGGAATGATGCGGTGGTTCTGGCGTGCCGGATGGTTGACACGTCCTGCATATCCCTCATTTTCCTTACAGAGCTGGCACTTCGGATACGCGCTCTGCTTTGCATTTTTTGCTGCCGCAATGGCTTTTGGATCTTTCTCCGGTTTGGACAGATTGATGGTGATATCCAGTGTTCCAAACTCGGTGTCGGTTGTCCACTTGCGGTCTTTTTTAATACGCTGTCTTCTGATATAATTGCTGTCACAGCTTAATTTGTAAAAATAATCCGTTGCGGCAAGCGGTGAGGTATGCTCATACAGATCACGGAACGTCTTGCGGACACTGCTTGGTTCCGGTACCAGACATCCCATAATTTTTGTATCAAACAAATCTTTGTATACAATACTGTTTTCTGCCATGAGACCATTCTCATATGCATAATCCATCATTTCTGCAAGGATTCCCTCAAGTTTTCCTTCTGCCTCTTCCTGTGTCCATGCCGGAAGATTTTCCACCTTTTCAAATACCGCATCCTCGATTTCGTCTACCTGAAAAAGCTCCAGCAGGCGGTTAATGGTATATACTTTGTCCTCCGGATCTACCAGTCCGGTGCTCAGACCATATTTTACTAACTCTAAAATGTTCTCCTGAATCATCTCGTACTCCTTTTTATAAAGCCTGTCGGCAAATGCGGTTCCAATCAGTTCCGCACACATTTACCCTATGTAATACGTTCTTAAATCAGACGGCTTGGGCCATCTCCGATGGAAACCACATAAAATTCCGGTGTCTTTCCGACTTTTTCCTCATATGCCTTTGTCAGCTTCTCCTTGAATTCGTCCACGGATGCATCCTTTACGATACTGACCGTGCATCCACCGAATCCGCCTCCGGTGATACGGGAACCGATCACACCAGGAATCTTCCATGCTTCATCCACAAGTACATCCACTTCCGGACAGGAGGTCTCATAATCGTCACGCAGGGAAACATGGGAAGCATTCATAAGTTTTCCGAATGTTTCAATATCGTTTTCCTTCAGAGCCCTGACTGCTGCGATTGTACGCTGATTCTCGTAAACCGCATGTTTGCCTCTCTTTCTGGCAACTTCATCCTTAATGGCTCCCTTGTACTGCTCAAACTGCTCATCCGTCAGATCTCCAAGCGTTTTGATATCCACAACGGTCTGCAGATCCTTCAGTGCCTGTGCACTCTCATTTCTGCGGTCATTGTATGCGGAAGTAACCAGGCTGTGTTTTACCATACTGTTGGTGACGACAATTTTTGCCCCGTCAAGTACGATTGGTGCATATTCAAAAGAAAGATCCGAAGTATCAAGGAAAATTGCATTGTCCTTTTTACCCATGGCAGATGCAAACTGATCCATAATTCCACAGTTGCAGCCATTGTAATTGTTCTCGGAATACTGTCCGATCAGAGCCAGATCCTGATTGGTCACATCAAAACCATACAGATCCTTTAACATATATCCGGTAACCACTTCTAAGGATGCGGAAGAAGAAAGTCCGGAACCGTTTGGAATATTTCCGAATAATGCAATATCCAGACCGGTTTCCAGTTTCATGCCACGTCCTTCAAATGCCCACATAACACCCATCGGATAGTTGGTCCACAATCCATCCGGGTCCGGAGTAAATGCATCCAGAGAACTTTCGATCACACCCAGCTCATCGAAGTTCATGGAATAAAAACGCAGTTTCCGGTCGGTTCTCTTTCTTGCTGCCATGTATGTTCCAATAGTAAGTGCACATGGAAATACGTGTCCGCCATTGTAATCGGTATGCTCACCGATCAGATTCACACGTCCCGGTGCAAAATATACTCTGATGTCCCCCTCATCGCCAAAGATCTCTTTAAACTTTGCTAATACATCATTCTGAATCATTGTTCTCTCCCTTTCTGCATGTTCATCCGCTGCTTGGTGCAACGGTTCGTTTTCTTGATAATTCCATTATACATAAAGGGGAATTCTTTGCAATATGCTTTGCGCAACTTGCAACATTCCCCTTCCTTCATGCAACATTTTTACATATCTTATTTTCTAAAATCACGAATCACTTCCAGTGCCGGAAGGACATTTCCATCGTAGTCAAACAATGCCTGATTTGCCCACTCATTGCCACATGGTCCCGGATCATTCATATACTTTAAGGATGCCGGCGTTGCCCAGCCGCTTCCGTGTACCGGAATCCATGCAGGCTCCCACCAGAAAAATCCCAGACCTTTGTTGTCACGCACATGTGCCACGCGGTTTAAGAAGTCCTTCGTAAAATCTGCCTGTCCCTGTACCGTCATCGGATACTCGATCTTTGCCACAAGTTCCGGCTTTGTCGCATATCCCTTTCGCTCACTGTCCTTTAGTTTCTCATACTGCTTGTAATCTTCCATGGTATATCCCATAGAAACCTCTGCCACGATCAGTTCCTTCCCGTAACGGGCTGCCATATCGTTCATGTTGTCTTCAAGCATCTGCAGGGTGCCATGCCAGAACGGGTAATAGGAAAGTCCGATATAATCAAAATCTTCCCCACGCTCCATATAATGATCGAACCAGTCGCGGTACATCTCATTGTTTCCACCGTTGTCGAGATGAATCATCAGCGGGATCTCCGGCTTAACGGCACGGCATGCCCGGATACCGGAACTGATAAATCTTGCAATATTGTCATAATTCGGCTTTAATCCCTCCGGCCAGAGCAGTCCGTTGGTCACTTCGTTGCCCACCTGGATCATTGTCACATTGACACCGGCTTCCAGTACTTTGCGCAGAGAATCCTCGGTAAACTCATAAACTGCCTGTTCCAGCTGGTCCGCATCAAAATCTTTCCATGCCTTTGGCTTAATCTGTTTTCCCGGATCTGCCCAGAAATCACTGTAATGAAAATTTAATAATATGCCGAATCCCGCATCAGATACTTTCTTTCCGATGGCAATTGTCTCTGCCAGATCATTGCATCCGGCACCGTACGGTTCACCGGTTTCGGAATACGGGTCATTCCACAGACGCAGACGGATTGTGTCCACATCATAATCTCTCATGATGTCTAAAATATCCCGCTCTTTTCCATGGTCATAATATTTTGCCCCACAGCGCTCTAACTCAAGCAATGTGGAAAGGTCCATTCCTTTAATAAATCTGCTCATCTTTTCTCCTTTTCTTCGAAAACGTTTACCATCCCTTTAATGCGTTAATATGAAAGTTCTGTAATTTCCGCTCATACCGCTGTGGATTGATCTTCCACTGGTATGGCGACGTATTAAAAAATTTTTTAAAATTCCGGTTAAAGGTGGAAGTTGTGGAAAATCCTGCCTTTCTGGCAACCTCATCCATCGAATCATTGCCATGCTTCATCTGTTCACACGCGTATTGTACACGCACCAGATTCACATAATCCATCGGCAGCATATGCACATATTCTTCAAACACTTTCCGGAAAGATGTCTCACTCATCCCACAGACCTGCGCAAGGGTGCACACTTTTACCTCTTCCTGATAATGGTCATTGACAAACGTGAGTGCATCTGCGATCTGCCGCATTGTTCCGCTTCCTGCCGCCTCAAGTCTCGTCTGTGTCTGTACTTCATTCAGACGAAACATCTCATACACCAGCGCATGCAGATAACTTGTGATCACCTGACGATAATACGGACTCTGCTTTTTTTCTTCCCGGATGATGGCGTTGACGATCTCTGCAATCTCCGGATACTCGCTTCCATGCAGCAAATGTGCCGATCTGCGTACCAGTTCAATGGCCTCATTTTTTTGTGCGATCCGGTCGCCATACAGTTCCTCCATGACATGGTTGACATCCACATATAAAAATTCCCAGGAATTCCGAACCATTCCATTACTGATCGTTGTATGTGGAATATTCGGAGGAATCAGAGTGACAGAATTTGTCCGGTAGGTATACGTGTGTTCATTTATAATAAGCTCCCCTTCGCCTTTTCTGCAAATTCCAATCTCCATAAGGTTATGGAAATGCAGATAAAAATTGTCATGTCCGTATACCCGGTTCCACTCCTCTCCCAACAAAGCAAGTACCGGTTCTCCCTGTGGAATTTCATAAAAACGCAGTTCCACGGTTTCTTTTTGTTTTCGTCCCATAGGCATATTATACTCCCTGAAAGTTATACCCTGATATTAAAAACGTGCGGCAGCTGCCGCACGTTCTTTTTAGTCGAAATCAAACTTATCGAATCTCTTATGCATTGCCCCATAACGGAATCGAACCATCTCATTTTTCGCTAAAACGTCTTCCTCCGTACCTCTGTACTGGCAGCGGATACAACTGTAAATCTTTGTATCTTTATTGTAGAACATATCGATGTCGAGGTCTCTCATAAAGCAGGACGGACATCTGTAATTTAATTTGCCTTTTCCAAGTTGAGCCATGTTGCAAATACCTCCTTGTCTGTAATAGTCTTCTTATATCCAAGTTTAAACATTGGTGAGAATGCATATCCTTCCTCAATGTATCCTTCTGCGTCTGTAGAAGAAGCAGTCAGGGAAACTTTGGTGTCGATTGGAGGCACTACAGCGCTGACTGCGGTTGCTCCTGCCAGGACTTCACTGCGGCACTTGTATGCATAGTGAATGGTCTTTTCATCTGCACCTTCGCATTTTAATACGACAGATGTCATATCTTCCGGATACTCTGTGGTTCCGTAGCATGCTACCATGTACTCATCAATGGTAACCTCGGCATCAGGATCACTCATCTCGAGAATATTTCTTTCGATCTTGATCTTAGAAGAACCTTCCTCAAAATATTCCTTTGTCTGTAATTTTACTGTCAGTCCGTTAAACTCGATGGTTACCGGGTCCAGTGTCAGGATTCTGGTATTGCCTTCCTGTGAGAAATGTGCATGTGTCGGGCAGAGGCACAGATCTACTTCCTCACCCTTGTAGCAGAGCTTCGCACTTCTGACTGTTCCTTCTCCTGCGTAATGTGTAAAGTATCCGGCACGGTACTTCTCCTGAATCAGGAATGGATAAGAAGCATCCTGTACATGAGGTGTTCCGATACCAACCGGCCAGTTTAATTTTGCAACATATGGACGAAGGTCAACAATCGCACCACCCTGATCCATATTAACACAGGCTCTCATAAACGGATCGCAATACCAGAACAGCTGCTTGTCAGATCCGTATAAAATATCTCTCCAAAGGGCACATTCCGGCTCTGTATAACGTTTCTCGTCGGTAATGCCTTTCTTCTTTCTGTAGTGATCTGCGAACTCGGACATGGTCATATCTACCAGCTTGCCCTCTTTCTTCAAATCTCCGTAATACTTACATCCGTCACTGTATGACTTTAACAGCAGATCATATGGAGCCTCCCAGCGGCCCATCTTGTTCATCCAGCCTGGTCCGACGAACATCATGTTGTAAGCATATCCATTGTTGTATTTTTCCAGATCACGATACTGATCGATCAGGTTATACAGATACGGATACTCCCAGGTCTTTGTATCATAAATCATACCGCGAAGCACGTTCTGTGGATGTGTACCGAAGTTTGATCCGTTTCCGTCATAACATGCAATCAGATCACGGGAAAGGTGTGGGATAGCTACGATTCCACTGTCCTCTGCCTGATTTGCTGCCGGCGCATGTGTATTCTGCTTGGATGGAATCCATGGTGCCCATGGGCCGCCATCGAAAAGTGTATACCAGGAGTTGTTACAGGTATGATATGCTTTCGGGCCTTCCTCCCAGCAGGTAGCTACCGCACACTTCACAGACGGGTAAGCTTCCTTCACATAATTGATCAGTTCTGCATCCATATAGTAGGAACCGGTTGACTCCGGATAAAAGCCGAAACGATCATGGAATTTCTCGAACACATCATTAACGATTGCCTTCTTGTCTTCCATGGAAAACATCCAGATACAGAAATCTTTTGTCTTATATTTCTCACGGAACTCTTCGCAAGGCAGTCCCAAAAGGGAAAGTGCGATTTCATCTCCATAGACTTCATGATCATGTTTTGCGATCTCAACCGCTTCATCGTTAAACAAAGAAGCGTATGTCATCTGAATGGTAACTTTCAGGCCATTCTCATGTGCCAGTCTCTGCTGTGTCTTGAAAATATCGAGAGACTCTGTAAGTAAAGCCTTATCTCCGATATCCTCTTCCTTTCCCTGTCCGGTCACGGTTGCAGAATACTCTGGAACCATCTCCGGGCGATGGATGATGTTTACAATAAATTTGTCCATCTCGTTCTCCCTCCGCTAGATGTATTTTATTTCTGGACTGCGCTTTTGCGCAATCGGTTGTTCTATGGTTCTAGTATAACAAGAGAGTCCCACAGTGTCAATGTATAATTTTGATATATTTCGCTTTCTTTTTTGCACACTTTTCACAATTCCAAGCATATTCTTTTTTATTTGCGCAATCGGTTGTTTCATGTAATTTTCAATATTTTTCGTATTTTTTAGTATATTTTTCATGCATATAGAACCCACATTTTGCGCAAATTCATTTATTTTTCATCATCCAAACACAAAAACAGCCATTTGGATATTTCCAAATGGCTGTTTTTGTGTTTGGATTTTAGAGTTTATGATCCTACGAACAGATTCCGCATGTCCGTATCCTGTCCCTTTGAAATTAGTGATGGAATAAACGGATTCCAGTAAAGCTCATAACCATACCGTATTTATTACATGTCTCGATCACATTGTCATCACGTACCGATCCGCCCGGCTCTGCCACATACTTTACGCCGCTTTTGTGTGCGCGCTCAATATTGTCGCCAAATGGGAAGAATGCATCCGATCCCAATGCCACATCGGTATTTTTATCCAGCCATGCACGCTTCTCTTCTGCGGTAAATACCGCCGGTTTTACCTTAAAAATCTTCTCCCATGCACCATCTGCAAGGACATCCATATAATCCTCACCCATGTACAGATCAATGGCATTGTCACGGTCCGCACGCTTGATACCGTCAACAAACTGCAGTCCTAAAACCTGTGGAGACTGGCGCAGCCACCAGTTATCTGCCTTCGAACCAGCCAGACGGGTACAATGGATACGGGACTGCTGTCCTGCCCCGATACCGATTGCCTGTCCGCCCTTGACATAACATACAGAGTTAGACTGTGTATACTTTAAAGTGATCATGGAAATTGCCAGATCAATCTTTGCCTGCTCCGGCAGTTCTTTGTTTTCTGTCACGATGTTGTCAAAGAAATCATCTCCGATATGAAGTTCATTTCTTCCCTGCTCGAATGTGATACCAAATACATCCTTATGCTCGATCGGAGCCGGCTCGTATGCCGGATCAATCTCGATTACACAGTAATTGCCCTTCTTTTTCTGCTTTAAAATTTCCAAAGCTTCCTCAGTATATCCCGGAGCAATCACACCATCGGAAACCTCGCGCTTGATGACCTTTGCTGTTGCTGCATCACAGATGTCTGACAGGGAAATAAAATCTCCGAATGAAGACATACGGTCTGCACCTCTGGCACGGATATAAGCATTTGCAAGCGGTGTAAACTCAATATCCATATCATCAACCCAATAAATTTTCTTTTCCACGTCAGACAGTGGAAGTCCTACCGCTGCACCAGCCGGGGAAACATGTTTGAAAGAAGTTGCTGCCGGAAGTCCGGTTGCCTTCTTTAATTCCTTTACCAGCTGCCATCCATTAAAAGCATCCAGAAAATTGATATATCCGGCTCTTCCGCAGAGCACCTTAATCGGCAGATCTTTGCCATCTGCCATATAGATTCTGGCCGGTTTCTGATTTGGGTTACATCCGTATTTTAATTCATATTCCTGCATGATTTTCTCCTTTTTCAACAATCCGCTCTTATTTATTTTTATTTATTCTTGTTTACAATTCTTGACTCATAGTTTCCGGTCTCAATGTCAATAAAACGTACAAACAGGGAAACTTTATTATCCTCATTTAAATTCTCCCATACCATTTTCGTAAACGTATCGATATCTCCATCAATATCAACCCAGGTTGGTTCACCCTCGAAACTTGGCAGTGGATTTCCGTCTCCCATATAAGTATGGATAAAATGTCCCTCTCCTGCAACCGGGTTGCTGTATGCAAACGTGTAACGGTTGCATGCATCCGGATTTCCGTTGTTGCTCTTTAAGATAGACATCGCATAATTGAACTCACCCTTATCAATGTGCATGATACCGGAAATACGTGGAGTATAATTTGGTGCGTCCGGCTCAAATTCTCTGGTGCGCAGCGCCTGCTCAAATGTCTGCTGCTTATCCATCAGCTCATAAATCGTATCGGTCTGATCTCCGTTTGTCACAATCGTCTTGTTGCCAAGTACTCGAACCGGTGCGTAAATGATCAGGCTCGGATCTTCCAGCTTTGACGGATCAAATGCCTGTGTACGGATACCTTCGCCATCCTCTACAAATACACGATTACGGCTGTTTGCGCTTCTTCCCATAATAAAATAAGCAGTTACCGCCTTCTTTCCATCCTTAGAACGTCCGATCACAATACCACGTCCCGGATATGTTGTTGCGCCTAATTCTTTACTGAGTGCTACCTTCTGCATTTGTTTCTCCTTTCGCAAATACGCCTAAAATAAATAAAAACCGACACATCCGGGAACCCACATTTCAATCAAATACATATTTCATGTATTTCCCTGCAATGTGCGGTGCCCAGACGGTCGGCCCCTGCGGTGCTTCTCTGAAGCATCGCCTTATCTGCGGTACATCTGTGATGTATCGCCCTATCTGCGGTGCAATTTTTGGATCTGTCACCTTTATATCTCTTGTTATACTCCACGTGGTTCTTCCACTTATCCGTCAGTCATATAACTAAATTTATTTAAGCATGGAAAGTTCCTCTTGTCAAGGGATCTTCTGTTATTTCATCGTTACTATTCACTCACATGTTACTGTTCACAGGTTACCCTGCGAACAGTAACTTCGCATTCAGCTGCATGCCCGTGCATATTCCTGTAATTTTTCTTTTGCAGTCTGCGACAAATGTGTCGGAACCTCTATCTGCACCTGGGCATATTCATCTCCGTGAACTGTCGGATTATTCATAGCTGCTACGCCCTTTCCTTTCAATCGGATTTTTGCCCCAGACTGTGTACCCGGTTTAATCTTACAGACAACATCTCCATACAACGTATGGATCTTTATCTCTCCTCCGAGCACAGCTGTTGTATACGGAATTTTCACCGTCGTATAAACATCCTGGCCTTTTCGCTCGTAACCAGATTTTTCTCCGACTTTGACTTTGATCAGCAGATCTCCGTCCTTTCCATTGTACCCTTTCTGTCCTTTCCCTTTCAGACGCACAGACTGCCCGTTTGCAATGCCTGCCGGAATATGCACTTCAAAGTTCTGGCTCTTTCCGTCACTGGAAGAAAGCGTAAACCTTTTATCACAGCCAAATACCGCTTCTTCAAAGCTGATCGGTACTTCCGTCTCGATATTTTGCCCTCTTTCCTCATGTACTCCGCCAAAACCACTGCCAAATTCTCCGGTACTTCCAAATCCGCTTCTTCCGCCAAAACCTCCGGTTCCGTGGAATCCACCTTTTTTTCCAAACAATTTGTCAAGAATATCATCCATATCGGAAGAACCATCAAAATGGAACTCCTGATATCCGCTGCCTGGTTCTCCGGAAGAATACGACTGATAAAATCCTCCATTTCCAAATGGATTCCCGTACTGTGCCTGTTTCATCTTCTCCGGATCAAAACCTGCCTCCAGCGAAATCGGACCATACTCATCATACAACTTCCGCTTCTTCGGATCTCCCAACACTTCGTAAGCTTCCGTTACTTCCTGAAAAATCTTTTCCGCATTTGGATTTCCTTTATTCATATCCGGATGATATTTTTTGGCAAGTTTTCGATATGCCTTTTTAATCGTTGCTTCGTCTGCATTTTTATCTATTCCCAAAACTTCGTAAAAATCTCTTTTTGCTGCCATAATTATCACCTCACCAATCACAAAAACAGGAACTGCTTTCTAAAATGCACTTCCTGTCATTCCATCTCAGTCAGAGCATTTTCCACTAAGACGTACTTATATCTTTGCTTCAGTTTTGTTATAGCATTGTTTTTAGCACTCGTCAAGCACGTCTGCTAACAATTTTCTTAATTTTTTCTAAATTGGTGATTCACGGCATGGTCTGAGGCTTTTGATTTTTGCAAGAGGAACGGAACACGCAGCAAAACAACGACTTATATACCATAGATTTTTAAATCAACACGTCCATCGACAACTGCAATTCCATCCGCCTGCAATAGCCTTGCCTGCGCACCTTCTCCACCAAACGCAAATTCTCCAGCTAATTCTCCCTTTGCGTTCACCACACGATAACAGGGAATCTTCTCCGGATCCGGATTTTTATGCAATGCATTTCCCACGGCGCGTGCCATCTTTTTATTTCCGGCCATCTCCGCAACCTGTCCATATGTTGCCACTTTTCCGCGCGGAATTTTTTTAACCGCTTCATAAATCCGTCTGGTCGGACTGTCCGTAACCAGATCATAGCTTTCCGCAATCATACGCTGGATTTCCTGCTCCGGAACGGTACCATCCAGAATAATGGTATTCCAATGATCTTTATTCTGATGCCATCCCGGAATGACAGATGCGTAGGTACTTCTCCAGAAATCACGCCACTGCGGATCCGCTTTCACATTTAAATTAATGTATCCTTCCCTCTCATAGGTCCATAAAAACACCTTTTTGCTTCCTTCTACCCTCACAAGCTGCCAGTTATTATCATGAAACGGTGCCTCCTGATAGGTTTTCGGAAAAGACAATGCATATGCCAGCGCCTCTTCCCTTGTTTTCATACACTCCTCCTTACGGTTTTTCCGTCATATATCATATATTTTCTGTATATCTGCATGTCGGAAATCCCATACATCCCCAAAACTCTCCGAACCTTCCGTTCCTTTTTTTCAGTGGCTGCCCACACACCGGACAATTTTTTATTTCAATATTCCGCCCGGTAGTACCATCCAGCTCCTTTGCCAGCTTTTCAAAAATCTGCTGGTTCATTCGGCAATCGTTTAATGCACGGTGAGCCCCGGCTGTGGAAATCCCGTAATATTGTGCCAGATCCCCCAGACGATGATGCGAAAGTTCCGGCAGACAGAGCCGTGCCAATTTCAGTGTGTCAATGTAATCGTTGGTTAGTGTCTGACCGAAATACCGTTCACAATCACGATACAAAAATTTCATATCAAAACGATTGATATTATGTCCTGCCAGCACATCATCTCCGATAAAAGCAAGAAATTGCTGCAATACGGAATCAAACATTGGTGCAAACGCCACCATATCATCCGTGATATGATTTACTGCACTTGCCGCGCTGGGAATCGGTCTGCCCGGATTCACAAGCTGACTGAACTCTTCTGTAACAACGCCGTTTTTTACTTTGACAGCCGAAATTTCAATAACCTCGTCATATTTACTCGAAGTACCGGTTGTCTCAAGATCATAGAGTACATAATCCGGCACATACTGATTAATCAATTTCCCTTTTGTATTTCCTAACATCTTTTGTTCCTTTGCCTTTTTAGGATTGTTTCAGGAAAAAACGCAGACTTCCAATCCGAAGTACCGCTCCCTGGGAAGCCGCACCGTTTTCAAAGTTTCTTGCAATTGTTTCCTTTTCCACGCTTAATGTCTTTACAATGTAAAATTCCTTCTTTGCCGCCGTCGGTGCATTGTGCATAAATTGCATCACTTCCTGCAGGTTTCCAGATCCGGCATAATCCTCGCCGAGCACCGTATGGGCATCCTTTTCCTGAAACACATGCGGAATGACCGAATCAATCGCTTTATCGTAATCCGCATTTCCCACATCGATCCGGATGCGCGCCAGACAGCTTCCGTCCCCCGGCTGTTCCACCTGATAATCCAAAAGCTGCAACTGCCCCCACTTCTGATTCACTGCCTCCTGCCATTTTGGAAGGAACTGACCTTTCTGCGCATTCAAAACACTGACAATCATGGAAATTTTTTGTTTATCCGAAAGCTTCATAAGCATACCCAGTCCCGGAATCTTCGGAAGTTTTACCTGATCAATATTTAATTCTGTAATATCTGCTACCAGTCGAAACATTTCTTCTCCTTCATCTTTGGTTATTTTCTATGCTATCATGCTATCACTTTTTTCGTAATTTTTCCACTAAAATAACACTCACAATATTATGCTATAATTTCATTTGGCACCGCCAAACCGGATTCACCAGAAAAGTCAGATCAATACCGTTTTGATGATGATATACAAGTATGTATTTATGATAATCTTGTAATCAATATCACGGAATTATTAAAATAAAAAGGTGCTTATTTAAGCACCTTTTTAGTGGACTAGACGGGAGTCGAACCCGTGTCCAAAAACCAATTCCCTGTCCTTCTACGAGTGTAGTTTATTCTTTGACATTCCCTCCGCCACACGAAAACAAACATCCTTGTGGTTTTAGTAGCTTCATGATACGCCCACAGGTGCAAAGCTTAGCCTGCGTCGTTTCTCACAGAGTCGAAGCCTGGATCCTAAAGTGTGAGTGCCCTAGGTCAGACTGCTGCCATTAGGCAGCGTATGCTAAATTATCTTCAGCGTTTAATTTTAATTGTGGAATTTAACGTATCCCGTACGACTCGCTTCTCCAGCTGCATGATCCCTGTCGAAACCATTACTAGCCCTTGCAATGTTTTTTGCGAAACACCTATCCAAGATTCCGCACTTTGAAATCCCGTTCGGCTTCCCGCCGCTGGTCTTTTTTGGCAATGTCCTGACGCTTATCGTAAAGCTTCTTTCCTTTTGCCAGAGCAACCTGCACTTTTACAAGACTTCCTTTGAAGTATACTTCCACTGGAACAATCGTGTATCCTTTCTGCGCGATCTTACCGACCATCTTCTGAATCTCTTTCTTGTGCATCAGAAGCTTGCGCGGCCGGAGCGGATCTTTGTTGAAAATATTTCCCTTTTCATATGGGCTGATATGCATACCATAGAGGATCACCTCCCCATTTTCAATATGGATAAAGGATTCCTTGATGCTGCACTTGCCCATGCGCATGGACTTTACTTCGGTTCCAGCAAGAGCGATACCGGCTTCAAAAGTCTCTTCGAGAAAATAATCGTGATAGACTTTTTTATTGTTGGCTATTAACTTCTTCGGTTGTTTCGCCATCCCGGCTCCCTCCTTTTTGTTCTGTAAACTCAGTGTATATGATTTTCCTGCAAAATGCAATAAACTGCTGCTTTTATTTTGAAAATTTTAAGAATTCCATCAATTTTCGTCAGAATCTGCGAGTGTAAAATCAATCGTCCGCATGATCCGGTCACAGTTATCCACCGTCACACGCACCTGCTGCCCCAGTTTAAACCTGCGGTTCGTTGCTTCTCCCACCAGTTCATAAGTTTCTTCATAATACTGATAAAAATCATCGGTGAGGGAAGTCACACGTACCAGACCCTCCACAGTATTTTCCAGCTCCACGAAAAATCCGTACTCTGCGACTCCGGAAATAACACCGGCAAAGGTTTCTCCGATATGGTTTTCCATATACTGCACTTTTTTCAGCTTAATTGTCTCCCGCTCGGCCTCATCTGCACGCCGTTCCATCTCACTGGCATGCTTTGCAACCTCCGGCAGTATCTGCGTATAGTGGCCAATGCGCTTTTCGCCCAGACGTCCCCGCAGACTGTCCTTGATAATCCGGTGGATCTGCAGATCCGGATACCGGCGGATCGGCGAAGTAAAATGGCAGTAACAATCCGCTGCCAGACCAAAATGCCCGGTATTTTCCACCGTATAGCGTGCCTGCTTCATCGAGCGAAGGGTCAGACGGCTGATCAGCGGTTCCTCCGAAGTTCCGTCGATTTTTTCCAGCAGCTTCTGCAGTTCTTTCGGATGCACCTCATCACTTCCTATGTGGAGAGAGTACCCGAAATTATTGATAAACGTGGATAGTTTCTGTATTTTTTCCGAATCTGGCTGCTCATGCGTACGATAGACAAACGGAAGTTCTCTCCAGTAATATTCGGCTGCCACCGTCTCGTTTGCAGCAAGCATAAAATCCTCGATCAGTTTCGTTGCCACATTGCGGTCATACGGACGGATATCTACCGGATTTCCATTCTTATCCAGAATCACCTTTGTTTCCGGAAAATCAAAGTCGATGGAACCACGTTTCATACGTTTTTTACGAAGAATTGCTGCCAGTTCTGCCATCTTTTCAAACATCGGAACCAGTGGCTCATATTCCGCCATCACCTCCGGATCATGGTCTGCCAGAATTTTTTTCACATTGGTATACGTCATACGCCGGTCCACGCAGATAACTGACTCTGTGATTGTGTGATCGATAATTTCGCCCTTAGGATTGACCGTCATGATGCAGCTGAGTGCCAGCCTCTCTTCCCCCTGGTTAAGGGAACAGATTCCGTTTGACAGGGCATGCGGCAGCATCGGAATCACCCGGTCCACCAGATATACAGAAGTTCCTCTCTTCAACGCTTCCGTGTCAAGAGCACTGTGCTCCTGCACATAATTGGACACATCCGCAATATGCACACCCAGAATATAATTTTCATGGTCCATGGTAAGTGACACCGCATCATCCAGATCCTTGGCATCTTCGCCATCGATGGTCACCATCTGCCAGTCGCGCAGATCCATGCGCCCTGCCATATCCGCTTCCGATACCGGCTTTGCCACATGCTCTACCTGCGTCATGACCTTCGGATCAAATTCCACCGGAAGACCGTACGCGCGCACAATAGAAAGGATATCCACCCCCGGATCATTGATATGCCCGAGAATCTCCACCACTTTTCCTTCCGGATTCTTTCCCTTTTTCCCGTACTGTGTGATTTCAACAACGACTTTATGACCGTTTACAGCTCCTTTCGAACGCTCCAGCGGAATAAAAATATCCGAACCAAACTTTGGATTATCCGGCACTGCAAAGCCAAAATTTTTATTCAGCTGATACGTGCACACCACCTGCTTCATGCCCCGTTCAAGCACATGCAGCACCTTTCCCTCCCTGCGGCGTCCGGTCACTGCCGGTGATACGGAAATCTCTACCGTATCCATATGCATCGCACCATTGGTCTCGGATTCCGGAATAAAGATATCTTCCTTTTCCCCCTCCACGCTGACAAATCCGAATCCTTTCGGATGTGCCTGGAACGTGCCTGTGATCTTTTTCTCTTCGGATTTGCTGAACTTTCCTCTCTTTGAACAGACAATGCGCCCTTCTGTCATCAGTTCATTTAATATCTGTTCCAGCTGTGGGCGCTGATCCTTCTTCACTCCGAGGACGATCGCCAGTTCCTTGATTTTCATCGGAACATACATATCATCACACATAAAGTCATATATCATTTTTTTCCGCTGTTCATACTTTGCGTCCATACCCAGATCTTCTCCTTATATAATGAAAAAAGCTGCCGATGTAATCGACAGCTTCCGGTTTCTACCAGATTCCCAAATTCAGAACCATTGCAATGACAAGGAACAGAATCACAAAAATTCTTGTAAGCTTTACAAGCATTCCTTCCATGGAACGTCCCTTATTTTTGCCCCAGTAAGTATCTGCTGCTCCGGCGATCGCGCCAAGACCTGCAGATTTACCCTCCTGCATTAAGATAATCACTGTAATTACAATACTCAGTATAATAAATACAATAGTTAAAATCGTATTTAAAACGGTCACGATTTCCACCTCCTAATTCTAAACTCACGACTAATTAATTATATCATAAAAGAAAAGTCTTTTCAACATTTTTTTATATTTCACAATTTTCCTTTTCATTTCCACTTTATAATATAACACAGATAATATAGAACTTACTGTATCATTAGGAGTATACCATGAAATCCTGTCAAATGTACAGATTTATTCCGATTATATTACTGTGTGTTTGTCTGTTCACTGGTGGATGTTCCCAAAGTACGTGAACTTCACCGCCGATTCCCTCCCTGTGGCCAAGGCCGAAGAACTTGCAGACGGTGCTTCCAGCGATCTGGACATCATCAGCAGTGTATATAATTATATCATTACACATTTTACCTATGATTATTCCAAAGCTTCCAGTGTAACAAGCGGATATCTTCCCGATACCGATGAGGTTTTCACCGCTGAGAAAGGAATCTGTTTTGATTACGCTGCAGTCATGGCCTTTCTGATGATCGCCGTGATTCTGGTTCTGATGCAAAAGTCGTACCTGTTTTTTCCAAAGTTTATGCCGAACTCGGAAGCGAGCTGACCGGGACCGCACGGACGCTTCTGCACATCAGTACCATTCTCAATCATTATATGCTTGGATTTATCATTGCCTTTCTGGTATTGCTTATCATCTGTATGATTTTATATCACACCGATCTCGGGCGCGTATTGTTCCTCGGACAGAAACTTGCCATGACGGTTGCCTCAGGACGCGTTGCAAACTGCCTGTATCTGGTTCTCTCCAGCGGACTCGACAGTAATATCGGTCTTACCCTGGCACGCGAACTTGTCAATAATCCGCATATGCAGGCACTTATCGACAAATGTCACGAGAATATCCGCCACGGGGAATCATTCGACAAAGCACTGCTGCTGTCCGGCATCTTTTCCCAGATGTACGCCAGCTGGATTGTAATCGGTTCCCGGACCGGCGAAATGGAAAGCATTGTTTCCCAGCGGGAGATCAATACCGATACCGCAAGCTATCTGACGGCACTTCGTGCTGCATTGCGCCAGATCAACGGTATTATCTACACTTCTGCCGCAGAAAATATGATCGCCATGGACAGTAGCATCTTACAGCTTTATAAAGACGGACGAATCGACAAACACACCGCCATCTCGGAAGCGGTCAATCCGGAGATCATGTCCAAACGTCTGAATCTCTTATAATGTTTCACTGATCCGCAGAAGCTGGTTATACTTGGCAGTGCGCTCTCCTCTGCACGGAGCGCCTGTCTTGATCCAGCCGGCATTTACTGCCACCGCGAGATCTGCAATAAAAGAATCTTCCGTTTCTCCAGAACGATGTGAAATAATTGCCTTATAGCCGTTCTTCTGTGCCAGTTCAATCGCATCCATGGCTTCCGTAAGCGTTCCGATCTGATTGACCTTAATCAGCACAGCATTTGCCACCTTAAGATCCATTCCGCACCGGATTCGTTTCACATTCGTGACAAACAGATCATCTCCCACCAGCATCACCTGTTCTTTCATGCGCTTTGTCAATTCCTGCCAGCCTTCCCAGTCGTCTTCATCCAGACCGTCCTCAATAGAAATCAGCGGATATTCCGTGGTAAGTTCTTCATACAACGAAATCATTTCCTGTGCACTGCGCAGGATTTCTTTTTTTTCGGTGGTTTCCTGCGTTTTCACATGTGCGTCAGATGTATAAGCACCGCCCTGCGTGTCCGGACGCCGCAGATTGACATCCACCTCTGCATGTGTCTGCGCTTCTCCCGGAAAATGATACATTCCGTCTTCCTCACTGTACAGCTCGGATGCTGCCGCATCCATGGCAAATGCAACATCGCTGCCCACCTTATATCCGGCTTCCTCCACGGCACGCTGCAGACATGCAAACACTTCTCCCGCATTGGAAAAATCCGGTGCAAATCCGCCTTCATCCCCCACTGCCGTCAGTTTGCCTTCTTTCTGCAAAATTTTTTTCAGAAAATGATAAATTTCCGCACCCATCCGGAGTGCATCCGGAAACGACTCGGCTCCGACCGGTACAATCATAAATTCCTGAAAATCCAGGTAATTCTTTGCGTGCGCTCCGCCATTTATGACATTCATCATCGGCATCGGCCATTTTTTTGCATTCGGTCCTCCCAGATAACGGTACAACGGCATATCCAGTGCTGCCGCTGCGCAGCGCGCACAGGCTAAAGAAACACCAAGTAAAGCATTGGCCCCCAGATTTCCTTTGTTGTCTGTCCCATCCAGTTCCACAAGTTTGCGGTCAATCTGTACCTGTTCCAGCACATTCATTCCCAACAGCTCCTTGCGGATCTTTGTGTTGATGTGATCCACAACGCGCTGTACTCCAAGCCCAAAATAACGTTCCTGTCCATCCCGCAGCTCAATCGCCTCAAATCTTCCGGTACTGGCTCCGGATGGCACAGATTCCCTGCCCGTAGTCTTCTTTCCCGTTGTCTCTGTCTGCGCGGTCACTTCCACCTCAACCGTAGGATTTCCTCTTGAATCCAGAATTTCCCTTCCATGAATTTCAATAATTTTGATCATCAGACCCATTCCTGTTGTCCTCCTTTTTTCATTATTGTGTGAAAAAGAAAGAAATTTATTCAAATCCAAAGAAAAAGAAAGACCTCCCATGTTATGGGAGGTCTCTTAGCATAACCGACCGGTCTGTTTATAGGTTCATTTATACGTTAATTTCTGCAGTAACGCCGAGTTCCTCTTTGTGTGCATCCAGCACTGGACGAACCACATCACGCAGGAATACTTCCACCTGACGCGGTGCACGACCCACATACAGCTCCGGTTTTAAGTTTGCCTCGATCTGTTCTTTTGTCAGACCAAAAGCCGGATCTGCTGCAATCAGATCTACCAGATTGTTATCCTTACCCTCTTCCTTGACGGTCTTTCCTGCCTGCATGGACAGCTGACGGATTTTCTCGTGCAGTTCCTGACGGTTTCCACCCTCTTTTACGGCATCCATCATAATATTTTCGGTTGCCATGAATGGAATCTCTGCCATAAAGTGCTTGTAAATTACCTTCGGATATACCACCAGGCCATCTACAACATTTAAGCACAGATCCAGGATACCATCGATTGCAAGGAATCCTTCCGGAACCGACAGACGCTTGTTGGCAGAATCATCAAGTGTACGTTCAAACCACTGTGTTGCAGAAGTAATGGCCGGATTTAATGCATCTACCATCACATAGCGGGACAGGGAAGCGATACGCTCACTCCGCATCGGGTTGCGCTTGTATGCCATCGCAGAAGATCCGATCTGGTTCTTTTCAAATGGCTCCTCTACTTCTTTTAAATGCTGCAGAAGACGGATATCGTTAGACATCTTATGCGCACTGGCAGCAATCCCTGCTAAAACATTTAAAACACGGGTATCCACTTTACGGGAATAGGTCTGTCCGGAAACCGGATAGCAGGACTTAAATCCCATTTTCTCTGCGATCATCGGATCAATCTTATCGATCGTCTCCTGATCCCCGTCAAAAAGTTCCAGGAAACTTGCCTGTGTACCGGTCGTTCCTTTCGATCCGAGCAGTTTTAACGTACTCTGTACATACTCCAGATCCTCCAGATCCATCAGAAACTCCTGTGTCCAGAGTGTTGCACGCTTTCCGACTGTTGTCGGCTGTGCCGGCTGGAAATGCGTAAATGCAAGGGTCGGCTGATCCTTATATTTTTCTGCAAAATTGGACAGCTCCGCAATCACGCTGACCAGTTTTTTATGTACGAGCTTTAATGCCTCATTCATAATGATGATGTCTGTATTATCTCCGACATAGCAGGAAGTAGCCCCCAGATGAATGATACCGGCTGCCTTCGGGCACTGCTGTCCATAAGCATACACATGACTCATGACATCATGACGCACCAGTTTTTCACGTGCAACTGCTACATCATAATTAATATCATTGACATGTTCTTTCATCTCATCAATCATATCCTGTGTGATGACCGGCTTTCCATTCTCGGAAAGTCCGAGTTCCATCTCTGTCTCAGCCAGTGCGATCCAGAGTTTTCTCCATGTGGAAAACTTCATATCCTGGGAAAAAATGTACTGCATTTCCTTGCTGGCATAACGCTCGGAAAGAGGGCTTGTATATCTGTCTGTGCTCATGTTCTTCTCCTTTTATTTGAATACATTGGTAACAACTTATCGGCTCATCTTGCGCTCAAGATCAATCTCTTTGTCATAATACTCTCCGCGAATGTCCTGTTTCGGCGGTTCCATCGGGTATTTGCCCGTAAAACAGCCGGTACAGATCGGAAGTCCTTCCGCCATTTCTTTCAGACGGTCGATTCCGAGATAACCAAGGGAATCTGCTCCGATAATCTGGCAGATCTCTTCAATCGTACGGTTGTAGGCAATCAACTGCTCACGCGCCGGAATATCGGTTCCGAAATAACAAGGCCATAAAAATGGCGGAGAACTGATGCGTACATGCACCTCGGTTGCTCCTGCATCCCTTAACATGCGCACAATACGATCCGATGTCGTACCTCTTACAATCGAATCATCGATCATAATGACACGTTTCCCTGCCACTGCCTCACGCAGCACATTCAGCTTCACCTGTACGCTGGATTCCCTGCTGCTCTGCTTTGGCTTGATAAACGTACGTCCCACATAGCTGTTCTTGACAAAGGCTGTACCATACGGAATCCCGGATGCCAGAGAATAGCCAAGTGCTGCAGCATTTCCGGACTCCGGCACACCTGTCACCAGATCTGCCTCTACCGGGGAATCCTGTGCCAGAAACTTTCCGGCCTTGATCCGGCTTGCATATACACTCACCCCGTCAATATGACTGTCCGGTCTTGCAAAATAGATGTACTCAAAAATACAGCGTGCTTCCTTTTCTTTCGGAAGTGCCATGGTCATATCGGACTCAATACCTTTTTCCGGAGAAATGGTCACAACTTCTCCCGGCAGCACATCACGCACAAATGTTGCACCAATGGTGTCAAGTGCACAGGTTTCCGATGTGATAATATAAGAATTGTCACGCTTTCCGATACAAAGCGGCTTAAAGCCGTATGGGTCACGCGCCCCGATCAATTTACGCGGACTTGTCACAACCAGTGCGTAAGCTCCCTTAAGACGCTGGCACGCACGGCGCACAGCTTCTTCTGCTGACTGGGAATTCAACCGTTCCCTCGCAATATAGTAGGCAATCACCTCAGAATCAATGGTGGTCTGGAAAATTGCTCCCGTATATTCCAGCTCCTTACGAAGCTGCGGTGCATTGATCAGATTGCCATTGTGGGCAAGTGCCAATGTACCTTTGACATAATTTAACACGAGTGGCTGGGCATTTTCACGGGTAGAAGAACCGGCCGTTGAGTAACGTACATGTCCGACTCCGATGTCCCCCTTCATCTGCTCAAGATTTTCCGGTGCGAACACTTCATTTACAAGTCCCATTCCCTTGTAGGAAAGGACCTTGCCCTTAGGACCGCTGGTATCGCTGACTGCAATACCGCAGCTCTCCTGGCCACGGTGCTGCAGGGCAAACAGTCCATAATATATTGTCGATGCTACATCTGCACCGTCAAAATCATACATTCCGAAGACGCCACACTCCTCATGAAGTGTATCCGCATCATAACTGTTATTCTGAATCATTGTGATCTCCTATATCTATCTTGTAAAAGGCTTACCTGTCAGAAGCTCATATGCTTCTTTGTACTTATCAACGGTCTTTGTAACAACTTCTTCCGGAAGAAGGAAATCATTGTCCGGATTTGCCTTGAGCCAGTCTCTGACATACTGCTTGTCGAAAGAAGGCTGTCCCTGTCCCGGCTTGTACCCTTCCAGTGGCCAGAATCTGGAGCTGTCCGGTGTAAGCATCTCATCACCGAGAACGACTTTACCGTTCTCGTCCAGACCGAACTCAAACTTGGTATCTGCAATGATAATTCCTTTGGAAAGTGCATACTCTGCACATTTCTTGTAGAGAGCGATGGTGCAATCCTTGATCTGTGTTGCGTAATCAAGTCCTTTTCCAGGATAAATTTTCTCCAACACATCTACAGACTGCTCGAAGGAAATATTCTCATCATGATCGCCCAGATCGGCCTTGGTACTCGGTGTATAAATCGGCTCCGGAAGCTTATCAGACTCTACCAGTCCTTCTGGAAGCTTAATGCCACACACCGTGCCGTTTTCTTTGTAGCTTGCCCAGCCGCTTCCTGTGATATAGCCACGAACGATACACTCGATTGGGAGCATCTCAAGCTTCTTGCACATCATGCTGTTTCCGTCAAAACGCTCCTGTTGGAAAAATTCCGGCATATCCCTGACATCTACAGAAATCATATGATTCGGAACAACATCCTTTGTAAAATCAAACCAGAACTTTGACATCTGGGTCAGAATTGCGCCCTTGTCCGTAATCCTGTTCTTTAAAATGTTGTCAAATGCGGAAATACGGTCAGTAGCTACAATGATCAGGCTGTCTCCGTTATCATAGACTTCTCTTACTTTTCCTTCTTTGAATGGTTTAAATTCCTTCATTTTCGCTCTCCTTATTCTTTTATTTTTCGATTAACAAACTCTTTCCGGTCATCTCTTTCGGCTGCTCTAATCCCATAATCTGAAGCAGGGTCGGGGCAATATCTGCCAGGCATCCGCCCTCACGCAGTGTATACTTCGGATCCGCATTTACGAGAATAAACGGTACCGGATTGGTTGTATGGGCAGTATGTGGCTCACCTGTTTCGTAGTCAATCATTTTCTCTGCATTTCCGTGATCTGCACAGATAAACAGAACACCATCCATATCCTTCACCGCCTGGACTGCATCTCCTACCAGTCCGTCCACACGCTCGACTGCCTTGATGGCTGCCGGAATCACACCGGTGTGTCCGACCATATCCGGGTTTGCAAAGTTGATAACGATCACATCATACTTGTCTGACTTAATAGCCTCAACAAGATCCATACCAACCTCCGGAGCACTCATTTCCGGCTTCAGATCATATGTTGCAACATCCTTCGGGGAATTTACCAGCAGACGTGCCTCATCAACGTTTGGCTCTTCCACTCCGCCATTAAAGAAGAATGTAACATGTGCATACTTCTCTGTCTCGGCCAGACGAAGCTGTGTCTTTCCGCACTTTGCCAGGTACTCACCGAATGTATTTACAATATGCTCTTTTTCAAATGCGATCAGCTTGTTCGGGATCGTCTCATCATAGTCCTTAAAGCAGACAAATGTTGTCTTAATGAACGGACGGTCAAATCCGGTAAACTTGTCATCACAGAATGCACGTGTCATTTCACGGGCACGGTCCGGACGGAAGTTAAAGAAGATCACGGAATCATTCTCTTTTACAACAGAGACCGGTTTTCCATTCTCTGTAATTACGGTAGGAAGTACGAACTCGTCTGTTACATCCTTTGCATAGGAATCTTCCATTGCCTTAACCGCATCTTCTGCCTGTACGCCCTCACCCTTTGTCAGGGAATCATAGGCTTTCTGTACACGATCCCAGTTATTATCACGATCCATTGCATAGTAACGTCCGGATAAAGAAGCAATCTTTCCAACACCGATCTCTTTCATCTTCTTTTCCAGTTCTTCGATAAATTCTTTTCCGGATGCAGGAGGTGTATCACGTCCGTCTAAGAATGCATGAACATATACCTTGCTCAGTCCCTGCTTCTTTGCCATCTCAAGCAGTCCGTAAAGATGTGTAATATGACTGTGCACACCACCATCGGAAAGAAGTCCCCACAGATGCAGGTCCGAATCATTTTTCTTACAATTATCCATGGCTGCAAGCAGTGCCTTATTCTTAAAAAAGTCACCGTCTTCGATTGCCTTGGTAATTCTGGTCAGATCCTGGTAAATAATGCGGCCGGCACCGATATTCATATGTCCAACCTCAGAGTTACCCATCTGTCCGTCCGGAAGTCCTACTGCCAGACCGGAAGCCTGTCCTTTTACAAAAGGACATTCCTTCATTAATTTATCCATCACCGGGGTATTTGCCAGCGCAATGGCATTTCCCTCTGTACGGTCATTCAGACCATAACCGTCAAGAACCATTAAAACAACAGGTTTTTTGCTCATAATTCATCCTCTCTTTCCATTGTAACAATCCTATACTATGGTACTTCATTATTGTTACACAAACACTTATTATATTACATAATTTGAACGGGATTGCAAGTGTTCACTGCAAATTTCCCACGATATCTATCGATTTTAAATCCAGATCCACATCATCAAAATACTGTCCATAACGCCTTCCGGACGTATAGGCATAAGGAGAAGCTCCCGATTTTTCGACATTTTTATACGGATAAAAGAATCCGTCCTCATCAATTCCCACATTATCGGAGATGTCTGCCAGATAATGATAAAATGCTTTGATCTGTTTTTTTTCTGTCAGAATCGAAGGTGTAAGCGAATCCTGTATGCACGGAATCATCCGCAATTTCAGACTGCCGGAATCATCAATCTGAATCTGTGCAATCGTTGTGTAAAGTTTTCCGGTAGAAAACCAGAAATTTCCCACGCTGTATGCCACCGGCACATTTTTTATAAACTCAACGCCCTGCAGACGGTGCGGATGTCCACCAATCACGGCGTCTGCACCAGCTTTTACACAAAGGTCTGCAATCTCTGTCTGATCCTGCCCATAATGGATCTTTCCTTCTGTTCCCCAGTGAACATACGCGATCACATAATCACTGTTCTTCTTCGCACGCTTCAGTTCTTTCTTCCATACCTCTTCCTGCTGGGTCTTTAATACTCCCGGTTTCTCCTTCTGGGCTTTCTGTGTAAAATGATAAAACCTTTCGATTTCCGTTGCAGATACAATCGCAATCTTTCGTCCACCTGTGACCACATAACGCACAGCGCTTGCCTCTGTCAGATTTCTGCCACCACCACTGTACGGAATTCCCGCTGCATGCAATGCATCCAGCGTATCTAAAAATCCCTGCTCACCATAATCAAACACATGATTATTTGCCACAGAGACCATATCTATTCCCAGTGTACGCAGGAATCCGGCATCTTTGGGATCTGCCCGAAAACAGTATGCTTTGCCAACCTGCCGCTGTCCCCGTGTTGTATAAGCAAACTCATTGTTTGCCATCGTAAAATCTGCCGAAATCAGTTCCTTTTTTACTTCATCGGAAAAATAATCCGCCATGTGATTCTTTGCCGTCTTCCCCGTACACCAATTCTCATCCAGACAGATATCCCCGACAAAATCCAGACGGATGCATGCCGGATCGGATGCTTCTTTCCAGATCACATCCTCATACGAATATGACATATACTGTTGCTGCCTGCAATACATAAGCCACAGAACATGCATACTGTTTCCGGTAAACCGATACCACAGATCCGGGTCCTGATTTCCGTTTTCCAGCTGTGTATACAGACTCTGCAGCACACCGCTCCCATACTTCGTTTCAATCCATCCCATAAAGGCTTCATCCACCGGATATTTCTGAAAAAACTTTCCTGAGGCAGTCCTTAAAATCTGGTTTTCCAGATCCTGTACTTCCGGCTCGGTTTCCTGTGATTTCTCCGTGACCTGGGAGGTTTTTTCCTCATATTCAGTTTGTACTTCCTTAGTCTCTTTCAGCGGCTGTGTATTTTGGATGATGCCATGTGTCAAAGCAAAAATAAACAACAAGAGAACGACACATTCCAGACATTTTTTCTTCATGTGTAAAATTTCAAAGGCTATTCACCTGAAATTCAGATGAATAGCCCTATAACCATACAAAATCAGATTCTAGTAGTTTACAATCTTACCGAAATCAGCTTTCAGGGATGCTCCGCCAACCAGACCACCATCGATGTCCGGCTTTGCGAACAGCTCTGCTGCATTTCCTGCATTTACAGATCCGCCGTACTGGATACGAACAGAATCAGCAGTAGCCTGATCATAGATTTCAGCTACACATGCACGGATTGCGCCACAGACTTCCTGTGCCTGATCGGATGTAGCAGTCTTGCCTGTTCCGATTGCCCAGATTGGCTCATAAGCGATTACCATGTTTGCAACGTCTGCTGCTGCAACGCCTGCAAGATCAGATTTGATCTGAAGTCTGATCCAGTCAAGTGTTACACCCATCTCTCTCTGCTCTAAAGTCTCTCCACAGCAAAGGATTGGAGTAAGTCCTGCCTCGATTGCCTTCTTAACCTTCTTATTTAAGAGAACATCATCCTCTTTGAAGTAGTCACGTCTCTCGGAATGTCCGATTACAACGTACTTAACACCAGCGTCTACCAGCATCTCTGCGGAGATCTCACCTGTGTATGCACCCTTCTCTTCGAAGTACATGTTCTCGGCACCAACCTGTACGTTGGTTCCTTTCACAGCCTCTACAACCGGTACGATATCGATTGCAGGTACACAGTAAACAACATCTACGCTATCAGATACTACTAATGGCTTTAACTCTTCTACTAACTTTACAGCCTGGCTTGGAGTCATGTTCATTTTCCAGTTGCCGGCTACGATTTTCTTTCTTGCCATGATTTTTATTTCTCCTAATCTGTAAATAATTTAACTGTCTTTTATTTATCGTCTGCTGCTACTACGCCTGGCAGTTCCTTACCCTCTAAGAATTCAAGGGAAGCTCCACCACCGGTAGAAATATGGCTCATCTTATCAGCATAACCCATCTGGTTAACAGCTGCAGCGGAATCTCCACCACCGATGATTGTTGTTGCATCGGTCTCTGCAAGAGCCTTAGCTACTGCAAGTGTACCAGCTGCAAGTGTCGGGTTCTCGAATACACCCATCGGTCCGTTCCATACTACAGTCTTAGCTGTCTTAACAGCATCTGCAAACATCTCTGCGGACTTAGGTCCGATATCGCATCCCTCACGGTCTGCCGGCATAGCTGTGATATCACATACTTCTGTCTCTACAGGTCCGTCGATTGGATCCGGGAAATCCTTGATGGTAACAGCATCTACAGGAAGAAGGATCTTCTTCCCCATCTTCTCAGCCTTAGCCATCATTTCCTTACAGTAATCAAGCTTCTCATCATCGCAAAGAGAAAGACCGATCTCATATCCCTGAGCCTTGATGAATGTGTAAGCCATACCACCACCGATGATCAGTGTATCACACTTCTCAAGGAGGTTGTTGATTACGTTAAGCTTGTCAGCTACCTTAGCACCACCGAGGATTGCTACGAATGGACGTACCGGATTCTCAACAGCATTTCCTAAGAAAGCGATCTCCTTCTCCATCAGGTAACCAACAACGTTCTGTCCACCCTTTGCAGTGATGAACTTTGTAACACCGGCTACAGAAGCATGTGCTCTGTGGGAGGAACCGAATGCATCACATACATAGATGTCTGCAAGATCAGCAAGTTCCTTAGAGAACTGCTCACCGTTCTTTGTCTCCTCAGCCCCACGAAAACGGGTATTCTGAAGTAATACAACTTCTCCCTCTTTCATTTCCTCAACAGCCTTTGTAGCTGCCTCGCCTGTTACGTTGTAATCAGATACGAAGTTTACTTTCTGTCCGAGAAGCTCCTCAAGTCTCTTGGCAACTGGTGCAAGGGACTCTCCTTCGTTTGGTCCGTTCTTTACTTTTCCAAGATGGGAGCAAAGGATTACCTTTCCACCATCGTTTAATAACTTCTTAATTGTAGGAAGAGCAGCTTTGATACGGGTATCATCTGTGATTTCGCCAGCTTTCAGTGGTACATTGAAGTCACATCTTACAAGGACTCTCTTGCCCTTTGCGTTGATATCATCAACTGTTTTCTTATTTAATGCCATGTTTTTATTCTCCGTTCTGCCTTTTTGGCAATTTTAAACCCGAAGAAAAGGAAATGACTTTCCAGCCGGTTGTTTCATACTCCGCAGCTGCATAAAACAGCGGAACCCTTTCCTTTTCTTCTTATTTGTCATAATGAAAAAAGGTCCGGCCCTACAGGCCGGACCCTTTCACATAAACTAAGATAGATTATGCTAACTCAGAGAAGTACTTGATTGTACGAACCATCTGAGATGTGTAGCTGTTCTCGTTATCATACCAAGAAACAACCTGAACCTCATACAGATCATCACCGATTGGGTTAACCATTGTCTGAGTAGCATCGAATAAAGAACCGAATCTCATACCAACGATATCAGAAGATACGATCTCGTCCTCATTGTATCCGAAGGACTCATTAGCTGCTGCCTTCATAGCTGCGTTGATGTCTTCCTTAGTAACGCCAGCCTTCTTAACAACTGCTGTAAGAATTGTAGTAGATCCTGTAGGGGTTGGTACACGCTGTGCAGATCCGATTAACTTTCCGTTCAGCTCTGGGATTACAAGACCGATAGCCTTTGCAGCACCTGTGCTGTTTGGAACGATATTAACTGCAGCTGCACGGGATCTTCTTAAATCACCCTTACGCTGTGGTCCATCAAGAGTCATCTGATCACCAGTGTAAGCATGGATTGTTACCATGATACCAGACTGGATTGGAGCGTACTTATTATCAGAAGCCTTAAGTGTCTCATGGTTTGTATTGTAAACGATTGTAGGAAGGTCGTTTCCTGCTGGTGCAGAGATAACTACCTTACGAGCTCCGGCATTGATATGAGCCTGAGCCTTCTCCTTGCTTGTATAGAATCCAGAGCACTCTAATACAACGTCAACCTTTAACTCACCCCATGGGCAATTGTTTGCATCTGGGAAAGCGTAGATCTTGATTTCCTTACCACATACTGTGATAGAATCATCGCTTGCAGAAACTTCATCTGCATGCTCGTACTTACCCTGTGAGCTATCATACTTTAATAAGTGTGCTAACATCTTTGGGCTTGTTAAGTCGTTGATTGCTACTACTTCGTATCCTTCTGCTCCGAACATCTGTCTGAAAGCAAGACGACCGATACGGCCGAATCCGTTGATTGCTACTCTTACTGCCATTCTTAATTCCTCCTAGAATTGTAAATAAATAGTCTCATGGGACTTGCGTCCCAAGCTTCCTTTATTTTACCCAATTATTTCCGAAAGTTCAAGTCTTTTCTCCGTCTTTGTTAATTTTTTCACTAAAGGTATCTATTTCCCCTGAAATATAGTATAATCTTACGAAAAGACTTTTTCCAAAATCAACCACACAGAAAAAAGGAGGCTCTTATGCTTTGGGATACACATATGCACACGCATCACAGCGGAGACAGTGACGCATTGATGCCTGACATGATCCAGGCCGCTGTACGGCAGAACCTGGATGGCATCTGTTTTACCGATCATTTTGATTATGATTACCCGGATGATCCCGATCTGTTTCTTCTGGATTTTGATTCCTATATAAAAGAAGTCCGCAGTTTTCAGGACACCTGCCGTGACCGTCTTTCCATTCGTCTTGGAATCGAAGTCGGTCTGCAGCCCCACATCACGGAAATCAACCGCAAAGCGGTGACCGGACATCCGTTTGATTTTGTCATCGGTTCCTCCCACGTTGTTCACGGAATCGATCCCTATTACCCGAAATACTATGAAGGACGCTCCGAAAAAACTGCTTACCGCGAGTACTTCGAATCCATTCTGGAAAACCTGAACACCTATTCCGACTTCGATGTATACGGTCATCTCGATTATGTTGTCCGCTACGGTCCGGACCGCAACCGTTTCTATACATATGAGGCCTATGCCGATATCATTGATGAGATTCTGCGTAAACTCATTTCCATGGGAAAAGGGATCGAAGTCAACACGGCAGGATTCAAATACGGGCTGGGACATCCAAACCCGACCGAAGCTGTTCTTTTACGCTATCACGAACTCGGGGGAGAGATTCTGACACTCGGAGCCGATGCCCATGCGCCGGAGCACGTTGCATATGCGTTTGACCGTCTTCCTCAGATTCTGCGGCATGCAGGCTTCCGGTACTTTACGGTCTTTACCGGCAGAAAGCCGGACTTCCTTCCGCTTCCGGAATAGCGAAAATAAAGGATTAATTCCAAAAATTTCAAAATAGGTATTGCAAAATCCGAATAACACGGTATAATGTAAGTATTGAATGGTGTTATTTAAATATAGCATGCACGTACGCAAATGAGTATGTAGTTCAATTTTATTAAACAATTATCTAATTAACTACTCAGTTACTCAATTTCCTTTAAGTAACTAAGAAGGAGCAGGTTTCCTCGCCTGCTCCTTTCTTTGTTTTTGGGCTTCTGTCCTGATTCTTATATACCTGCTGTCTTTTCGCGGTTGCTCCCCGACCTCTTTTTTATAAAGGTAAGAACAGCAAGCAGGAGCATGAGGCTGATGCCAAGTGCTACCCACCAGATCTGTACCAGTCCTGCAATGATATAGCCAATGATACATACCACAGCAACAACCGCTGCATACTGCATCTGCGTTGTCACATGGTTGATATGGTTACTCTGCGCGCCGGCCGAAGACATAACCGTTGTATCCGAAATCGGTGAAATATGATCCCCGCAGACGGCACCTGCCAGCACTGCGGAAACCGCAATGATCATCATTTCCAGATGATCTGCCCCCGGAAACATGGCAATTGCAATCGGAACAAGAATCGCAAATGTTCCCCAGCTTGTTCCGGTAGAAAACGCAAGGAACACTGCAACAACAAACAAAACAGCCGGAAGGAACAGGCTTGCAGAAGCACTCGTTCCAACGATGGATTCCACAAATGTACCAATCTGCAGAGCATCTCCCATTCCCTTTAAGGTCCAGGCAAATATCAGTATTCCGATCGCCGGGATCATCAGCTTAAAGCCTTCCACAAAACTCTCCATGAATCCTTTAAACGTAACCACCTTTCGCGGAAGATACAAAAACAGCATGACAAAGACCGTGACCATGGTTGCAAAAATCAGGCTGGTCTCCGCATCACATCCTGCAAATGCACTGACCACATCGGTCGCACCGCCCAGAAATCCGGTATAGATCATGGCACCAATTGCAGAACCGATCAGAACAATCACCGGAAGAAGCAGATCAATCACTTTTCCGTTGGAAGAAATATCTTCTTCCTTAACCTTTTCAAACTCTTCCCCGCCGCTGGTAAACAGATCTCCTTTTGCAGCATTCTCCTCATGTTTTTTCATGAGTCCGAAATCAAAACCTGCAATAATCACAAAAAATACCATGACAATCGTCAGAATCGCATAGAGATTGTACGGAATTGTTCGCAGAAACAGCTGAAATCCCGTAATCCCGGCATCTTTCGGAACATACGAATTGACGGCTGCCGCCCAGCTGGAAATCGGCGCAATGATGCAGACCGGCGCAGCGGTCGCATCAATGATATATGCCAGTTTTGCGCGGGATACTTTGTAGCGGTCAGTTACCGGACGCATCACAGATCCGACGGTCAGACAATTGAAATAATCATCCACAAAAATCAGCATTCCAAGTCCTGTGGTTGCCAGCATTGCGCTCTTTTTTGACCTGATCTTGCTGCCGGCCCATCTTCCATAAGCAGCTGAGCCTCCTGATTTTGACATCAATACAATAATCATTCCAAGCAGCACATCAAAAATCAGAATATTCAGATTCATGCTGTCTTTCATAATCGAAAACAGGGCATTGAATGCATTCCACGGATGAAATCCGGTATATAACAGTGCTCCGACCGCCACTCCAATAAACAGGGAACTGTATACTTCCTTGGTGACAAGTGCCAGTATGATTGCCAGAAGAGGCGGCACCAGTGACCACCATGTTCCGATAAAAATCGACGTATCCATTTTCCAGATTATTCCTCTCTTATGCCTTTATTTTGTATCACTATTTTAACTTAAACTGCTGCACCAGATCATTCAGAGAAGCAGACTCTGCAGAAAGCTCCTGACTGGTTGCGGAAGATTCCTCTGCGATTGCCGCGTTGCTCTGTACAACCTCGGAAATCTGGTTTACACCGGACTCTGCCTGCTTGATCTGCTCTGCCTGTGTCTCGGAAAGCTGTGCCAGTTCCTGGGATTTCTTTGCCACTTCATTGATTCCCTCTACAAGAGAAATAATCGTCTGGAAAGTCACATCAACTGCCTGATTGCCGTTTTCGATTTCCTGAATAGAGTTCATAATCAGCTCACGGGTATTGACTGCAGACTGTGCACTCTCATCCGCAAGTTTTCCGATCTGGGATGCAACTACGGCAAAGCCCTTGCCGGCTTCTCCTGCACGTGCAGCCTCAATGGATGCGTTCAGGGCAAGCAGGTTCGTCTGCTCCGCGATCTCCTCGATCTGTCCGATGATTGTCTCAATCTGCTTGGACATATCGCTGATTCTCTTCATTGCTTCGGTAACTGCATTCATTTCCTTCTGTGTCTTATCTGCTTCCTGTGCATATTTTACAGATAATTCGTAAGAAGCCTGTGCACTCTCATGTGTGTGCTCAACCCCTTCTGTGATATTGGCAAAGGATGCCAGAAGTTCTTCCACTGCACCTGCCTGATCGGTAGATCCCTCTGCCAGTGTCTGTGATCCCTCTGCCAGATTGGTAGAACCTGCAGATACCTGGGAAGCAGCCTCCTCAATCCGGTGCATCGTCTCATTCATATCGGTGTTCATGACATGGATTGCATCATTCATTGCCGCAAACTCACCCATATATTTCTCCGGAATTTTGGAAACACCGGTATAATCATTGTGAGCCATCAGATCCATACGGTGGTTGACATCCTGAATAACAGCGGCCAGATTCTTTGCCATCTCGCGCGCAACAATTACCATCTCGGAAATTTCATCCTCTGATGTCATCTCCGGGAATTCGCTGGAGAGATCCCCCTTTGCAAATGTATCAAAACGGGCACCCAGCTGATCCAAAGGATCAACAATATTCTGTGCAAGCACTCTGCCGATCCGGCGGGCTACAAAAATTGCAAGTGCAATAACCGCAATAATTGCAATAAGTGTGATCAATTCTACCATTGTAAGAATTTTCTCTAACTTATCTCCATGCTCGGTATTTGCATCCATCAGTTTCACCATATCCTGATAAATCTCCTCATAGATCGGTGCCACCTGATCCTGTGCCATCTGCTGTGCTTCATGGCGCGCATCAATATCCTGTGTATTCTTTCCTTTTTCCAGTACTGCATCACAGATTTCATAATATTCCGTCAGTTTTTCTGTGATGCTGCTATAGATTTTCTCCTCATCCGAAGATGAAACCGTATTTTTTACCTCTTTGGTGTACTGCTGGCAGGATTCTTTCTTCTTCTCATAATTTTCTACGCAGCTGTTCACAAGGTTTTCATCCTGATATCCGATCGCAGCACGCAGATAACTTCTCGTATCGGCAAACGTAATCATCATCTTGCCGATATCACCCTGTGAAAAACCATAATTTTTCAATGCATAATTATAGCGGTTGCTGACCACAATTCCGGATACGGCTCCCACAACACCGGAAATGCTAACAATCAGGGCCACCATCACAATTGCAGAAGAAATTCGTTCTTTTAATCTCTTCTTATTTAACTTTTCAATCAACTTTTGTATCATATAAGTTTCCTCCTCAAACGGGTTCTCATTTGTTTAGATATTTTTTCAGAATTTCTTCCGTCATCTCAAACGGATAGTTCTTTAACTTGGCAGGATTCTGCAACAGTTTCTGCACATCCTCCTCCCACAGTTCCTCCGGGATCTGTGGTTTGCCCAGCAGCTTGTCCAGATAGGCGATAAATTCAGCCCGGTTCTCAAATCCAAGCAGCTCAAGCACCTCTGCCACCCGCTTCTGATTATTGTAAAAACGCAAAAATCCCGGCAGGAAAAATCCGACTGCCTTTCCATGCGGAATGCCAAGCTCATATGTGACCGGATAACTTAATCCGTGCGGAATACTGGTACCGGTATGTGCAATCGCCATACCTGCCACAACCGATGCATGCATGAATGTTTCGTATCCTTCATCCGGAATCTTAATCCCGGAAGAAAGCAGGTATTCCTTTGCACTGCCCCAGATCCGAAGACCTTCCGCTGAATATATCCGGTTATATGCATTTGCATTAGTATTCAGATATGACTCAATCAGATGTGCCAGCGCATCCACACAGGTGCTGACCATATTCTCATAAGAAGAAGTCTTTAAATATCCGGCATCCACAAATGCCAGATCCGCAAACCATTTGTGTGCTATTGACTGCTTGGTATGTAAGTCGTGCCGTGTCAGAATCGCATAAGGCGTCACTTCCGATCCCGTACCGGATGTGGTCGGGACTGCTGCAACCGGATAGCCCTGCATCAGCTCCGGATGATAAAGACGCTCCTCTGCATGATCGATTGCCGATGGATTCGCTGCCAGAAGCGAAATCGCCTTGGACGCATCCATCGGAGAACCGCCTCCCACAGCCACAAAGAAATCCACCTGTTCTTTTACTGCAATGCCCGCTGCCACAGCCACGGTCTCCACAGAAGGATTCTCTTCGATCTCATCAAAAATCACATAGGTCTGCCCGTTTGCCTGCAATGCCTGTTCAACTGCTGCAAGCGAACCATTGATGCGGCTGGAATGTTTTCCCGTCACAATCATGGCTCTGCTTCCTAATGCTTTTAACTCTGCACCGTTTTCCGAAACACAACCGCTGCCAAAAAATACCTTCGTCGGCATATACAATCTCATGTTTCTTCTCCTTTATGCGTTGCACATCTCTGTAACAACTTCATTGATCACCTTTCCGTCTGCCTTTCCTTTCAGCTCCGGCATAATCGTCTTCATGATCTGTCCCTTGTTCTTCGTTGCAATCACATCTGCAAACTTTTCCTTAACAATCGCAGTCACTTCCTCTTTCGAAAGCATCTTCGGTGCATATTCTTTCATAATGTCATAACGTTTTCTGTACTCCTCCAGCAAATCGGTACGGTCTGCCGGGCAGGAATCGATCTGTTCCTGAACGGTCTTTAATTCCTTCATGATTGTGGCATTGACCATATCCTCCGGAATGTCATCTCTGCATCCGGCATCAATGGCATTTTTCTTCACTGCCGAAACCAGAGACGAAATTGCATCCTTCCGTTCCTTGTCGCGCGCTTTCATCGCTGCCATCATATCTTTGCGTAGCTGTTCCATCTGCATAATTTCCTAACCTCCATGTCTATAAAATTCAGATAACTACATTATACTACGCTTCGGGCTGATAGCAAAGAATAACCTTACATTTTTTAATTATATTTATGAATTTTTTTCTGAAACTCCCGAATATCCTTTGCAATTTCACCACTGAGCAGGAGCATACAGATCAGATTCGGGATTGCCATCAGCGCATTGGCAATATCCGAGAAACTCCATACCAGATTCAGTGTCTGTGTACATCCGAAATACACAACAAAGGAAAAAACAAGGCGGTATACCATATTAAACCGGTGCGTTCCCAGCAGATATTCAAATGCTTTTTCCCCGTGATACTCCCAGCCGAGTATTGTAGAAAACGCAAACAATGTAATCCCGATTGTCACAAGCCAGCCCCCGGCCGATCCCAGAACCGTCTCAAATGCCGCAATTGTAACATCCGAACCGGTCAGCATATTCCCGGCAGCATCGGTCATGCCAAGGACACCGGAAGAGGCAATCGCAAGTCCTGTAATCGTACAGACAACAATCGTATCCCAGAAGGTTCCCGTCATATTGATATATCCCTGACGCACCGGGTTATCCGTCGTTGCAGCCGCTGCCGTAATTGCCGCAGATCCCATACCGGCTTCGTTGGAAAATACACCTCTTGCCACACCATAACGCATTGCATTCATCATGGAAGCGACAATCGTTCCGCACAGACCGCCGCCTACCGCTTTTACCGAAAATGCCATCTGAAAAATCATCAAAATGCCTGCCGGCAGATTCGAAATATTTCCGATAATGACAATAACGCCACAGATCACATAAAAAATCGCCATCAGCGGAACGACCACCGAAGAAACCTTTGAAATGGATTTGATACCGCCGACAATGATCAGCAGGGCAAGCACCGTAATCACAATTCCGGTCAGATGGGTCGGCACATGAAATGTCGTATGTAATGCACCGGAAATCGAATTTCCCTGTGTCATATTGCCGATTCCAAACGAAGCAATCACAGCAAAGAGTGCAAATAACCACGCAAGAACCGCTCCAAATCTTTTATTCTTCAGTGCCTTTTTCATCGTGTACATCGGGCCGCCGCTCATCTCCCCTTTGGCATTGATCTCACGGTATTTGATCGCCAGCATACATTCACTGAACTTCGACGTCAGACCAAATGCAGCAGAGATCCACATCCAGACCAAAGCTCCCGGGCCACCGGAAACCATCGCCGTCGCAACCCCCACAATGTTGCCCGTTCCGATTGTGGCGGCAAGTGCTGTGGTCAGTGCCGAAAACGGAGACACATCGCCCTCGCCACGGCTTTTCGTCCGCGCCTCTTTGCTTAACGTACTTTTGAGTGCATAACCGAGATTTCTCCATGTCAGAAACCGCGTGCGGATCGTAAGGAAAATTCCGGTCCCCACAAGCAGAATCAGCATGACCGGTCCCCAGACAAAATCGTCAATTGCTGTAATCACATCATTTAACTTTTCCATAACCTCATCCCTCCTGTTTTCGAATAAAAAAAGGGGCAGTGTCTGAACAACATCGCCCTTTGTTTTTTATATCCTATGAAATTTGTCTTTATATTATACTTCCGAAAGGAATCTGTCAACTGGTTTATGCAGCAACGTCCACTTCGTCATCCTTCTGACGCAGAATCCTTGCCGTTTCCATCCCATTCTTTCCCGGCATCTGGATATCCAAAAAGAGCATATCCGGCTTACAACCACTTGCAATCAGTTCATCACCCGATAAATATGTTTCTATCACTGCATCCGGTAATAATTTCTTTATTTTTTCTTCTAATATCAAGCCTATAGATTTTTCATCATCGCAGATTGCAAATTGCATCCTAACAATAGTATTCTCAAAAATATATTCTCCCCGAAAATGCCACATGCGGTAATTCATAAAAAATACTGTCCCCCGGACAGATCGGACGATACAGAGGATCTGCCACAATGATCCCTGCACTTTTAAGTGCCTCTTCCATCGCTTCCTCTCCAAGCACCATTTTATCTTTTTCACCGAGCAAATCCGCACATTCCTTTAACGGACACAGGACGCGGGCGGCACGACCATATCTTTTTTCAATCCCTGCTGCTAATGATCCCATAGTGACAGGTTCTCCGACCAGCGTAATATCTGCCTCCTGCTGCATGCGGTTCTGCAAATATACAACCGCCGGCTCTGCCTGCCGTGTGGCTGCACGCTCCAGTGCATTTGAAATATCTTCTGCCAGCCAATCGTTTGGTGTTCCGATCACATATGGTATTTTGTACTTCTCCCAGAGTATCTTTGCCACACGGAGTCCTACTGCCGAAACAACCAGATTAACGTCTGCCTCCGCTGATCTTTGCAACGTTTTCAAATCATCGCCCATCGCCCACACAGACATAACCTGCCATCCGTATTTCTGCAGATTCTCTTTTAAGGTTTCTGCATTTTTCTGTGGTCCGAAATCAAGTGGTGTCACACCTAACAGATTTACCGTGCGCGAAGAGGGATCTCTATTCTCCTGCCTGTCCGGTTCTCTGACAAACCGCTTTGCGATTTCTTCGAGTGCAATGCCCGCTCCATACACATAATCATTCATCCCGTTCGTCGGCACGGAAAATGCCGGAATTCCGGTTTCTGTCTCAATCACACGCGCAATTGCAGGAAAATCCGTACCATTCATAAATGGAATAGGCGAACCTGCCAGCGCGATAAATTTGGGATGCAGTTCACGGGCTGCATACTCGATATCATCAATAAATTTTCTGTCATTTCCCATGATCGCGTCAATTTCTGTAAGTCCCGAGATAAAAATAAGACTGTCCTGATCGTACCAGCGGATTTCATCATGCGTATTGTAAGTAGAGTTGCATCCGGAAGGATCATGCATAACTGTCATTCCGCCAAGTTCATACAGTGCAGAACAGACCCCTGACACATCGGCCGTATAAACCGGTATCATTCGATAAGATTGTCTCATAGACAGCACTCACACCCCCATCCTTTTTGTACAACAAGTTTTTCTGTATCCTTTTCATTGAGATATGCATCCATCATCAGCTCTGCGGTTCTTCGAATACCGTCAAATCCATACAGACCTTCTCCCTGTACCAGATTGACAAAGTGACGGCTTCGGCCAAAATAGGCCGCTTTCTGTCCGATTGCCAGCACTTCCCCGCTTGCACCTCTTGGCAGTACACGCATCTTCACCTGAATCGTTGCGATCAGCTCAAGTTCCGGTGCATGCTCCTGCAGCCAGAAAAAATCTGCTTTTTCTTCCGGACTGATACTGTCCAGATAAACAGCTTTCACACAAAAGCCATGTGTCAGAAGCAGTTTTGCCAGTCCAAGTGGTCTTGGATGATACAGATAATCCAGAGTGACCGGCATATCCCCGATCAGATTTTTTGCTTTTGCCAGAGCCTCCTCACAGGACTCCTGCTCGCGGGCCAGCTCATCTTCTGTCAGTTCCGGCAGTCCGAGTGCATCGGTCAGCTGCTTTAACTGCTTTCTGATCTCATCATAGTCAAAACTGCCGGGCAGATACAGAGATTTTCGTCCCAGGCGGCCTGCCTGTGCCTCCATCCCGTATTTTCCAGCCGGATAGCAGTCGATAAACAGGCATCCCCTGCTCATATCCAACAGTTCCTGCCAGGTTTTACATCCGGGCAGTTCCAGCACCTTATAATCATATCGTTTTAACAGACGCTTAATATCACTGTTCTCATCCAGAACAAAATCACTGCCAAAGACAGATACTGTTTTAGCGTCCGGCTCACAGCCCAAAAGAGGATCATACATTGCTTTCCGCAGCTTCTGGTCCGGTGTCAGTCCATGTTTTTGCATAATCGGGTCCATATAACAGCGGATAAAGCAGATGTCAGGAAAACGATGCTCCAGTTCCCTGTAAATATAGTTCAGATTACTTCCCACAAAATGATGCAGACAAACGGTAAAAAGCAGAACCGCCTCAGGATGGTCCTTCCGTTTATTCAACACATCCGTCACACCCTCGATGGTAATATCCTCCAGATTGCCGCTTAGCAGATTCTGCTCCTCCACAAGAACAAAAGAAAAACGGTCTGCTGCATTCATTTCTGCCGCAGTCAGTACAACACCACGCATACAGTTATCCGCACAGACATAGATCTGGATAGATTCCGGAACCTGCATTCCCGTATGCACAATATTCCAGTTGCCATGCACCGGCGAATTATACTCCAGTGCCGAAACAAATGGTGTTGGAAATGAGGCATCTTTTATTTTTACCACAGCATCTTTCGAATCAACGGTTTCACCCACACGACGTAACATTACGCTTCCTCCTGTATATATCCGGACCTTACCTTATCGCTTTTCGCTTCCAGAATGCCACCGCATATGCGATACATCTGCATGGCAAGCGCACGGTATTCGTCTGCCATTTCACCTGTTGGATAACACTCCATCAATGTTTTTTTCTGCTCCTCTGCCAGTGCCACCTGCCCGCTGTGTGATAGTGTACCAATAACAGCTGTGTGAAAATCGTCTGCCAGTTCTGCCACTTTTTCCTCTTCCCGCGGGACATCCCTGCGATTTAAAATGAGTCCGCCAAGCCCGGCATATCCACGGTTTTTAAAATTTTCCACTGCCATGGCAATATTTGCAGCTGCATGAATTGCCATATTTTCCCCGGAGGTAATAATAAATATTTTGTCCGCATAACCGCCCCGCATCGGCATGGAAAATCCACCGCATACCACATCTCCGAGTACATCATATAAAACCACATCCGGTTTGTATACATCATATGCGCCAAGCTCTTTTAACTTTTCCAGTGCCGTGATGATACCACGGCCGGCACAGCCAAGTCCCGGTGTCGGTCCACCGGCCTCCACACAGATAACACCGTTATACCCAATGCGTATCATATCCTCCAGCTGCAACGCCTGCTTTTTCTCATTATATAAGTCGAGCACGGCCGGCACAGCCTCTCCATGACGGAGCAATATGGTAGAATCTGCTTTCGGATCGCATCCGATCTGCATCACCTTAAGCCCCATTTCTGCCAATGCAGCCGCTACATTTGAAACGGTAGTGGATTTTCCGATTCCGCCTTTTCCATATACTGCTATCCTGATCAATCCTGTGTTCCCCCTTCTGCCGGAGTAATGACATTCGAATATGCAGTCTTTGCGAATACACCTTTTAAATGTCCGATTTTTCCGGAAAGTGCACTGATCGTGTCCTGTGGTGCATCAATGACAATGCTTATGATGCTGATTCCTTTTGCGCGGTATGGTATGCCCATTCTGCCTACAATGTACTGACGTGCTTCATGAAGAAGGATATTTAATTCTTCAATGGCATCCTCCTGTTCTACAATAATTGAAATAACTGCCACTCTGGTTTCCATGCCCTGACTCCTCCTGTTAACAGATTCTTGGTAAAAGCTCTCCCCCCGGCTGTGGAAGCAGTGCCTGTGTGCCGATTTCCGTCTCCATTATAACTCTTCCCGGTTCCTCTGCGATCACTTCACCAATAATAGCTGCATCTGCGGAATATGGACATTTTTTCAATGTTTCTACAATGCCCTCTGCCTCTTCCTTTGGTGCCATGATGACAAGTCTTCCTTCGCATGCCAGATATAAAGGCTCAAGTCCAAGCATCCCGCAGACTCCTTTTACTTCCGGCCGTACCGGAACAGCCTCTGCATTTAAACGGATGCCTACGCTGCTCTGACCTGCGATCTCATACAGGACTGTTCCGACGCCGCCTCTGGTCGCATCACGTATCACATGCAGGTTGTGTGTGGTATCCATGACTGCCTTTACGGTCTTCCACAAAGGTGCACAGTCACTGGTCACATCCGCATCGATGCCAAAATCTTCCCGCTCTAACAGGATCGTACATCCGTGCCGTCCGATATCACCGGTTACGATGATTGCATCTCCGGGCTTTGCCAGTTCTCCGCCGACGGTCACTCCTTCTTCGATCTCCCCCATTCCGGTCGTGGTGATAAAAATTCCATCCACCTGTCCTTTTCCGGCAACCTTTGTATCTCCCGATACAATATGTACCCCGGCCTCTTTTGCTGTTTTTTCCATGGCAGCTGCGATTTCTTCGAGTTTGTCCATTGGAAATCCCTCTTCAATTACAAAAGCGCAGGTAAGATAAAGCGGTTTTGCACCCATACAGGCAAGATCATTTACCGTTCCGCAGATAGACAGTTTGCCGATATTTCCCCCCGGAAAAAATGCCGGAGATACAATAAACCCATCTGTAGATACTGCCATTCTTCCTGCCGGCGGAACTAATACCGCTGCATCATCTGCCGTCAGATCATTGTTTGCAAAATGTGCCTTAAACACCTGATCAATCAATTCGGATGTCTGCTTTCCACCGGCACCATGTGCCATCGTTACTGTTTTATTTTCCATGATGTTTTTTCCTTCTTTCTTATGAATACTGATAATATGCAGAGCAGGCTCCCTCACCGGACACCATGCAGGCGCCGATCGGATGCTGCGGTGTACAGCCTTTTCCGAATACTTTACAATCGGATGGTTTGCATTTCCCCTGAAGTACATCGCCACAGCGGCAGGCCGGATTTGGTTTTCCTTCAATTTTCGGCATCTGATATTTGAGACGTGCATCGAACTCCTGCCACTCCTGTCTTAATTTCATGCCGGATTTCGGAATAACACCCAGCCCTCTCCATTCGCAGTCACAGGCTTCCATCATCTCATCTACAAGCAGCTGTGCCTCCCTGCTTCCATCCTGTGTCACCACTCGCGGATAGCAGTTTACAAAAAATGGCTTTCCTTCCTGGAATTTTACCAGCGCAACCGCCAGTGCTGTCATCAGTTCTTTTGCCGTAAATCCTGCCACAACACCGCTGACCCCTTCTTCGGTCAGAGCTTCGCAAAGACGTGTTCCCGTAATGGCATTGACATGTCCCGGATATAAAAATACATCTGCACTGTCCTTTAGTGCCTCATACGCCTGAGGCATGGTTTTGTTTGCCACCAATATAGAGTAATTATCCAGTCCATCTTCTCTTGCCGCCTTTACGGAAAGACATCCTGCCGGTGTCGTTGTCTCAAATCCGACCGACAGAAATGTCACCTGCTCATCCGGATGTTCTCCGGCATATTTTTCGGCATCTGCCGGAGAATACACAACATGGATTTTCGCTCCCTGTTCTCTGGCTCCCGCAAGGCTCATATTGGTTCCCGGCACTCGCACCAGATCACCAAATGTACAGATTGTAACTCCTTTTTCCAATGCCAGATAAATAGCTTCATCTATAAAACTAACCGGTGTTACACATACCGGACATCCCGGTCCGGAAATCAATTCTACCTGTTTTGGCAGCAGTTTACGGATTCCCAGCCGGAAAATCTCATGTGTGTGCGTACCGCACACTTCCATGATACGCACATCCGGGCCATCATAATTTTCAATGATCTCTCTGGCTGTTTTCATTATAAAAATTCCTCCATGAGCTGCTCGGTTTCACTGTCGTCCTCATCGGTGATTTTTGCAATTGCTACACCTGCATGCACCATAACATAATCTCCCGGCTCCAGATCTTCCAGAAGCTGGGAAGAAACCTCTCTTTTGGCACCACCTGCATCAATGACCGCCGTGCCATTACTGATTTTTACTACCTTAGCTGATAAACCTACACACATCTTTTTATCCTCCTATTTCTGTAATTGATACATCCCATATGCTGCCTGTCCGATTGCAATTCCTCCGTCATTCGGCGGAATCATACGGTGCCGCAGCACTTCGAATCCTTCCTGTAACAGTCGTTCTTCTGTCAGACGCAGCAGTAACCGGTTTTGGAATACGCCACCGCTTAAGGCAACTTTATCCCTGCCACTGCTTTCTTTTGCTTTGATACAGGCAGCTGTAATCATTTCTGCCAGTACCTGATGAAACCGATATGCCAGCATCCCGGTGTCTTCGCCCCGCATTTTTGCTTCTGTAATCTGCTGCACCAACATCTGTGTATTTAAAACGAAACGCTCTTTTGTTTCATGTAGCAGTATATCCTTATTTTCCTTTTGCTCCTGTGAGATATTTGAGAGGTTCTGCTGCTCGTATGCCTCTGCTGCAAACTGCAATGCCGTCGATGCTTCCCCTTCAAATCCTGACCTGCGCCTGATCCCGAGTATCGCACTGACGGCATCAAAAAGCCGTCCTGCACTGGTTGAAGCCACCGCATTAATCTTCCGGTCTGCCATGGTGAACTGTACCCTGCTTTCCTGTTCGCTGCAAAGACCCAGTGTTTCCATGATCTCCCATGCCCTTTTGCGATCTTTCGTATATCCGTAAATCATAGAGACCGCAATACGCCAGCCCTCTTTTGCAGAAGCATCGCCCCCCATCTGTAAAAACGGGGTAATACTTCCGAATCTTGTAAAATTCCCATAATCCGCCAGCAGGATCTCTCCGCCCCAGATCGTGCCGTCCGTTCCATATCCGGTTCCGTCAAAAGCGACTCCGATGACCGGATCATGACAGTCATTTTCTGTCATACACGATAATATGTGTGCATAATGATGCTGCACTCTTATCACCGGATATCCAAGTTCTTCCGCTACAACCGTAGAATTGTATTTTGGGTGCAGATCACAGACCACAGCCTGTGGCTTTACTTCCAGCAATGTCTGAAACCGGTGTATTGTCTCCTGCAATGCCTTTACCGTTCTTAAGTCCTCCAGATCTCCCACATATGGTGACGGATAAAACCTGTTGTCCACACCTATGCAAAAGGTATTTTTCAATTCCCCGCCAACCGCGAGCACCTGTCCTTTCCAGTCTGCTTTTGTCATAAACGGCAGCGGTGCATAGCCTCTGGAACGCCGGATCATGTACGGTTCATTTCTGTAAAAATCCATCACCGTATCATCTGCCCGTATCCTGATTTTGCGGTTATGTGACAGCATCGCATCACACAAATGGGATAATTCGGCAACAGCTTCCTCATCCTCACGACAGATCGGTGCACCGGAAGTATTTCCACTGGTCATCACCAGAAGATCCGGCATCTCGATACCATCATCATACTGAAAAATCAATAACTGCACCGGTGCATATGGAAGCATCACACCAACTTTTGGATTGTTCGGTGCCACCGAAGATGCCAGCCCGCCATCGCTTCGTCTGTCCAGTAACAGAATCGGTTTCTGATGTCCGGTAAGAATCGCCTCCTGCTCCGGCGTCACCACACATTCCCGTTTTACAACCGATTCATCTTTTGCCATAACTGCAAAGGGCTTGGCCGGGCGGTTTTTTAATGTTCTAAGACGGCAGACCACTTCTTCATTTGTAGCATCACAGCACAGATGAAACCCTCCAATTCCCTTGATTGCTACAATTTTGCCTTCACGAATAAGCCGGCGTGTATATGTAATTGCGGCACGTCCCCGCTCGGGTCTGCCGATCAGATACACCTGTGGTCCACATTGGTTGCAGCACACCGGCTGCGCGTCATACCGCCTGGTTTTCTCATCCGTGTATTCTTTTGCACAGTCCGGGCACATCGGAAACTCTTTCATACTTGTGCGTTCCCTGTCATACGGCAGAGCATCCAGAATCGTAAGCCTTGGTCCACAGCAGGTGCAGTTGATAAACGGATGCAGATACCGTCTGTCTTTCGGGTCAAACATTTCTGCCTTGCACTCATCGCAGATTGCAATATCCGGGGAAATAAAGATTTCCCCTTTTGTTTTTTCACTTTCGATAATGTCAAAATGTTCAAACTGTTCTGTTGTATCTGCGGTGATATTCTCTGTATTTATCTTCAAAACAGCCGCACGCTTCGGTGGATGTTCTTTCAGACTGTTTAAAAATCCTTCGATCTGTTCTTTTGTCCCCTGTGCATAAATTTCCACATAGGGTCCTTTATTGCAAACAGTTCCGTAAATTCCATGGTTTGTCGCATGGCGGCTTACCGTTGGCCGGAAACCAACACCCTGAACGATACCGTATACCCGGATGCGCCAGGTCATCTCATTCTTATACACACTTTTCTCCAATCGTACACTCCCTTATTGCGGGTCACATCTTACAAGACAACCGGCAACTGTTATCTCATCTCTGCAAGATGCCCCGATACCGCAAAATGTATCGTATCCACAAAGATTCCGTCAAATTCCGGTGTCATACGCTTCATACATGGATCAGCGTAAATCACATCATATTCCATATTTTCCACCAGCCTTATATAATCTTCTTCATCCCGCAGATGCAGATCTGTGTCACTGCAAAGCTCTGGCTTTATCATAAACCAGCTTGCAACTGTCACCTTTGCATCCTTTGCTTTTTTTTGTATCTCTTCCCGGATTGCAGATCCGATCACCTGCTGCTGTACAATAAGTACCTTTTTCCCATGATAATCCATATCGTAAACCAGTTCATCCACCAGCGGATAGCCTGTCTCGTACGGTGTTCCATATGTTCGTTCCAGATATTTCGCTGCCTCTAAAGCGGCCGGCGATACCACGATATTTTTTTCCACATTGGAAACCGATTTTACATCATCAAGTCCATTTCCCATTCCAAAGCAGACAGCAGTTTTTCCTTCTGCCGCAAAATGCTCCCGGATACGGTCTGCTGCACGCAGATCACTGATATCCTGTGGTGTCATGCCAAGTATCCCGATTCTGCCCAAAATCACGTCTTCTTTTTCACCTGCAAATACCAAAAACAGTTCCTTCCAGGCTTTTTCTTCCCCCTTGTCATACAATTCCATTCCATCCGTATCCACAGTCAGAATCGGCAGATCCACTTTTTTCTCCGTCATACGCTTTAAGGCATGGTAATCCGTTCCGATAACGGCCGGAACCGGCGTCCCGATAATTGCTGCAAACTTTGCATCCAGTTTTGTCACTGCATCTGCAAGCTTTGCCACCAGCCTGTCATCACGGCCGAGAATTGCATCCATATCGCGAAGCCCTGCACTAAACAGTGCGCTTTTGCTCTCAAACCACCGCGGCTCATCAAATCCACAGATATTTCCGGTACAACCACCGGCATCGCAAATGACGATAATACCGCCAAATTCATATAATACAGACACCGCACCTGACTGATCCGGTGCAAATGGTGTCAGATATTTTCTCAGTCCTCTCATTGTGTTATACCTCCGCCAATGCCTCAAACAGTCTGCGCACACCGGCATAACCGTATGGCTGCCGTTCTTCATTCCAGAGCACATTGGAACATTCTTTATGATAATAGCCGGCATCTTTTCCTATGGTCATATTGACGCCGGACTGACTTTTGTCATAATACAGCATGGTCGGTTCCAGATTGGAAAAAACTTTCGTATCCGGACTGATTTTTGCCAGTTGTTTTACATAGACAAAGTTTTCACCGGATAATGTTCCATAAATCTCCGACACACGAAATCCATAGTGTACCAATGCAAGTGCCAGTTCGAACGGATCTCCGTTCATCCATTCTCCGACGGCAAAGACTGCATCCGGATGTATTTCCCGGAATTTTTCTACCGCCTCCTCTGCTGCCTTACGCGGTATTTCATCCTCAAATTCCACACCCAGTGCAGCGGCAAAAGCACGATATTGACTGGCAATTTTATCGATCTGATATAATCTGCGCAGCTCGATATATGGAATTTTCAGCCGGTCATGAAAATCCTCTGCCGCAAAGCGCGCTTCCGGATGCAGTACCAGATTAAAATTTGCTTCCGACATGGTCTGATACTGTGCATAATCCTTGCACCTGGAAATCTCATGGATTGTTTTTACTCCTGCCCCATGAAGCAGATCATACAGCTCACAGTCATCCGTAAGCGGTGAAAAATATCCCAGTAAATTCACCACGTTTCCTTTTTTCTTTTTCGGTTCCAGCAACGAATAAACGGACTGCCGCACATGCACCATCGGTGGTTTTCTGCCCTCTCTGGTCAGTGCATACATATAACATGGCCTTACCGGAACCCCTGCATATTCCTCTGCCTTGTGACAGACACGCTCCATATCCGTGCCAAGCAGCGCATCCACACAGGTAATACATATCATCACAACAGACGGCTTTTTCTTAAGTCCTTCGCATATTTCCGCTACTGCCTTAGGGATCTTTTTCAGGTGCCTTCCGGTCACAATATCCGTCTCATCCATCAACAGATAATAAAAACGGTCCTGATAGGCCCGCATCGAACTAAGCACCGAGGTATTGCGGCCACAGCATCCCGGAGACACGATCAACATAACAGAATCCGGAACCGCCAGACCTGCACGTTTGACACCAAATCCTTCTGCTCCCGGAGAATTGAATGCCAGCGTTGCAGGGGAACTGTAGATCAGATGTGTATGGGAAATAAGCTGTCTGGGAATGTTATTTTTTCCAAGCTCATCCAGCTCTTTTACCGTACAAAAATATGCTTCCTGTCTCATGCGTTTTCCTCTTCTTTCCATAACAATGTGGCAAGATCAAAGAAACATCTGCTGATTTCAGAGGCCGGATCTCCTTCGATCACAGTCTTTCCCTGCTCTTCCCAGTGAATAATTTCATTACTTCGCGGCACTTCTCCCACAATCGGCACCCCGATCTTTTCTGAAAATGCCTGTACTTTTTCTTTCTCATTTTCCACATTTCTGTGATTTAACACGATGCCAAATACCCGGGCATAACTGCGATCCTCAAAATTTCTGACTGCACTGGAAATATTGTTGGCAGCATACAGTGCCATTTTTTCACCGGATGTAACGATCAGAACCTTATCCGCATATCCCTCACGAATCGGTGCTGCAAATCCACCGCACACAACATCACCTAATACATCATACAAAACCACATCGGGTTTATAATGTTCGAATAGTTCCATATCTTCAAGAAGCTGAAAAGTCGCAATAATTCCACGCCCCGCACAGCCAAGTCCCGGTGTCGGTCCGCCCGTCTCAATGCAGAGGATTCCTCCATAGCCTTCCTTTGAAATCTGCGCCAGCTCATCCGGCTCCTCGTCCTCTTCCCTCATATAATTCATTACCGGACGAAGTGGCTCACCACCAAGTAAATTAATGGTGGAATCCGCTTTCGGATCGCATCCGATCTGAATGACACGTTTTCCCATATTTGCAAAAGCTGCTGCAAGATTGGAAGTCACTGTGGATTTTCCAATACCGCCCTTTCCGTATACTGCTACCTTTAACATGCTATCCTCCTGTTATTTTCAACGCAAAAAACCATCTTTCGGGCAATCTGTCAGAAAGATGGTTCTGTAAATCCTTATTTCTTAACTATTCCTGCTCGGATCATCCTTGCCGTCAGAGTTTTTATTCATTTATATTAAAATTGTTCAACACAATTACCGTCGTATCTTTTTCACCAAATGCTCTGCAGATGAATGAATCAGATGCCGTAATTTTCCCAATCATTTTATCAGCTGTTATACAAATTAGTCAACACGAACTGCATGCTTCAATCCCCTACACCTGCATATCCACATGATCTCCCCGTGCCTTTATCCCGTCGGTTACCTTTAAATCCTTCTGGTACGGATTTGATTCATTGTAGTATTTGATCTGCGTATTGGTCACTCCGCCTGACACATACGACCTCCCGCACTCCGGACAGATCGAAGTATGAATCTGCACAGATGCCGAAATCACCCTGCCATTTTCCTCGGATGCCTTGCTGTAGGCATTGGATACATGCTGCCCCTCATGTGCACGGACTGCCGATGATGCAGCCTGCGGGGAAACATGCGCGGCACTCTTAAACGATACATTTGCTTCATCTGATCCGTCGACATATTTACGGTTTTTACAGGTCTGGCATTCCTTCTGTTTCCCGTTTTCATCTACGCTTCCGATGCCATTTTCTTTTCCTGTGACATTCTTTGTATCACTGTCTGAAATTCCATAACCATATAAATATGATGAACTTCCTACTCCCGTTATATCCATGGCAGACTCCTTTCTGTTTTAAAACATCCTGTTTTATAAATGTAAGACTTCTTCTAATGTGGTAAACAATGCATCGATGGTCATCGGTTTTGAAATATAACCGTCCATTCCGAAATCAAATGCTTTTGTCCTGTTTTTCATAGGTATACTCTCACGTCATTTTATTTTCTACAGACAGTATACCATAAAAATCAGAAATTGCATCCTCTTCCTTTGCACCAAATAGAAAAAATGACTCTGTGGGATTTGCCCACAGAGCCATTTTTTCTATATGCCTTTTATTTCAGATATCCGTTTGTAACCATATCTACAATCTCACCCGTCGGAATGGAAAATTCGACCATTCCCATATATCCCGGTGCTACTTCATACTTGTCAAATACAAGGGTAAGTTCTCCCTTCTCATTGACATAGAAATTCGTCTTATTGCTGATGGACTTGAAATTGAACTTATTGTTTTCATCGTCCACAAAATAGGTAACATCTGCATTCTCTTTCATCTGTGCCCGCATCTGTTCTTTGATATTGTCGGAAATCCGGTCAATATAGCCGCTTCCTTTTTTGAACAGATTTTTCAGAGTGATTTGTTTTCCGGATTTTTTATCCACACTGAAAATCTTTGCATAACTCTGGGAGCCGCCCATAGCAATTACCGTATCAATCCGCAGGCAAAACAGCTTGTCGTTGTCGGTTACAACCTTATATCCGGAAGTAAGGCTCTCATTTCCCTTCTCTCCCTTCTTTATGGCTGCCACATCTTTTTTATAATCTTTGATAAATTTATTCTGATAACTGGATATTGCAGCATTCAGTTTTTCACTTTCGCTTTTCATAACTTTTCCGTCTGTACCTGTAATTTTCACTTTCGGAATCTTTACACTGGCTTCCATCTGTTTGCCCTTCTGGTTGTTGGTATACTTCTTTGCCAGCGATACTTTATAAACCGGCAGACTTGTTTTTGCCTGTGTAACCACCGTTCCTGCTCCCATTGTCACCAGCATTGCCGCAGCAGCTACTGCAATACCTGTCTTTTTTAATACACTACTCAGTTTACTCATTTTATTTTCCTCCTTTTTTGTTTCTATCTATTAGACCATTCATCACACATAAAAGTTTCAGAAATACAAAAATTTCCATTTTATTTTTCTGCTGCCCGGCTTCATTGAAAAAAAACAGGAAAAAAGCTATAATAATATAAGTTTGCCATATAAAAGCAAATACAGATATTAACATAAGAAAGGGCGAAACATATGACTTCAGAACAACAAAATCCACTTGCCGTGGACAAAATTTCTTCGCTGATTCTGCGCTTTTCCGTACCGAGCATTATCGCCATGCTTGTCAGTGCGGTATACAACATTGCAGACCAGCTTTTTATCGGAAATGCGGTCGGCACACTCGGCAATGCCGCTACCAACATTGCATTCCCACTTGCCATGATGTGCACAGGACTTGGACTTCTGTTTGGAATCGGCGGTGCGGCAAGCTTCAACCTTCACATGGGTGCCGGCAAAAAAGAAAAAGCTCCCTATTTTGTCGGAAACGCCATCACAATGCTTCTTACCGTTGGCATCCTTCTTTTTGCCATAACCGAATTATTTTTGAATCCTCTGCTGGTCGGATTTGGTTCCCCTGCAGATGTTCTCCCGCTTGCCCGGCAATACGTCCGTGTGACGGCGATCGGTTTTCCTTTTTTAATTCTTACGATCGGAAGCGGACACTTAATCCGTGCAGACGGCAGCCCAAAGATGGCGATGTTTGTAAACATTTCCGGCGCCGTCATCAACATTGTATTGGATGCCGTGTTTGTTCTGGGATTCCACTGGGGCATGTACGGTGCTGCAGCGGCAACCGTGATCGGTCAGGTCATCTCTGCGATTATTGCGGTCTGCTATCTGTCACACTACCGCACAGTAACCCTGCACTCCAAGCATTTCCGGCCGAATGCTTCCCATCTGGCACAGATCTGCTCACTTGGCATGGCTTCTGCCATCAACCAGGTTGCCATGATGATCGTGCAGATTACGATGAACAACCTGCTAAAACATTACGGTGCACAGTCCGTTTACGGAGAGTCAATTCCGATTGCCTGTTCCGGAATTGTCATGAAAGTCAACCAGCTTTACTTTTCCGTGATTATCGGCCTGTCACAGGGCAGCCAGCCGATCCAGAGTTTTAACTACGGTGCAAAACAGTACAACCGGGTAAAGGAATCGTATCGTCTGGCGATTACGGTCGGTGCCATTGTATCCATTGTATCCTTTCTGCTGTTTCAGATTTTTCCGCGACAGATCCTCGGTCTGTTTGGCAGCGGAAGCAAAGAATATTTTGATTTCGGTGTAAACTATTTCCGGATTTTCCTGCTGTTTACATGGCTTAATTTTATGCAGCCGATTTCCTCGACGTTTTTCAGTTCGATCGGAAAAGCATATAAGGGAACGTTTCTTTCTCTGACAAGACAGATTTTATTCCTGCTTCCTCTGCTTTTGCTTTTCCCGCGTTTCTGGGGAATTAAGGGAATTCTTTATGCGAGTCCGGTTGCGGATGTGTTATCTTTTGCAGTTGGACTGGCAATGGTTATACATGAATTCCAGTTGATCCGGAAGTTGGAAGTTTCTGAACAGAATACAACGACTTTCTAACATGAAAGTAAAAATATATTTTCCTGCAAAAAAGCGCGCAGCAAAAGGGGGGCACCACTTTTTGCTGCGCGCATTTTTTACTGTTTCAAATCGGCTTTTATTTATTTTTGAGCCCCGATATGAGTTCTCAGCTTATTTTTGATCTCATTCTCAAGCTTCTCCACAAACTCATCCAGTGGAAGAACTGTGGTATCTTTTTCTCCATGCAGACGGAAGGATACGGTTCTGTCTTCTTTCTCATTGAAGCCGACAACCAGAAGATACGGCACCTTCTGCACCTGTCCTTCACGCATACGATAGCCAAGCTTCTCGGATCTGTCATCGAGTTCTACACGGACATCCTTTGCCTCTAATACATCGCAGATTTCCTTTGCATAAGCTGTCAGTTCCTCGTTGTCTGTCTTAACCGGCATCACACGAACCTGAACCGGAGCCAGCCATGTCGGCAGATTTCCCTTGGTCTCCTCAAGAATATATGCCATGAAACGATCGAGGGAACCAAGAATTGCACGGTGCAGAACAACCGGTGTCTTCTTCTCACCATCACGGTCTACATAAGACAGATTGAATTTTGCCGGGAGACAGAAATCAAGCTGGCAGGTAGAAAGTGTGATCTCATTGCCGACTGCAGGCTGTACGTTTACATCCAGCTTTGGTCCATAGAAAGCAGCCTCTCCAATTTCCTCTGTATAATCAATTTTCAGATCATTCAATACCGTGCGGAGTGCATCCTCTGCCTTGTTCCACATAGCATCATCATCATGATACTTTTCTTTGTTTGCCGGATCACGCAGAGACAGTACACAACGGTAATTGGTAATTCCGAAATCCTTGTAGGTACTGAAAATCAAGTCTACAACCTTGGTAAACTCATCCTCAATCTGCTCCGGTGTTACAAACAGATGCGCATCGTTCTGACAGAAATGTCTGCCTCGCTCGATACCCTTTAACGTTCCGCTGGATTCGTAACGGAAATCATGTGCGATCTCACCGATACGGATCGGCAGATCCTTATAGGAATGTCTTCTGTTTGCATAGATCATCATATGATGCGGGCAGTTCATCGGACGAAGAACGAAAGACTCTCCCTCCATCTCCATTGGTGGGAACATGTTTTCTTTGTAGTGATCCCAGTGACCGGATGTCTTGTACAGATTTACGGTACCGACACAAGGAGTCATAACATGCAGATAGCCCAGCTTTCTTTCCTTGTTCTTGATATAATTCTCCAGCTCCTGCCAGATCACATATCCCTTCGGAAGGAACATCGGAAGTCCACGGCCAACCAGATCATCAACCATAAACAGGTTCATGTCCTTTCCGATTTTTCTGTGATCTCTTTCCTTTGCTTCCTCTAAAAGCTTAAGGTGTGCCTCCAGCTCCTCTGCGGTCGGGAAACATACACCATAAATTCTCTGCAGCACTTTGTTTTTGCTGTCACCTTTCCAGTATGCACCAGAGTGACGGATCAGCTTGAAGTTTCTGCAAAGTTTTACATTGTCTACGTGCGGTCCACGGCACAGATCCGTAAAATCGCCCTGATCATATACGGTAATATTTCCATCTTCCAGATCGGAGATCAGATCCAGTTTATACTCATCATTCTGGAACATTTCCATAGCCTCTGCCTTAGAAACTTCACGTCGCATGATTTTCTTTCCGGATTTTGCAATCTTTTTCATCTCTTTTTCGATCTTTTCGATATCCTCATCACGGATTACATCTTCCCCAAGATCTACATCATAGTAAAATCCCTCTGCAACAACCGGTCCAACCCAGAATTTTGCCTGTGGGTACAGATGCTTGATTGCCTGTGCCATCAGATGTGCACAGGAATGATTCAGTGTTTTTAATTCTTCATTTTCCTTAAAGTTTACCATTTTACGTTAACTCTCCTTCTTTTGGTATGGAAATAAAAAAGCACCCCGGATATGCATGACATATCTAAGGGTGCTTTATACACGGTTCCACCTTAATTCTTTTACTCTTTGGCTTATAACGCAGCTACACGGTGACGCTTCTTTCGCGCACAGCTCAGGAGTGGTCTTCATGAAATCTTTCCATAAACGGCTCACACCATCTACCGTTCTCTCTGTATGTTTCAATTTCACTACTTGTTCCGTCAATGCTTTTTTCTATTCTTATGCATTGTACCACGTTCTGATTTCTAATACAATAGGGTAATTTTGCTAATCTGCTTTTTCATCCATATAAGTAATTTTCAGATCGAACGACCATGGAATATCGGAAAGATACTGTTCCTTATAATAATTGTTTCCGTTTGTTATTTTTTTCCGGAAGCGGAAGGAATCCGGCGTAAAAATTACAAGCAGATATGTATTTCCTTTCTTTAAGCGATACGTATTTTTTTCAGATTCCATACTGTATCTGGAAATACTGTCTTTTTTCTTCTGCAGTTCCCTCTGGATAGCGCTTGTATACCCTGCCGAATTTTTTATTGCACGCTTCGCACTTCTCGTAAGTTTTTTCGATGCGTTGACATCATACCATACTTTGCCATAACCACTTGCAAAAGTTCTGGAAAGAAACTGATAGTAGGTACTGTTCCATGGGTCATAAATCTCATACCCGCTTTTTAACTCTTTTGGCAGAAACATGAGATAATTGTTATCATTATAGATCACTTCATTCTTGGATTTTCCCTTAAAATCACTTTCCGTAAACTGGTATTTACCGCTCTTTCTACATTGAAATTTTACAAACGAGACATTTTCACCAACACCATCATCATCCACATAACTGGTATTTGCTTTTCCGGTCATTCCAGGCACATTGATACTATTCCTGCCCTCTTTTAACGCCGGTACCAGCTGCATCGTGTAATTATACACACTTTTTGAAATCAGTTTTCTCTCATAGGCGCTTGTCTCCATCTGTCTGTAAGTCAGTTTATCGGCATTGGACTTATTTACCAGATTTCCTGTCATCAGTGCTGTAACGGAATGCACCATTGCCGCATCCGCATAATCCATTTCAACCGGTGTCACAGCAAGCGCTGCCAGAATCACAGCCAGAACAAAACAAACTCTCTTTTTCCACATTTGTCTGAGCATAAATAAATAATCCTTTTTTGTTATTATTTTATTCTATCTTTCCGATTCCTTCAAGTACTTTCTGCTCTATTTTCATTATCTCATAAATAAAACCATCAGCCACCTTACCGCAAATGCTGCCACCCAGGCGATCATACACTGCCAGATCACCATGCCAACTGCCCATTTTCGTCCAAGTTCCCGGCGAATGGAAGCAATTGCTGCAATACACGGCGTGTACAACAGACTAAATACCAGAAGTGAAGCTGCCGCTACCGGTGTCAATGCATCCTTTACTGCTCCTCCAAATAAAATTTCCAGAGTTGAGATCACGCTCTCCTTTGCCATAACGCCGCTGATCAATGAAGTACAGATCCTCCAGTCTCCCAGTCCAAGCGGTGCAAAAATTGGAACCAGGCAGTTTGAAATCATCGCAAGAATACTGTCTTTAGAATCTGCCACCAGATTAAAATGCAAATCAAATTTCTGTAAGAACCAGATACAGATCGTTGCTACAAAAATAACGGTAAATGCTTTCTGCAGGAAATCTTTTGCTTTCTCCCACAAAAGCTGCATAACATTTTTCAGCCCCGGCAGACGATAATTTGGCAGCTCCATGACAAACGGAACCGCATCTCCACGGAACAGTGTTTTCCGATACAACAACGCAACCAGGATTCCAATCACAATTCCGGTCAGATACAAAGCACACATCACGAGTGCTCCATACTCCGGGAAAAATGCGCTGGTAAAAAATGCATAAATCGGAAGTTTTGCCGAACAGCTCATAAACGGAGTCAGCAAAATCGTCATCTTCCGGTCTCTCTCACTCGGCAGCGTGCGGGTCGACATCACCGCCGGAACTGTACATCCAAATCCGATGAGCATCGGTACAATGCTTCGTCCGGAAAGTCCGATTTTTCGCAGAAGTTTATCCATAAAAAATGCAACTCGCGCAATGTAACCACTGTCTTCCATCAATGACAGAAAGAAAAATAATGTTACGATAATTGGCAGGAAACTCAGTACACTTCCGACTCCGGCAAAAATACCGTCAATGATCAGTCCGTGAAGCACTTCATTGACTCCCGCTGCCGTCAGCGCACGGTCTGTCACATTAGACAGTGCGTCAATCCCCATGGCAAGCAGGTTCTGTAAAAAAGCGCCGATCACATGGAACGTAAGGAAGAACACCAACAGCATAATACCGATAAAACATGGAATTGCTGTATATTTTCCGGTCAGAATCCGATCGATTTTCTCACTGCGGATGCGCTCCCGGCTTGCCTTCGGCTTTACTACCGTTTTCTCGCACACCTTTTCGATGAAATTAAAACGCATATCCGCAATCGCCGCACTGCGATCGAGCCCACGCTCTTTTTCCATCTGTACAATCAGATGTTCAATTGCTTCGTGCTCATTCTCGTCCAGTTCCAGTTTCTGCAGAATCAGATGATCCCCTTCAATGATCTTAGAAGCTGCAAAACGCAGAGGAATTCCCGCATGCTCTGCGTGATCCTCGATCAGATGGCTGACTGCATGAATACAGCGGTGCACGGCTCCACCAAACTCATTTTCACTACAGAAATCCTGTCGTCCCGGCCGCTCCTGATATTTTGCGATATGCAGTGCATGCCTTACCAGTTCATCCACTCCCTCATTTTTTGCAGCAGAAATCGGGACCACCGGCACACCCAGCATCGCTTCCATCCCGTTTACATCCACCGATCCTGAATTTCCGGTCATCTCATCCATCATATTGAGTGCCACAACCATCGGGATATCCATTTCCAGCAGCTGCATCGTCAGATACAGATTCCGCTCGATATTGGTTGCATCAATAATATTGATGATCGCCTTTGGTTTATCCTCCAGCACAAAATTTCTTGAAACAATCTCCTCACTGCTGTAAGGGGACATCGAATAGATTCCCGGCAGATCTGTCACCAGAGTGTCTGAGTATCCTTTGATCGGTCCATCCTTGCGGTCAACCGTAACCCCCGGAAAGTTTCCGATATGCTGGTTTGAACCGGTCAGCTGGTTAAACAGCGTCGTCTTTCCACAATTCTGATTTCCCACCAGCGCATATGTAAGCCTCGTCTTTTCCGGCAAAGGGTTTCCATCCTCTTTTACATGATACTTTCCTTCTTCTCCGAGGCCGGGATGTACCGATTGGTTGATGTTTCGGGCGCCTTCGTGTTTTCTGGTACGGGAAGAAATCTGCTCAATTGTAATCTGATCTGCATCTGCCAGCCGAAGAGTCAGCTCATACCCATGGATCTGCAGTTCCATCGGGTCGCCCATTGGGGCAAACTTAATCACCGTCACTTCCGCTCCCGGAATCACTCCCATATCCAGGAAATGCTGGCGTAACGCACCCTCACCGCCTACGGTTTTAATGACTGCACTTTTCCCGATTTCCAATTCTTTTAATGTCATATTGTCTTATCCTTTGCATTCTTTCTTTTGTGTTATTGATAATTTTTCTTAATTATACACGTAAATTACTAAAAGAGAAAGTTTTTCAATAAGAAAATATGGAAAAGAACAAGTCTATAAAGTTAGTTTTTTGTACATGGAAATTGTTTCTTCATTCGTCTCCCCGTAAATAAAATAATAGTCGATCTGATCCTCGCCCAGTGTACTGATGTAAGGCCCATAGGTTTTGATATTACAGAGCAAAACGGTTTCTTTAGCCGCTATCCCAAGCCCATACCCCTTCCTGGATAAAACAAGAGGCATCCGCATAGGCTTTCCTCCAAAAGAAATATACTTTGCCTTTGCACGCAGCACGAGCAGATCCGTAGAAAGAATTCCCTTTGCATTAATCTTTTCCGAAGAATCCCATTCAAAAAATTCCCAGGTCTGCTGATCCATAATCAGGCGCGGTTCCACGGAGCGTTCCTTTAACAGTACCGTCCCATCTGCTGTTTCAAATTGTATGGCACCTGTTTTTTTATCAATCACAGCACTGACTTTTTCCGTGGAAACTTTTAATGCCGTCTTTGACTCTCTGACACTCCACGAAAAAACATCCGTTGCCTCCGGTTTCCAGTAGGTATCCTTGATTTCTGTCGTCACACCTTTGACGAAACTTACCCTTATCACCTCGGGTGTCATCGGTGTCAGCCGAAGAATTCCTGCCATACTTGCAATGTCTATATGCTTTTTCGTTTTTTTGGCCCATTTCACCGTATAATTCATGCGGGAATGTCCACGTACCGGTAGCAACCGGTTATCCGGCAGATCCCCAAATGCATAAGGAGACGGATTGATCTGCGCAATCTCTGGGGCCTTCGACACCTTTGAAACCGGATGGATGTCAGATTTCTCTTTCTCGGGTACAGACTTCTCTGAAACCGGATGGATGACAGGTTTCTCTTTCTTGGGTACTGACTTCTCTGAAACCGGATGGATGTCAGGTTCCTCTTCCTTCGGTGCAGACACCTCGATCCGTTCCGGACCGATATAACTTCGCGCATTGCGTTCCTTATCTGCCTCCGTCCGTCGCTGCTGCTCTATTTCTTTTTGCGTAAAGGTTTTCTTTTCATATTCCTTTGCCTTGGTCAGTGTTTCTGCTGCAAACACTTTCTGCTTTTTCTCTTTTGAAACCGGATCTGTCAGAATTCTGCTCAGATTTCCGTGATACAACACCACAAGCTCATGCAGCGCGCGGGTTGCCGCAACATACAAAAGTTTCACATGTCCGTTATCTGCCGGATATTTTTTCTGCGTCGGATCATACAAAAGAACCGCATCAAACTCCAGTCCTTTCGTGTAGGCAACCGAAAGCACCATAACACCGTCTCCAAATTCCGTAGTCCCCGGGTTACAGTCCACAATCTCCATATAAGATTTCAACTGTTCCGCCAGCTCTGCTGCCTCTTTTTCCTCACGACAGATCACCGCAATCGTTTCATATCCATCTTGCTGCCACTTCCGGATCGTGTGTACCGTCTCTTCTAAAAGCGCTGTTGCATCCGGCTGTTTCTCCACCCGCACGGCTGCTCCATGCCGGATAATCGGCTCCACCGGATACACAGCAAAATCTCCATGCCGCAAAATATCATTTGCAAATTTGGAAATTTCCACCGTATTCCGGTAACTTTTCCGCAACAGCCCAAACGCATCATACGTGCCGGTCAGCACCAGTTTCCGCAATTCCTCCCAGTCATTTAGCCCATACCGGAAATGTATGTTCTGGGAGGTATCCCCCATGATCGTGTATGTGCATCCCCGCAGACAATAGTGCAGACAGCAATATGCCATCATTCCAAAATCCTGTGCCTCATCGATGACCACATGACTGGCCTCCCGCACCGGATCAGTTTCCTTGATCCGCTTGTAAATATAGGCAAGTGCTGCAAGATCGTATACATCAAAAGAAGTTTCTGGTATATCTACTTCTTTCCCGGCAACTGCCTGCACCTGTAAGAATTCCCGGTAAAAATCGTAAATAGATGTCTTCCATTTTCCATCTCCAAAAAAAGAAGCATATTTCTTATCCAGTGCCTTTTTTACTTTTGCCGGATAGGATATTTGTTTTCCCAGAACTTCGTTTTCGTATTTGGAATATAAAACCTCGTTGAGCATAAGAATTTTGCTCTGCATGGAAAGATCCGGATGTTCCCGCAGATAAGTATTGATCAGCACATGCCCGACCAGAAGTGTCTTTGTGTTTTCCAGATAAACTTCCTCGTGTGAAATTTCCCTCTGTTCATAAGCTGCACAATATAATTCCAGATCATGAAACCACTCACGGTTTCCTTTCTGCGCATTCTTTTCATCATCTTTTTCCAGGAGGTGAAAACGATATTTCCGTTCATCCCAATCCTCATACAACAGACGGATGAACAGCTGTTCCATCGTCATCTGCCGGATGCCATACACATCCAGTTCCGGCAATACCCCCGTAATGTAATTCAAGAGTATCCGGTTGCTCCCTATAATATAGAAATCTTCCGGCCGGAAATCATCGCTGTAATTGTATAAAATATAGGAAATACGGTGCATGGCGACGGTTGTCTTTCCCGAACCGGCTACACCCTGTACAATGATATTGGTCTTTGGAGAACGCCGGATAATCAGATTCTGTTCTTTCTGAATCGTTGCAATGATCTCACCGAGCACCGCCTTCTTGTTTTTCGCCAGATACTTTGTCAGAAGTTCATCATTTGCCACCACATCGGAATCAAAAAAATCTTTCAGATGATCATTTTCAATCTCATACGTGCGTTTCCGTTTCAGGTCAATCGTAAAGGTTCCCTCCGAACTGACGGTATACTGACATGGTCCCAGACCACTCTCATAATATACCGATGCAATCGGTGCTCTCCAGTCCAATACGACCGGTTCCAAGTTATTTTTTGCAATTCCCACTCTTCCGATATAGTAAGACTCGTCCCCTTTTACATTCGGATCTTTGAAATCAATTCGTCCAAAATACGGTTTCCTGCGCGCTTTCTCATAACGCACCAGATCATACTCATTTTCCTTCAGACGCGCGGTTGCATTATTCCACAACGCCAGGCCTTCCTTATCCTGTGCCTCATACACGTCCAGCAGGTCTTCCAGATCCTCGTTCACTTTCCGTATATCTGCTCTGGCGCGTTCAAGATTTTGCTGTGCAATCCCGATAATCTCCTGCAGTTTTTGTTCTTCGGCCTCCCGCGTCAGTCCCGGAAGCATGTTTTTCTGTTCCAAATGTATTACCCTCCTGTAATTTACAGAATGTTTGAAAGACACAGGTTTCGCAACCGGCGTGTCAGCGAAAACGTGCCTGCATCTTTTTTCTGTGCTCCCATAAGGATCGTGATATCCTGTTCCGGCAGATTTGCAAAATATGCGCCCAGCCAGCCATATTCTCCCTTTACACAGATTCCCTGCTGCAATTCAGGTGCCACACATCTCCGCATAAAATTTGCATAGGTATACCCTTCCAGTCCGATCCACTGCTGCATTGCCTGCTGCTGGTTTGCCGACATACTGCCAGCTTGTCCCAGGTGCAAATACCAGTGGACATGCCGCAATTTTTTCTGCCATTTCCTGTGTGCTCACCGGGTGATCACTTTCCAGACGCGCACACGCTTCCTCAAACACTTTTGTGACTGCACGTCCACCCATGGTCTGTTCCTCCGGATATACCAGCCCGGAAGTCATCGCCAAAAGATCATGCATCAGTATCGGCCTCTCCGGTGTATACAATTTTCCGTCTCGCTCCACTTTCTGGTGTGCAAATGCCGGAAGGATATCCGCTACCGGCTCGTACAGATCAAGCATTCCTCTTTCCATCAGAATCATTGCCGCCACTGCTGTAACCGGTTTTGTCATGGAATATAACCGGAAAATCGTATTCCGTTCGATTGGTTTTTCCGCTTCCCGGTCCGCCATTCCAGCCTGTGCATAGACCAGTTCTTCATTTCCTTTTGTTATGAGAAAATTAGCACCCATGACTTCGCCGGAGGCGATGGAATGTAATATCAGATCTGTAGCCTGTTGCGTTAATTTTTTTAACATTTTTTCTCCCTGTTTCATCCCGTTTTTCACTATTTATAAAATTTTACTCTTAATTCGTAGAATGTGCAATTTATTTTACTTTAAAATTAAAAAGAAACGGTCACCATACTTTCAACTTTAAAAATACAGTGACCGTTCTACTCGGTTTCGTTATTCAATTTTTTATTCCTTTCTTTTGTAATTTAATTCTTCCAGCTCACAAATGTTTCCACCTGTTTAGAAAATTAGTGATATGTATGCTCTATATTGAATAATAATCTGAAGTATGCTCTCTCGCTTTTTATAGAATGAACTTCTTCCGCACATCCTACCCTCAAATTACCTTCCGTGGTATCTTTCCGCAGTATCTTCATCTGTAAAATGTCTGTACATATCCATTGCCTTCCATCGTCTCTGTTATCCTCTACTAATAACTTTAAGAATTATTCTCATCCATTTGAAAAGGCTTTTCCCGCTGAAAACTATCAGACACTACCACACTTACCATGAAGTTTTGGATTTTACTTATCGTCCCATTGGACTGTACCTCCTCTTCTCATTCAATTCCTGCTTACTCCAAGCTTCTCTTTATTTCCAATTGGCTTCCCAACCGCTTGGTTCGATTGGAAGTCTTGTGTAATTAGGTCTTGTTTGTTTTGTTGACTGTATATTACCATATGCGTTTTATATTGTCAACTATTTTGCGAAATATTTTTATTTTTTCTTTTTATTATTTATCTGTATTCAAATTGTGTGTATTTTATATTCAAATATGTATTTTTAACTAAAAGTTTAAAATGCAAAAAACACGGCAAAAATCCTGATAATACAGTCCCATCTTCTTTAAGGTTTCATCGATTCCCGCCATTGCCTGCTCATATGTCTTGTGCTCTGCTGCAACTTTTGACACAACAAATAAGTCTTCTCTCGGGATTCCACAGGTGCGGACCCCTTCCCCGACACCACGCTCATTAAAATAACTCTGCGCCGTATCAATTGCACGGTATCCAACTTTAAGCGCATCGAGTACGCATCTTTCACATTCTTCCTTTGTAACCTGATATACGCCGTATCCGAGGATCGGCATCTTAACTCCATTGTTCAATGTAACGTATTCCATTTGCAATTCCTCCTTCTTGAAACATCAGCCCATTTCATTTTATCTGTCCTTATTATAAAGAAAACGAGACCTGATAAGAAGTCTCGTTTTGTTATGCAGTATAAACCTTTAGGTTTGCGCTTATACACACATCCTTATTTGATCTGCCGGATAGCCTTTATCAATCGCTTGACCTTATCCGACGGGGTTTTCGAGTGAAGTATTCCAAACGGCATGGTGTAATCCCATTCCACCGGAATAATTTTGATCAACGGATGAACACTTTCCCAGCTTTTGAACGCAAGAAGAACCTCATTCTCATTCTCACACCAGTTAAACGCTTCCACATTATACAGATCAAAATCTACGATGTTGATTTCCGGATGATTCCTGATCATATCATCTCTTAACCGATCTCCGTAATAACTCCAACCTCTTTGCATGAGCATGAAATTTTCTCCCGCCAGATCATCCAATGTAATCTTTTTCTTTTCCGCCAGCCTATGATGAATCGATACCGCTACACAAAACGGTTCTCTTGAGATCTCAGTGCCGTCGCATCCTCTGAGTTTTAACATTGTTTCATCAAATATTCCGGCTACAACATCGATATTCTGCCCCAGATTTACCAATATCTCTCTTGCATTCTCCAAGGTATTTTCAAATGTGATCAGCTTAAACTTCATATCCGGATATAGATTCTGGATCTGTGGCCACAGGTCCACAAATACCTGTGGCGGCGTCATCGGCGAGATTCCGACGCGGATCACATCGTCCGATACCTGCATTGCCTCTTTCGCCCGCTGCACCGACTCCTTGCAATACCCGATGATATATTTTGCGTCATTGTAGATCGACTGTCCGGCTTCCGTTACCACAAGCCCTCTGTGCGTCCTGTCAAAAAGCTTCATACCAAGACTTGCCTCAAGCGAATTGATCTGTTTGATGACCGCCGGAGCCGATATATACAACTGTTCCGCTGCCTTGCTGAAACTTCCCGCCTCAACAACGCACAAAAACGTATCCAACTGCGGATTATACATCATGTTCGTTTCCTCCTACAATGAATTTAACACTCCCTGGATTCCGTCACGCTCGTAGATTCCCTTATAATAGACAACTTCCTCCTCGATCAGCTGATCGATCACCTGCATGCCGAGAAGTTCCACCGGAGCTTTATCATCCGTCAAAATATAATCGCCTTTTCCATATGGAGTGCTATCCGCGTATACCGTCTCCATCATGTTTCTTAAATCAGCATTTGTGATCTGCTTTGTATTTGCCTGCAGATTCTCCATGATCGACGGATTGTTCGATGCAAAAAGCTCGCGGTTCGTCGTATTCGCCACATCAACCGTATACTCCACGTCAAACACCTGACCGATCGTATCGGAGAGATACTGATTGATGTTGCCATCTCCGCTGCCGCGCATGTTCATATTTACGACCATCACGCCGTCCTCGTTCAGATGATCCTTAACCAGTGTAAAAAATTCAACGGATGACATCTGGAAAGGAATCGTGATATCCTGATAGGCATCCACCATGATCACATCGTATTTCTTATCCATCGCATTCAGATAAGCTCTGCCGTCATAGGTCGTGACCGGCACATCCTCGGAGAGTGAGAAATACTTGCGCGAAAGCTGCGTGATCTTCTCATCGATCTCCACACCTTCCACGTTCATATCCCCGAGATACTTCCGGCACTGTGTCGCATACGTTCCCGTTCCCATTCCAAGGATCAGCACATCCATATCCGATGGCTTCTTATCCGCCAGCATGAGCGGTGCCGCCATCGCGTAATCATAATACATGCCTGTCAGCCTGTCCTGCTTCATATAGACCGACTGCACACCAAAAAGCACGTTGGTCGACAGTCTTACCGACGTGTCATCTTCCGATACCTGCAGATAATTGTAGACCGATTCACCCTCATAGGTGAGATTCTTCTCCCAGAATGCAAACGAATCCGAGTAACCAAGACCGCAGCACAGTGCAAAGATTACCACCGATACGATCACTTTCTTTTTGCCTGCGCGGACATTGACAAAATACACGATTGCCAGAACCAGTAGAATTCCCGAGAAGATCAGAAACGTGATAGACGTTCCAACCGCCGGAATCGTCACGAAGGTCGGCACAAACGTACCGATGATACTTCCGATCGTGTTGAATGCCCCGAGTGTACCGACTGTCTTACCGTTATCATCCAGACTGTCCACCGCATATTTTACAAGCGACGGTGTCACGGTTCCCAGTAAGAAAAGAGGAAATACAAAGATGACCATACATGCTGCAAACGCTGCAATGATCAAAAAATTATTGCTCACCGTAAAAATCAAAAGTGCCGAGATTCCGAGCACGATATATTTGCCCACCACCGGAATCAGAGCGATCCAGATCGCAGCGATCAGGATTCTCGTGTACAGGCGGTCCGGATTCGGCGACTTGTCCGCACTTCTTCCTCCGTAAATATTGCCGAGCGCCATCGCGATCATGATGGTTCCGATAATGATCGTCCAGACGATCTGCGACGAACTGAAATACGGTGCCAACAGACGGCTCGCTCCCAACTCTACCGCCATAACGGACATTCCCGCAAAAAACTCCGTCAGATACAAAAATAACTTATTCTTTAAAATTACGGTCTGTTTCATATTGCCTCCCTGCTTTAAGCTGTTACGTTTATATTACAACTTAAAGTAGGGTCCAAGTCAATACTTTTCTTTTCGAGACGCTTCTGGGCTTCTTTCTTCTCTTTGATGCGTTTTTGCTTATGCATCTCTAAGATCTTTTTCTCCCACGTATCTCTCTTGTCCTTGTCCAGCTTCGTTTTTTCGCGCGACTCATCCCCGTTATCGTCTTCCGTGATCGCCCAGCCGCTCACACTGCCATCCGCATTGATGATCGTTCCTGCCGCTTTCACATGGGAACCGGCAGGCGCCCAGTCCATGGCGCCGCTTGAGATCAATTTTGCACAATCATAGATCAAAGCCTCATACTCGATCCGCTTGTCCGGATTATTCTGCATCTGTGCCAGAATAATCGGTGCGATCTGAATATTATTCGTACCTTTCTGCGAAAAAGCCTGCGTGTTTGTCGAGAAGTTCACGCCCGGGTAGCGATCCAAGAGTCCATTTAATGTCGCGGATTCTCCACTGTCCGCTTTCACTTTTGCATAACTTAGAGCTGCTTCCGACACCCAACTGTTTCCAACTTTTACTGCCATGTTTTCCCTCCTGTTATACTCTTACTGAATGTACGAATATTCGTATCATACACATCTGCGACACTTTCCTGCATCTGTGCCTTTTTTCGTGCTGCCTCCCGCTGCGCCTTCATCAGTTCCTTCATTCTCTTCCTGCATATTCTTTAACATCACTCTGTCCTCCTGTTCTTTACTGAACCAATCATAACGCTGATTCTTTAGAATTACTGTGGTGTTAATAAACAGAGATATACTCTTTATTTTAGTGATACTGTTGCATGTGCACAACCAATTTCATACTGTCCGTTTTTGTGTATGCGCTTACAAGATCATGTACGAAAAATAAGGAAGGGTGCAGTCTGTACACCCTTCCATGCAGTTTCAAATCATACAAAGCCTGTTCATTTCTCTCTCATACCGAAACGGATGATCCGACAGAATTTCATCTGCTGGAACTTCTTCCCGATTGACACTATAAACCATTTCCTGTAGCACCTGTTCATCCAGCCATGTCTTTTCTGACATGACAATTGTTTCATGTATACTACACGGTATAATGATATGATTTTCACCTGCCATGTCTGCAATAATTTTGAGAAGTCCATCATAACAGATCACACCTGCACCATTTATTCTAAAGATATTTGTCAATATCAACATGTCATCCACGCCTTCCCTGTACCGCAATCACTGGTTTTATTGAAGCCCCATCATGTACCACCAATCCTGCGATAAAAAAATCCAGCTTCACATGAGCCGGACTTTCTATTGCCATTATTTAGTTTTTCTGCCTCCATAATCAATCCTTGCCTTTCTCTCTGATAAAATTTATAATTGTTTCATGCTTCCGCTTCGTGTAACCGAAGCTTTTGTTTATCCATACTTCATAGCCTTTTTGCTCCTTTCTGTAATTGCTTTAGTGATAAAAAGAATTACTCTCTTCACTAATAGGAGAAATACGGCTACAAAATCGGAAGTGTTTTGAAATTATTTTTGAAAAAATTTTTAAGGACTGATTAAATTGCCAAAATATGAGGAACTAAAAGCTTTCCGCAAACAAAACTTAATACCGGAATACAACGATTCTTCCAGTGAGAAAACTATGCTGCACAGGGAAGCCCGTGCATTGGCAATCAGCCGTCTTGAAGAAAGTGCACGAACCGAGGAAGAATTCGCAAATGTTATATCGTGGTGGGATAAACTTGATGACAACAGGGAACGCAGAGAGCGGTACCATGAAATCGGACGCTCTGAAGTACCGCTTGAATGGCACGCCTCTGATTATATCCTGCCCGGTAATGCCAACTATGATATGGTGCTGTGGCAGCAGATACTTGCCGGCGATTTTATTGATTATATCTTTGATGAGCCGGATTACATCCATGAGCTTGTACGCAGTCAGGATTTATGCCTGATATTAAAGAATATGAAGGAACACCAGAAACAGCTTTTGTACTATGTGGTTGTCCGTTCATATTCCACACTCCAATACGCTGAGTTGAACGGAAAGACTGACCGCAATGTGCGTGGTGTGAGGGAAACTGCCATAAAGCAGATAAGAAAGAAATATAAGACTGCTCTTGAAACAAGGCTGCTTCATCTGCCTTGGACACTTACATTGGACGAAAAATATTTTCTTGAAAACGGGGTAAGAACTAAAGACGAAAAGAATTCTGAAAAACAGTGACTATGCTGCCTGAAATAAATAACAGGGTAATATGATACTTTTAATGTTTTGTCAAAAGAAAATTGCGTTGAAATTTCAGAATGATAACCCTTGACCTATAATGTGTAATCGAATAGAATTGTTAATAGATTACAGTTTCTTTATATAGAAGTTATACGAATTGAATTTCAGACGATTGCTCTGATTCCAGTGAAATCAGATTGGAGGCTTTTCATGAAAAATCTATTTGAACATACCAGTTCCCCATGGATACGGTACAGCAGTTATGAATACCGTACCGCCGAGGATGGGACTTTATATATTGTAGTATCTGCGGATGCCAAACCAGAAATGTATAATCCTATGAAAGATGCAGAATCACTTGTACTGGATGCTGTCAATATCGGTTTGCAGGTCATGCATAAAGCACCAGAAGATGAACTGAAAAGTATGGTTCTTCGTTTCATCAATTCCTACGGATTTTTAGGCTTTATGACTGCACTTCCGACAACTGCGGAATTTATCACCTATGAATCTGTATATCTTCCAAAAAACCATTTTATTAAAGAAGAATCTCTATCAACAGAAAGTTATCTCGATTATTTTTATCCATTTGATAAGATGGATTTTCACAAAAAAGGGGTAGAATCAAGTTGGTCGGTATCCGACAAGGATGGCATTGCAATCGCACTTGCAACGGGAAAGAATCCACAGGCTGTTACGATGAGTTTTCAGAAGGAATATGCAGAACGCTATGACTGGCTGGTGAAAGAATTTTCCGACTGGGCATTTACCTTTACCACAAGTTTCTTATACTATATGGACTATGACAGTCTGGATGAACAGACAAAAAACCTGTATCGTCAGGGTATGTCTGCATTTGGCGGCATATCCCCGACTTACCATATCGCATTAGCGGAAAATACCCCGGTTATCGTATGGAACTTCCATTCCCTGCTCGTCATGATCCAGATGTGCTTCTCTTTTATGCTTACGGATTCTGACTGCGATATGAAACTGTGTAAGCACTGTGGCAGGGCATTTATCGCAAGCCGTAAGGGAAATGAGTTCTGCTCTCCGAAATGCAAGAATCAGTATAATGTCTATAAAACAAGGGCTAAGAAAAATAAAACAGATGAATAATGAATAAATGACATATCTGGAGGAAATACTATGGACAATATGATTAGAATTGATAAAGATTATGTCGAATGGCTGAAACATGTTAAAAAAAGATTTAAAAATACACAAATAAAAGCATCTATCAAGGTTAATGACGAGTTGCTTAGGTTCTACTGGTCAATCGGCAAGGATATCGTTAACATGCAGGCTGAAAGCAAATGGGGCGGTGCTTTTTTTGAAACTTTAAGTGAAGATTTAAAAAAGATGTTCCCAGGTGCAAAAGGATTTTCAACCACTAATTTGAGATACATGAAAAGATACTACAATTTATTTGGTGAAATTCTGCCCCAACTTGGGGCAGAATTACCGGAGGCTACAAATCTGCCTCAAGTTGGGGCAGAAATATATGCCATTCCATGGGGACATATAAAATTAATTGTTGATAAATGCAAAGATGAACCCGAAAAAGCAATGTTCTTCGTTGATGAAGTAATAAAGAATAACTGGTCAAGAGCTGTTCTTCTAAACTTCCTTGACACTAATCTATATGAACGCCAAGGCAAGGCAATAAGTAATTTTCAAACAACACTACCGGCTTACACCGGTGATTTAGCTCAGGAAATAACAAAAGATCCTTACAATTTTGATTTTATTGCTTTAAATCGTGACTATAACGAAAAAGAATTAAAAGATGCCCTGACCGAAAAGGTTATGAATCTTTTAATTGAAATGGGAAAAGGGTTCGCCTTTGTCGGTCGAGAATACCCTTTACCTATAGAAGGCACAGAGGAATATATTGATTTGTTATTCTACCATCTAAACCTACATTGTTATGTCGTAGTAGAGGTCAAAATAAAAGAATTCAAATCTCGTGATATTGGTCAGATAGGTACTTATATAAACATTGTTGACGATATTGTCAAAATGGATTCCGATGGAAAAACTATTGGCTTGATCATCTGCAAAGAAAAAAATAATGTATTAGCCAAATATGCTGTTAACAGTTCCAACGAACCAATAGCAATTTCAGCATACGAATTATCGAATTTCTTACCAGAAAATCTTGCAACATTACTGCCTTCAACGGATGAGCTGGAATCTCGATTACTGCTAGATGAAGCAGTCAATGAGAATGATAATAACAACCAATAGCTCCATTCTCGTATATATGGTAAGACAAAGCAGGAACCATGACGATTCCTGCTTTATTCTTATCTATAAATCAGATCATGCAACACTACTTCCTCTGCTCTGCTCCGGATGTTATTCATCTTCCGCACCCATCCAAGCTGATCTACTGACTTCAAATGCTCCGTCACACCTTCACGCTCAGCCATTCTTACCGTAAGCATATCCATCATGTCATTGCATTCCATATCTACTTCTTCCAGATGTTTCCACAATTTTTCCGTAAGAACCAGATGTGTATACATGGCATGATGATTTTCAAACAAATACCTCTGTCGCATTCTGCCACATTTGCCAATCTGATAATTTCTTCCATCTTCCAATTCCAAATCTGGAATCAATACATCGCCTTCCCAATGATATGTTAACTCCATACACAGCTCCTTCCTTTGTGCTAAATGTTTACAGTTTCGATTAAAAGAGTATCACCTTCTTAATACAACATCTGCAATCTATCATTCACCACAAATGAGCCAGCCGCCTATGTTGTGTTATATCCGCGAACAATGAGCCAAGCTGACACGCTGGCGTGTCAATTTGGCGAATGTCGCGAGAGTCAAATGCTTGCATTTGACTAGCAGATGGAGGTTTCCGCTAAAAACACTGTTTTGGGAAATCTGACATCTACACTTCACAACATATCACTTCATTGCCGTACGCCTGCGCCGTATCAATCATGCGATAACCAATTTTTACGGCTTCTCTTACCGCTTCTGCCACTTTGCTATCATCGATAAACCAGGTACCGAGTCCTAATTTGGGGATTTTAATTCCGTTTTTCCAGTGTATATGTATTTTCTAACATGTTTTTCTTCCTTTCAATGTATATTTTATATTTATTTATACTTCCCTATTTTTCCTCATTCCATACTTCTTTTGCCATGCGGAACACTGCCCATGCTTTCGGCCATCCGCAATAAAACGCTGCATGTGTAACGATCTCTGCTATTTCCTCTTTGGTAATACCATTTGCCTTTGCACTCTGCAGATGATATTTGAATGATTCATCGGTAAGTCCCTGTGCCATCAGTGCCACAACCGTCACCAGCGAACGGTCACGCAGGGAAAGCTGTTCTTCTCTGCTCCACACTTCACCAAAAAGCACATCATCATTCAATTCTGCAAACTTTGGTGCAAACTCTCCCAACTGTGTTCTTCCTGCTGTCTGTTTTACTGCCATAATTTAAAACCTCTCTATTTTAGCACTGTTATATTGCTCATCCGTTACCGGCTCACACCACTCATTGCTGCAGTTTTCTCCCGGACATTCCACCGCAATATGACTGAACCAGGAATCTGCTGCCGCTCCGTGATAATGCTTTACACCCGGTTTAATATATACCACATCCCCCGGATGCAGAATCTGCGGCTCTTTGCCCCACTCCTGATATACACCCTCGCCGGCGGTACAGACAAGGATCTGTCCACCACCTTTGTCTGCGTGATGAATATGCCAGTTATTCCGGCATCCCGGCTCAAATGTGACATTTGCCATAAAAACCGGACATTCTTTCGGATCGGTCAACGGATTCAAAAAGGAATCTCCGACAAAATACTGCGCATATGCATCATTCGGTGCTCCGATTCCAAAGGCATCTGCCTGTTCAAATGCTGCTCTTTCTTCGTACTTCATACTTTTAAATCTCCCTTATTCTTTTCTTAGTTGTATTTTAACCGCGCTTTTCTTGACGTAGAAGAATCGATATTATAATATCGTATTAACTTATAAGCAATACATATGAGGAGGTATTTTCCATATGTTCAATCATTTACTCACTGTTTTTGTCTGTGCCGCTGACTGCGGAAGTTTTAACAAAGCAGCGGAAAAACTTTATCTGTCCGCACCTTCTGTCATGAAACAGGTAAACGCATTGGAAAAACAGCTGGACATGAAACTGTTTCACCGCACTAACCAGGGACTGCATCTGACCCCCGCCGGTCAGGTGATCTACCGCCATGCCAAATACCTTTTTTCTTATTCCCGGAATGCCATCGCGGAAGCCCGTGCCGCTGCCAGCCTTTCTGAAAAAACGTTTTGTATCGGAAGTTCGCTTCTCAATCCGTGCAAACCTTTTATGGATCTGTGGTACAAAGTAAATGCTTCGTTTCCGGGTTACCGGCTGCACATTGTTCCTTTTGAGGACGACCATCAGGGCATTCTTACCGAAATTTCCTCCCTGGGCAAAAAATTTGATTTTCTCATCGGAGTCTGTGACTCTGCGCTCTGGCTGGACCGCTGTAACTTTCTGCCTCTCGGCACTTATCAGCACTGCATTTCTATGTCGCGTGAACACCGGCTGGCGTCAAAAAAACGCCTGCGCATCGAAGATCTCTATGGAGAAACACTTATGATGGTAAAACAAGGCGATTCCGATACCGTCGATGCAATCCGCGCCGAGATTTTGAAGCATCCACAGATTCACATTGCAGATGCTCCGCAGTTTTACGATATTGAGGTATTTAACCAGTGTGAACAGTCCCAGAACCTCATGGTCACAATTGAATGCTGGAAAGATGTCCATCCGGCTCTTGTAACACTCCCTGTTGACTGGGACCACCCGATCCCTTACGGAATTCTCTATGCCAAAGAACCGGATGCCGATGTAACACACTTCATTGAAACCGTGAAAAAAGTACAGGAAAAAAACATGTGACCAAATTCCCCCAAAATTTCAAAAACGGGAAAATTTCATACAAATTTTATTGATTTTATTGGGTAATTATGTATAATACTAAATTAGGGAAAAAGGAATTTTTTCTTACTATACTATAAAGAAAGAGGTTTAAATCAAGATGGCAGAAATCAATTTAAGCAAGTATGGTATCACCGGTACCACAGAAATCGTTCACAACCCTTCTTATGAGAAATTATTCGAAGAAGAGACAAAAGCTGGCCTTGAAGGATATGAAGTTGGTCAGGAGACAGAGCTTGGTGCAGTTAACGTAATGACTGGTATCTACACCGGACGTTCTCCAAAAGACAAATATATCGTTATGGACAAGAACTCAAAGGACACTGTATGGTGGACATCTGATGAGTACAAGAACGACAACCACCCAATGACAGAAGACACATGGGCAGTTGTTAAGGATATTGCAAAGAAAGAGCTCTGCAACAAGAGACTTTTCGTTGTAGATGCATTCTGTGGTGCAAACAAAGACACCCGTATGGCTATCCGTTTCATCGTAGAGGTAGCTTGGCAGGCACATTTCGTAACAAACATGTTCATCAAGCCTTCCGCTGAAGAACTTGAGAATTTCGAGCCTGATTTCGTAGTATACAATGCTTCTAAGGCTAAAGTTGCAAACTACAAAGAGTTAGGATTAAACTCTGAGACATGTGTAGCTTTCAACATCACAAGCAAAGAGCAGGTTATCATCAATACATGGTACGGCGGAGAAATGAAGAAAGGTATGTTCTCTATGATGAACTACTTCCTTCCACTCAAGGGTATGGCTTCTATGCACTGCTCCGCAAACACAGATTTAGATGGCAAGAATACAGCAATCTTCTTCGGTCTGTCTGGAACAGGAAAGACTACACTTTCTACAGATCCTAAGCGTCTCCTGATCGGTGATGATGAGCACGGCTGGGATGACAACGGCGTTTTCAACTTTGAAGGTGGATGCTATGCTAAGGTTATCAACCTGGATAAGGATTCTGAGCCAGATATCTACAACGCAATCAGAAGAGATGCTCTTCTTGAGAACGTAACTGTAGATGCAAACGGCAAGATCGATTTCGCAGACAAGAGCGTTACCGAGAACACTCGTGTTTCTTACCCAATCGATCATATCAAGAATATCGTACGTCCAATCTCTTCTGCTCCAGCAGCAAAGAACGTAATCTTCCTGTCAGCAGATGCTTTCGGAGTACTTCCTCCAGTATCTATTCTGACTCCAGAGCAGACACAGTACTACTTCCTTTCCGGATTTACTGCAAAGCTTGCTGGTACAGAGCGTGGAATTACTGAGCCTACACCTACATTCTCTGCTTGCTTCGGACAGGCATTCCTTGAGTTACATCCTACAAAGTATGCTGAGGAACTCGTTAAGAAGATGCAGAAGAGCGGCGCTAAGGCTTACCTCGTAAATACCGGATGGAACGGATCCGGAAAGCGTATCTCTATCAAAGATACCCGTGGAATCATCGATGCAATCTTAAACGGAGATATCAACAACGTTCCTACTAAGAAGATTCCTTACTTCGATTTCGAAGTACCAACCGAATTAAACGGTGTAGATACAGGAATTCTTGATCCTCGTGATACTTATGCTGATGCTTCTGAGTGGGAGACAAAGGCTAAGGATCTTGCAGCAAGATTCATCAAGAACTTCTCCAAGTATGAAGGAAATGCAGCTGGTAAGGCACTGGTTTCTGCTGGTCCTCAGTTATAATTTCCCTGTATCAGGTAAATTCGATATGCAAAAAGAGCATCCCATGTGGATGCTCTTTTTATTGTTTACCAAAACCAAAACTCAATGCTGTAGATTCTGTTAAAAATCTAATTTAAGGCGTCAGCCCCGCTCTCTCTGGTACGGATCTTTGTAGCAGTACGGATCTCATAGCTGAAAATCTTTCCATCCCCGACTTCTCCGGTAAATGCAGCCTTCTGAATGGCATCAATGGTCGCTTTCTCCCATTCCTCGGACGATACCACAATCTCAAACTTAATCTTCGGCTGCATCATAACATCTACTTCTGTACCACGCACTCTCTTTTTATATCCCCTCTGTGCACCGCATCCCATCACTTGTGATACGGTGATACCATTCACATCAATCGCGTTTAATGCTTCCTTTACATCCTCAAAAACTTCTTCCCGGACGATTGCTTCCACTTTTATCATCATAAGCTTCTTTTTTCTCCTTATACATGATTATTTTATACTACCAGATTTATCTCTGTCTCGAAATAACTGACGGATCCATTATAACATACGAGGTCTGTTTCTGGGACTTATGAATCCAGACCATTAAATGTCGGATACGCACTCTCTCCATGCTGCGAAATATCCAGACCAACTTTTTCTGCTTTTTCATCTACACGAAGCTCCGTAAACAATCTTACAATGCCAAGGCAGACCAGTGTACCGACAATCGCCACGGCAACTGTCACAACAATTCCAATAATCTGTGCAACAAATAAACGGTAATTTCCAAAAAACAGTCCATCCCAGCGGGCGACCGGATTGATAGAATGTTTTGCAAACAATCCGGTTGCAATTCCTCCCCAGACTCCTCCGATGCCATGGCAGCCAAATGCATCGAGTGCATCATCAATCTTTAATTTTCCTTTCAACAGGGAAATGGTACCACAGCAGATCGGGCTGACCAGTGCTCCAATGATAATTGCCGACCAGATCGGAACAAATCCAGCTCCCGGTGTAATTGCAACCAATCCAACAACCAGACCGGTAGAGGCACCTACCAGGGTAGGCTTTCCATCCTTGATCACATCAATAAACATCCAGGACATCATGGCGCTTGCACTGGCAAGTGCAGTTGTCATAAATGCATGTGCTGCCAGTCCGTTTGCTGCCAATGCACTTCCTGCGTTAAATCCAAACCATCCAAACCATAAAATAAATGCTCCGAGTGCTACAAACGGAATGTTATGTACCCGGTATGCCGTCTGTTCATATCCTCTTCGCCTGCCAAGGATAATGGAAAATACCAGTGCACTGACACCGGAACTGATATGTACCACATTTCCTCCGGCAAAATCAACCGATCCGATCTCTGCAAGAAATCCTCCCTGTCCCCATACCATGTGCGCCATTGGGTAGTATACAATGACGGACCAGAACATAATAAATAAAAACAATGCCTTAAATTTTACACGACCCACAAGGGAACCCGTGATCAAAGCCGGCGTAATCATGGCAAACATCATCTGAAATGCAATATAAACCAGATGCGGTATCGTCGACGCATATGGACCTGCTTCATTCATTTTAATTCCATGCAATCCAAACCACCGGAAATCTCCAATAATTCCTGCATGATTTCCACCAAAAGACAGTGAATATCCAAACAATACCCACATGACAACCGACAATCCCATAATCGCTGCGCATGCCATCATGGTGCTGACGACATTCTTTCTTCGCACCAGTCCTCCATAGAAAAAGGCTAATCCAGGTGTCATAAAAAACACCAGAGCTGAACATATCAGCATAAATCCCGTATCCCCTGCGTTCATCTAATCTTCCTCCATTCTTTTATACTTTTAAACGCAAAAAAGGCGTCAAAAGAATTCTCTTTTGACACCTTCGTCGTAATAATCATAGCAGACTTATTACTCCAATGCAAGCATTTTTCCATAATATTTGCTATTTTTTATGGTACAAATTACTTCTTTCGTACCATTTTTCCGTCATTTCATAAAATCTTCAATCTTTTGATTCAATTACAATAAGTTGTCCGGAAGATAAAGAAATTGACGCTTCATCTGAAACAATTTCATTGCTGATTCCGAGAGAATTAAATCCTCCCATCGTATAATCCGTAAGCGGATACTTTAATCCACGCAGGGTAACACCACTTACTTTTTCAGAAAATGGAATCAAAGAAACATACTTTCCATACTGCTCCGCTTTCCGGATCGTCAACGGCTGATTAATCATGCGGATACGATTATGTTCATCGACCAGGCTGATCTTTATCTGTTCCTCCAGACCAATACCAAGCAGACTGATATTGCCCAGTACATGATCAATTCTGGTACCGGTTGCACCAATGACCACAATCTCCATTGCACCTCTGCGAATGGCCTCCCGGATCGCATATTCCGTGTCGGTATCATCCTTTTCCGGATTCAGCATGCACACCTCGATCTGCTCTTTGTCATGAAAATATTCAAGGGTATCCGGATTTACCGAATCAAAATCCCCCACTATGATATCCGGCAGAATATGATCCCGATACAATGCTTCCATTCCCGCATCTGCCGCTAATATGACATCAAATCCTCCATTTTTTACAATCCAGGTTAAAAAACCTTCCTTCACTTCTCCCCCGGAAACAATTAAATACTTCATCTTCTACCCCTGCCTTTGCAACTTTTCCAGAAATGCTTCCACATTCTTTTCGATCTCTCCCTTGAAAACCGCAGAACCTGCCACAATTATGTTGGCTCCTGCATCCATGGCTTCTTCCACATTTTCCAGATTAATTCCCCCATCTACTTCAATATCGGTCTTACATCCGGACTGCTTCACAAGATTTCTCGCTTCACACACTTTATCTAACGTATACGGAATCAGTTTCTGTCCTCCGAATCCCGGATTAACGGTCATGATAAGAAGCATGTCCACCTTCGGAAGAATATATCGGACAGTTTCCAGCGGAGTGGCCGGATTTAATGCCACACCGGCCAGAACTCCCTTTTCCCTGATTGCCTCCACTGTGCGGTCAAGATGCCTGCATGCTTCTGCATGGACCGTAATAATATCCGCTCCCGCGTCAACAAAATCATCTATATAGCGAATCGGTTCCTCAATCATCAGATGGACATCAAAAATCCGATCGGTACATTTACGAATGGAACGAATGATCGGAAATGCAAACGAAATACTCGGAACAAACATTCCATCCATAACATCGATGTGTACATATTCCGCACCTGCCTGATCCAGCAACCGAATCTGTTCTCCCAGATTAGCAAAATCTGCCGATAAAATTGACGGTGATAAACAGTTCATTGATTCCTCCTAATACTTGCGCATATTCTTCATTTCCTGATAAAGCTGCACGTAATTGTCATACCTCACCTGCGATATTTTTCCTTCTGCAAGTGCAGTCTTAACGCCACAATCCGGCTCTCCGATGTGACTGCATCCGATAAATCTGCATCCAGGCTCAAAACGCACGAACTCCGGATAACATGTCCACAGATCCTCTTTGGAAAATCCGGGCAGATCCATAGAACTAAACCCCGGAGTATCCATAATATAGGTGTTTTCCGCAATTGGTATAATCTGCGAATGGCGTGTCGTATGTTTTCCCCGCTCAATCTTGTCACTGATTCCTCCGGTCTGCATCTGCACCGCATCCTGCAGATCATTGATCAGCGAAGATTTTCCTACTCCGGACGGTCCTGCCACTGCCGTCATCTTTCCCTGCAACACAGATTTGAGTTTTTCCACATTTTCCTGTGTCTTTGCACTTGTAAAGAGCAGCTCATACCCCGCCAGTTCATAAATTTTTCGTAATACTTCTCTTTGTTCTTCCGTCACCAGATCGCATTTGTTAAAGCAGATCGTAACCGGAACTTTCTGATATTCCATCATACACAAAAAGCGATCCAGCAGATTAAAATTCGGGTCCGGTTTTGCAGCCGCGAAAATTACGAGTGCCATATCGATATTTGCCACTGCGGGGCGGATCAGTTCCCTGGTACGTGGAAGAATTTTTTCTACATTTCCAATCTTTTTTTCTTCATCCAGTACAACGATTTCCACATCATCACCCACGAGAGGTTTGATCTTCTGATTACGGAAAATTCCTTTTGCCTTACATTCATAAATTCCGGTTTCTGCCACGTGAACGTAGTAGAAACCGGAAATTCCTTTTACAATCTTTCCCTTCATATATTACCTACTGTTTTGAAAAGCTGACAGAATGTGTTTCTGTCTTTGTAGACGTATCGGAAAGACCTTCATCATCTATTTCTTCAATGCTCCAGGTAATCGTCACTTTACCGGACTCACATGCCATATCGGATGCCCCGATCGTAAGAGAACCATCGACATCACTGGTTCCGCTTGCATAGGTCGTGCCATCACTTCCCGTCAGTGTATAAGTTGCACTGACTGCTCCTTCCGGTGCTGCATATGACTTTGAGAATTTATAGCTGTAATTTATCTCTTCCGGTCCCTTGCTTACCGTAATCGTTACCGTTGTATCTGCCGGCACAATCTTGCCGGATGCTACACTCTGTGAAATTACCTGACCTGCTTTGACAGAATCACTGTATTCTTCTTTCACTGCAACTTTTAAGCCAGCCTTCTGCAAAGCCGCCTGTGCATCTTTCTTGGAGTGACCCTGAACAGATGGCACCGTACTAGACTTCTTTCCCTGACTGATCACAATCGTAACCGTACTTCCCTCCTGTGCATTTCCGCCTCTCGGGCTCTGGGAAACAACCTTTCCTGCATCTACGGAATCATCATATTTGTATGTTTTGGACACTTTAAATCCGGCAGCCGAAAGGGTAGAAGAAGCATCTTTTTCCAGTTTTCCAACTACATTTGGAACCGGAACATCGTTCTGCTCACTCTGACTCTCCGAATCTGTGAAATCCACATTTTCGGTTCCGGCAACAATTACATTGATTGTCGTTCCGGCAGATACTTCAGAACCACCAACCGGGTCCTGATTCAGAACGGTTCCTTCCGGCTGATCCGACTTCTGCTCCTGAATAACAAACATATACAGCCCCTGTGCTTCCAGTTCAGACTGTGCCTCCTCCTGTAACTTTCCGCATACATTCTGTACCATGACAGGCTGTTCACTTTCTGTCTGTGTCTGTGTCTGCGTCTGTGTCTGCGTCTGCGTTTCTGTATTCTTTGATGAATTACTGCCAAAACGGAATAAGCCAAAGAAACTTCCCACAAGGTAAATAATCACTGCAAGGATTACAACAAACACCACAATTCCCATGATGGTCATTGCCTTATCCATCTTCGGACTGAGTCCTTCGTTTTCGTCCTCATCCTCATCGTCCTCATCCTCATCCGGATCATAGGAAGATTCCAGCTTGGAAGCGTGCCTGTCTTCTTTTGGCTCCACCCCGTGTTCTTTGATCTGCTTTAATTCTTCCCCACTGATGACCTTGGTCTTTCCATTGTCCACAAGCGGAGCAATCACAACAAAATCCTCATCCGGATGTACCAGCGATCTGCGCAGGTCCGCCAGCAGATCTCCAATGGTCTGGTAACGGCGGTCCGCATTCTTCTGTGTACATTTTAAGATAATCTTCTCCATGCTGATCGGCAGATTCTTTGCATAAACACTTGGAGGTGTCATCTCTTCCTGCAGATGCTGAATAGCGACTGCAACCGTTGTATCTCCGTCAAAAGGTACACGTCCGGTTACCATTTCATACATAACAATACCCAGAGAATAAATATCGCTTCTTCCGTCTACAAACCCGTTTCTCGCCTGCTCCGGAGAAGAATAATGAACCGATCCCATCACATCCGAGCTGACGGTATTGGAAGATGCGGCTCTGGCAATACCAAAGTCCATGACCTTGACTTTTCCCTCTGTGGAGATCATGATATTCTGCGGTTTGATATCCCGATGGATGATCTGTTTGTTGTGGGCAGCTTCAATACCTCTTGCTACCTGAATGGCAATACTGACGGCTTCCTTAAAGGATAACTGTCCTTTCTTTTCAATGTATGTCTTAAGTGTGATTCCCTCAACATATTCCATGACGATATAATGAAGCCCCTCTTCGCTTCCTACATCATAGATATTTACAATATTTGGATGCTCCAGCCCTGCTGCTGACTGTGCCTCCGTGCGAAATTTTGCTACAAATCCACGATCTTCCGAAAATTCCGGTTTTAATACTTTTATTGCCACAAAACGGCCAAGCACATGATCCTTTGCTTTATAAACATCGGACATTCCGCCTGCACCAATCTTACTTACGATTTCATAGCGATCTGCTAAATACGTCCCAACTGTTAACATTCTTTCACCTCATCAAGAAAATGGTTCTATAATCATTACTGTAATATTGTCTTTTCCACCGTTGTCATTTGCAGTTTTTACAAGAAGTCCGGCGCGTTCCTCAATGGAAGCATCCCGCAGAATAATACTGCAGATTTCTTCGTCTTCCACCATATTCGTGAGTCCGTCCGTACAGATTAAGATGTGGTCATCTTTCTTTAATTCCACTTCAAAAAAATCTGCCTCTACTTCTTCCCCTGCACCGACTGCGCGGGTGATAATATTTTTGTCCGGGTGCTCACGTGCTTCCTTTGCACCTACTTCACCGATCCTGACCATCTCTGCCACAAGAGAATGATCCCTCGTGATCTGCCGGATGCCATCCGTACCGATGATATACAGTCTGCTGTCTCCGACATTTGCAACATAAAGCCGTCCGTCAATAATGGTGGCTGCAACAAGTGTCGTCCCCATACCTTTTTTCGCTTCATCTTCTGCAGCTTCTGTGATCAGAAGTCTGTTTGCAGTTGTTATTGCCTCTTTTAAAATTGTAACTGGTTCTTCTCCCGAACTCCGGGACACGGATGCAACGATGCGCTGCGTTGTGTAACGCGATGCGTAATCTCCTGCCTTGTGTCCCCCCATGCCATCTGCAACAATGTACAGATTCGGGAGATTCCCAACGGGTTCATCCGACGCGAAAAAATAATCCTGATTCATTTCACGAAGAATGCCTGTATCCGTTATGGAATACGTCTTCATCCGCTTTATCCTTTCTCAATTACATGTAATATACATACTCTTCCATCATCTGTCTATCTTAGCACATGACTTTTCGTTATGCAAGTCTCTGATTCTCTTTGTACTTGCGCCTTAATTGTCCGCAGGCACCATCAATATCACGCCCCATCTCACGGCGTACTGTCACCGTTAAACCACTCCGTTCCAGTTTCTCCTTAAAAGCTTCGATGACATGTGCATTTGACTGCACATAATCCCGCTCCCTGATCGGATTCACCGGAATCAGATTTACATGACAGTTCATCCCGTGGATCAGTTCCGTCAGTTCTTTTGCATCTTCTTTTGTATCATTGACACCACCTACCAGACTGTACTCAAACGTCACACGTCTGCCGGTCTGTTCAAAATAATACCTGCAGGCATCAATTACTTCATGAATGTCATATTTGTTCGCCACCGGCATCAGCTCCAGACGTTTTTTCTGGTTGGAAGCATGTAAAGATAATGCCAGCGTAATCGCAAGTTTTTTATCCGCCAGTTCCCGCATCCGCGGAACAATTCCGCAGGTGGAAACAGTCAGGTTTCTCTGGCTGATGTGAAGTCCGTTCTCATCCGTCAGCAAAGTGATAAATTTTACCAGATTATCAAAATTATCCATCGGTTCCCCGGTGCCCATGACAACAACATTCGAAATCCGCTCTCCGATATCCTTACCAATCTGATAGATCTGATCCAGCATTTCCGCCGGTGCAAGTCCTCTCACCAGTCCGTCCAGTGTTGATGCACAGAACCGGCATCCCATCCGACAGCCGACCTGTGAAGAAATACATACGGAATTTCCGTGCTTATATTTCATCAGCACACTCTCAATGACATTTCCGTCTTCCAGTAAAAACAGATATTTGCGGGTTCCATCCAGTTTTGAAATCTGTACCTGTTCTTTTCTGAGTGTGATGATCCTGCAGGTCTCATCCAGTCTCTCCCGCAAGGTTTTGGAAAGATTCGTCATCTCCTCAAAGCTTTCCACCTGCCGCACATGCAACCACTCATATACCTGCTTTGCACGAAACGCTTTCTCCCCCATATCGGAAAAAAAGGTTTTTAATTCTTCCAGATCCATGGACTTAATATCTGTCTTTTCACTCATCCTCTTATTTACTCCTTACCAGCTTTGCAAGAAAAAATCCGTCACTTCCGGCTTCTCCCGGGAAAATCTGTCTCTGGAATTCCAGGGAAAATTCCGGATGTTCTTTTAAAAACCATGCGGTGTTATCCTCATTTTCTGACCGGTGGATCGTACAGGTACTGTACACAAGTGTCCCGCCCGGTCTGACATAATCCCATACAACAGAAAGAATCTGTCTTTGCAGTTTTGCAAGCTCTGCCGCCTTTTCTTTGGTCATCTTATAACGGATATCCGTCTTCTTTCCCATAACGCCAAGTCCGGAACACGGCAGATCACAGACTAAGACGTCCGCTTTCTGATGGGAATCCGGATCATCCACCGTTGCATCCATCTGTACCGCTTTCATATTTGACAATCCATGTCTGGCTATGTTCTCCCGGATCAGATCCACCTTATATTCTGTCAGATCCCTTGCCTCTACCATACCACTTCCCTGAAGCAGTTCTGCCATATGGGTACTCTTTCCTCCCGGTGCCGCACACACATCAATCACATAATCATTCTTTTTCGGTGCCGCAGTTTCCGCAACCAGCATGGAGCTGACATCCTGTACATAAAACAGCCCTTCTTTAAAACTTTTCAGTCCCGCCAGATAATCCAGCCCGGATATTTCAAAAGCATACGGCAGTTCCGGAACCGCATGTACTGTCACCCCTTCTGATTTAAGTTTGTTTACGAGTTCTTCCGGTGTCACAGCGGAAAGATTGGTACGGATCGTCAGCCGGTTTTCTGCGGTAAGTCCCTCCAGAATCTGACGGGTCTTTTCCTCTCCATAATTTTCGGTCCATATGTCCACGATCCATTCCGGCATCGAATATGTAACGCTCAGATTCGGGAAGCGAACTTCTCTCCATCCTCTTGCCACACTACGCAGCACACCGTTGACAAATCCGCTCAGGCCAGAAAACCCACGCTTTCTCGCAAGCTTTACCGCCTCGTTGCACACTGCGGAATCCGGCACACTGTCCATATACATAATCTGATAAACGCTCATGCGCATAAGATTGCGGATGAGCGGTTTCATTTTCTTTACTCTGGTTTTGGAAAACTGATCGATCACATAGTCCAGTGTCAGCTGTCTTTCCAGCGTTCCTTCCATCAGGCGCGTCAGAAAAGCGCGTTCCTGTTTTCCCAGATACTGATATTTATCGAGCACATCGCGGAGGACCAGATGACTGTACTGTCCCTCCTCATTGACCGCCAGAAGCATTTCCAGCACCAGTGCTCTCTCATTGACCTTAGTCGTCACGACTTCTTCCTCCAAACAGTAAAACGATTCGAAGCAGCTGCAGAATCGCAGCTGCTGCACTTGCCACATACGTGAGTGCTGCTGCTGTAAGAACTTTTCTTGTGTAATGGAGTTCCTGATCTCCCAGGATTCCCTGTTCCCTCAGCTGAACCATCGCACGACGCGAAGCATCAAACTCAACCGGAAGCGTAATCAGCTGGAATAACACAGCAAACGAAAACAGCAGAATTCCGATATTGATAAGCATCATGGAGGAACGGCTGTTTATGATCACACCAAGAATGATCACCGGCCATGCAAGCATGGAACCAAAGTTTGCAATCGGCACAAATGCGGTACGCAGCCGAAGCGGCACATATCCTCTGGCATGCTGGATCGCATGTCCGCATTCATGTGCTGCCACCCCCACAGCTGCAACCGAAGTCTGATTGCAGACACTGTCGGAAAGATTGAGTGTCTTATTGGCAGGATTGTAATGATCGGTCAGATTTCCCGATACATGCTGCACCCGCACATCATAGATTCCTGCTGCGTGCAAAATCCGCTCTGCCGCCTGTGCTCCCGTCATTCCTGACATACTGCGGTATGCGGAATATTTGTTGAACGTTGTCTTTACCCGTGCAGATGCAATCATACAGATCACTGCACCGATAACAACCAATATATAGGTACTGTCCCAATAAATGTATGGCATAAATCTACCTCCGTCTTACTGCTGTAAAAAAGATCCCTCTGCAACCGGATAGCCACGCAGAAATGATCCTGCATCCATCCGTTTCTTACCGGCAAGCTGTACTTCCAAAAGTTCCAGTCCACCCTCTCCGGTCTGTACCACCATCGTATTTTTTCCAACTTTACAGATACAACCCGGTGCATAAGCGCCATCTGTCTCCACCACCCGGGCTTTCCAGATCTTAAACGCTTTATTATCCAGATGGGTATAGGCACTCGGCCATGGATTTAATCCACGGATCAGGCGCTCAATCTCCACCGCCGGCTTTTTCCAGTCAATATCTCCCAGCTCCTTGGAAATCATCTTTGTGTGGGTACTCGCCTCATTGTCCTGCGGTGTAAAGGTCGCCGTTTTGTTTTCCAGCATCTGCATGGTTTCCACACACAGCTCGGCGCCGACTGCCGCCAGCTTGTCAAACAGACTTCCACCTGTCTCATCTTCTGCAATGCGCACCTGTTTTTTGGCAATGATATCTCCGGTATCCAGTCCGACATCCATGCGCATAGTCGTAACTCCCGTGATCTCATCTCCATTGATGACCGCCCACTGGATCGGTGCGGCACCACGATATTTCGGAAGCAGGGATGCATGTACATTAATGCATCCGTATTTCGGAAGATCGAGAATACTCTTTGGAAGAATCTGCCCGAAAGCCGCCACTATGATGATATCCGGCGCAAACTTTTTCAAATATTCCACACTTGCATCTTCCCGGATTTTTACCGGCTGGAATACTTCCAGTCCATGGGAAACCGCACATTCCTTTACCGGTGGAAACTGCATGGTATTCCCGCGTCCCTTTGGTTTGTCCGGCTGTGTAACCACAAGCATAACCTCGTGTCCGGCTTCTATGATCTTTTCCAATGTATTCACCGCAAAATCCGGTGTTCCCATAAAAATTACTTTCATATTATTCCTCTTCCGGCTCCTCATAATTCACATCATGAAGTCCGCCTTCTACTTTTTCTGTATACATATGTCCATCCAGATGATCCAGTTCATGGCAAATGCAGCGTGCCATCAGACCTTCGCCTTCTACTTCCCACTCATTCATGTCCAGATCATAAAATTTTGCTTTTACATGGTTCGGACGTGTAACCTGACCTGCTTTTCCCGGAAGACTTAAGCATCCTTCATCTCCGGTCTGCTCTCCGTCAGACTCGATAATTTCCGGGTTGATCATAATAAACGGTCCCTGTCCGTCCCCGATATCAATGACTACCATACGCTTTAAAATTCCAACCTGCGGTGCCGCAAGACCTACACCGTTTGCCTCATACATGGTCTCCAGCATATCTTCCGCCAGAGTACGGATGCGATCCGTCACCTCTGGAATCGGTCTGCATACTTTTGTCAGTACGGGATCTCCCTGAATTCGAATTGTTCTAAGTGCCATAATTACCTCCTAAAAACCACTTGTTGGGTTAAAATCAAACTGTACAGACACATTGGAAAATGCGCTGTTATTTTTTATTTTTCGTTCCACCAGATCCTTACATGCCACCAGCGTCGCATATTCCGGTGCCTTCATGTAAATGACCTTTCGGTAAACATCACTGATTTTTGCAATGGATGCATCTGCCGGTCCTACCAGCATAATATTTTTTCCTTTCTGTGATATCACGCGATGCAGAAATTCTGCCAGATCCCTGGCTGCAGCTGTCGTCACCTGCGGATCGGTTCCCGTACAATGAATCAGAAACAGCTGCCACACCGGCGGATAGGCAAGCATTCTCCGATAGGCAATCTCCTGCTTATAAAATGCATCGTAATCCTGTTCCTTTGCGGTCTGGATTGCAAAATGATCCGGATCATACGTCTGGATTACCGCCTGTCCCGGTTCCTTTCCCCGCCCGGCACGTCCCACCGCCTGAGTCAGCAGCTGAAACGTCCGCTCCGATGCATGAAAATCCGGAACATGCAGAGACATATCTGCGGCAAGTACTCCTACCAGCGTCACATTCGGAAAATCATGCCCTTTGACAATCATCTGTGTGCCGATCAGGATATCTGCCTCCTGATTGGCAAATGCATGCAGAATCTTCTCATAAGCATCCTTGGTCCGTGTGGTATCAAAATCCATACGCATCACACGTGCCTGTGGAAATCTCTGCCGCACCAGCATCTCAATCTTCTGCGTGCCCGCCTTGAATCCGCCTAAATATTTACTGCCGCAGGATGGACAGATCTTTGGCAATGGCTGCTCATATCCGCAATAATGACAGACCATCCGGCCTCCCGCATGCTGGCTCAGCGAAACATCACAATGAGGACATTGTATCACATATCCGCAGGCTCTGCATGAAATAAATCCGGAAATTCCTCTCCGATTTAAAAACAGCATGATCTGCTGACGTTTTTTTAACCGGTCTTCCATCAGTTCCTGCAATCTCTCCGAAAAGATGGAACGGTTTCCTGCCCGCAATTCACTGCGCAGATCTACGACCTCGCAATCCGGCAGCGGTTTCTTCTCCACACGCTCAGACAACGTCAGAAGCTGATATTTTCCCTGCATTGCCTGATAATAACTGTCCACTGAAGGAGTGGCAGAACCAAGAAGTACCGATGCATCATTCATGCGCGCCCTCTCGATTGCAACATCCCTGGCATGATACCGCGGTGCCGTCTCACTTTTATAAGACGTTTCATGTTCCTCATCTATAATAATAAGCCCTAAATGCGGAAATGGTGTGAACAACGCAGACCTGGGTCCGATCATAATATCAATATCCCCCGCCTTGGCACGTTCAAACTGATCAAAGCGCTCTCCCTGGGAAAGTTTGGAATTCATAATGGATACCCGGTCCCCAAACCGGTTATAAAAGCGCATCACGGTCTGATAGGTGAGTGCAATCTCCGGGATCAGGACAATTGCCTGCCGTCCCTGTGCCACCGTATGCGCAATCAGTTCCATATAAACTTCTGTTTTTCCGCTTCCGGTTACTCCCCTGAGCAGATACGTTTTATGAATTCCAGCATCCAGATCCGAACATACTGTGTCCACAACACGCTGCTGATTTTCATTCAGTGTCAGATGATATCCTTTCTGATCCAGATGTGACACAGGATTGCGAAACTGTCTGCTGCTCTCCACCTTAAGAATCTGCTGCTGTGCCATACCCCGGATCACTGCTGCTGATATATTCAGTTTTCCGGTGACAAGCGAATAATCCAGTACGGATTCCTGTATCAGTTCCCGCAGCAGCCTTGCTTTCGCCGTATAGTGTTTCTGTTCAAAGAGTGCCAGTTTCTGCTGCGCCTCTGTCTTCGGAATCAGTAATACAATCTCCCGCTTCTGTACTTCTTTCGTCTGCCTGCGGATCGGGAGTACGGTCTTTAGTGCCTGATTCATGGTGGAACCGTAATTCTTCCGCATCCATCCGGCCAGTGCAATGAGCTGGGATTCCATTGCCACGCTTCCCTCATGTACCGAAATAATGGGGCGAATCCGTCTGGGATCAAATTCGGCATCCTCCGTCAGTTCAATGACATACCCTGTCAGTTTACGATTTCCAAATGGAATATCCACCTGTACACCAACCTGTATTTCCTCCTGCAGATTTTCCGGGATGCTGTATTGAAAAGTTTTATCCAGTTTTTCTACCGATATATCTACAATAATATTTGCATACTTCATACTTATTCTTTTCTCAAAACACAGTTGACCAGGCCCTCATAGGTATTTACAGCAGCCTCAATCACCGGAGAAACGCCAAGTTCTCCCAGTGCTGCACTGCATTTCGGCCCAATCGAATAAATATCCGTAACGGATGCCAGTGTTTCTCTCTCCTGTGGCTTTAAACTGCCAAGCATCCGCTCCGCCGAAGACGCACAGGTAAAAAAGATCGCATCGTATACATCCTTGTCCACTGGCACCTCCATCGGACAAGGTACATTTTCGTATACATTGAGCCGTCCGCAATCACAGAAAGAAAGCAGTGTATCCACAAGGTTATCCTTTGCATTTTTTGCGGTAGGATACCAGATTACTGCCCGCTTAAACGGATCTCCGCGAAATTCCTGATCCAGATATTCCTTTAATTCCTGTGCCAGATTCGTACTGTTGGAATGTTCCGGCATAAAGTCTGCACAAATTCCATACTCCCGCAGTTTTTCTGCCGTCTTTTGTCCAATCACTGCACATCTGGTATGGAAAAGTGCCCGTGCATCCAGCCCCGATGCAAATACATTTTTCATAAAATAATCCACACCATTGGCACTTGTAAACAATAATACGTCCACATGCGCCAGTTCCTGTGCGGTATACACTGCCGGCACACCGACAATCTCACCTGTCATACACTCACTGGTATATGCCCCCTTTGCCCGGAGCATGGCGGCCAGACGTGAAGGTTTTGGACCAATTTTTGCAACCAGATAATGTTTCCCCCACAGCGGCTTCTCTTCAAAAAAATGCAGCTGGCGGCGAAGTGCAACCACATCCCCAACAATGATCAGTGCCGGAGAGGTCAGTTTCGCCTCTTCCACACGATCTGCCAGATTCTCCAGCGTACCCTCACAAATCTCCTGCGCTTCTGTCGTAGCATGGGAAATCACAGCTGCCGGTGTCTGCCGGCTTCTTCCTGCCTGCATCAGTCCATCCACAATCTGTCTTACTCTCGAAAGTCCCATGAGAAAAATCAGAGTTTCTTTTGAATCTGACATCGTTGTAAAATCAGGTTCTGACAGATCCTCTCCGTTTTTTTGGTGTCCGGTGATCACCCGAAAGCTTGTGGCAACACCACGGTGTGTGACCGGAATTCCTGCATAAGCAGGTCCTGCAATGGCAGAAGTCACCCCCGGAACAACGGTATAGGAGATTCCATGTTCCCGCAGATAAAGGCCTTCTTCTCCTCCACGCCCGAAAACAAAGACATCTCCCCCTTTTAAACGAACAACGCAATGATATTCTTTTGCCTTCTCGACCAGCAGTTCATTGATCTGTTCCTGCGGAAGCGTATGATGCCGGTCCGCTTTTCCTACATAAATACGCTCACAGTCCATTCCTGCATACCCCAATAATTCCGGAGACGAAAGTCTGTCATAAATAATACAGTCCGCTTTTTTTATCAATTCCAGTCCCTTGACTGTGACAAGTCCCGGATCTCCCGGACCTGCACCGACCAGATATACCATAGATGCCATTCTTTTTTCCTTTCCCTGTCAGCACTGCTGCTTTTTAATAAATGCTGAAAATTCATTTTCCGGCATTGGTTTTGCAAATAAAAATCTATCTTATTATACCACTTCTGCGGTATTGCCCGCAACCGAACCCCTATCGGGTACACCCGGTTTCCCGCAATGCACGCTGTGCCGCTTCCTGCGGTGTCTCTCCGAAAACCTTACATTTCTTTATACTGCTTCCGTCCGCATTTCCGACCATTCCAAGCAATTGTATCCTTCCATCGGGCAGTTTACATGCATATGCCCCAATCGGCATATGGCAGTCTCCCCCTGTTCCCTTTAAAAACAGCCGCTCAGCACATGTAATCTCTTCCGTCACAATATCCGCAAGTGCATTCACCTGCCCGGACAATTCTTTGTCGTCTTCCCGCAATTCCAGTGCCAGAGTTCCCTGTGCCGCTGCCGGTATCACCTGTTCCGGCTCAAAATACTGCGTGATCAAAGAAGTTCTCCCCAGCCGGTGCAGTCCTGCCGCCGCGAGTACAATTCCGTCCAGTTGTTCTTCCTGCATCTTTTTTATTCTGGTATCAACATTTCCGCGTATTCCCGTAATGCGCAGATCCTTTCGAAGCTGCAGAAGCTGAAATGCCCTTCTTCGGCTTCCGGTACCGATCACAGCATGCTGCGGAAGTTCCTCCAGTGAAGCGGCTTCCCGCAAAATCAATACATCCCTCGGATCTTCCCGTTTCCATGCATGTGCAAACACAAGTCCTTCCGGCTGTCCGGCCGGCATATCTTTCATACTGTGTACCGCAAGGCTGATCGTTCCATCCAGCAGTTCCTGTTCAATTTCCCGCACAAAAAGTCCTTTATCCCCAATCTGGTCTAACGCTTTTTTCTGTTCCCGGTCGCCTTTTGTGGATATAATTTTCAGTTCGTAACTGTTTTGTGGATAATGTTTCTGCAGGCGGTTTTTTACATACTCTGCCTGCGCCAATGCCAGTTTTGATCCTCTCGTTCCAATGATCACATTCATTCTTTTTCTCCCTACTCCCGGATTTCGGTATCAAACTGAAATAAATCCTGCAATACCTTTTTATATTGTTCCTGCTGCTCTTTGGATTCCGTCTGTTTAAGCTCCAAGATCGGCTCCCGGATCAGACGCTTTAATGATGCCTTTAAAATCTTTTTTACAATTTTCTGATCCCTTGTACTCAAATCCAGTTTGCGGTTTAGATATGCATAACTGTCCTCTACAATTTCCGTACAGCGCTGCTGCAACGAAGCGATCGTCTCATCGACACCGGTCGTTGCCAGCCATTCCCTGGTTTCCCCAATGGCTTCCTCTATCATACGCTGACCTTTTTGCACCAGTTCTTCCCGCTGCTTCCGGTTCGTCTCTACAATTTCATTTAAACTGTCAAGATTAATCAGAAGTGCCTGGGGATTTCGTCCAATCGCCGTCTCCACATCCCGCGGAGATGCCAGGTCCAAAATTGCAGTCGGATGTAACAACTGTATGTCTTTTTCCCGGATAATATGATGCGGGGAGGCTGTAGCGGAAACTACCAGCTCACACTCCTTCATTGCTTCATACCGCTTTTCAAACGGAATGATGGTAAGTGTGGGAAACTCATGCAGGAGATTTCCGGCATGTGAAAATGTCCGGCTGCAGACGGTTACATGAGAAGCCCCGTATTCATACAGATAACGCAGAGCCAGCGTTGCCGTATGTCCGCTTCCCACAACCAGTGCTTTTTTCCCTGCAATTCCAAACGTTTCCTGCAGCTGGCGGATTCCCACATAGCTGACCGAAAGCGGCCGTTCACTGATTCTTAACTTTGTCTTTATCTTTTTTGCACAGGTGACCGCATCCTGTACCACACGGTTTAACTCTTTCCCGGTACTTCCAACCGTCCGTGATAATTCAAATGCATCCCTGACCTGTCCTAAAATCTGGTCCTCTCCCAGCACCATGGACTCCAGTCCCGCAGTCACCCGGAACAGATAGGAAATGGCATCCATTTCCTCCCGTTGTTTGAGATATTCCGAAAAATCTACTCCCGGAAACATCTCTTCATACAAGGTGCGAATCACGCCAAGCGGCTGTGCAATCTCTTCCGGTGCAAAAAAATAGACTTCGCTGCGATTGCAGGTCGAAAGCACAAAACATTGTTCAATTCCTGCTTTCCCGGCTTTCTGCAGAAAATCAATTTTCTGATTATCGGTAAAGGACACCCTGTCACGGATGTCCTGATCTGCATGTTTATAATCAATTCCTATATATCCAAATTTCATTCTGCAAAGTACTCCTGCATCACATGGATGGTCTTTTGTATATCTGCATCGGTATGCGCATCGGACACAAACATGGATTCAAACTGTGACGGTGCCACATAAATTCCATGATCAAGCATAAACCCAAAATAATCGGCATATGCTTTGGTATCCGCGGTTGTCGCAGAATCGTAATCTGTCACATCTTCGCCGGTGAAGAAAATACTCATCAGAGAGCCAATCTGATTGACATGCACACGGTTTCCTGCGGCATGGCGCACCGCATCCGCCAGCATCGCTGTATTTTCCTGCAGCCGCATATAAATATCCGTATCTGCCTCCAGAATACGAAGTGTGGCAAGCCCTGCAGCCGTAGCAATCGGATTGCCGGAAAGTGTTCCTGCCTGATAAACCGGACCGTCCGGGGAAACCATACGCATGATATCCTCTCTTCCACCATACGCGCCGACCGGCATACCTCCACCGATAATCTTTCCAAACGTGGACAAATCCGGCGTAATATGAAAATACTCCTGTGCTCCGCCCAGTGCCAGACGAAAGCCGGTGATGACCTCGTCAAAGATGAAAAGTGCCCCGTAATGTTTTGTGATCTCACGCAAAAACTCCAGGAATCCGTCTGCCGGCGGAACAACGCCCATATTTGCAGCCACCGGTTCCACGATGATTGCTGCGATCTCATCCGGATAAGCTTCAAACAGTGCCTTGACGCTGTCCGGGGAATTGTATTCTGCAACCAGTGTATGTCTGGTAAAATCTGCCGGAACACCCGCACTGTCCGGAACAGATGTTGTCAATGCCGCAGATCCTGCTTTTACCAGAAGTCCGTCCGAATGACCGTGATAACATCCACGGAATTTGATGATCTTGTCACGCTTCGTATATCCCCGCGCAACACGGATGGCACTCATCGTTGCCTCTGTTCCGGAGCTTACCAGACGGCTGACTTCCATGGATGGCACCAGCTGTGCCAGAAGTTCTGCCATCTCCACTTCCCGCTCTGTCGGGGCGCCAAACGTAAGACCTTCCTCACATGCAGCCTTTACCTTTTCGATGACACGTGAATCGGCATGCCCCAGAATCCCGGGTCCCCAGGAACATACATAGTCGATCATTTCATTTCCATCCACATCGGTAATATGGGAACCTTTTGCACTCTGAATAAAACGCGGCGTACGCCCTACAGCCTGGTACGCACGTACCGGGCTGTTCACGCCTCCCGGAAGCCGGAGTTTTGCTCTCATATAAAGTAATTCTGATGTCTGGTCTGTCATGTTATACTTCTCCCTTCTGTATCCATTCTGCCACGTCCAGCGCATGATAGGTAATGATCATGTCTGCTCCTGCACGTTTCATCCCGATCAGATTTTCCATCACGATCTTTTTCTCATCGATCCATCCGTTTGCCGCCGCTGCTTTTACCATGGAATATTCCCCGCTCACGTTATAGGCAACGATCGGAATATTATAATTTCTGCGGATCTCCGTAATGATATCCATATATGCCATTGCCGGTTTGGCGATAATCAGATCTGCTCCCTCTGCAATATCCTCTTCCACTTCCCGCATGGCTTCACGCCCGTTTGCAGGGTCCATCTGATAAGTTTTCCGGTCCCCGAATCCCGGCGCAGAATGTGCCGCATCACGAAACGGTCCGTAATATCCGGATGCAAATTTTGCGGAATATGCCATAATCGGTGTATAGGTAAATCCGGCCGCATCAAGTGCCTGACGGATCGCCCCTACACGCTTGTCCATCATATCGCTCGGCGCAATGATATCTGCCCCCGCACGCGCATAGCTGACCGCCGTCTGTGCCAGAAGCGGCAGTGTCTCATCATTTAAAATAATTCCATCTCTGATCAGGCCACAATGTCCATGCGAAGTATACTCACAGAGACATACATCTGCTATCACAAGCAGATCCGGGTAATCCTTTTTGATCCGGTGGATCGCGGTCTGTACAATGCCGTGCTCATCATAAGCCCCGCTCCCCACTTCATCCTTATGTTCCGGAATTCCAAAAATCAGAATTGCCGGAATCTGCAATGCTTTCACACGGTCTAACTCTTCGTTCATGCGGTCAACGGAATACTGGCAGATGCCAGGCATGGATTCCACCGGCTGTACGATATTTTCCCCTTCCATAACAAAAAGCGGGTAGATCAGTTCCTCTGTCCTCACGTGATTTTCCCTGACCATACTTCGCATAACAGCAGTCTGTCTTAATCTTCTTGTTCGATCCATTCCCTTGTTCCTCTTTTCTTTTACTCTTTCCTACGCTTTTCCTGTATAAGAATCTGTTCCAGTTCTTCCGGTAACAGTGAAGTTTTTTTCTCTGCAAGCAGCCTGGCAAGAATGGTCTGATATACCTGTCTGCGCAGTTTTTCTGTTTCTATCCGCGTTTTTACCACTGGACGGATACTTCCCATATAATCGTTAATCTGTCCCAGTTCTTCCGTCAGAATTTCTTTCAGAGATTCTTTTAAATACTGTGTGAGCACCGGACTGTTTCCCGCACTGGAAAAAGCCCCCACCAGATCCCGGTGTTTCAGATAGGACGGAAAAATAAAACTGCAGTCCTCCTGCTGATCCACGGCATTGACCGGAATATTATTTTCCCGTGCAAGCTGTGCAATCCTGTGGTTCTCCGCTGCATCATCGGTAGCTGCCACAACCAGAACACATTCTTTCAGATCCTCCGGCTCAAAAGTACGTTCCTTTACACATACATTTCCTGTAAGCCGCAGGATCTGTGAGTCAATCTGTGGAGCCACCACCATGACCTGTGCCCCAAAATCCAGAAGCACCCGGACTTTCCGCAATGCCACAGTTCCTCCGCCTGCCACTAAACATTTCTTTTTTTCGATATCTATAAACATTGGAAAATAAGCCATAATACCCTTATCTTATAATTGTTTTGCATTTTTTTCAAGTATATCTGCCGGATAATCGCATATCCTACATGCATAGTATTTTTTGCGGGAGGTCTTTTCATGAACTGGAAAACATTTTTTATCTGTGGTCTGACCGGATGGTGCATGGAAATCCTGTTCACCTCGCTGGGCGGACTGCTGCGGGGAGATCTGCTTTTAAACGGACACACATCCATCTGGATGTTTCCGATCTACGGACTTGCAGCAGTCATCGGACCTCTTTCCGTGCGCCTGCGCCACTGGCCTGTGCTTCTGCGCGGCTGTTTTTACGGTGCCGGCATCATGCTCGTTGAATTTATCAGCGGCAGTATTCTGCGGCTTTTCTCCCTTTGTCCCTGGGATTACAGCAAAACTCCCTACAATATTTCTGGTCTTGTCCGCCTCGATTATTTTCCTGTATGGTTCACCGCCGGGCTGATCTTTGAATATATTCTTTCCCAAAAAAAGAAGCACATCCTCTCGTGATGTGCCCCTTTGTCTTACATTACTTTTATCTGACGCCGGTTCGGATTGGTATATTTTTCCTCGCAATACTTGCAGCGGTACACTTCTTTTTCCTCATCTGCCAGAATAAAGATCTGATCCAGTTCCTGCTCGATCGATGTCACGCAACGCGGATTTTTGCACTTGATGACATTTTTGACCTGCTTCGGAAGCTTCAGTTCCTTTTTCTCTACGATCCGGTCACCCTTAATCACGTTTACCGTAATATTATGATCGATAAAACCGAGAATATCCAGATCCAGCGCTTCAATCGGACATTCCACTTTGATAATATCTTTCTTGCCCATTTTATTACTTTTTGCATTCTTGATAATGGCAACGGAACAATCCAGCTTGTCCAGCTTCAGATCATGATAAATCTGAAGACTCATTCCCGCCTGGATATGATCCAGTACAAAGCCCTCGTGAATTCCACTAATATTCAGCATCTTTACTCCACCTCGATTCCCAGTAATGTCAGGATCAGTGCCATACGGACGTATACACCATTCTGTACCTGTGTAAAATAAGCCGCACGCGGATCATCATCCACTTCAACGGAAATTTCATTGACACGAGGCAGTGGATGCAGCACGATCATGTCATCCTTCGCAAGTTCCATCTTTTCTTTGGTCAGAATGTAGAAATCTTTCAGACGGATATAATCTTCTTCGTTGAAGAAACGTTCTCTCTGTACTCTTGTCATATAAAGAACATCCAGCTGGCTCATGGCATCTTCTAAACGCTCCACTTCCTCAAACTCCACATGATTTGCCTGAAGTACATCCTCCCGGATGTAATCCGGAATCTTTAACTCTTCCGGGGAAATCAGGATAAATTTCACGTTTTCATAACGGATCAGTGCATTGATCAGGGAATGAACGGTTCGTCCGAATTTCAGATCCCCGCACAGACCAATCGTAATATTTCCCAGTCTTCCTTTCAGGGAACGAATGGTCATAAGATCAGTTAATGTCTGGGTTGGATGCTGATGTCCACCATCACCTGCATTGATTACAGGGATACGGGACTTCTGGGATGCAACGAGTGCCGCGCCTTCTTTCGGATGCCGCATTGCACAGATATCTGCATAACAGGAAATAACTCGAATCGTATCAGAAATGCTCTCGCCTTTGGATGCCGATGAAGAATCAGCACTCGCGAAACCTAAAACAGAACCACCGAGGTTTAACATGGCAGCTTCGAAACTTAATCGTGTTCTTGTGCTCGGTTCATAAAAACAGGTTGCCAGTTTTTTGCCATCACAGGCATGTGCATATTTCTTTGGATGCTTCTCAATGTCGCTCGCCAGATCCAACAGCTGATCCAGTTCCTCTACGGAGAAGTCTAAAGGACTCATTAAATGCCGCATTTTTATCCTCCTTCAGCTTAACGCATTTTTACTATCATATAATAAACTGCGGCTATTTTCAAGGCTAATATAGCAGCTATATAAAATTAACATGGGCGACAGCAGAAACACAATGCCTGCGCACACAGCAGACTCATGCAGAAATTGCTGTAATTTCCATAAGGACGCTCATACTCGCTCCCCATATTGGTATACCAGGTTCCGCCATATTCAAGATGCTGCTGGAACTGCCGGTACTCCATATTGCTCGGCTCAAGTTCCACCGCACGGCGGATATGCTCAATCGCCGTTGCACTGTTTCCCACGCCTTCATTTGCCACCGCACTGTAATAGTACCACTGTCCGGCACGCTCGGAAAATGGAATCGAACTTAACACATTGAGTGCTTCCGGATAACACTGATTCTGAATATAATTAAGTGCCGCCTGTAATTTTGGAGAAGTCGCACGGCTCTGGGAACGGTAGGTTCCATTTCCATAATAATACTGTCCGCTGAACCCTCCAAACGGCCCCTGTCCATAGCTTCCTGTGCCTGCCGATCTGCCATCTGCAGAGCCTGCACCATAACTGTAGCTTCCGGAAGTTCCCTGCTGTTTTTCCTTCATAATCAGATCATAGGCCTGCTGCACCTGTTTGAAACGTTCTTCCGCCTGATCTTTGTTCGGGTTGTTGACATTTGCATCTGGATGATACTTCCGGCTCAATGTACGGTATGCTTTCTTTATCTCTTCATCCGAAGCGCTGCGGCTGACGCCGAGCACCTGATATGGATCTGTCATGATTTCTTCCTCTTTTTCTTCAACTGAATGTATTCATACTTGGACCATACACCGGAATACAGAATATTCCGCAGAATATCCGCGTGAAGCAGAATCGGCAGGCGTTCAAAAGACTTCGCGCATTCCGAAATCATGCTGGTCATCATCAGACGGCACAACGTCTCATACTCCTGCTCATCTTCTGTATCCAGATACCGGAGCGGGTTGTAACTGTCTTTTTTTTCATCTTTATCCCGGTCCTCGTAGGCATCCATCAGGTAGATAAATTTGCCCAGATAAAATCCAAGTGTTTTCAATTCATCATACCACTCGTCCTGCTTCCATGCAAATATTTCTCCGAGCATCTCGCCTGTCAGCCCTGCCACAAGATCAATATTCGTCTGTTTTTCCGCCTCATAAGCTGCCAGTTTCTCCATATACTGCTCAATGGCATTGGTCTGCCGCGGATAATTTATTTTGATCCGCTGATAATCTTTCTCAAACATTGAGGCAATGGTTTTCTTCGTGTAATTATGGTCATCTTTCCAGTCATCCACCAGATTGTAATATGCCAGAAGAACGTTCATCTGTGCCGCATAACTCTGAATATCGTTTTCCCGCAGCTGCCGTTTTTTCATCGGATGAATCATACAGGTAAATTCACCAGTCTGCGTGTCCGGCTCATACAGACCGGTCAGCAGAACGACCAGAAATGTCATATCATAATTCAAAAGTGCCTGTCCTTTTTTTCCACAGAACTCTTTTAATTTCCGGCAAAGCCCACAATAATACGACTGATATATTTTTTTATTTTCTTCCGACAGCTGTGCGCCGTTTACATTAATATATCCGAACATACTGCCTCCGATTTAGGTTCTGCGAATAAATTTTTCCCTGCATTTCGGGCAGGTAATCTCTATCTTTCCATGTCCCCTCGGCACACGGACTTCCTGTTTACACATCGGGCACTTGAAAAAGCGGTAATCCCTTGCCTGTCCCATGCGTTTTTTAAACCGGTTCCACGATACGGTGCGGTTATAACGGAAATTCAAATACTTCTGGTTTTCTTCATAACGTTTGGATGTATTTCTTGAAAATACCCGGAAATACATATAAATCATTAAAATCAGCGCTACAAAGGAAAACAGGCCAATGCGTGTAAACATACCGACAAGCAAAAGAATCAGAACAAGCCAGGACTGCATCCGTGCCAGTTCATCCATGCCATTTCTTCCCTGCATAAAACGATACAATTTGTCTCTCATACAATTCCTCTTTTCTGTGTTTCGTCGATATTTTTCGTGTCTTATATTAGTTATATATCATGGGAAATCATATCGTCAAGCAACGTATTTTCTTTTCATACACTTTTCATAAAGTGTTTAGAAATCCGGGAAATTTATAATGGTATAGACGTGAAAAATGAAAATTTCCAAAGAATACTGCTGATATTTACGGAAAACATCTTAAGAAGAAGGACGATAAGCCGGGTTATGTCGTTGGGTGATCATCTATCTAGTACGATTGTTGCCAACCGTCTCAAGCGACCTACCTAAAGCTGGCGGGCCACGTCAGCGCTTTGTTTCGGTCTTGCTTCGAATGGGGTTTACATGTGCCCTCTCTGTTACCAGCGAGGCGGTAGTCTCTTACACTGCCATTCCACCCTTACTATAGAGGTGCATCTGTGATGCATCTCTTATAGCGGTATATTTCTGTTGCACTTTCCTTAGAGTTTCCTCCACCGGCCGTTAACCGGCATCCTGCCCTGTGAAGCCCGGACTTTCCTCACCTGCGGTCTTTCGACACCTGCAGCCGCGATCACCTGTCCTCCATCTTAAGATGCTTTTCCACTATAACACAGTTTCCAGTAAGGTTCAAGCCGTAAAGTTTACCGTGTTTTTATACATTAAAACAACTTCCTCCGACAAATTCCCGCACCAGAGAACTCTGTGCAATTCCTTCCGTCGGAAGCGGCAGAAAATAGTCCAAAAACTTAAGCAGACGCTTCGCTTCCAGATATTCTGCACTGTCACGCGGAATCTGAAACAGAAGCGGTTCCGCATATACTTTAAGCACCGCAACCTCATACAGTAACGCGGAATTAAACATGACATCCGCACTGTCCTGAAACGGGAAAATATTTTTTTCTTCTCCCCTTCGCACAGATTTCCACATCGCAATCGTCTCCTGTGCCGTTGTTCCACGGGTTCTGGCATCTCTCACGATCCGGCGTAACAGACGGCAGTCCGTCGTGGACAGCGGATTGTGTTCATCAATATTCAACTGTGTCAGCGCAGAAATATAAATCTTAAATTTACTTTCTGCGGGAAGTGTATACGACAGCTTATCGTTCAGACCATGAATTCCCTCTATGACAAGAATATCATTTTCTTTAAGCTGCAGGGTCCTGCCACGGTATTCCCTCTTTCCCGTCTTGAAATTGAAAGAAGGCATATCTACTTTCTCCCCTGCCAGAAGCCGGGTCATATCTTCATTAAACTGTCTGACATCCAGTGCCTCCAGACATTCAAAATCAAGATTTCCGTCTGCATCCCTCGGACACCGCTCCCTGTCATCATAATAATCATCCAGACTGATCGGATGCGGTTTTCTTCCCTTTGCCAGAAGCTGAATCGACAGGCGGTTGGAAAATGTCGTCTTTCCGGAAGAAGACGGACCTGCAATCATGACAAATTTAATTCCTTTTTTTGCTGCAATCTGTGCTGCCAGGGAACCGATCCGTTCCTCCATCAATGCTTCCTGAAGCAGAATAATCTGTTCGCCCCTGCCGGATGCGATTGCATCATTGAGCGCACCGATCGTTCCAACGTCCAGCATACGGCTCCAGCTGCGTGATTCTTTTAATGTGTGGTACAGTTTATTGGAGGTATGAAGCGGTTCCACTTTATCTCCCTTTTTATTTGGGAACAAAAGAACAAAGCCGTCTTCATATAACTCCAGATCAAACACTCCGAGGTATCCCGTGGATGGAACCATATAACCGTAATAATAGTCCTGATGTCCGTCCAGCTCATAAATATTGACACGCGAACTTCTGCGATAATGTAAAAGCCGCTCTTTGTCCTTCATTCCCTTATCATGAAACAGCTGTTCCGCATCTTCTGTTTTTACACTGCATTTCTTGATCGGTAAATCGGCCTCTACCAGACGCTGCATCTCTGCGCGCAGTGCCTGCACGGCTGCTGCATCATTTGCAGTTCCATGCAGTTCACAGTAATAACTTTCTCCCAGAGAATAATATACCCTGATTTTTACCTGATCCTTCCACAGATTTTCTACCGCCTTCTGCAATAAAAGCGTCATACTTCTGCGATAGGTGCGTTTGCCGTCCCTGTCCGTCATCGTCAGAAACGAAATTTTACCGGGTGCCTTCACCACTTTTGAAAGTTCCCGCAGTTTTCCATCTACACATGCCAGTACAATCCTGTCACTGTAATTTTTCTGATATTGTTTTGCAATCTGTTCCAGTTTTGTCTGCTCCTGAATCAGAACCAGTTCGGTTTTCTCCGGCGCAGTCTCCAATGTGATCTCAAATTCCTGCACTTTTTATCGCCCCCAAAATCGTATACGCAGATTCATTCTGCTGTAATTTTTCCTGCACTTCTGCAATACGTCGTATGATCTGTTCCGATTCTTTCTGTGCTTCAAGCGTCTGCAGAATCTGTGTCAGCTGTCCATGCTGACGCACCAGAAACCGGCGCAATACCGGATTTCCGTTTCTCAGAAGAAGCGGTCCGTAAATATCACAGACTGCTATTGTCTGATCGTTCAACCGGTTCCACGTTTCATCCTGCTCCGTTTTTACGGCACGCATCATCGGATAATATTTTCCTTCTTCACAGACCATATCTTCATCTTCAATTTTATACTGATGCTGGCGCAGATATTCCCGGACCTTATGTATTTCAGACTGTGGCTGCAAAATCAGTTCTTTCGCTGTACTGCAGACGGATTCCCCTTCCGTCAGAATATGCAGAATCAGTTCTCCACCCATTCCTGCAATCAGAATGGAATCCGCTTCATTTGGAAGCAGTGCCTCTGCCCCGTCCGAAAGCCTGGTCTGTATATATTCCTCCAGCCTGGCTGCCCGGATATGTTCCTGTGCCCGGGCAAGCGGTCCCTCATTAATATCCATTGCAATGGCTCCCTTTATTTTCTGCCTCTGTACCAGTGCAATCGGCACATACGCATGGTCTGTTCCGATATCCGCAAGGATACCGCCGGTTGTAACCATGGAAGCCACTGCTTTCATTCTCCTCGATAATTTCATCATGTTACTCTAAATAATCCTTTAACTTACGACTTCTGCTGGGATGGCGAAGCTTACGGAGCGCTTTTGCCTCAATCTGACGGATTCGTTCTCTGGTTACATTGAACTCTTTTCCGACTTCCTCAAGGGTTCTCGCCCTTCCATCCTCCAGACCAAAGCGAAGCGTCAGCACTTTCTGCTCCCGCTCGGTCAGTGTTCCGAGTACCTCTTCCAGCTGTTCCTTAAGCAGCGTAAAAGTTGCAGCATCTGCCGGTACCGGTACATTATCATCTTTAATAAAATCGCCCAGATGGGAATCTTCCTCTTCTCCGATTGGTGTTTCCAAAGATACCGGTTCCTGTGAAATCTTTAAGATTTCCCGCACACGTTCCACCGGCATCTTCATCTCTTCCGCGATTTCTTCCGGCGTAGGTTCCCGCCCGAGTTCCTGCAGCAGCTGTCTGCTGACACGAATGAGCTTGTTGATCGTTTCCACCATGTGCACCGGAATACGGATGGTTCTTGCCTGATCCGCAATTGCACGGGTAATTGCCTGCCGGATCCACCATGTTGCATAAGTGGAGAACTTATATCCTTTGCGGTAATCAAATTTTTCTACCGCCTTGATCAGTCCCAAATTTCCTTCCTGAATCAGGTCTAAAAACAGCATGCCCCTGCCCACATAGCGCTTGGCAATGCTGACTACCAGACGAAGATTTGCCTCCGCCAGACGTTTTTTGGCATCTGATCCACGGTCGACATCCAGTTGCAATGCTTTGATCTCCGCTTGTATTTCTTCTTTTTCCTGTTCATCACCGGTTTCTGCCAGACGCTCTTTGAGCAGTGGAATTTTTTCAACTGCCACACTTCCGGCCTCCATCTTCTGTGCCAGCTCAATTTCTTCGTCTGCAGACAGCAGCGGCACTTTGCCGATTTCCTTTAAGTACATGCGTACCGGATCCTCGACACTTACGCCCTCCGGAACCGAAAGATCAATCTTTTCTACTTCTACCTCGTCTTCGTCATCCAGAATGATATCATCATCCTCATCATCCCCGTCACTGATCCTGAGGACATCTACTTTATTTGCTTCCAGAAAATCCAGAACCTTCTCCATCTTTTCTTCGTCAAGATTCATATCCCTGAAAAAATCGCTGATCTCCTGATACTCCAGAATGTTCCGTTTCTTTTTTCCCAGTTCCAGCAGACTTTTCAGTTTTTCTCTGAACTTTGCCTTTGTTTCTTCCGTTTCCACTGCTGCATTCTCTTCTTTTTTCTTTGCCATGTCGTTTCGTCCTCTCAGGTTACTTTCTATTTTGTCCCTAATCAATAGAAATATGCGTTTTCTTCAGCTTCTCCAATTCCTTCTGTTCATTGATCAGCTGCATAACGACCGTCAGATCATTCGGATCTGACTGCCGGCTTCGAACATCAATACTGTTTTCCTTGATTCTCTCAATTGTTTCCTTTAATGCTTTTTCTTTGTCCTGTTTTGTCTCTACTTCATGAATTTTTGCATTAAAAAGCCCCGCAATTTCTTTTTGTTCTTCCTCCTCCTGAAACCGGCTGATAATCTTTGCCGGATTCACCTGTCCGCTCTCCCCATACTGGGTGAACAGCTCCTGTGCCGCTTTGCGATACAGCGGTTCCGTGAAATCTTCCTCCGTGATCCATCCTTTGATGCTGTCAAAAAGCCGCGTATCCTCGATCAGCCAGGTCAGAAGCAGCTTCTGTGACTGTTTCATGCCATCTTCTTTCTTTTTTTCATGGATACCGCTCTTTAACGGAGCCGCCTTTTTAATCCCGCTCCCTGCCATTGCCAGATTATTCACAAGCTTCCGCAGATCCTCAAAGCCAATCCTGTACTTATCAGCGACCGCCTGGATATAATTGTTGCGCTCAAGCTCCTCCGGAAAGGCTAAAAGCCGCCGCGCCGTCTCATTATAAAATGCCGTCTTGGACTCCGGATCATTCATATCATAATTCTGCTCCAGCATACGGATTTCAAACAGAAAACTGTTTTCCGCCTGATCAATCCTCTTCTGATATTCTTCGGTCCCAAGTGCTTTGATAAATTCATCCGGATCTTTGTACGGCTGCATGTTTATGACTTTCGTGATAATTCCAACTTCTTTTAAAATCGGAATTGCACGGAGTGCCGCCTTTACCCCAGCCCCATCACTGTCATATGTCAGATACACTTCTTTGGTGTAGCGTTTCAGCAGACTGGCATGTCCACTGGTAAGCGATGTGCCAAGAGAGGCCACCGCATTGTCAAAGCCTGCCTGGTGCAGTGCAATGACATCCATATATCCCTCACATAAAAGCAGCTGCGGTTTTCTGGTTGTCCTTGCAATATTTAATCCATACAGATTCCGGCTCTTGTCAAAAATCTTCGTCTCCGGCGAATTCAGATACTTCGGTTCCCCTTCGCCCATGACACGCCCTCCAAATCCGATCACCCGGTTATGTACATCCATGATCGGAAACATGGCACGATTCCAGAATTTGTCATGGCCTCCGCGCACCTCATCGATGGAGACAAGCCCCGACTCTTTCAGCAGCGCATCGTCATATCCCATATGTCTTAAATAGCGATAGAGATCATCGCTGTACTGATCCGAATAGCCCAGGCCAAATTTGCGCATCGTTTCATCTGACAGCTCCCGCTTACGGAAATACGCATATGCTTTTTCCCCTCTCGGGCTGCGCAGAAGTTTATAAAAATACTTTGCGGCTTCTTTGTTAATCTCCAGCAGCTTCGTGCGCTTGTCCGCCTCACGTTTCTGTGCACCTGTCATCTCCTGCTTGGGAAGTTCAATTCCCGCACGATCGGCAAGTACCTGCATCGCTTCGGTAAAAGTATAATTCTCATACTGCATCAGAAATGTAAAAACATTGCCTCCCGCTCCACATCCAAAGCAGTAATACATCTGTTTATTTGGAGAAACGGAAAATGATCCCGTCTTCTCATTATGAAAGGGGCATAACCCAAAATATGTACTTCCTTTTTTCTGCAGACGCACATACCCGCCGATCACATCCACAATGTCATTGCGGGAACGTACCTCCTCAATCAGATCATCTGAAAAATACGGCGTGGAAATCCCCTCCTTTCTCTAGTCATCAATATCCATCCACTTTCCATGCCTGCGGCATAAAATTTTCTTTAAATTTGGTAATCGCATACTTATCTGTCATACCGGAAATATAGTCACAGACGATGCGCCCTTTGTCTTCACCCTCATCCAGCATTTTTAATAACTTTGCCGGCAGCTGCTCGATATGGTCCATATAAAAATAATACATCTGTTCCAGCATGGCCTTAGCTTTTACTTCCTCGCCTTTTGCGACCGGATTCCGGTATACATGTTCAAACATGAACAAGCGCAGATCCCGCAGCGCCTCCGCGGTCTCATCCGACATAATGATATCGTCTCTTCCCATACTGTTGCTGATGATATCGTGGATCAGGTGATCCAGGCGCTCTCTCGTGGTAAATCCCAGCGTACGACGCAGTTCCACGGGAATATCTTCCTCATCCAGAATCATTGCACGGATCGCATCGTCAATATCGGAATTGACATATGCAATCTTATCGGACAGGCGCACAATCTTTCCTTCCAGCGTGTGCGGAATCGTCCGTGTCTGATGGTTTAAAATTCCATCCCGGACCTCCCAGGTCAGATTCAGTCCTTCTCCGTCTTTTTCCAGTTTTTCTACAATACGTACGCTCTGTTCGTTGTGGCGGAACCCGCCTTCATACACCTGATTCAGCAGAAATTCTCCTGCATGTCCAAACGGTGTATGCCCCAGATCATGCCCCAGTGCTATCGCCTCAACCAGATCTTCATTCAGCCGGAGCGCCTTCGCAATGGTTCTCGCATTCTGCGATACTTCAAGCGTATGTGTCAACCGCGTCCGGTAATGATCTCCCATCGGTGTGAGAAAAACCTGCGTCTTACTTTTCAGTCTCCGGAAAGACTTACTGTGCAGGATACGGTCACGGTCCCTCTGAAAGACCGGACGAATATCACACTGCGGTTCCTCCCTGTCTCTGCCCTTTGCGTTTATGGACAGACAGGCGTACGGACTTAAAGTATCTGCTTCTATCTGTTCTATTCTTTCCCGAATTGTCATATTCTGCTCATTTCTGCGGCACAAACCGCCAAAATCCTTACAATATTTCAAACAACTCTACATATTATATATTCTGCGTGAATTCCTGATTTCCTTTTTTATTTTGCATTTCCTCCGAGTACTTTCCGCAGCTGTTGCAGACAGATACCCGTAATCTGATTTTCGTAGCTTCCAAAATAAAATTTGTTATCTTTCACCAGAATACATCCGACCCAGTCTCCATCCACGGGATCTTCCTCCAGCACCTGCTCCATCTCCTGATATCCCCGAAGTGTAAAATAGGCATCATAATCCGAAAAATCCGCTGTGCGGTAAGTCACATCCGGAAACTGCATCCTAAGTCCCTGTATCAGATCCGCCGGACATGCCACATAGCCTGTCGGCTCGTGCGAATATGCCGATTCTAAAGCCCAGTCTTCATCCCAGAGAAGAAACATATCATCCGTTTCCCATGTCTTATCTGTTTCCACCGATGCCACCGGTGCATATGTTCCTCCATCGGTTCCGGCTGTCTGTACGAGATTTGTTTTTCCGGTCGGATCGGTATACAAAAGATTTGCAATCGCAAGCTGATAAAACCGACTGTCGCAGCGCTCTCCACGCTCTGCCAGATAGCCCTGGGCAATTCCGTTTTTCTCCAGATCCGCTTCCTCATTTACCGGTACATAAACCACATCTCCATATTCCATCGGTCCCATCCGCGTATCCTTAGTCAGAAATTCCGCAACCTTCGTATAATCCCCTGCGGTATCTTTTGGCATCAGAAGTACTATCACGACAACAATTGCAGCAGCCGCAATACTGCAGCCAACCGTCACAATTTTTCTGATCATCCGGTGTCTGCGCGATTCTTCTTCCCCGGCGGATGCCGGTATTCCATCTATATTTTTAACCGCATACTGTCTGGATGCATAGCTAAATACAAATGCACCGATGACAAGAATAAAAACAACCATTGCCAACAGACAGGTGATTTCCTGCCAGGTCCGCATCCGGCCGCAAAGCAGCAGATGATCGATCAGACATGTTGCTCTGCCTGATGATTTCTGTTCAAATTTCAAACGACAGACGCCGTTCATTCCAAGACATACCAGCGCAAACACCGCACCATCAACCAGTGCATAGCGAATCCACCGCACCTTTTCCCGGATTACAGCAAGCGGAAACAGTGAAAGCACAAACGCAAACATGATCATCCCCGCAAAAAAATATGCCCATTTTTCCAAAAGCGATGTGTTCCACATCTGCCGTACATATTCCACTGCGGAAGCTCCATTGATATTTCCCCAGCCGGTGACCCGGGAGATCAGAAACGCAATTCTTAAAATTCCCCATAAAACCAGATAACCAGCAGCATATTTCCACAACAGCCGTCCTGTGATCTGACGATCTGACAATTCCTGCTGCATCCCTCCGTTTTCCATTCCCGCACGGGTCCGTATCCGGAAAAATACCAGCGTAAATGCAACAAACGCAGGAAATCCACCCATACTCCCGACAAACCCATTGATAAAAAGCATCACCGTAAATGCCAGTATGGCGGAAACCAAAAGACGCATCGGATCTGCATCCATCGTTTCAGGTTCTTTCTTATCATACTTCATGCCATATCCTCCTTTTTGCGATCTTTAAGAAGTGCCCATGCCGTAATTCCTGCCGTCAGTGCTTCCGCAGCCATAAATGACAGCCAGACACCACGGATTCCAAACATACGTGATAATATCACGGAACACACCGCGATAGCTACAAATCCTCTGCAAACCGAGGCCGTAAATGCCTCTTTTGCATGCTCCGATGCACTCAGATACCCGGTTCCGATAATATTGAAACCGGCAAACAAAAATCCGATCACATAAAGCCGCATTCCTGTAAATGCATATTCTGCCATCTTTACCGAATGTTCACTGTTAAACAAGGCTACCATCGGGTCTGTAAATCCCCAGACAAGCGAAATAATCAAAAGACTGAAAACAACGCCCGTAGCCAGTCCCAGATGCAGAATCTTTTTAACCGCACGTTCATTCCCTTCTCCGTAATAACGGCTGACCAGTGGCTGGGCTCCCTGGGAAATCCCGTTAAAAATACAGGTAAATATGAGTGCAAAGTTGGCAATCACGCCATAGGCAGCCACTCCTACATTTCCGGCAAGCCCTAAAATCAGGTAATTAAAAAGCGTTGTTGTCACTCTGGAAGAAAATTCTCCCACAAATGCCGGAACCCCCAGCTGGCAGGATGCTGTAAGCATCCGTACCGATGGTCTGGTCTTTGCAAACTGTACCTTATTTTTCTTCTGACAAAAATGAATACTGCAGATTAATATGCTGACGATCGGAGATGCTGCTGTGGCAAGTGCTGCTCCTGCCAGTCCCATCCCCATCGGAAACATAAACACATAGTCAAGGACAACATTGGAAAAACTTCCCATCATCGTTCCAATCATGGCGAGGGTCGGAGCATTGTCGTTGCGGACAAACGCAGAAAACACATAATTCATCATAAAAAACGGTGTAAATAATAAGAAAATCCTCGTATATGTGCGGCCCAGCTGCGTGATCCCGGCATCCGCCCCCATCATATGCATCACCGTATCCGGAGAAAAAATGCCAGACAGGACAAATGGAATGCTGATTATGAGGATACACAAAATCGCATTTGCAAAATATTTCTTTGCACTGTCATCTTCCTGTGCTTTTAATATCGTATACCGGGTTGCCGATCCTACCCCAATCATCGATCCTATGGCAAAAATCAGGTTATATACCGGCAGCACCAGATTCAATACGGTAATCCCGTCCGTTCCCGCTGCCTGCGAGATAAAGAATGTATCCACGATAATATAGCAGGAAATCCCCAACATTCCACAGATATTCTGAGAAACATATTTTATAAACTGTTTTTGAATATTCATATTTATATAGTTATCCTTTTTGTTGTGTGCATCAGCATGCTTCGTTATACATTGTCACCAGGCGGAGCCTGATGACCTGCGCATGCATCAGCATGCTTCATTATACCATATTTTATATAACAAAAAAGCCTTGATCTCTCAAGGCTTTCTCACATCTTAGTGCGGAAGATGGGACTTGAACCCACACGATCGCAATGATCACAAGATCCTTAGTCTTGCTCGTCTGCCAGTTCCGACACTTCCGCATGTCTTAGCGACTCGTTTATAATAGCAAACTCTCCCTCATATGTCAATGGTAATTTTTAATTTTTTTAAATTTTTTCTTTTATTGCAACAAAATAAAAAAAATTAAAATTATCTATTGACATATTGCTCAGATTCCTATAGAATAGCATTTGTTCGCAGGAGTGGCGGAATTGGCAGACGCGCAGGCTTCAGGTGCCTGTGGTAGCAATATCGTGTGGGTTCAAGTCCCATCTCCTGCATCGAAAAAGGATTCATCCAGACGGATGAATCCTTTTTGTTTATCTATAGTTTTTAAACCATCCTATGACTCTGACTCCGTTTCCCCAGCCGCTGCCTCCATGACAGATTCCACCGACACCACTTCCGGTCCGGCTGTAAATGCTTCCTCTGCATCGGCTGCTTCCATCGGATCCTCATGCTCTTTCTTTTCCTCATCTTCCCAGAGCGAATCATACTTTTTGCGTTTTTCCAACCGCGCCATCATTCCGGCGTTTTTCGCCATAATATAGAGATCCTTATCATATTCCATCAGTTTCTTCTCATCCTGCATCGGCACCTGATCTCCATGCATCAGGCGTCTTGCCACGGTCATGATCTTTCCCATTTCCTCCCCATAATCTTTTGCGGCCTCGCCCTGCTGCTTTGCCACAACACTGTTAAACTTACCTTCCCATTGCGCCATAAGCTGATTTACATAATTCTGATACTCGTCCTGTTTCTCCGCAACCGCATTATATTTCAGTTCCAGTGTAGCAGCTTCATCCGCATACCGTGTTTTTCCATCCGGCGTACTTTCCATCCGCTCCTTTAACTCTTCCCGCTGCTTCGACAGTTTGAATTTCTGCTCGTTATATGATTTCAGAACAGAACTGTAAATTCCCCTTGCCTCTCCTGTTTTCATAATATTTCCTCCGTGAAATGCATCCATCCATTGTTTCCTTACATTTCATATATCGGACTATTCACGCGATTCTTTATTTATATTCTACTCTTCCCGCCATTCTTTTAATGCAGCAGAAAGCTTTCTGTCAATATCTATTCTGGTTGCTTCGCACGCATCAGGGTATTCTTTTGCCGCTCTGAATATAAAGCGCAGCACAAATTTAAGTCCTACCGGCAAAGCCATACGAAGCAAAGATTCCGGCAGTACAAAATGCGTTCCATGTTCATACACAAGTGGTACATATTGACAGGCATGAGGGCGCTCCTTTAAACGCTGGTCCATGCGGCGGATATACTTTCCCGCTTCCCAGAAAGAATCATCATCTGCACCAACAAGAAACAAAAAACAGCTTTTTCATAGTTTTTCCCTCGACTTGCCAATCAATAATCAACACTTATCGTTCCTGTCAATGTCAAGTTAGCACACGCTAACCGTGCTGTCAACTTTTATTTACTTTGACAAACGCATAAATGATACATAAGATTGCTGCAATTGTCTCGGATAAAACGGTTGCAAATGCTGCTCCTGCCACACCGGTTTTCAACACAACTACAAACAGCAGATCGAGCACGATGTTGAGCAGGCTGCAGAACACAAGAAAAATCAGCGGTGTTTTGGAATCTCCAAGCGCTCTTAAAATAGAAAACGGCGTAAAATATGCGGCAACCGCGATCAGACCGCCCATGAAAATATACATATACGTCAGTGCATCCGGCATAAGAGACTCTGGTGTGTTTAATAACAATAAAACAGGTTTCGTTGTTACAAGTGAATGACCGTCATGATTAAGGCAATCAATATACAGGTATAGCCGCCATTTGCAATGGATGCAGCCGTACCCTTTTCATCTTTCGCTCCAAAATACTGCGAAACCACAACTCCCGTTCCGATTGCCGCGCCCATGCACATGGACATAAATGTCATGGAAAGCGCATTGGTTGCACCAGTAACAAAATGTCAATAGTTTTTTAATCATTTTTTCAAAAAGGCAAAAAAATAGAACGTATAGTTTATTTCCATACGCTCTATCTCACATTTCATATTAAATTTTGAATTCTACAAATTGGAATTGAGATTTCATATATTCCAAGGAATTTAATAACTGTTATATTTTATTATCAAATATCTCTCAATCCCTTGAAAACACTAAGTTTATCGCAGGTGAGCTTTCCCTTAGACTTTCCCTTATGTTATATCTTCCCATATGGATTTACGAACTCTGATAAGGGAAAATACAAGGGAAAGAAAATCCTATAAAACAGTATAACACAAAATAAAAACGACATGGTGAACTGATTAAAATGCTTCTGATTTTTTACAAATGATTGATTGAATGATAAGGAGATTTGATACGATGAGAACGATATTTGCAGAATACAATCCACACAAAAACAGCATTGATATATATACCAGTGCTGGCTATATGCTCCGCATTGACTGCTGGGAAGCAGAAAAGAATTTAAAAACAACACCTGGATCAGATTGTGCGTTAAATGCACTTGCTATTGATGAACCACTTGAATATGCAAGATTGTATCTTGATGAAACGATGCAAATGTGGGTAGATGCGGAAGATTCCTTAGAAATTTAATTCAAAGATAAATAAGGGACAAATAACCCTTTTAGATTTATTTGTCCCTATTATTCTATATTTTTCACTTCTGACAATGCAGATGAAACTTTTAAATTTGGTATTTTCCAGTATCATTGTTCAGTTTTTTCACCAGACAGGGCACTGTATCCATATTGTTTGTATGTATTTTCCCCTGTTACTCAATCATAATTTCCTTGATAGAAATCTTCTTAATTTTTTCAGAATATATATACATCATAATTTCATAAATCGTGATAAAACAAGCAAGAGAAATAAGCATAGTAGGAAAGTCAAATTTATACGTAGGTACACCCTCGACATCCTTAAATACAATATCCACCATAAGCCGAAGCAATCCATACTGATATACTGTTCCGATTATAAAACCAATATAGGACAGCGGTCTGTATCCTCCTAAAATTGCCCTGCAACATTCTTTCTGTGAATAGCCGAATACTCTCATCATAGCAATAGTTTTTGTATTTCCGTTTATTACTGTAGTTATAGCAAGAAACAGAGTTGTAAACGCTAATACAAGTCCGATGACCAACATCATCACACCCATCATTTCACTTGATAAATCTTTCATACTAAACGACATTTGTGTCATAGCTGAAAAGCAAAACGAAGCAAAAATAATGAAGAATACAAGTGCCTTTTTAGATTTCAAGGTATTCCTTTTCAAATACTCTACAAACGACAATTCACTGCTTTTTTCGATTCTATGATTTGGTGTTTTAGAAGCAGTTTGCATATTATCTTTCAAAAGCAGCAACACAGGTTTTTTGAATTTGTACCAGGCATAATAAACTGAAAGTGCCGAAAAACACACAGTCGGCAATACCACAAAATAAAATAAAATGCTTGGATGAAAATTGATAGTTATCTCAGGAAGCATTTTATCTTCATTTTGTAGAGCGTAAAACCACGGCATTATAAGAAATGCTCCTGCATATCCGGTTACAGTTCCAATAAATATACTAATTCCGAATACCCAAAAGCTTTTTGCAATTTTGATATTTGAATATCCCAACGCCTTTAATATCCCAAGTTCCTTCTTATGCGTGTCAATATAATGCTTAATATAAAACAACAACATAACAATCGCAGTTAAAAGCAAGCATCCGCCACTTACAAGGCAAACGACTTTTGCGGTAGAAACCTGAGCATTATAAAAAAACATTGATAATTCAGATGTAATTTCACTCTCAATTAATCGAACATCAAAATAAAAGTTCAGAAACATTGTACAAACAAGAACAGCACAACAGGCTATAATGGAAATACCGATGAGTTTTGAAACATTTTTTATTCCAACGAGCATACCATCACCACCCTATCTCATAAGCAGTCTTTTGTGCTTCATTTGTGTAAATTTCAGATATTTTTCCGCTATTCATTTTTATAACTGTGTTTGCCATTTCCGCAATATTCAAATTGTGCGTTACCATTACAATCGTAAAACCATATTCCTTTTGAAGTTTACATATATAATCAAGAACCTGTCGTCCTGTTTGTTCGTCTAATGCTCCTGTCGGTTCGTCAAGAAATAATACTCTCGGTCTTTTTGCCAAAGCTCTTGCAATAGATACTCTTTGCTGTTCGCCACCCGAAAGTTCGCTGGGATATTTATGTAGTTTTTCTCCGAGTCCAACCGCTCTAATGACGTTTTTATAATCTTTATTATTTGCTAAATCAGCACCCATTTTTACATTTTTATCAACGCTCATATTGGGTAGCAAATAATACTGCTGAAAAATAAATCCGACATTTTCCTTACGAAATGAAGTTAATTCATTATCAGAAAGTGCTGTAATATCCTTTCCGTCATAAAACACTTTACCGCTGTCAGGGCGTTCAAGACCTGAAATTACATTCAAAAAGGTTGACTTGCCAGAACCAGATGCGCCGAGAATAACCACAAAATCATTATCCTCAATATCAAGACTGATGTCCTTTAATACTTGGAATCGGCTTTCTCCGTTTTGGTAGGATTTTATTATATTTCTCGCTTTAATCATTATTTTCTCCTTCCTTCAGCTTTTTCAAAATACTCATACATACCTCAGTAATCATTGTACTGATTTCTTCGTCTGTAAATCGGCACATTTTTGTGGCACAAAGCGTTGCAATTCCGTGTGTATATATCCAAAGATGATGATACAGTTTTTTCCCAGATGCCTTGCAAATTTTGTAATCATCTTGAATAGACAATAGAATTTGCTCATAACTTTCATCTATCAGCGGAAGTACACCAGATAAGTCAGGAATTTGTTTTTGCTCCGTCATAAAGAGGAGTTGAAAAAGCTTAGGCTCATTAACAGCGAAGAGAATATATTGTGTACCCACCCCTTTAAACGGGGGCTCTGTTGTTAGTCCTTTATTGACATATTCTTTATACAGAGCTTTAGCAGATTTAATCATATCCTGCTGAACCTCCTCCATATTTTTAAATACAGTAAAAATGGGTCTTGCCGAACTACCGAGATATGTTCCTAACGCTCTTGAAGTCAAAGCCTCATATCCGTCTGCCCTGACAATATTTAATGCGGCTTCAATAATTTCTGCTTTTGTAAATTTGGCTTTTGGTGGCATACTTTATCTCTCCTTTTACTAAATCGTTTGTTTTAAATCAGCTGATTTAATTATAATTGAAGCCCACCTGAAAGTCAATAAGGCGGCAGAGATTAATTCCTTCAGCCTTATTGACTGCTTATGAAAAGATGATTTCTTCGTTCATAATATCCCAATTGCTACACTTTGTTGTATTGCGTTATGCGTTTTTCCAGCCCTTGCTTTTACCATTATGAACAGTCAGGGCAAGGGGAACATAGTGTGAAATCATATAAAGGGATAAAGCGAACACATTACAATGAATCCTTTGTTTTCAAAGCTTTTGTAGGATTTTATTAAAATACAAAGAGGTGTGATTAAGCACATATATAAAATTGTGTGTTTACAATCGGATTTTTAATAATATCCCCTTGTTTCCCGCCAGCCTTTTACATACCACCTGATTCCAACATATACCAGTTGCACGAATAATAAGAAAAATAGCAGATTGATCGGCAATACTGTCTTTATCCAATCTCCAAAATAGATTGCTATTGCCATGCTTATAAGTGTTACCAGTATTGTAATCATATCCCAGCAGTATTTCTTATATAGCCCGGCAATCTTTATCCCGGTGAATGCTAAAAGTATTTCTGCACCCACCAGACAGCCACCGCAAATCAATAATCTTATCAGCCAGTATATAATTCCGGTAATGACAGGATTGGATATTCCATTACTAATCTGTGCCACATTCTTTCCTGTCAGTATAATCCACCCTGCAATGCTCTGTATAAAAGTTGCGATTGTATCAAAGAATACCACGCAATCAGAAATAAAGATTTTTGACAGTATTATCTGAAAAAGAGTAGTCGATACGGAATACCATATCAGCAAAAACATCAATGCTTCATACATGGCTGTTTTTGCTTTATATCTGCCTGCCAGTTTTTCTCTCTGCGTATCATACCTTTCCTTCGCTCTCAGATAAGCTGTCTGGTTACAGTTCCCACACTTTTGATAGAGTACCGGCTTTTCAACCGGTATCTCTACTTTTTTCTGATGGGAGAGTGCATAGTCCCGTTCCTGTTCTGCCTGCCTTAGCTTATCTTGACATTCCTCTGTCATGATTTCGGCATCGTGCGTTTTCTCTTTCTCGCTCTGCAATAATTCTTTTGTTTTCCTCAAGTCGTTCTTTAAGGCTTGAATGTTCCCTGCTCTGTTCTCGCTGTTTAACCTCTCGTTCAAGGTCAGCGATTCGTCGAGCTGCACTTTCAGTTTCCTGATAGTCCGGTCTTTCTGGTCGAGTTCTTCCTGCATCTGCTCCGTCAGCATTAGCAGTTCTTCCAGTTGATCGTCGTTCTTTGAGTTTCTTAATTCGTTCATCAATCAACCTTCCTTTCTCTAATTGCTGTTCAAGTTCAGTAATTCGCTGTTCTGTTTCTGCAATAGCCGGTTCTCGCTGTTCAATTTCTGTGCCAATTCGTGCCATTGCTGATTTTCGTCTGTGAGTTTCTGTATCTGGTCTGTCTTTTCTTCCAGAAGCATCAACAGTTCTTCTGTATCCGGTAAGATTTGTAGCAGCTCTGACAATTCTTTCTCTAATTGCTGCAATCGTTCTTCCTGCTCCTGAAAGCACATCAGCTTCTCGTCCTTTTCCTGTATCTCCTGAAGCATCTCTGCCATGATATTCTGCTGTTCCTCTATCTGTGTAATCATTGCTTCCATCATGGGAATTACTTCTTTGCTTTCTTCTAATGTCATTCAACCACTCCTTCCATATTGACAATGCACCGGATACCTTACCAAAGGTTGTGATTACCTTTTGCAGTAGTGCATTTTGTTTTTTAATCATCTGGTTTTCCTCTACCTTCCATGAACCATTCCATATCTGTCCGGTGAGATATTTTTCCTCAATCTTCCTTGCATCTGCACCCTCATGAATCGTAGGGACTTTCAATTTGCCCTGTCTTTCATAAGAGCGGTGGTCAATCTGATTGTCTATGGATAAATGCCGGTTACACATCCTAGCCCATTCGCTTCGCCATAACTCACAATTCTTTGGATTATTCCAGCCGGTAGCATCGGTCAGAACCCGTTTCCATTGTTTTCGGTTTCTTGCCCCGACTTTCTGTACTCCGTTTTCATCAAGTGCCGGAATACGGATTCCATGACGGTCAGGATTTTTCTTATCCTGCCACCAGTCCGGGTGGGATTCATCAACCACGATATTTCCGTCAGTATCTCTGACAAAATCCCAATCCTTGACTTCTTTGTTTCCCCATGAATGGTTCGGATTAAATGGTCGCATGGTTACAAGTAAATGCACATGCGGGTTCCCATCGCCCTTATCGTGTATGCTCCAGTCGGCACACATTCCCTTATCCACGAAAGTCTTTTGAATATATTCCGTTGTATAATCAATCTGTTCCTGTCTGCTCCATTCTTTCGGCAGGGAAAATTCAAATGAGCGTCCAAGCTGTGCATCTGCATTTTTTTCTATCTTCAAGACCTCATTCCATAGCTGCTGCTTCTGAAATGTGATCTTAAACTTTTCCAGTGCGGCTTCCTTATCGTCCGCTCTTTTATAACGGATAGCCTGTTGAAACCTTTTTATATTTTCTTCCGGTACATGCAGCCATTCAGGAGGTGCATTTTCGCACATCATCAGACTGGTGTAGACGACTTCCTTTTTGGAAGTATAGTAGCTGATTCTGCCTGTTTCCTCATTCTTCATCACATCTCCATTAAGATATGCCGATGCGGATATGACAGATTTTCCTTTACTGCGTCCGACAATCTTTACTGTAAAATGAAATATAGCCATGATACAATTCCCCCTTTCTGCCGTATCCGGCATTGATTTCCGACAGTGTCTTCTTCTGATTTAGCAGGAGTAGAACTGTCGGAACGCCCTCTGCGCAAGAGTGCCCCCTGCGGCATGAGCAGGTCTGCATGAAATTCCCGCCGACGGAACGAGCCCGGCAAGCGTAAGCGCAGACCGGTTGCCACTTGTGGCAAACTTATACGGACGACCTCTGGTTGTCCATAAGTGCGCCCTTCATTCAAAGACAATGAAGGGAATGGAAAACCCACTCCCTCCGCCATTACACTTCCTCCATGTCTGTAACTAATTCTTTCTGCATCGCTTTTGAGAAAAACTTCCCGTTTGTTTCCTGCCTTTTTAAGAAGCCTATCAACTTTGGTAAATCTTCCTTCTCAATCGGACAGCCAAGAACTGATTCCACCGCTCCTCCAATCTGACAGAGCCTGTGGGTTCGTTTTTTACTTTCTTCCGCTTTCTTTCTCTTTTCCAGTTCCTTCCGCTGTGCTATGAGCTTTTTGGTAGCTTCGATGCTTTCCTGTTCCTTTTTCTCTAATGCACGTATTCTTTCTTCATAAGTCTTTTTTGATTTCGCCATATCGTCTTCATCCTTTCTTTTTCTGATAAACATTAGTTCCCAGTTGCATATCAGGAGAAGCACATGGTATAATCCTCTTGCGTGTAGGTATATCATGGCTTCGGTCTGATAGAACCTTTGGCGGTTTCGTAGGAAGCCGCCTTTTTAAGTTGCCACATTTCTTGTGACAGCTTTTACATTCCCTTTATCCCTCAGATCTCGCCCTTCGTTGGCTTCCATGAACTTTTCCAGAATGTCAGTTTTAATAAGGACTTTTCTTCCTACCTTTAATACCGGAAGCTTCTTCCATTCAACCAGTTTTCTCAAAGTGTTTCTGCCAATTCCTGTATAGTCGGCTGCTTCCTCGATGGATAATGCAATCTTTCTTTCCGTCATCTTGTCACCTCCTTATAAATTGCATTATGCAATTTTTGTTGTGCTGTTAGTATAGCGGTTTTATATCTTGTTGTCAAGCATTATGAAACTTCAAGAATAATTATTACATTGCATATTGCAATTATGTAAGGTACATGCTATAATTCATACATACCGAAAAAGGAGGCAATCAGCATGAAAGATAAAGAACTACGCAAGCTGATAGGCAGCAGGGCAAAACAGCGTCGTCTGGAATTAAATCTGACACAGCCTTATGTTGCAGAGAAGATGGGAGTTACAGCTTCCACAATCCTGCGTTATGAGAATGGTTCGATTGACAATACCAAAAAGATGGTGCTGGAAGGTCTTTCGGAAGCACTTCATGTATCTATTGAATGGCTCAGAGGGGAAACCGATGAATACGAAACCGATATTACGGATAAGAAAGAATTACAGATTCGTGATGCAATGGGCGATATTCTCAAACAGTTACCTCTCGACCTTAGTAAAAAGGAAGATGCTTTTTCCAAAGATTTACTGCTGTTGATGTTAAAGCAATATAACCTGTTTCTGGAATCATTCCAGTTTGCCTGCAAGAATTACAAGGGCAACACGAATGAAGCTGATATTGCAAAAGTAATGGGGTTTGAATCGAATGATGAATATAACGAGATTATGTTTCTCCGGGAGATCACCCACACTGTTAATGCCTTTAACGACATGGCAGATATCGTAAGGCTTTATTCCAAGAAACCGGAAATGGCAGAACAAAGGCTTGAAAATCTTTTATCAGAAGTTTTGTATGAGGATTCCGATTCGGTATAGAACGACAACCGGAGTTATGATATACTTACACGCAAGAAGCATTTCATCAGTTCCGATTGTCTGATATCGAAAGGAGACACACGATTATGGCAAAAGGATCTGTAAGAAAAAAAGGAAAGAAATGGTACTACCGCTTCTATGTAGAAGATGCAAGCGGCAATCTGGTTCAGAAAGAATACGCTGGAACAGAAAGTAAAAGTGAAACGGAAAAACTGCTCCGTCAGGCAATGGACGATTACGAAAGCAAGAAATTCATTGCAAAGTCGGAAAATATTACAATTGGAGAATTACTTGATATATGGGCAGAGGAAGAATTAAAGACCGGTACGCTCAGTAATGGGACAGTCCAGAATTACCTCGGTGCCATTACCAACATCAAGAAGCATCCAATTTCAGAGAGAAAGTTGAAAAATGTAACATCTGAGCATTTACAAGCCTTCTTCGATCTGCTTTCCTTTGGTGGCACTTATCCAGATGGTTCAGAAAGAAAAGGTTATAGCAAAGATTACATTCGTTCTTTCTCGGCAGTATTACAGCAGTCATTCCGATTTGCAGTATCACCAAAGCAATATATCACTTTCAATCCGATGCAGTATATTAAGCTGAAATACCAGACGGATGAGGTTGACCTGTTTTCCGATGATGACATGGATGGCGATATACAGCCAATTCCACGAGAGGATTATGAAAGACTGATTGAATTTCTACAGGATTACAATCCACCGGCAATACTTCCAATCCAGATAGCTTATTATGCAGGACTTCGTATCGGTGAAGCCTGTGGTCTGGCATGGCAGGATATAAATCTTGAAGAACAGTGCCTTACAATCAGACGCAGTATCCGATATGATGGTTCAAGGCACAAGAATATCATCGGACCAACCAAACGAAAAAAGGTAAGGATTGTTGATTTTGGAGATACGCTGGCAGAGATTCTTCGCAATGCCCGAAAGGAACAGCTTAAAAACCGAATGCAGTACGGAGAACTTTACCACAAAAACTACTACAGAGAAGTAAAAGACAAAAACAGAGTTTACTATGAGTTCTATCATCTGGACGGAACAGAGAATGTTCCAGAAGATTATAAGGAAATATCCTTTGTCTGCTTAAGACCGGATGGAAGTTTGGAACTGCCAAGCACGTTAGGAATTGTTTGCAGGAAGATTGCTCAGAAACTGGATGGATTTGA